>LHCFC01400__coassemble_1408_pt1 | contig 68296 bp, 48 predicted proteins | sample LHCFC01400__metabat2_low_PE_019 | metagenome-assembled genome bin LHCFC01400
AGGAGGCAGAGCTTCCGAGTTTGAAAACGCAATCGAATGGCTTTGTCTGTCGGGGATCGTATCACAGGTTTGCAAAGTGGAGCAGGTAAAAAAACCCCTTGAGAACTATCGTAATATTGACGCTTTCAAAATCTATGTATCTGATTTGGGTTTGCTTTGCGCTAAGAAAGATTTGGCAGCGAATGATGTTCTCTATATGGTTGAGGAAATCAATGATTTTAAGGGCGGTATGGCAGAAAATTATGTCAATGTGCAGCTTACCGCAAACGGGTATAAGACCTACTATTGGGAGTCTGCGCGTGGAGCTGAGATTGATTTTGTCATTCAGCGAAACGGTCGGCTTATTCCCATCGAGGTCAAGTCTGCCGATAACACACGGGCAAAGAGCTTAAAGGTTTATATGGAAACCTACAAGCCTGACTATGCGATTAAGCTCTCTGCAAAGAACTTCGGTTTTGAGGATAACAAAAAGATTGTTCCCCTTTACGCCGCATTCTGTATCTAAATCCAAACAAGAACAAAAGTGTGCTTCACGCGCCCGTGCGCATCACTGCACGAAGTGCTTTTTGTGTCATAGGAAAGCACTTTCACGCTTTAGTGTTACAAGGTCTTTCCTATGACACAAAAAAGCCTGCAAACAGCAAAGCCGCTTGCAGACTGAGTTTTCTGGCGGAGTGGGTGGGATTCGAACCCACGGTACCCGAAGGTACAACTGATTTCGAGTCAGTCCCGTTATGACCACTTCGATACCACTCCGTGTATTTATCTTCACATCAGCCCTCAAAAAGAGAGGACGGATGGAGAGTACATCTTCAAATCACATCTAATTATTATAAGGCAGATCAGGGACAGCGTCAACTGATTTTGCCTTCTTTTTTTCAGCCTTTTTCCGCTCTCTGAGTGAAGAGAAGAAACAGGAAAGCATTTGCGAACATTCCTCGTGAAGCACGTCTTTGGTAAGTTCCACCTGATGATTAAATTCAGGCATTTGCAGAAGGTTCAGAATGGATCCGGCACAGCCGGCCTTGGGATTCATACATCCGATGACTGCCCGTGTTATCCTGGCCTGAACAATAGCGCCTGCGCACATCTGGCAGGGTTCCAGAGTTATGTAGATCGTGCAGCCCTCCAGCCGCCAGTCCCCCAGCTTTTTGCTCGCTTTGCGTATGGCGTTGATTTCAGCATGGGAGGCAGTATTCTTGTCCGTATTGCGGCGGTTATATCCGCGAGCAATAATCTTTCCTTCATATACGATTACACACCCAATGGGAACTTCATCCAGGGCAGCGGCTTTTTTCGCCTGTCGGATAGCTTCCTTCATAAATTTCTCATCCGAAGTCAGCATGAAAATCTCCCTTCTGCCGCAGCCGCATAAAAGACTCATGAGTCAGGAATACGGCAATAAAAAATCCGTGCGCCGCCCTTTGAATGCATACCACAGACGTTACCCTGACAGTTAACTCGGTCCAGGCACCCTTACGGCACACAGAAGGTTCCGCTTAGTGCTGCTCCGTTCCCGACCTGACACGGTTCACGGATTCCTGTTGCGTAAGACCCAGACGTCAACATCACTTATCAGGGGCAGCTCTGCAGTACTACACCCTCGGTTTGGCATCACCCCTGCTGTAGCGGATTGCAGGTACAGGGCACCGCTAACTCCCCGGCTGCACGGAAATGTTATAAGCTGAAAATGGTAAAGATACGGGAAGAAAGAACAAACGTTACTGTTCATACAGCGGCCCGACACTTGCTGTCGGGTTGCGTAAGAACGTGATTCAGGTGTGAGCAGGCTCCTTTTGCGGAGCAAAACTTTAAATGAGCCTGCGATTGTTACTGTTCACGAGATACGAGTGAACAGTAACAAACAAACTGCTTCCCACAAACCGTACCAGTGTTATTACTATAGCCGTTTTCAAAGGGTTTGTCAAGATTTTTTGAAGGGAGAAGGAGGATCATCTGAGCTGCAGCCAACCTTTAGAATAATTAGCCGCTTAATTATAATATAATCCTTTTTTAGATAAAATTCACAAAAACAAAGTATAAAAATTTGATAAATTCCACAATGAAAGTCTTGATTTTTTTTAGAGGCAGGACTATTATATGTTAGTCGACTAACAATATATTTAGAGGTGATACAGTGGAGAAGATGGATAGTTGTTTTAGAAAAGATGATACCATTCAATTTCTGCTTATGAAGCTGTTTCACAGATTCACCACCAATGGATTTGATCAGTTCAGAGAACTGGGAGTTCATCCAAGACAGCTTCCTGTTCTGAAAAGGTTGTCTGAGAGGGAGGGTGCCAGCCAGCGGGAGCTGGCGGATTTGCTTTATATAAAGCCATCCACAGTGACTGTCACTATTCAGCGGCTGGAGAAGGCAGGGCTGGTGCGCCGCAGCGCTGATGAGGCGGATATGCGGATCAGCCGCATCTATCTCACGGAACAGGGAAGAGAAGCTGTGAAAAGTCTTCACAACATTTCAGACGAGATGGAGAAGACGCTGAGAACAGGATTTTCAGAAAGCGAAATATGCCTGCTGCGCCGTTTTTTACAACAGATGACGGAGAATCTGGAGCAGGCTCAAAGACAGGAGGAGAGTAGAGGACATGATTAAACTGGCAAAATATTTAAAAAGCTCTGCAGGCTTTGTGCTTTTGATTTTTGTAATGCTTTTTCTGCAGGCTTACTGCGATTTGTCCCTGCCGGATTACACATCCCGGATTATCAACGTGGGTATCCAGCAGCGGGGAATCGAAGACGGAGTGCCGGAGAAGCTGAGAGCAGAAACGGCAGATAAACTTCTTTTATTCATGGATGAAGACCAGGCGGTGCTGTTTAGAGACAGTTATGAGCAGAACGATGTCTGGGAGCTGAAGGACAGTGTGAAAGAGGATGAAAGGACGGCTTTGGCGGGTGCCCTGGGGACTGCGGAGATGGCTTATATGGCTTTCTCCGATGGCGGAGAAGCGGCGGAAGCCGTTGAGACTCAGATGCAGCTTCCCGAAGGCGTCTCAGTGCTGGAGGCCCTGTCCCAGGCGCCGGAAGCTGTACTGAAGCAGGTTACGGAACAGGTCGCTTCACAGACAGAGGGAATGTCTGATACCATGCTGAACCAGTCTGCCGTACTGTTTGTACAGCAGGAGTATGAGGCCATGGGGGAAGATCTGGATCAGCTTCAGATCAGCTATCTTCTCAGGGTGGGAGGAGCCATGATCCTTCTGGCCCTTCTGGGAATGGCGGCATCCGTATCCACTACCTTCTTTGCGGCCAGAGTGGCGGCAAAGGTGGCTCACGACCTGCGCAATGACGTATACAGAAAGGTAATTGGGTTTACAAGCGCTGAGTTTAATAAATTTTCAACAGCTTCACTGATCACCAGAAGCACCAATGACGTACAGCAGATCCAGATGCTTTTGGCTATGGGCTTCCGAATGCTTCTGTACGCTCCCATCCTGGGGATCGGCGGAGTTCTGAAGGTGGTGCAGACCGATGTGTCCATGAGCTGGATCATAGCCCTGGCGGTTGCAGTCATTTTAGTTGTGATTTTTGTACTCTTTAAGGTAGCCATGCCCAGATTTACGAAGCTGCAGACTCTGATCGACCGGCTGAACCTGGTTACCAGGGAGATGCTTACCGGTATCATGGTAACGAGAGCCTTTAATACAGAGAAGCATGAGGAAGAGCGCTTCGAAAAGGCGAACCGGGATCTGACGAAGACGAATCTGTTTGTAAACCGTTGCATGACCTTCATGATGCCTATTATGATGCTGGTGATGAACGGCGCTTCCGTGCTGATTGTGTACAACGGTTCCTACGCTGTGGATAATGGCTCCATGCAGGTGGGCGATATGATGGCCTTTATTCAGTACGCAATGCAGATTATTATGGCATTCCTGATGATTACCATGATGTCTGTTATGATTCCCAGGGCCAATGTGGCGGCAAACCGTATTCATGAGGTCCTGAAAACAGAACCCATGATTCATGACCCGGAAAATCCTGTATCGCCGGAGGAATCCGTTAAAGGCGAGGTAGAGTTCGACCATGTGTCCTTTGCCTATCCTGGAGCCGATGAGAGGGTGCTGGAGGATATCAGCTTTAAGGCTAAGAAGGGGCAGACCATCGCTTTTATCGGAAGTACCGGATGCGGCAAGAGTACCCTTATCAACCTGATCCCCAGGTTCTATGACGTGACAGAGGGAGCGGTCCGCGTTGACGGTGTGGATGTGCGGGATATGGCGAAGCAGGATCTGTGCAGTCGCTTGGGATACGTTCCCCAGAAGAGTGTGCTGTTTTCGGGAACGATTGATTCGAATATCCGTTATGGCCGCATGAATGCGTCTTCAGAGGAAGTGGAGAATGCGGCGCAGATTGCCCAGGCTGCGGAATTTATTGAGGAAAAGGACGAAAAATATGATTCACCCATTGCACAGGGAGGAAGCAATGTATCCGGCGGCCAGAAGCAGAGGCTGTCCATTGCCAGGGCCATTGCCAAGAAACCGGAGATTCTGATTTTTGACGACAGCTTTTCTGCCTTGGACTACAAGACAGATGTGGCGGTGCGCAGGGCTATTAAGCAGGCTACGGGTGATACGACCACGCTGATCGTGGCCCAGAGAATCAGTACCATTATCCATGCGGATCAGATTATCGTGCTGGATGAGGGAAGGATAGCCGGCAAAGGAACGCATGAAGAGCTTATGAAGAGCTGTGAAGTATACCAGCAGATTGCGAAATCCCAGTTGTCAGAGGAGGAGTTAGCAGGATGAGTGAGACGAGAAGACCAAGAGGACCCATGGGAGGCCCGGGCCGGGGTGCGATACCAGGGGAAAAGGCAAAAGACTTTAAAGGCAGTATGAAGAAAATCATCCAGTACATGGAGCGGTATAAAGTCCGTTTTCTGATCATGTTTATCTTTGCCATTGCGGGGACGATTTTTAATATTGTGGGACCGAAGATTTTAGGTAAGGCCACCACGGAGCTTTTTAACGGCCTGGTGGCAAAGGTCAGCGGCACAGGGGGAATTGATTTTGGGAAAATCGCCCAGATCCTGCTGTTTGCCCTGGGCCTGTATCTGTGCAGCGCGATATTTTCCTTTATCCAGGGATTTATCATGACAGGAATTTCCAACGATGTTACCTATAATCTGAGAAAAGATATATCTAAGAAAATGAACCGCCTGCCTCTGAAGTATTTCGAGAGCAGAACAAACGGTGAAATTCTCTCCAGAGTGACCAACGATGTGGATACCCTTCAGATGGGAATGAACCAGAGTTTTACCCAGCTCATTACGTCTGTGACTACTTTGGTGGGTGTGCTGATTATGATGCTCAGCATCAATGTGTGGATGACACTGGCGGCGCTGGTGATCCTGCCTGTGTCTATGGGAATTATCGGAGCTGTGATGCAGCGTTCTCAGAAATTCTTCCAGGGCCAGCAGAAATACCTGGGTGAAGTAAACGGACAGATCGAGGAGATCTACGGCGGCCACAATGTGGTGAAGGCCTTTAATAAAGAAGAGGACGTAGTAGATGAATTTGAAATAACAAATAAAAAGTTGTATAATACTGCATGGAAGTCTCAGTTCTTCTCTGGAATTATGATGCCGATTATGCAGTTTATCGGCAATCTGGGATACGTAATGGTAGCCATTCTGGGAGGATTCATGGTGATCCGCAATGCCATTGAGGTAGGTGAGATCCAGTCCTTCTTCCAGTATATCCGCAATTTTACCCAGCCTATTCAGCAGATCGCCCAGGTTACAAATCTGCTGCAGTCTACGGCGGCGGCTTCTGAGCGTGTCTTTGAGTTCCTGGAGGAGGAAGAAGAGGATCAGACTGTGGAGAATCCCGCAGACATTACGAAGCTGGACGGCAGCGTGCAGTTTGACCACGTAAAATTTGGCTACAATCCCGATCAGATTATCATTCATGATTTCTCTGCGGAGGTTCGTGACGGACAGAAGATCGCTATTGTAGGGCCTACGGGAGCGGGCAAGACTACCATGGTGAAGCTGCTGATGCGCTTTTACGATGTAAACGGAGGCGGCATACAGATTGACGGGAAGGACGTCCGGGATTTTAACCGGGGAGACCTGCGCCAGATGTTTGGTATGGTACTCCAGGATACATGGCTGTTCTCCGGTACAATTATGGAGAATATCCGCTACGGCCGGCTGGATGCCACGGATGAAGAGGTGATTGCGGCAGCTAAGGCGGCCCACGTCCACAAGTTTATTATGCAGCAGCCCGGAGGGTATAACATGGTTCTCAACGAGGAGACCAGCAACATCTCCCAGGGTCAGAAGCAGCTTCTGACTATAGCCAGAACCATCCTTGCGGACAACAAGATTCTGATTCTGGATGAAGCTACTTCCTCAGTGGATACACGTACTGAAATCCAGATTCAGAAGGCAATGGATAACCTGATGAAGGGCAGAACCAGCTTCATTATTGCCCATCGTCTGTCCACCATACGAAATGCGGATCTGATCCTTGTAATGAAGGACGGAGACATTATAGAACAGGGAAATCATGAAGAACTGATGACTGCAGGCGGTTTCTATGCAGATCTGTACAACAGTCAGTTTGAGAAAGCAGAGGCGGTGTGAGAATGAAGTACCATATTATTACGATTGAAAGAGAGTACGCATCCGGCGGAAATGAAATCGGGCAGAGGACGGCCAGACGGCTGGAGATGCCCTGCTATGGACAGGAAGTGTTGGAGAGGGCGGCGGAACAGATGAATACTGTTCCCGAACGCCTTCTGCATTTGGAGGAGAGTACCTCCAACAGCTTTTTGTATTCCCTAAGCATGGCTGCCAAGGTGGCTATGGGGGAGAGAGACGGACTGTCCGAGGAAGGAGCCCTTTATGTCACGGAGGAGCGTGTGATACAGGATATGGCCCTTCAGGGGCCCTGCGTAATTGTGGGAAGGTGCGCCGGCTGGATCCTCCGGGAGCGGAAAGACGTGCTGCGTGTGTTTATACACGGTGACAAGGAATTCCGCAGAACCAGGGCGGAGCAGATCTATGGCGTCCGGCCTGCGGATGTGGACAATATCCTGAAAAAGTATGACCGCAGAAGATCCAATTTCTATGCGGCCAACACCAGTATGCGGTGGGAGGACAAGAAGGGATATCACATCATGCTGGACAGTTCCAAGCTTGGAATTGAGACCTGTGTGGATATTATCAGCAGAACTGCCCAGGGAATCTGAAAAAGCAGTCAGAAGAAGGCTGGGGCAGCAGGGAAAAAACGCTGATTCCCAGCTTTTGGCGGCCAGTGTGGGGACGAATCCGGTGGTGATCCGGCAGATGATGTCCTGCCTAAAAAGAGCCGGACTCATTCTTACAAGGAACGGCTTGCCGGGCGGAAAGCTTGCCAGGCCCCAGGAAGAAATTTCTCTTCTGGATATCTATAAGGCGGTTCAGAAAGAAGAGGATGCCAGCCTTTTTGACTTGCACCCCAATCCGAATCCCAGGTGCTTTGTGGGGGCCAATATTCAGGGGGCCCTTGAAGCTCCCATGAATGAAGCGCAGACCGCCCTGGAGAAAGTGCTGGAAGGCTACAGCCTGAAAGATATAACGGCGTATATCAGAGAAAAATCCAACGTATAGAGAGAAAAATGGAGGAATCAGTATGCTTAGTAATGTGGATTTTTATTTTTTCAGTCCCACAGGGGGAACCAGAAAGACAGGAGAGCTTTTGGCTGGAGCCATTGCAGATCAGGTAAAGTTTTTTGATTTAGGAAAAAAAGAGGAATTGGAAGCCAGACCTGAGGCGGAAGTCATAGTGGCTGCTCTTCCTGTTTTCGGCGGACGTGTTCCCGCTGTGGCAGCAAAGAAGCTGCGGCAGCTTCAAGGACAGGGGAAGAAGGCGATTACTTTGGCTGTCTACGGAACCAGGGCTTATGAGGATGCGCTTCTGGAGCTGAACGACCTGCTGGAGGGCTGCGGTTTTGAGATTTTAGCTTCCGGGGCTTTTGTGGCCCAGCATTCTATGGCGCCTGAGATTGGAGCGGGAAGGCCGGATGAGAAGGATGAGAAAGAAATCAGAGACTTCGGAAAGAAAATTTTAGATAAGCTGGCGGAAGGCGGAGATCGGAAAATTCAGGTACCGGGCAATCATCCTTATAAACCGGAATTCTCCATGCCTGTGACGCCGATTTCCCTGCCGGATTGCAATCTGTGCCAAGCATGCGTCAAGGTCTGTCCTACGGAAGCCATACGAGTTGAAGATGGCGCTGTTGTGACCGATGCGCAGGCCTGCTGCCTGTGTATGGCCTGCGTATACCATTGCCCGGAAAAGGCCAGGATTCTTCCGCCGCCCATGCAGGAGCAGACGAAAAACATGCTGGGGGCCTTAAAGGATGTGCGCAGAGAGAACCAGATGTTTCTGTAATTTGGAAGAAGGAATTAATATAGTGAAAAAGAGTCTTGCATGTGATAAGATAAAAATATCACTTGTCAGGACTCTTTTTGCTTTGGGAAGGCTGGAAGAGTCAGGAAAGGTACTGTAGTGCGGGAGAAAAATTTACAGCAGGGAGGGATTGGAATGAAAATATGGAAGAGATGGAGTGTATGGACTGCGGCAGCCATCCTGTCAGGCACGCTGGTATTTCCGGCTGCGGCTCAGGAGCAGGCAGACCCCGAACCAAAAGAAGAGCTGGCGCAGCTTCTGGATGGGCTGAGAGTTCCGGGGGCAGCGGCAGAGAAGGCTTTGAGAGAAGAGCTTGGACTTTCTGAACTTGCCAGGAATATAAAAGAAAAAGGAATAGATGCCTCTGTAAAGATGTTCCTTACAGAAGATACTATGCGGGAGATGGGATTGATTCAGGAAGGTCCTGAGGATAACTACGGAGAACTTTATTTTCAGTACAGTTCCGCCCAGAAACGCTGGCTTTTTGGGGGAGGCCTTACCCTTTCAGGGGAAGGTCTGGTGGACTTTTCCCTTTATGGAGATGAATACATTCTCGGTCTTGCGATTCCGCAGCTCTATGAGGGAACTGCAGCCATCCGCTCAGGAAGCTTTCTGGACCAGTATCAGGATTCAGCTTTGTCGGAGCTTTTGGGAGAGGTCACTCTGCCCCAGGATATACAGATGGCCTTTGTACCGGGGGAGGAAAGTATTGTCTCGGATCTCATCCAGGAATACCAGGGCTGGCAGGGAAAGATTGAGAATGCGGGAAAGGGACTGGCGGAGGATCTCCAGGTGACGAAATCCGTGGATGGGGATCAGGATGTCTATGAACTGGTTCTGCGCAGTGAGGATCTGGAAGATTTTTACAGAGAATTGATGGAAATTTATCTGGAAGGCATGGAGAGCCTCTCCCTTTTAACGGAGTCAGATATAGAGGAATTCAGGCAGGAGGCACTGGGAGACGTGCTGGCGGAGAGCTTCGGCTCTTCTGAGGACGACTTCCTTACAGGATACGTGAAGGCCAGAGACGGAGCGGCAGTGGAGATGTATTTTGAGATGCATGATATGGATCGTACCCCGCAGGGAGATGAGAGCTGGGAGACGGAAGAAACCTTTGGCACGGCCTCAGGGGAGAATACGGTTACTGAGGCGGAGACCATCGGATTCCTGATAGAAATGCCAGATTCCAATCGTATGGATATAAGTGTCACTGCAGGAGACTGGGAGGCGGCAAGAGTGGAGATCCGTTCTCTTTCAGATGGAGATTCGGCGTCAGACACCATCTGGATTTATACCAGAGAAGAAGAGGCAGAGGAATTTTGGCCGAGCTGCCAGGTGGTGGATTATTTCAGCAGGCAGACGGGAGAATACAGCAGAGGTTTTACCTTCTGGAATGAGGGTGGAGATACTATGTATATGGATGCGGGCTGCGTCTTTTCTGAAGTCGTGCCGGGAGAAAGCTTCAGGTGTACAGTGGAAAGCGCCGCCGCACAGATGTATGGGGACAGTCTTGGAGCCGGGATGGAGCTTCGGGTAAAGACAGGCGATACTCAGGTGGCTCCGCCGGATGTCCTGCGTATGCCTATGGAAATGTCCCGGGGAGGTCTGAGCGGATGGTTTACGGAAATTGGCGTCAACGCAGAAGCGCTGCAGGCTCTCCTGGAAGGGGATTCCCTTTCGGGACAGGAATATGAAGAAATAGAAACGGAAATGCAGGGACAGCTATAGGAGGACAGAAAATTGGAAGTATCACAAAGGGTAAAATTAAACAATGGCCTGGAGATTCCGGGAATCGGACTGGGATTTTGGGAGAGCAGCGGGGAAGAAGCCATAAACGCTGTCTGCATGGGAACTGAGGCAGGCTACCGGCGGCTTGACACGGCTATGTATTACAAAAATGAGGATCAGGTGGGAGAGGGAATCCGCAGATGCGGCGTGCCTCGGGAAGAGCTTTTTGTGGACACAAAGATCTGGTATGAGGATATGTGTCAGGGCAGGCAGGAGGAGACTTTCTATAAAAGCCTGGAGAATCTTGGCCTGGACTATGTGGATCTCTATTTTCTCCATTGGCCCATCGGGGAGGTGACTGCTTCCTGGAGGGTTCTGGAGCGCCTGTATGAGCAGGGGAAGATCCGGGCAATCGCTGTGTCTAATTTTCAGAAGGTTCATCTGGAACAGCTTCTTCTCAAGGCGAATGTCTGCCCGGCCGTGAACCAGATTGAAAGCAATCCCATGTTCCAGCAAAATGAGGTCATAGAATTCTGCCGCAGAGAGGGGATTATGCCGGAGGCATGGGGCCCTCTGGGAAAGGGGAAGGATCTGGGACATCCCGTACTGAGAGAGCTGGGAGAGAAATATGGAAAGAGTCCGGCTCAGATTATCCTGCGCTGGCATCGGCAGAGAGGCGTGATGGCCATTCCCAAGTCTGTCCGCAGAGAGAGGATTTTTGAGAACATCCGCATTTATGACTTTTCTCTGTCCTCCGGGGATATGGACGCTATATCCGCTCTGGATACGGGAGTGTCAGGACGGGGGTACGCAAAGGAATATCATTTTCATGAAATCTGCGAGAATACCGTCTACTAATCATAGATAGAAAAAAGGACAGGAGTTTTAATGTGAGTAGCTGGGAGAAAAATTTCAATTCCGCTGCGCTGGAAAAGGGAAAGGACGCTTTTCTGAACAATCGGGTAACGGATCTTAAAAAAGGTGAAAATCAATATACGGCTGCTGTTCTGGGAAAACAGCGCTTTGAGGTGACTGTAAAAATCCGGGAGGGCAGGGCCATAGGGTTAAGCTGCAAATGCCCGGTGGCACGTTCCGGCAATTACTGTGAGCATATGGCGGCGGTGCTGTACGCCATAGATAAGGAACGGGGAACAGATAAAGGCAATTCCGCCTGGGTACAGCAGCAGAAAGAAGCCCAGGAACTTCAGGAGAAGCAAAAAAAAGAGCTTGAGAGGATCTGGCAGGAGCTCCAGGAAGCAGAGCTGCGGAAGCGGCAGCAGGAGGAAGAGATTCAGAGACGGCAGGAGGCGGAACGCCAGGAGAAGGAGCAGCGCCGCCAGGCCAGAGAGGAAAGGAAAGCGCAGAAAACCAGGAAGCAGGCGGAGCAGAGACAGAGAGCGCTGGAAGCCATAAGGCAGGAAGAAGAGAGAAAAAAGGCGGAGGAAGCCCGTCGGGAAGCAGTCAGGATGAAAAAAGAGGAAGAGAAGAAACGGAAAGAAGAAAAGAAAAAAAGAGAGGCGGAGAAGCTGGAAAGACAGAGAAAGATGGAAGAGGCAGAGGCGGCAAGAAGGATGGATGAACAGAGAGAACTGCAGGAGAGACAGCAGAAATATCTTTTGATGGGAAGTTCCTTTGAAGAGGAAGAACCGGAAGTGGACGGCAGCAGGTTTGAGAAGCTGCGCAGTTACAGCTATTACGATGGGGATAAAATCAAGGATTCATTGAATTTTCCAAAGACGGTTCTGGAGGAAGGAGCCAAGCTGATCCGTCAGGGAAAGCTGAGAATAGAGAAGGTATCCACGGGCTATGAACGGTATTCCAGCGAGAACTGCGGTCAGGTGACGGGAGAGGGCGAAACGAACAGAAAGGAAGTTTTTCCAGTGACTTTGGTCTTTTCCAAAGATGAAATTCTTCACAGGGAATGCCATTGTCCTAAATGCAGGAAAAACCTTTATAGCTGGTATTCTCAGGATACAAAGTGTCCTTATATAGCCGGGCTTGCTCTGCTGACCTCAGATTATCTGAAAGAACACAATATCGGGGATGCTACGGATCAGGAGGGCATGTGGATCCTGAACTCTTTCCGGAGCCGGAGAGCCAGCCATATGGCTGCGGGGGAAGAGACGGAGGCGGAAAGCCTGACCCTGCTGCCCCGACTGATCCGAAAGGGCGGAGTTCTGTCCTTGTCTTTTAAAGTCGGTACGGGGAAACTGTTTGTAATTAAAAAGCTGGACGAATTCTGTGAAAACGTAAAAAATTCGGCCACCGCCCAGTACGGTACCTCTGCCACCTTTAATCACCGGATCGGAAATTTTACGGAAAGCGGAAGGGCCTGGATTCGGTTTATCCAGCAGATGGTTCAGGAGGAAGAGAATATAGAGTTCCGCATTCAGGAGGCAGCCCGGTATTTTGCCAGCAAAAGAAAAAGCGGCACAGGCGGCTCCATGGAGATGTTTGGCTGGCGTCTGGACCGGCTTTTTGAGCGGATGAAAGAGGAACCCATAGATTTTGAAGATAAAGACAGACCTCAGAAGAAAAAGGGCACCCTGAGCTGCGGTGTGGAAAATCCCAGGGTGGATATAAGAATTTCTCCGGCGGAGCAGGAGGACGGGGAAGTTCACGGCATTCAGGTAAACGGTACCCTGCCTGAACTGTACTATGGGATGGAGGATGCGTATTTTATCAGGGAGGACCGGCTGCTGCGGGTGGAGAAGGAATTTCTGGAAAAGATCGAGCCTCTGGCGGATATGGCGGAGGAAGATCAGTTTTTCTTTCTGGTAGGGCGGAACCATATGGCGGAATTTTACTACCGGATCCTGCCTGGGATTTCGGAGGCGGCAGAGATTATAGAGGATGAGCCGGAGAGGATCCGAAGCTATCTGCCGCCGGATGTAAAATTTGTATTCTATCTGGACGCAGAAGAGGATGACATCACCTGCAGGGTATTCGCACGCTATGGAGACCGTGAATATTCTGCGCTGGATCTTCTGGTTAAGGAGAAAAGGAAATCCCTGGATGTGTTCCGTGACCTGAACAGAGAGGACGAGATCATGTTCCTTGTCTCTAAATGGCTTCCCCATGCAGATATAGAGAAGGATGAATTAAGATGCGGAGGCAGTGAAGAGCTGATGTTCCGAATGGTCAGCGAGGGCGTGGGAGCGCTTATGGGACTTGGGGAAGTCCGCTGTACGAAACGATTCCGAAATCATCAGGGAATCCGCCGGGTGAAGGTGGCTGTAGGAGTATCCGTGTCTTCCGGTCTGCTGGATTTGAATATTTCTACAGAGGATTTTTCCAAAGATGAGCTTCTGGAGATCCTGCGGGGCTACAGGACGAAAAAGAAGTATTACAGAATGAAGAACGGGGATTTTGTGGATCTTGGGGATTCGTCCCTGGAGATGATCTCAGAGATAGCCCAGGCTATGCATCTGTCTCCTAAGGAGCTGGCCCAGGGGAGTGCGCATCTTCCTGTATACAGGACCTTGTACCTTGATAAAATGTTAGAAGAGCATGAAAGCGTCTACAGCACCCGGGACAGCCATTTCAGAAAGATTGTGAAAGGATTTAAGACGGTAAAGGACGCTGATTTTGAAGAACCCCAAAGTCTCTCCCGGATTATGCGCAGATACCAGAAGGACGGTTATAAATGGCTGCGCACACTGGAGATGTGGGGATTTGGCGGAATCCTGGCGGATGACATGGGCCTGGGGAAAACACTTCAGGCCATTGCCCTGCTGCTGGCAGCCAAGGAAGAGGGAAAAGACGGGACGGCACTGATCGTGACGCCGGCTTCCCTGGTCTTTAATTGGGGGCAGGAATTTCTCAGATTCGCCCCGGGACTTTCCGTCTGTCTCATAACGGGAACCCAGCAGGAACGTCAGCAAAAGATTGAGGACTACGGGGAATATGATGTGCTGGTTACTTCCTACGATCTTCTGAAAAGGGATATCGGACTGTATGAAGGAAAAGTCTTCTCCTATGAGATCCTAGATGAAGCTCAGTACATAAAAAATCATACCACGGCGGCGGCTAAGGCGGTGAAGGTGGTTCAGAGCAGGACACGATTCGCCCTCACAGGGACGCCCATCGAAAACCGCCTCAGTGAGCTGTGGAGTATCTTTGATTATCTCATGCCGGGATTCCTGTACGGCTATGATGTATTTAAGCGGGAGATTGAGACGCCGGCGGCTAAAAATCAGGATGAAGATGCCATAAAACGGCTTCAGAAGATGGTGTCTCCCTTTATCCTGCGCAGGCTCAAGGAAGATGTGCTGAAGGATCTTCCAGAGAAGCTGGAGGAAATCCGCTATGTGCCCTTTGGGGATTCTCAGCAGAGGCTGTACGATGCCCAGGTGGTTCATATGCGTGAGAGCATCGCCAGCCAGGATCCTTCAGAGTTTAACAAAAACAAGCTTCAGATCCTGGCGGAGCTGACGAAGCTGCGGCAGATCTGCTGCGATCCTTTTCTGTGCTTTGAAAATTATGAGGGTGAGGCGGCTAAGGTAGAGGCATGTGTACAGTTAGTTCAAAGCGGCATAGACGGAGGACACAGAATGCTTCTCTTCTCTCAGTTTACCTCCATGCTGGAGATCCTCAGACAGAGGCTGGAGGAAGAGAAGATTCCCTATTTTGTGATCACCGGGGCGACGCCCAAGGAGAAACGCCTTGCTATGGTGAAGGAGTTTAACGAAGGGGAGACGCCGGTATTCCTGATTTCACTGAAAGCAGGAGGCGTGGGGCTGAACCTCACCGGGGCGGACATGGTGATCCACTATGATCCATGGTGGAACCTGGCAGCCCAGAATCAGGCCACTGATCGGGCACACCGTATCGGACAGAAAAAGAAGGTCACAGTCTATAAACTGATTGTGAAAAATTCCATAGAGGAAAAGATCCAGAAGCTCCAGGAGACGAAGCGGGATCTGGCTGACCAGGTGATCGGGGGAGAGACCGGCCAGCTTGGCCAGCTAAACCAGGAAGATTTGCTGGAGCTGCTGGGAGCTTAGAAGAAGCCTGCGCCGGGCGGCGAGGGTATGGCGGGGACAGAACACGGCCTCAGGGCAGGCTGTATTTTCCCAGGCGGCCCAATAGATCGTCTAGAGAGCTGGTTTCCTCTGAAACATCGCTTTCGGGGAGGGTTTCGGCTTCTGAAGAAGATTCGTTTTCCGTCAGATGTTCTGACTGGACTTCAGAAGCTGTTTCCCTCTCTGTCTCTTCTGCAGCAGGGCTGCTCTCACTTTCAACGGCAGATTCAGAGTTTGATTCTGCCTCTGTCTCCCTTTCTGTCTCTTCCGTTTCCCTTTCTGTCGCCAGGTTCTCCAGAATATTCTGGTAAATGTGAATCCGTTCCGTCTCTGGCTTCGGTTCATGGAGGCCGCATTCTTCTTTGGGAACGGTTCCCTGGGCAAATACCTCTTTGTAGGTCTGGGGACAGCCGTCCTCCACGGCGGGAAGATGAGATTGGCTGCACAGAGTGACGGTAACGATTCCCTCTGGCTTGGAAAAATCCATCTCAGGCAGTGTTTGGTGAATCCGTGTCATGATAGCGGACCAGAGGGTTTTATTGTAGGAGCGTTCCCCATCCCGGAGGCTGGCGTTGTTGTCGTAGCCGCCCCAGACGCTGCAGGTATAGAGGGGAGTATAGCCTGTAAACCAGATGTCCTTGTAGCTGGATGTCGTTCCCGTTTTCCCGGCCACCGGCATGGAGGCCGCTTGGATGGATCCGTAAGCCGTGCCTGTCTCCTGAGATACCACATCTTCCATGGCGTCTGTCAGAAGATACGCCGTGGTTTCCTTCATAACCCGTCTGGATTCCTGCAGGGAGTCTTCAGAATCGTCTTCGTAGTCCAGAATTACGTTTCCATTTCGGTCCAGGATTTTTGTAAAAAACAGGGGCTGCCGGTACGTTCCGCCGTTTGCGATAGAAGCATAGGCGCCGCAGAGCTCCAGATTCGTCACCCCCTGGGTGATGCCGCCCAGAGCCAGAGGCTGAATGATATCTGAAGAGCGCTGTCCGTTTTCTTCGTAAGTCTCATGGAGGGTGGTAATTCCCATATTCTGTGCGTAGTCAAATCCCAGACGGGGCGTTATCTCCGTAATACAGCGGACGGCTACCACGTTGATGGAGCGGGTAATGGCCTCACGGATCGTCACCGGCCCTGTATAGTCGCTGAGATCCCAGTTGCTGACCGGGGTGCCGTTTTCATAGGTATAGGGCTCGTTGTCGTACAGAGAAGCCAGGGTTTTATCCCGGGCGTCCAGAGCCGGCGCATAGACTGCCGGGATTTTGAAGGTGGAGCCGGGCTGTCTGGTGGTTTCGGTGGCCCGGTTCAGAGTCAGGCTCGCAGTTTTCTCACCTCTGCCTCCTACGACGGCCCGGACAAGGCCTGTTTCCTGCTCGATGACCACCACGGAAGCCTGGGGCTGGGGGGAGAGCGTCAGCCGTTCACCAAGAACCGCAGTCTCAGAAGCTGTCTCTGACAGGGAGATTTCGGCCTCGTTTTCCTCCATCCTCGAATCCCTGAATGCGTCTGCGTAGGCCTGGGCTGTCTCGGGAGAGTCGCATATCAAGTCAAAGGCAGGGTCAAAATTTTCCCTGACATAGGACCGCAAAGCTTCCGGGCCGTAGTGGGAGGTGGTTCCGTCCGGCTCCTGAATACTGAGGGCATAATCAATTCCATACCGGGTTCCGTCGGGGAAATTTGCCTCATTCAGGAATTCCTCATCGCAGATTTCTTGGATGGCGGGGTCCTGGGCGGAGTAAATCCGCAGTCCGCCGCTGAACACGGCCCTGTAGGCCTGCTCCGAGGAATAATCTTTTTCCTCCATCAGAAGATCAATTACCTGGTCGATCAGGGCATCCTCATAGTAGGAGTATACGGAGGTTTCTTCATAGATTTCATCCTGAGCCGCTATCTCGCTGTAAACGTCCTGGGAGAGAGCCTCTTTTTTTTCAGATTCTGTAATATAACCCTGTTCCTGCATATAATCCAGGACAATTTCCCTGCGCTCCTGGTTCCACGTAGGATTGGTGATGGGATTGTAGGCGGTGGGATTTTGAGGGATCGCTGCCAGGACAGAGGCTTCGGTGAGGGAAAGCTCCTCCACATTTTTTCCAAAATACCGCAGAGAGGCGGCCTGCACGCCGTAGCAGCCGGCCCCAAGATTGATGGTATTCAGATAATTTTCCAGAATTTCTTCCTTGGACATCCGGTTTTCCAGTTGGAGGGCCAGATACTGTTCCTGAACCTTCCTGGAAAAACGGTCCCAGAAGGAGGATTCCGCTGTCCATTCTGTGAAGACACTGTTTTTGATAAGCTGCTGGGTAATGGTGCTGGCTCCTTCTGAGAAGTTCAGCCGGGTGACACCGCGCCAGAGAGCTCTGGAGATCCCTTTTAAATCAATGCCTCCATGGCTGTAGAAACGCTCGTCCTCGATGGCGATCACGGCTTCCTGGAGAACCTCCGGAATCTGGTCCAGAGACACAATATCACGGTTGGATGAGGAAAGAGTCAGCTTGCGCAGAAGGTTTCCCTCCTGATCACAGATATAGGTGGCGGATTCCTCTGGAGATACCGTGACAGAATCAATGTCCGGTGCGGAAGCGATTAAATACCACAGGATCAAAAAGAAAATCAGCAGAAGAACGATTGCTCCGACAGCGGCTGCTATGAGAACAGAGCGCAGGGAAGGACGTTTAAGTCCCTTTCCGGGCTGTTTTTTATCAGGTTCGGCGGGGGAAGACACAGTCATTTTATCAGGGCCTCCTATCCCATAATTGCAAAAATCAAAGGTTTCTGATATAGTATTCCGTGATAAAAAGAAAATTATACGCTGAGGCGGATACTGAAAGTAGTTTTTTAGTTGCAGGAACGGTTTCTGGCTAATATAATGGAGTGGTGTACAAGGAGGCGGTAAGAATGAAATACGTATACAGAGGCGGCGAAGGGGAAATTGTAGAAAAGAAGTCCCGTTTTATCGCTACGGTGCGTCCAATCAGGACAGAAGAAGAAGCTCTGGCCTTCCTTGGAGAGATGAAGAAGAAATACTGGAATGCCACCCATAATTGTTTTGCGTATGTGGCAGGAGAAAATTATGAGCTGCAAAGATGCAGCGACGACGGGGAGCCTCAGGGCACGGCGGGAAGACCTATGCTGGATGTGCTGCTGGGGGAGGGGGTTCACGATACGGCAGTGGTAGTGACCCGCTACTTCGGAGGGACACTTTTAGGAACCGGGGGGCTGGTGCGGGCCTACTCAAAGGCTGTGCAGGAAGGCCTCAGGCAGAGTACCGTCATTGACAAAGAAGAGGGTGTTCTTCTGGGAATCGCCACGGATTACACCGGGATAGGAAAAATTCAGTATCTTTTGGGAAAAGAAGGCATTCATACGGCAGATTCTGAATATACGGAGAATGTAGAGCTGAAGGTTCTGGTGCCCCTGGGCAGGCTAGAAGGGCTGAAAGAGACCATCACGGAAGCAACCAGCGGCAAAGCCCGTTTCATGGGTGAGAAGCCTGTCTCCTTTGCTTTTCTTGAGGGGGAACCTCTTATTTTCAGCGCTGAAGACAAAGAATAGAACTCAGTAAAAGGAGATTCATATGAGTGAAAAAAATGAACTGGGGCGGGAAAACCTTTGCCAGGCTCCGGTGGGAGTGTTTGATTCAGGTGTGGGAGGGCTGACGGTAGCCCGGGAGATTATGCGGAACCTTCCGGATGAGAAGATCGTGTACTTCGGGGATACGGCCAGGCTTCCGTATGGAAACAAATCTAAGGACACGGTAATCCGGTACTCCAGACAGATTATCCGTTTTTTGAAGACACAGCAGGTAAAGGCTATTGTCATCGCCTGCAATACAGCCAGCGCTCTGGCGCTGGAAGAGGTGGAGAAAGAATTTGACATTCCGATTCTGGGGGTGCTGAAGCCGGGAGCCAGAGTGGCGGCCTCCGTGACCAGGAATAAAAAGGTGGGGGTCATCGGGACGGAGAGCACCATCAACAGTCATATGTATGACCGGTTTATCCAGGCCCAGGATCCTGAGATTTCTGTGTATGGAAAGGCTTGTCCCTTGTTTGTCTCCCTGGTGGAAGAGGGATGGCTGAAGGATCCGGTGACGGAAGAGGTGGCCCGCAGATATCTGGATGAACTTATGCGTCAGGGGATCGACAGCCTGATCCTGGGATGCACCCACTATCCCCTGCTGAGATCGCTGGTGCAGAAAATCGTGGGGGAAAAAGTGACGCTGGTGAATCCAGCCTATGAGACGGCCAAGGAGCTGGAGCGCCTTCTCCAGAGAGAGGGAATGCAGAATCACGCAGGCAAGGCAGATCCGGCTGAGGGATACCGTTTCTTTGTCAGCGATGCCGCCGACAAATTTAAAAATTTTGCAAATTCTATTTTGCCCTATGATATCGAGACCACTCGAAAAATCAATATAGAGGAGTACTGAGATCCATGACAGAGGATGTTTTGATCAGCGTGAAGGGGCTTCATACCCTGGAAGACGCCCAGAAGGATGAGGTGGAAGTGATTTCCGCAGGGAAATACTATAAGAGAAATGGGAAGCATTACGTGCTCTTTGAAGAGGCCGTGGAGGGAAGCAGCGAACCCATCAACAGCCGCATCAAGCTTGCCCAGGAGTATATGGAGGTACACCAGAAGGGGGCCGTAAACAGCCAGATGGTGTTTGAGCGGGACCGCAAAAACGAGAGCTGGTATGGGACTCCCTACGGAAATATGCTGGCGGGAATCCAGGTTAAGAATATGAAGATGGAAGAGTCCGAGGACATTATAAAAGCCAGCGTGGACTATTCCCTGGAACTGAACTATGAACATATGGCGGACTGCCAGCTCCAGGTTAAAATTGTGGCCAAGGACAGCGGGAGATTCAGCCTTACGGATTAAAAAACTGCGGGAATTCAGGTTTTTCCTGACTCCCCGCAGCTTTGTTTTTCCGTTATTTTACATTGGCTTTTTCACGAAGTTTGGCAATCCAGCCCTTCTTTTTCGGAGGAGTTTCCAGAGGCCCCCGAACGCCTCTCACTTCCATAATGTACATTCCGCTGACCACGGCTTTTACTTCCTTCTTTACAGGAATGGTGTCAAAGATGGAAGCGTCGCTGACCAGGGTCATAATTCTGGGGCCGACTTTTGCTTTGACAATGGGCAGCTTGGAGCGGCGCATAAGTCTGGGCGTCTGGTCAATGACCATCTGAGGAAGGCCCGATTCTTTGATGGGAAGCTTTTTCTTATCTATAATCAGCATGGAAACCGTCTGCTTGGCAGCCTCCAGCTGTTCCTGCTGGGCGGCCTGCTTTTTCTGCAGCTTGCGGCCCATGACGTACATCACCACCAAAACGACAACGAGAACTAAAAGGATAATAAGTAGAACGTGCAGTAAAGTCATATGTACCAGTACCTCCGGACAAAAAATTTTCAGTCCATATTTTATCATTTTTTATTGCAAAGTGCAATAGCTTGACGGAAAAGCAATTTATTGATAGTATCAGTTCAGCAGGCTGATTTGCCGCTGCCGGTACAGTTGAACGGCAGGAAAAACAGGATAAGAACGCAGGGACAATCAATTGGAAGAAGGAGCGGAAGTATGATACTGGAATTTGGAGAACGGCTGGTGCCTATAGACAAGGAAGAATGGCTCCAGGAGAGAAAGCCGGCTGTTTTTTTGGCAAATTCGAGAAAGGCCAGAGAGACGCTGAAGATGGCGGGAATCGTATACGATGGGGAGATCCAGACCGGAAAGGTGGGATTCTGTAAGCTGGAGACTCAGCAGGAGTGCCTTGCCGGAAGTTTTTGTATTCCCAAACTGCTGGATGTGCTGGGGAGCCGTTACCAGATCCTGTTTTTTGTAAATCAGTCTAATATCGTGATCCTGGATGATACGGATTTTTCCATACGGCTGATCCGCCGCATTCAGATCCGCAAGAATCATCAGGGAGAATGTAAGGAACGATTTATCTATAATTATATTACTGAATTCATGAGCCGGGATCTGGAGCTTTTGGGACAGTATGAACAGAAGCTCTTAGACATGGAAGAAGATGTGATCCAGGGAAAGCTGACGAATTTTCAGAATGAACTGATGCCCATCCGCCGGGAACTTCTGGTGCTTCGGAGTTATTACGATGAAATTATGGATATGGGAACAGAGCTGGAGGATAACGAAAATTATTTCTTCAGAAAGAAGAGACTGAAATATTTTGGAACCATTACGAACCGCGCAGACCGGCTGCGGGGGAAAACCGTACATCTGCTGGAATATGCGCAGCAGGTGAAAGATGCCTACCAGGCACAGATTGACGCCAAGCAGAACAGCAATATGCAGTTTCTGACGGTGATCTCCACCATTTTCTTTCCGCTGACGCTGATTACCGGATGGTACGGCATGAATTTTAAGGACATGCCGGAGCTGGAAAACGGATATCCCTGGGTGGTATTTCTCAGCGTAGCGGTTATTGTGATCTGTATTCTGATTTTTAAAAAGAAAAATATTTTCTGAGAAAGGAAGACAAGATGAAACGAGGTTTTCTGTGGGCGGCAGCCGCCGCTGCGTGTCTGTTTCTAAGCGGCTGCGCAATGGGAGAGGCTACGGGAGAAAATACCGTGGCGGGAAATCAGGCCCTTTTGGAAGGATCCTATGAAGAGGCCCTGACGCTGTTTCAGGAGGCGGCAGGCCAGGGGGAGACGGCAGTGCTGGCTCTCAGAGGGGAAGGACTTGCCTTTATGGGGCTTGCCAGGTATGAGGAGGCGGAGAAGGCGTTCCAGGAGGCCCTGGAGGCCGCAGACGATAAGATGCCGGAGAATCAGAAGGATATTCGTCTTCATCTGGCTTCCGCCCAGTTCCGGCAGGATAAATATGAGGACGCTATAAGCACCTGCAACGAGATTCTGGACGGGGAGACCACAGATGCGGACGCCTATTTTATCAGGGGAGCCAGTTCGCTCTTCCTGGGAAATGACAGTGACGCCCGGAAGGATTTTGATGCGGCAGCAGCGGCGGCCCCGGAGGATTATGACCTTTTTCTGAACATCTATGAATGCTACGTTCAGATCAGCCAGTCCGCCGTGGGAAATGAATATCTGGAGCGGGCCTTCAATATAACGGGGGAGGATGCGGAGCATTACTATAACCGGGGAAGGATTTATTATTATCTGGGGAATTACACAGAGGCGGAGAGTGAGCTTCTGGTTCCCGTGGATGAGAAGTATGAGCCTGCCATGTACCTGATGGGACAAGTATACCTTGCCCTGGGAGATTATGCCAGGGGGGCAGGGATTTATCAGGAAATCCAGAGCGAATTCGGGGAGAGCGCTTCCTGCTATAACGGCCTGGCCCAGTGTTCCATAGCGGAAGGAAATTACGATATGGCGCTTTCCTATATTGCCCAGGGACTGGCCCTTGAGGGGAACCAGGGAAAGCAGGAGCTGTATTTTAATGAAATCGTGGCCTATGAAAAGAAACTGGATTTTGCCACGGCGAAGACCAAGGCGGAAGAATATGTAAACCGGTATCCCTCCGATGAGGCCGGGCAGAAGGAATGGGAATTTTTATCTACTAGGTAATGCTGTAGGGCTGTCGAATGAAACGATTCGGCAGCCCTATTTTCGTGCATTATAATACTTTAAAGCGGCATACCTCATAGAGATATGAAGATCCCGGCATGGTAAGGGAAAGACCCGGTTCCCCTGTAAGGGGATCTGTGATTCCCGCCAAAAGCTCATAGGAGCCGGAAGGAAGTTCACCCGTACCGGGCAGTGAGACAGACCAGGTATGGCTGCCCGGCGTCCAAGCCGTAATCCCTGCCAGGAAGTCCTTCTGCCACACGGTCTCTCCGCTCTCAGAGCGGATCTGAAGCCTTATGGGCCAATCCTGGTACATGGGGGCGGATCCCGTGTTTTCCCAAACCGCAGTCAGCTCTAAATCACCTCCCAGGAGAAGACCTGTGAGGCGGCCGGAGCGGATGCCCAGGCTTGCTCCCATCCGGGACAGAAGCTTTAGAATTTTTTCTTCTTCCGGGGAGCCGGAGAAGTCTTTGAACTTGGGAGCGGTGGGTCCCAGAAAGGTGGTATGGCTTTCTTCCAGAAGATTGAGAGTCACGGGGAACTGTTCCTCAGAGAAATACCAGCTTATCTCCTGGCTGGGTGAGAATTCTCCCCCGGAGGGAGCAAACTCCCAGAAGTTTGGCATTGCCGCCAGGGCTTCGCCGTTCTGATCCGAGACATACCCGTCCTGGATCCAGGAAAGCCACTGGTCATGGGAGGAAGGAAGCCCGAAGGAATCGTTGTACAGCCCCAGATGATTTTCATGTCCAATAGCGTAAGGGCGGCGCAGAAGCAGCATATTCCCGGGGAAAAATTCCAGGTAATCTTTTACATACTCATCCGTCACAGCTTGGAAGGGGAATTTGTCAATGCCGGCCTCTGTGTTTACGTGCCATTCTCCCCAGTGCCCCAGGGAACCAAGCTGGATGAAGGCCAGTTGAGGATCCTGCCCGTACCGCTCATAGAGAGCCTTCACCAGACGGGCGTGGGCCTCCTGAAAGACCTGGCTTCTGTAGTCGGGACTGAATCCTTTTCCGTAGCTGCAGTCATACCAGGTTCCCGATTGTCCCATTTTGTCATACAGCCATTCTGGGATATCCATATGAGACTCATCAGAAGGAGAGTCCGCCACAAGGCGGAAAATCAGGCGGACGCCGGACTTTCTCCACTCTTCGAAATAACAGCGCTCTTCCAGGGCTTCAAAATCATACACCCCCTCTTCCGGCTCTAGCAGGTTCCAGTATATGGGAATGTAGGCGAAGCTCACCCAGGGATCCTCCCGGAAATTTTCTCCCCAGGCGGCAAAGCCCTTCAGAGGATTCACGGAAGGATTTTCTGTCCTGGATATGTGGAAGAGGACGGTGTTTTTCTTTTTTATAAAACGAAAGAGGGCTGCTGATACCAGAAGAACCAGCAGCACAAAAATTACATATCTCATAAGCTTAGATTTCATACGTTCCCCGATACTGAACAAGAGTGATATTGTGAACGCCTTTTATAGAGGAGAAGGATTCCGTAAGATTGATGTTTTCTACTTTCAGACGCACCTCCACCGTGAGTTCAGTCACCTGATCCTTCACGACTTTTGACCGGAGCTTATAGTCATAGTCGGCCAGACGCCTGCGGATCTCTTCCTCCAAAGTCAGGGAGGTGTCGTAATTGATGACCAGAACATAAAGCCGGGAATCTCCTTTCATCCTACGGAGTATCATCAGGATGAGGGCCACAAAGATCAGAGTAATAAAGGCAATATAATAATACTGGGCTCCGATGGCGATTCCTGAGGTAATGGACCAGAACAGGAACATAAGATCCAGGGGATTCTTTACCGCAGTGCGGTAGCGGACGATACTGAGGGCGCCCACCATGCCCAGGGACAGAGTGACATTTGTGCTGATGGTTACGATGATAACGGATACAAGCACGGTCATGATGACCAGGGAAAGGCAGAAGGAATGATCGTAAACCACCCCGATAAAGCATTTCCGGTATATAAAGTAGATTCCAAGCCCGATTATAAAGGCAACCGCCAGAGTCAGAACCAGAGTCATAGGGGCCATTTGTTCAGGAAACAGGTTCAGGAATGATTTTTTGAACAGATCCTGAAAAGTAGTGGTTTGATTACTTGTCAGCAGCATTTTTCTCCTCCTAGTGATTAAGTATATGCTCCAGGCCGTCTACACAGAGACAAAATTTTGAGGCGGAGCATTGGGTCAGGGCATAGCTCTTAAAAACCCTTCTGAATTTTTCCGGAAGCTTTCCGGTAAACTTTACTTCAAGAATCATCTCTCCCGGGGCCAGGACGGAAAAGCCCGGGGACTGGGGAGAGAAAATATCGTCCTCCGGGGAAATGGCCTGGAGGTTTTTATCAAAGGTGATGCGGACCGTTCCCACCGGGTGGACGAAGGGCTCCCGGTCGTAGTCCACGATCACCGCAGGACGCAGGAGATTTGTCCGGGCGTCAATGAAAAATTCTCCTGCCAGGGGGGAATCCTTATGAAGGAGAAAGCTGTAGTCGCAGTTTCTCATTCTCTCATATTCCTCCCGGCTCAGAGGGATCTCTTCCTTGCGGATATAGGAACCATTTTTATGCTTGCATTCAAGGGAAATGACAGAATCAGAGTAATTATAAATGCGGATTCTGTATTTCCGGCGTATCTCGACTCCGTCAATTTTCTCCTGGTAAGCGGTTCTGTAAAGGTCATCAAAATACAGGCTGCGGATGTTATAGCTGCCGGTGGAACCGACATGGCTGTCACGCTCCATCATTGCTGCTAAAACCCTGGAAAGCTCCTGATAGAGAGAGCCGGAGATCACAAATTTTAATTCATGGCGGTAGGCGTTATTCATTCGGCAACCTCCAGAGTTTCCACGCCGGGATAATAAACGTCATTTATATTGATCTTATTCATGGGCTGAGCTGTCTTTCCCGTATCTGTATGGGCTGTCACTGTCCAGTACCAAGTTCCCGGTGGAAGGGCCTTTGTGTCAGTTTCAAAAAAGGCGGCGGACAGACCTGTCTCTGAGAGGACGGGATCTGTCATATCCGGCGAGGCAGATACCGTAAGATCGTACGTAATAGGGCTGTTGCTGAAATCATAGGCATCGCTCCAGGAAAGGAGCAGGCTGTCCTCCTGCTGATCTGCCTCATACAGGAAGAAGGGCATCAGCTCTTCCAGACTGTCATAGAAGGAATGATAAGCATCTGTGATCTCGCCCCCCAGTCCGGAGAGAATCTGGTCCCGCTCTTCCAGGGTATTTCCAAGATAATAGAGATCCGGCATGGCTGTCACGTACGGCCTGGCCACCTCATCATACTGCGCTGCAAGAGAATTTACGTACTCGGGTGTCAGAATTTCATACAGCTCGTCTATCTTTGCGGCCAGCTCCCGGCGGTTGGATTCGATCTTCAGGAAGCGCTGATGGAGGATCACGCCCCAGTAGTTGGTGATTCCATGTTCCCAGCCACCGTAGGAGGCAGCAGTTCCTTCCATCTGGTCTTCCTTTACATGAAGCATGTTATCTCCGTCCCAGGGGATGAAATACCACTTTTCGCTGTTCAGAGGACTGTACAGATAAAAATTCTGCATAGTAGTGTCAATATTGGCGGTCAGGATATTGTAAGCCAGCCAGGTAATGTAATTGTCCCGGTCAATGTAGGTCCCTATGATCTCGTTGATATCTATGGAGGTATCGTTGATCTTTTCCACCAGGTCTATGAGACGCTGGTTGTCCTGACGGCCTTTGCAGTTCAGGATGGCGTCAAAGGCTTCCTGGTCAAAAGCAGGATCATCAAAATTTTTTAAGGCATCCGAAGGCTCAAAGTTAAAGGCAATGGCCTTGTAGAGATATCCTTCCCGATCCAGTCCGTGATTGGCCAGATACTTTTTCGAGGGAACTTCCGCCTGGGTGTAAAAGCCATAGTCTTGAAATTCTGTCTGGCCTGAGGTCTCATCCTTAATAAAGAGCCGGACGAACTGGGTGCGGAGGCTGGGGACATCCTCCACCTCCTTGAGCATATCAAAGTAAAGCTTATTGCGGATCCTGGTTACGTCAAAAGCGGATTTATTCAGGGCGATATTGCTCTGCCCTCTCCACAGCCCAGCCTCATCGTCCAGATCCAGTTTGTAGGACTTCTGGGGCTTGACCGTAGAGGAGTTGCCCCGGATGCGGATCCTGGCGTTGGTTTTGGTAAGGCCGTAGCCCAGCATGTCAGGTAGGGGACCTGTCTCATCGCCCACCTGCACAAGAGCCCGGGCATACACGTCATTGTCCACATGGGAATCATCTATGAAGCGGACAGCGTCTTTCACCTCAGTAAAAGAGTGATCTGTGTCAGAGCCCTCGTCCCCTCTGCGGACAGTCACATAGAAATAGACGATACTGTCCGGGTCGTCCTGGCTGTACACGGAAGTATCTTCCATGATGCCTGCCTCTTCAAGGCTGGGAGCTGGGGCGATGGCCACGGTGGTTTCCTCCTGAGGATCATCGGTTGTGGCCTGAGGCCCGCAGCCTCCCAGAACAAAAAGAAGAAACAGGCCGCAGGCCAGACTTCTAAGAATTTTTTTTACGTTCATAAGGTCTCTTTTTCTCCTTTCCTGGTTTCAGATTTTGGTCAGATTGGCGCAGACGGATCTCCAGTTTCTCCCAGAAATGGGTGTCCGTATCCGTAAACAAGGGCTGCCGGCAGAATACATGGTATTCCAGCGTCTTTACATACCACTTAAGCCGAAGAAGGGCAAAGAGGGAAGTGAGCGCTCCGGCGCCCCAGAAACCGATGCCCCAGGCCGAGATCTCAAGCTGCAGGGACAGGGCCGTGAAGAGAATGCTTAAGGCGGCGAATAAGGCGGCGCTTGCGCAGGCGCCTGCCCGGTCGTCAAAATATAAAAGCAGAATGGTCAGCGCCTTAAAAAATCCGTAGAGTAGATAGCCGAAGCAAAGGATTCGGAAGATGCTGACCATATCCGGGTCAAGACCGAAGTAAGACAACAGACCGGCCAGAAAGGTAACGGAAATTATGGTAAAGAGAATTTGGATCTCCATCATATGGGCAAGCTCACGGAAGAGCACCTTTTCCATATCTTTCTTCGCCGCCCGTATATCCGAGAGGCGGCCGCCCCTGAGGATTGTGCTGAAATAAACCCGGTTCTTTACACAGAAATTTACCTCCAGGGATACCACAAACTGAACCAGCATGGGAATGATGGTAAAGGCGGCGAAAAAGGCCGGGACATCGTAGCGGGAGCAGAATACGCCGGTAGGAAAAACGCGGTTGGCATACTCACTGCACCATATGATGAAGTTGTGGGCGAAAAGCCCAAGAGCCATAAAAAAGCCGGTAGCGATCAGGATCTTATACTGATCCAGGGCCGGGAAAAAGGAAAAAAGCTGAAATTTTCCCAAAGGGTAGCAGCGAAGGAGCTGGGTCAGGAAGAAAACCATCATGGTAAAAAAGCCGGCGGCAGCTCCCCACATAGCCGCCATAAGAGGATCCGTCCCCGTTCCCAGAAAGAGCAGCGTAAGCAATACGGCCACAAGGAAGCCTGCGGCAAATCCCAGAAGAATCCTGCTGTACTGTTTGACTGCGGACAGAAAGGCGATCTGGAGCCAGAGCACCAGCATACTGCAAAACTGCAGCAAGGCCGCAGCCCGGAAGAGAAAAGAAACCGGCAGGGTAAGCAGGTAGATAAAGGCGGCTGTTCCGCCTATGAGAAGGAGAAAAAAAGCCAGGCCGAAAAAGGAGGGGAGAATTTTTTCCGTCTCATCCTTATAGATGCAGTCCGAGACAAAACGGTCAGAAAACATCAGCAGCGTATTGGAAAAGATCAGAGAGAAAATCATCACATAAGTGATGATAAAGAGAAAAATCTCCTGCTCCCGGTAGGAGGCATGGGCTTCTCTCATAAGAAATCTTAATACAAACAGCAGCAGTACCGTGAGTACCATGGGGCCTTCGGTCACTACGGCAGTAACAGAATACCCTTTCAGGGAATTCAGCAGGCTGCTGTTGTCACGGAATATTTTTTTCAGTTCAAAACCGACGCCTGCCATTCTTCCTTCACCTCCTGATAAACTGTTTCATAGCTTTTGAGAAAATCCGTGTCACGGTAATATTTATCCACTCTTTTATAACCATTTTCTGCCAGGGTGCGCATATGCTCCGGGGAGGAACAGATGCTTAAGATTCCCTGGGCGATCCTGGAAGGGTTCATGACGGGAACGGCTTGTCCGCAGGGGCCGAATTCATCCGGAAAGCCCTCGATGATCTCTCGGCAGGAACCCACGTTTGTGGCCAGAACCGGCCTTTTTGCCGCCATGGCCTCCAGGAGAACGAAGGGCTGCCCCTCGGAGATACTGGTGAGAATCACAATATCCAGGCGGCCGAACCACTCAGTTACATTGACACGGCCGGTAAAATGTACATCCTTTAAAGAGAGGGCCTGGATTAGCTCCAGACACTCCTGATAATATCCGGGATCTTCATCGTAAGGACCAATGAGGTACAGCACGGCATCCGGCCTCCGGGCTTTCACCAGCTCAAAGCTGTACAGCATAGTCTTAATATCCTTAATAGGAACCACCCGGATCACAGCGCCCACAGCAAGGGGATGGGGCTCGCTGGAGATTGGCGGAACCTTAGAAAAGCGTTCCATGGAAATTCCATTGGGGATTACGAAGCATTTTTCCGAAGGGGCGCCCAGAGAGATCTGAATGCGCCTTGCCCCGTAAAAAAGCGAGATAATCCGGTCTGCTCCCTGATACGCCGCTTTGGAAAGAGAAGTAAAAAAAGAGATCCAGGTCTGTTTGAAATAATTGGAAACCCACTCTGCCTTTAAAATCTCTTCCTCTCTCTCCCGGGTGTAAATTCCATGCTCTGTAACCAGAAAGGGCCTGCCGGTGAAATACTTAAATTTAGCTCCGATCAGCCCTGCGTACCCTGTGGAGACGGCATGGTAAATATCAGCCTCCGGGATGGGACATTTCAGGAGATTCAGGGCTGGGATCAGCATGGAGCGGATGGTCCAGAAAGTATCTTTAAAGGGCGTATTCCTGTACTCCTCCTGGGCCAGCTCCATAATCAGATCCAGAAAATCCCTGGACATGAGAAAATCATTCGCCTTGTAGGATGAATTATGAGAAAACAGCGCAAACAGCTCCTGCCAGTCCTGAAGCTCTCCCCGGAGCAGATCCAGGACGGCCTGGCGCTGAGGGGCTGTTAATTTCCTGGAGACAGGACGAGATCCACCTTCCGTTAGATATTCGTCCAGGAAATACTCCTGGATTTCCGTTACGTTGTCAGGAAGCGTATATTTAAACTTTCCGCGTTGCTTTTTTTCAGCCCCAATGGCCACGATCACAAATTCGTGTTGGGGAAGTCCCTGGATCAGCATCTGAATCCAGGAGGAAACGCCTCCGGCCACGTATGGATAGCAGCCTTCAGCTAAAAGACATATTTTCATGAATTCACCAGCTTTACAGTAAAATCAGGTTCTGTTACAGTGACAAGGTAATAGAGGGAGCCGCTGTCAGAACCCACAGGGGTAATGGTACAGCTTCCGTCTGCCGACTGAGGCTGCTTTTCTGTTCTTAGATAGAAGTAGGCTTCTCCGTAAAAATTCTCGCAGCTTCCCCGGATTTCATCCTGATCGTACTCTATATGAGGCGTCAGACTATCCTGAACCAGAAGGGCGTCCGCCGCATCTGTAGCTGTAAGAGAGCGGAGCCAGGGATAGGTGCCGTGGATGTCCTCCATCATCTCGCAGTAGGATTCATACAGAGCTTCCCAGCTCTGGTTTTTCCCTCTGTCCTCATCGAAAATATCATCAGGATGTATAAAGTGGGAAAAGACGCCGTACAGACCGATCCCATTTATATAGGAAAAGGTGTCAAAGCTCTCCGGCAGCATGCCGGAGCTGATCCGGGGGAATTCAGCAATTCCGTCCTCGGCGATTTCAAAGTCCTGTACGTAGACGCTGCCCTCTTCTCCTTCAGAGGTATACACACCGGAGATCACTTTGAGATCCTCCAGGGCAGCTTTCACGGCGCTGCGCCCTTCCTGGCTGAGATAATTAGAAGGCGGGACGTAGGAGGTGAGAGCGATGCCGGGAAAAAGTTCTTCAGAGATGGACTGCAGCATCTCCAGAGACGATTCCATATCGGAGACAGACTCCCAGGGAACATACTGAAGATTCTCCGGGATCTGTCCCTCCTGCGCCAGGGACTGGTGATTGTAGCCGTGGGCTCCCAGCTCATAGCCGCTTTTAATGAGGCTGTTTCCATAATACTGCTCCATGGAAGGGGAATCATAAGTAAAATCCTCAGGATCCACAATGTCATTATAAGTGGCCATAAAAAGACCGGTGTACAGATCCCCATACCGCTGGGCAGCCGCCTGCATATCCGGCCACCAGATATCCCGGTAAAATTCTTTCACTGAACGATTGTATTCTTCCCTGACCACATCGCTGGAGCTCTCATACTGGGGTGAGGGGAAATCGTCTATAAACAGGCAGAGGGCATTGATAATGGGGTACATGGAATCCTCGAACAAAGTCAGGATGCATCCGGCGGCAAAGCCTCTCCAGTAATCGCCGGTGATTCCGGTGCCGTTGTAAAAGGTAATACTGCCCTCTCCCCTCTGAAAGTTCCATACCATAGGGAGGCTGCTGCCGTCCTCAGTGAGAGCGGAAGCATACACCTGGGCGTTCTCATCCAGGGTCAAGGCCAGGCCCACGTCCTCAAAGGCTTCTGAGGAAAAAGTTCTTCCAGACATACCGGGAACCAGATCCTTTGTCACGGTAAAGGAGCTGTAGCTTTTATAGTCTCCATATTCTACAATTCCTATCTGACGGTAAACGCTGCTAAACTGTATTCCGGTATTAACCGGGAGAATTCCCCAAAAGACTTTGCCGCCTTGAGATACGTAATCAAACAGCCGGCTGATGGGATCCGCCATCTCTTCTTCCACATAGGGAGAGGCAAGGATCACCAGATCGTATTCAGGATAACTGACGCTGTCCGAATGATCCAGGGATTGGAGTTCCCATTCCATCCGCAGAACTTCCAACGCTTTAATAAGATTATCTTTATAGTAACAGGAGACGCTGTCTCCCGGGCTGTACAGAATCAGGGCAGTACGCCTAGAGTCAGCGATGGTTCCAAGAGAGACGCCGGATGTCTTTTGATCGAGAACGACTCTGGAAGCGTACTGGCTTTCCGGCTGGGTGATCCATTTGGTATTGACAAAAATAACCATAAACATAATCAGGACTGATACTGCAAAAACAAAAAGAAGCTGATGATAATATTTTTTCAAAAAATCACTCTTTCTGAAAAATTTTAATATACTGTAAAGTTTTCTGGGTCAGATGAACGGGCAGGGAGGGAAGACGCTGAAGAAACTCTGTCATGCCCTGGGAATCCTTTGCCCGGATGAAGAATTCCAACAGACACAGTACGGCTTCCTCGCTGGCAGGGAACCGTTCCTGGAACTGTATGCAGAATCCTTTGGCATCTGTTAAATTCCCCTCATGGAACAGAATCTGGATCCGGTGGAGGTAGTACTGCTGGGCCGGCTGATCGGATGACAAAAGCCGGTCAGACACCCGGTAATATTTCCTGTAATAGCGTCCCAGGGTGTGTTCCTCATACAGCCTGCTCTGAATCACCTTGTATAAAAGCTCTTCCCACTTTGAGGTTGACGCAGGATCCCCCGGGTTTTGTTCGTACTGTACCTCCCATTGGGTTATGAGATCCTGAGTTTTTCGCTGCAGTTCCATGATAATGGTGCTGGCATAGTGGGTGGTCTCTGTGTCCTCATTGTCCAGGGCTTCCTTGAGAATATCCAGGTACTGAAGGATGTCCTCCTCATTCAGCAGATCCATAATCATACTTCTGCGGTAAGAGAAGTCGTTGAGATTCAGAGCTTCCTTCATGGGAACCTGGTTCAGCTCTTTGTCAGAATCCGGCTTCTGCAGAAGCTGGAGGTCCTCCCCATGAAAAGAATCGTCCATATAGATTTCCAAACGGTCCTTATCCTGAAGCCTACCGGCATACCATTTTAAAAAGAGCAAAAGAAACAGGCCCGCACCAGGGAAGGCCAGGCAGATAACAAGAGAGAAAAGCCCCCGCTGCCAGCTTGAAGAATTCCGGGCCGCTTGGAAGGAGTACAGGCAGGCGACCAGAAGGTAAAGGATGCACACAAAAATTTCGTATGTTTTCATGGCTCTGTCACAACCTCCAGCGTAAGCCCGGCCCGTCTGAAGCGTTCTTTCAGGTTATCCAGATATTCGGCCTTCATATTCACAAGAATTACGGCATAATCCCCGTCAGCATCCACACCCATGCAGTCGCTTCCGCGGATCACGCCGGCAATCCTCTCGGCTGTGACGGTTCTGTCCTCAGCCGCTGCCGGATAAACCTTTGCCAGGATAAAGCTGTAGGCGATATCATCGCTCTCTGAGAGCATAATATTCAGACGTTCCTGGAAAGCTTTTGGATATAAGAGAGCTGTGCCGGGATAGTACATACTGTCCTTTTTCAGCCGCTCATATTTCAGGGCCTTGGCTAAGTTCTGTTCGATCAGGTTAGTGATGATACGGAACAAGTTCTGGAAATAAACGGTAAACTTATCCGCACCAATATCATAAATAGCGATGAAGGCAAAAGGCCTGTCTTGGGCGAATAAAGGAGCCGCATAATCCGGGTATCCGGCTTCAAGAGCGGTGTTAATAAAAGTCTCTTTCTTAGAGAAGCACTCCTGGATGCGGGGATATTTCTCCATCTCCAGGGAGGAAGGGACAATGTCACGCAGCTCTGCAGAGCAGACCTTAAGCCGGGCAAACCGGGTATTTTGCTCTCCCAGCAGAAAGATCGCCGCTTTTTTGCAGTCCATAATGTGCTCCAGGATACTGATAACCTTCAAGATAATCAGTTCCGGCTTCAGGCTGTCCAGTTTAACCGCCACCTCATAGGCATAGCCGAAGCTGTACTTGGAGGTGAGAATCTGTTTCTGAAGCTTTCCTTTGATATCCAGGGTTTCCCCATGGATGGATTTGAGAAATTCGTACTTTTCTTCCAGGAGGCGGTGGCTCTCCTGCAGACTGTCATACTCATCCCTGCGGCGGTCCGTTATATATCCAATAGACGTGCCTGCCACCCCGTATATCACAAAGGGAATCCAGGTGTCCACACTGTACAGAAAATATGTAATATCGATTCTGGCCGCCAGAAGGCTGTACAGGTAGGAGGCGGTAGCAAGGCCGATGGAAAGAAGCCCCAGCTTCAGTCCATACAGGGCGGAGATGACAGCCACGAACATCAGCCGGATATCTACATATTTCAGATCGGACACATCCTGGCTGAAGTTCAGCAGCAGGCAGGTAACACCGAAGGCTGCAAGAGTTTCGGCCAGATTCCTCAGAGATTTCCTTAAGAAGCATTTTTTCACGGATTTAAAGAATCGGCTTCCCATACGGGGCCGGATCTCCTGGGAGGAATCCCGGAGAGTTTTCCTGAGAGCTTCCAGACCTTTTTCCTGCAGAAGGGTTATGGGCATCCATCCTGTCTCCAGGTTTACAGAACGCTCAGAGAGGAAAAAATCTCTCTCTGGAGATCTTCTGGCAGAAGTCCATCGGACAGAGGGACGGACTTTGGCGGCTTGACCCAGAAGAGAAAAGTATTCTCCGAAAGTAAGGGGATGACCGCTGAAAAGCCGGTACAGTCCCTGTTTCCCTAAGGTGAGCAGAAGATACAGGGCCTGGGCGGCGTCCTCCCCATAGGCGGTGTCCAGAAGAGAGTCCTCCGAGTAAAAGCTTGAGAGGGGAATCTGCCTCTTCAGGGCATTCAGAGTACGCCCCGTATATCCCATCCGGTCTCTGGCAAAGCTTCCGTACACACAGCCCAGACGCAGGATCAATACGGGAAGCTCAAAAGTCTTGTGATACGCCTGACACAGCATCTCTCCTGCAGCCAGATCCGTGAGAACTGGAGTATAGAGATCCGGGTAGTCCAATTCCAGGGAAGACAAATAGACCAGAGATTTCACAGGATAGCTGCGAAGGACGTTTAAAAGGTCCGTCAGCTCTCCGATCTGGCTTTCATACTCTGGAAATTCTTCAAAATTTTCTCTCAGAGGAGCGGTCATAAATACAATTACGTCAACAGAATTTGATCTGAGAATACGCAGATACTCCTCACGGCTGCGCTGGCCGCAGTAGACGGAGCCCTTGAAACGTTTATTCCAGAGCAGGTGCGTATCGTCCCCGGTCACCCAGCACACATGGTTTCCTTCAATAATCAGGCGGTCTGCAAGATATGCTCCAACCATATCCCAACCGCCGGCAAACAGAACATTCATAAATGTGTCCTCAAAATCAGTTTTTCTCTATTGTACTAAAGTGAAGCAAAAAAAGCAATCGGATAGGGAAAAACGTTGTATGGAAAATGATGCACTGGAGCGCTGTAAGCGCGACGAGTGCGCATGTGGATGGGGTGGCTGTGAATAGAAGCAGCACGTTTATGAAACGTTTGGGGTCATTTTGCTGCGAACGCCTGAGCAGTCATAATAAATGAATATGATAAGAACGAATAAGGGCTTGCGTCCTGCTGACAGCCGTGCTATATTAAAAATAGAAAAAGGGAAAGCCAGAGAAGCGGCCTACCCTCAAACAGTTAAGTCAAACTTTTTACAGTCTGGCCGTCAACTATTGGCAGTAGTTGGCGGCTACTTTCGTCTATCCTTGAAAATCTCGTAAACAAGACCGACAAGGGCAACAATGAATATCAAAAGCTGAATCAAATCAGCGTATGTAACATACATCTCAGATGAGGCTGACTTCCGCCTTTATAGGCGGTAAGCAACAAAGCAGTTTCAGTGGCGTATGTCAATCCCTCATCTGAGATGAGCCTCCGGCGGATTGCAGGGGCGCACATAGGAAAGACGTCATGCGTTGCATGACGTGCGCCTCGCAGCAAGAATGCCAGTGGCATTCTTGAATGGCAACGCCCTCCTTTCTTCTTCAGTCTGGAGGGTTAGTCCCTCCGAAAAGCAGGAGGGTAAGCCGCCTTATTGAGTATGGGGCGATACTGGAAAGCCTGCTGGAGAAGCCTGAACAATACAGTAACGAGCAGATAAAGAGCTTGTTGTTAAGAAGTGAGTGGAACAGGCGGTACAGCCACAGCAAACGGTGTGATACTGTATTGAATTGTGATTGCGCCAAATAGATGATACAATAGCGGTATTAAAAAGTGACGAAAATTAGAATTGAGGTAAAAATAAAAATGGTTGAATTACATGGAAAAGCACCTTATAAGACCGTTTTAATTCATGGAGGTCCTGGGGCAATAGGTTCTTTAAAAACTTGTTCAGAAGAATTGAGCAGGCTGACGGAAAGCGGAATTGTTGAAGCGTTGCAATCCCAATATTCTATAGCCGAATTGATTGAAGAATTATATTTGCAGATTATAGAATATTGCCAAGAAAAACCGACTTTAATCGGTCACTCATGGGGAGCATGGTTAGCTGTTTTATTTGCAGAAAAATACCCAAAGATATGTAAAAACATTATCTTAGTTGGCTGCCCGCCGCTTGCAGATAAATATGTCAAAGAAATATCTTCACGAAGATTGCGAAATCTTTCGGGCGAAGAAAGTGAAATCTTTCAGAGAATGATAGATAATGTGGCCACTGATGAAGATATTAAAAAGATACCCAGTATTTTGGAAAAATCGGATAATTTTTACCTTGAAAGCAGCGAAAAACTCATAGCAGACAAAGCAGATAATGAAATGTATAACAGAATTTGGAACGAAGCTGCTAAGCTGAGAACGAATGGAGCGTTATTGACAGCATTTAAGAATATTCAGAGCAAACTATTTTTAATACAGGGAGTTTGTGATCCGCACCCGATAGAAGGAGTAATTAAACCGTTAGAAGAAAACGGTATCCCATGCAAAACTTATATTTTAGAAAAATGCGGTCACAATCCATTTATGGAGAAATATGCAAAAGAAAAATTTTATAATATTCTTCAAGCCATTATATAACTTCCGCCTTACTTCCTCATACCTGTTGTCGTCTCGAAAGCATGAGCCCCACGGCCTGCAAGCAGTCCATGGCCTCCTGCTTTGAGACTGGACTTATATGGTAAAATCCTTTATAATCTAGAGTAAAAATGATCCTTCGATTATAGAAGAGAGGTACGAACCATGAAGATTGTTTTGCGAAATCTTACGAAGACATTTCCCAACCGCAATAAAAAGATACGGCAGGATGTGGTGGCCGTGAATGATCTGAATTTTGAAATACCTGACGGAGAACTGGTAGGGCTTCTAGGACCCTCGGGATGTGGGAAGAGCACGGCGTTGAATCTGATCTGCGGGCTGGAAAAGCCTACTGGCGGACAGATTTTTTTTGGTGAAAAAGACGTGACAGGACTTGCGCCTGAGCACAGGGGCGTGGGAATGGTTTTTCAGAATTACGCTCTCTATCCTCACCTTACGGTAAGGCAGAATATTTTGTTCCCCCTTCAGAATCTGAAGGGAAAGGATAAGCTTTCTAAAGACGAGATGAACAGGCGTGTGGAAAATGCGGCAAAGCTGGTGCAGCTTGAAGAGCTGATGGAGCGCAGGCCCAGCGAACTTTCGGGAGGTCAGCAGCAGCGGGTGGCGATTGCCAGGGCCCTTGTAAAAATGCCGGGGGTGCTTCTGTTGGACGAGCCGCTCTCCAACCTGGACGCAAGGCTGCGTCTCCAGACAAGAGAGGAGATCCGCAAGATTCAGCGTTCCACCGGGATCACTACGGTCTTTGTCACCCATGATCAGGAAGAGGCCATGAGCATTTCCGACCGGATGGTGGTGATGAGAGAAGGGGTGGTGCAGCAGATCGGCAGACCCCAGGAGGTCTATGATGACCCGGTGAATCTTTTCGTGGCAAAATTTCTTGGGACGCCTCCTATTAATGTGTTTCATGGAAGGATCAAAGACGGAGGGGCCTACATCGGCGAGGACAGGATTCTGGAAACTCCGGGAGTGGAGGAGCAGGAGATTTATGTGGGAATCCGGCCGGAAGGTTTCTTTCTGTGCCAGGACGGCCCCCTTCACTGCACCATGGGAAGAGTGGAGGTAATGGGGCGTGATATCAGCATAGTCTCCGCCCATAAGGAAGCTATGGGAAATCAGATACGGTCCATTATCAGCGCCGAAAGCAGCATAAATCCCTTGGATGATTCCGTCTGCTTTGGGGTAAAGCCTAATAAAGTCTATCTGTTCAGCAAAGAAACAGAAGAGAGGATCCGGTTATGAAAAAGAAAAATCTTAAAGCCTGGCTGTATCTTCTGCCGGCCATTGTTTTCCTAGGGGCCTTTCTGGTGTACCCTCTGATCGATGTCTTTATCTATTCCTTTGAAGAGGAATATAATTTCGCATCCCAGACGTACTCTGGGGTGGGACTTTATAATTATTCCTATGTTCTTCATGACACGTATTTCCTGCAGGCCGTAAAGAACACATTTATATTGGTGGTTATTACAGTGCCTGTCTCCACGGGGCTGGCCCTCTTGATCGCCGTGGGTTTAAGCTCCATTAAGCCCCTGAGGGAATTGTACCAGACCATCTATTTTCTTCCCTATGTGACCAACACCCTGGCGGTCGGTCTGGTGTTTATGATTCTGTTTCAGAAAACAGAGTATACAGATGGTCTTGTGAACTTGATCTTGGGGTGGTTTGGTTGCAGTCCCATAGATTTCATAGACGGCCCTTACTGGGCGAAGATGTTTGTGCTGTGCTTTTATACAATCTGGATTGTGCTGCCCTTTAAGATACTGATTCTCACCAGCGCCCTGGCTTCGGTGAATCAGGATTATTATAAGGCAGCCCGGGTGGACGGCACCTCGAAGTTCAGAATCTTTGTGAGGATTACCCTTCCCATGATCTCGCCCATGATTTTTTATCTGGTCATCACAGGCTTTATCGGGGCATTCAAGGCATACAGCGATGCCGTGGCCTTATTTGGCACAGATTTAAATACGGCGGGGATGAATACGATTGTGGGATACGTTTACGATATGCTGTATGGGGACAGCGGCGGATATCCCTCCTATGCTTCCGCGGCGGCAATCCTTCTCTTTGCCATCGTCCTTACCATCACCTGCATCAATCTTCTTGTAAGCAGGAAAAAGGTAAATCTCAGATGAAGGTGACTCCCGCCTCAGCAGGCGGTGAGTAAGGCATTCTTGAATATTAAATTAAGGAGCGGGCAAATGGAAAATAAGATCGATTATAATAAAACTGAAAAATCAGCCAGGGCATGGCGGGGGATTCGGAAATTTGTCACCTATTTTTTTCTGACTTTCTGGGCTGTTGTGGTTCTGTTTCCTTTTTACTGGATGCTTCTGACTTCTGTAAAGAGCTACGGAGCATACAATTCAGAGTATATTCCGGCTTTTATTACTCTGTCGCCTACCCTGCAGAACTACCGTGACGCTTTTACATCCGTGCCTCTGCTTAAGTATCTGGGAAATACGGTGGTTTTTGCCCTTATAACCACGGCGGTTATGATGGTGGTCATAGTGTTGTCCGCCTTTGCCTTTGCAAGGCTTCAGTTCCGGGGGAGGAATCTGCTCTTTACCTTTTTCCTCTCTCTGATGATGATTCCCAATGAGCTGGTGGTGATCACAAATTTCGTAACCATTACAAATATGGATTTGAGAAATACATTTACAGGCCTGATTCTGCCCTCCGTTACCTCGGTATTTTATATCTATCTGCTGAAAGAGAACTTCGAGCAGGTGCCGGATGAGCTTTATCGGGCGGCCAAGGTGGACGGCACCTCAGATCTGAAATATCTCTGCCGTGTGCTGCTCCCAATATGCAAGCCCACCCTGATCACGATTGTGATTCTGAAAATCATTGAGTGCTGGAATTACTACGTATGGCCCAGGCTGATCACGGACGATCCCAATTATTATCTGGTGTCCAACGGGATTCAGGAAATCAGGGAAAACGGATTTGGGCGGGAGAATGTGCCTGCCATGATGGCGGCCGTGGTAGTGATCTCGGTTCCGCTGATCGTTCTGTTTTTGATATTCCGCAGGAAAATCATGGCCGGCGTTTCAAGAGGAGGTACAAAAGGATGAGAGAAATTTGGAAAAAGGGATCTGCCCTTCTGGCGGCGGCAGCCGCCCTCTGCCTTCTGCCGGGCTGTCACGGCTCCAGGCAGACAGCGGATTTTTCCATCCCGGAAGAATTCAGCACCACGGAAGACTATGAGATTACCTTCTGGGCGAAAAACGATACAAACATTACACAGACGGAAATCTATAAAAAAGCCATTGAAGATTTTCAGGAGCTGTATCCCAATATTACAGTAAATCTGAGGCTGTATACAGATTACGGGGATATTTATAATGATGTAATCACCAATATTTCCACAGGAACCACTCCCAACGTCTGCATTACCTACCCGGATCACATTGCCACTTATCTAACAGGAGACAATACGGTAGTTCCCCTGGACAGCCTGATGGCCGATGAAGAATATGGTCTGGGGGGAAGCGAATTGGAATTTGACTCGCCGTCACAGGAAGAGGTTGTTTCCCAGTTTTTGGAGGAATGTTCTCTGAACGGCCATTGCTATGCTCTCCCCTTTATGCGTTCTACAGAGGCGTGTTATATCAATAAGACATACGTGGAAGCTCTGGGTTACACTCTGCCGGATACTTTGACCTGGGATTTTATCTGGGAGGTGTCAGAGGCTGCCCTGGAGCAGGATTCAGAAGGAAATTATCTGGTAAATGGCCAGAACGTACTGATTCCTTTTATCTATAAGTCTACGGACAATATGATGATCCAGATGCTGAAGCAGAAAGGAGCAGGATATTCCACCCAGGAGGGGGAGATCCAGATCTTCAACGATACCACGAAAGAGCTTCTGTACGACATTGCGGGGCATACGGGGAAAGGCGCTTTCTCCACCTTTAAGATCTCAGGCTACCCGGCCAATTTCCTCAACGCAGGCCAGTGCATTTTCGCTATGGATTCTACAGCCGGGGCTACTTGGATGGGGACGGAGGCTCCCCTGCTGGATATCAGCCAGGAGAATGTAGTGGAGTTTGATACGGAAGTGAGAATGGTTCCACAGTTTGACCCGGAAAATCCCCAGATGATCTCCCAGGGGCCTTCCGTCTGCATCTTTAACAAAGAAGATCCCCAGGAGGTGCTGGCCTCCTGGATTTTCGCCCAGTATCTGCTGACAAATGAGGTGCAGATCGCCTACTCCCAGACAGAGGGGTATATTCCTGTAACCTCCAAGGCCCAGGGCTCTGAACAGTATCAGGATTACCTGGAAAGGAGCGGGGAGGACAACGATACCTATTATGATGTGAAGATTCAGGCCTCCAGGCTTTTGCTGGACCACATTAGCGATACTTTTACAACCCCGGTATTTAACGGCTCTACCTCCCTTAGAAATGCGGCCGGGCAGCTCATTGAGGACGTGACGAAATCGGTTCGCCGTAAGCAGGAAGTTGACGATGCATATATGGAAACCTTATACGAGGATGTGGCCTCTCTGTATCATTTAGAAGAAGCTGGAACTTCATCCGCAGCGGAGAAGGATTTGGGGCCTCTTCCCCAGACAGCCGTAATCCTTCTGGCAGCCCTGGCCGGGGCCTGGGCGCTGATCGCCCTTTACGTACTGGGGCGGGCGCTAAAAAAGAAGCATGGATCATAATACCTGGTTGTTTTTGGCGGGGTTGTTGACTTCTGGGCTGTATGGTTTATAATAAGAGAGGTTCTAAAAATAATTTTTCAGGAGGTTTGAGATGAAAAAGTCAGTTGCTTTATTTTTAACACTTTCTCTTACACTTGCATTTTCTGGAAGCGTAATGGCTGAGGAAGATACAGAGGCGGTAACAGAAGCTGTAACAGAAGCAGTTACAGAGGAAACTTCTGCAGATGAGACTGAGGCTGCTTCAGAGGAAGAGACAGAGGCTGTGTCTGAGGCGGCAGAGGAATCCGCTGAGGAGAAGTCAGAAGGCGTTATGACTTATGCTGAGTACGCAGCGGCTGATCTGGATACGGAAGTCGTAGTAGAGACCTACGTACAGGCTAAGCAATCCTGGTGGACAGATTCAGAGACAGGCAAGGAGCAGGCTACCTTTTATACCCAGGACAAAGACGGCGCTTACTTTATCTACAATATGGGCTGCTCAGAGGAAGAATATGAAGAGCTGGTTCCCGGGACGAAAATCAAGGTGACCGGCTATAAGGCTGAGTGGGAAGGGGAAGTAGAAATTATTGACGCTGTTTTCGAGATCGTGGAAGGTGAGGAATACATTGCGCCTGCTGTGGACGTGACAGAACTTCTCGGAACGGACGAGCTGATGAACCATCAGAATGAATTCGTTGAGTTTAAGGGACTGACAGTGGAAGCGCAGCAGGATGCAGAGGGTAATGAAGTCGCATTCCTCTACAACTATGACGGATCCGGCACAGACGGAGATGATCTGTACTTCAACGCTTCACTGAATGGAGAGACCTACACCTTTACCGTAGAGTCCTATCTCTGCGATAATACTACAGACGTTTACAATGCGGTAGAAGAGCTTCAGGTGGGAGACACCATTGACATGGAAGGTTTCCTGTACTGGTATCAGGGAGCGAATCCCCATGTAACTTCTGTGACGGTTGCGGAGTAAGAGAACATAGTTTTATCAGTATTACATTCTTGAAACAGGCCGGAATTCCCAGAAAGGGGATCCGGCCTGTGTTTATTCCGAGATAATAATGTTAATTCCTTTTTGGCGCATGGATGCAAGAAACTGAGGGTTAATCTTGCGATCCGTTATGACTCCGTCCAGATCCGCCGCATTTGCATATGAAAGCAGGGCCTGTTTGCCGAACTTGCTGGAATCTGCCAGCACATAGCTTCGGCGGGAGGAAGAGAGAACCGCCTTTTTAAAACCGATCTCTATAGTGTTTGAAATACAGACCCGTCCATCCTCCCCGATGGCATTCGCACCCAGAAAAGCCGTATCTACCTGTATGGAACGCATCTGTTCCTCGGATACAATTCCTCTGGTAGAATGTACATTGCAGTCCAGGTCTCCGCCGATCAGAAAAGTTTTGACATCAGGATTTTTCAGCAGCTCATAAGCGTTTTCGATGCTGTTGGTCACTACCACATTATTGCTGCGCTTGGATATCAGCTTGGCAAGCTGCAGATTCGTAGTGCCAGAGTCAAGGAATACGATTTCTGCCGGCTGAATTATAGAAAAGGCTTGGGCGGCTATTTGCTGTTTTACCAGGGGATTTTCCATGATTCTTTTTTCATAGGAAGAATCAGCCTGGAAAATGGCACCGCCCAGCTTTCGTGAAAAACTGCTGTTGTGTTCGATTAAATAGTCAATATCACGGCGGATTGTCATTTCGGCCACGTTGTATTTTTGGCTGAGTTCTGTAATCTCCACATATCCCTTCTGATAAAGAAGTTCTGTGATTTCCTGTCTTCTCTGTTCTTTTAGCATTTCAGTTTCTCCGTATCTTTTAAAAATCCTCCGGGTGATTGGAAAATTCCAGGAGAGCATCATATAGTTTTTTATAGCGGCGATAATGATGCATATATTTTTGATGAAAGGGCTTTCTGGGTTCGCAGATTATGACCGGATGTATCAGGGTATTGGCCAGCTCTCTGAAAGTTAGCTCAGGATGGCAGGCATTGGCAGCGATCATGGCGCAGGCAAGAGTACCTGCCTGCTCGTTGTCTGTGCGCTCCATGGGAATTCCAAACACGTCGGCCCGGAGCTGCATCGTATAATCGGATAAAGAGCCGCCTCCAGTCACTCGAATCCGCTGCGGATGGATTCCCAGAGCATCCAGTGCAGTGTAAGCCATGTAGATCTGATAGGCCATTCCCTCCTTCAAGCCCTGGAATAAATCAAAAGGATCGGTGTGCACAGTCAGCCCCCAGATGGTGCCTCTGGAATTATTGCTCACGTCTGGATTTCCGGCAGAACCGAAACTGGGGAATATATATAGGTTTCCGGGTACCCTGCCTTTTACGGCGTTATCCATATATTGAAAAAAGGAATCCCCCTTCTGAGCGCACTGGTCTTTGATACCGGAAAACAAGCTGTCACGGGCCCAGTTCATTAAAATACCACAGTTTGGGATTTCGATCTGAGCGAGAAATTTACCGGGAATGATATGGGGGGCACAGGCAATACCATTTTTTATCATAAATTCATTGCTGATGGGTGAGGGAAGGATGAATTCCATGACCTCACAAGTTCCTTGCCCGTCTTCGCCAATAGTTTCGTCAATCATCCCGCTGCCAAGAGCACAGCAACTCTGGTCGTGGCCGCCTGCCGCAACAAGGGTATCTGAGGAAAGTCCCAGCTTAGATGCCATATCCGGAAGCACAGGGCCCAGAATAGTTCCGGAGGGAACTGGCTGGGAAAGCCTCTCGGGAGTCAGATTGGCGAAGGAAAGGAGCTCTTCGCACCACTGGCAGCTTCGGATATCAAAAGCCATGCTTCGGGCGGCGGAAGAAAAGCTGACTTTTTTAACTCCAGTCAGCATCCAGCCGATAAAATCTTCATAGAAAAAAATATGCTTGGATCGATCAAAAACGTCTGTCTGACGGCTGATCCAGATCCATTTTGGAAGCGCATATAATTCAGACAGGGGAAGTCCGGTTATTTCATGGACTTTCTCTTCGCTTATCTGCTCTCTTAAAAAGTCACATTCTGCAATGCCCCTTTTATCGCCGGTAAGCATGGAAGGAAAAATTCCATATCCGCTTTCATCGAGACAAACAATGGATTCGCCCATAGAAGCCACGGCGATACAGTCTATGTGGACTTTGGAAGTTGCGGCAGCCTCCAGGATGGTTTCCATGACGTTTTCCATGACAGTGTTTGGATCCAATTCCCGATAACCGTCTCCCCCTGTCTGGGAATAACTTCTTGATGCGGATGAAAGAATCTTTCCGTTTTTGTCATAAACAACCATTTTACAGCCGCTTGTGCCTACATCAATACCAGCATATGCCATAGTATATCCTCCTTTTAATGCAGCACCCGGCGTCTAAATCCATAATAATTTTTTAAAATGTATAAATATTATAGCAAACGCTATAAAAGGTGTAAAGTATAATGCAAAAGAAAGGTTTTGTGCCGGGAGTGTAAATTAAGTAAATAAAATGTTATAAAATGTGATGATTTATGGCTTATTATAACGGGAGAGAAATTAAATGTAAAGATTTAAAACTGGAAAATGATGGAAAAAAAGAAAAATAGAGTGAGAATAGTGAAATATAAACAAAAATAATCCGAATATCTTGGGGATATTAAATAATTGAAAAATGTTAGAAAATGTTATATAATGTGAAACACAAAGAACGCACAGTGAAAGCTAAAAGAAAAGGAGGTTTTTTATGAAAAAGAAGATTTTCAGTGCTTTGTTGGTAACAGGTATAGCGGCCGGAATGTTGGGATCTGCAGCATCGGCAGAAGAGGAAACGATCAAAATAGGATACTCTCCGTATACTTTGACCAATGAGTATTTCTCGGCAATCCAGCAAGGTCTGCAGGAAAAATGTGACGAATTGGGAATGGAGCTGATAACTTATGATCCTCAGAATGACGCAACTGTTCAGGCGCAGCAGATAGAGGATATGATTACCCAGGGGGTACAGGCTGTTGTTTATCTTCCTGTTGATTTCCGCGGAGCACGCAGCGTAGCGGAGAATTGTAAAGAGAACGGTGTTTACGTGGTAAATGCAGATGCCATTGTTGATGAGGAGGACTACGATGTAGTAGATGCAATTGTTGCTTCTGATAATCCAGGCCTTGGACACCTCTCGGGAGAGTGGGTGACAGAGCATTATCCTGACGGAGCAAATATTCTTATTGTTCATCTGCAGACAGGGGCGGCCTGTATCGAAAACGTAGAAGGCTTCTGGCAAGGAATTGAAGACACGGCTGAGGACCCATCCCTCTACGTGGAGGTGGACGTAGTGGAAGGCGGCGGAGCCACAGATATAGCGTTTACAGCGGTTTCCGATGCTCTTCAGGCATATGACGATATCGATGTCATCTACTGCATTAATGATACATCGGCGGCTGGAGCAATCGAAGCGTGTGAGGAAGCTGGCAGGCTTGATGAAATCTCTATCGTAGGCAAAGATGCGGCGCCTCTTGGCAAGCAAAATATCGCAGACGGTAAGCAGGTTCAGTCTTCTGGACAGTCTCCTTTATCCGTGGGCTCTGTTTCTGCTGAAAGAGCTTATGCGCTGATCAATGGCGAGTCCGCTGAGAATGGAGACTTTGAGTTTTATACAAAGATTCCCGCATACAACGTTGACCAGGATAACATTGATGAATTTGATCTTGAAAGCTGGGGCTAATGCAAAGAAGAGTTTATAACTGCTGATTATTAAAGCGTCATTAAAAAATAGCCAATTCAGAATGCCATACATTCAGGATTGGCTATTTTCAAAAAACAGCCGGAGGGAGGCGACTATATGAGTGATGTACTCTTACGGATGGCGGGCATCTCAAAAGCGTTTGGTTCTAACCGGGTATTAGAAAATGTGAATCTGGAATTAAAAAAGGGGGAAGTATTAGCACTTCTGGGAGAAAATGTAGCCGGCAAGTCCACATTAATAAAAATTCTCGGCGGAATTTATAATAGCGACGGCGGTGAAATTTACATAGAAGGGGAACGAAAACAAATGAAGTCTTCCGCCGTATCCCAGGAATGCGGGGTAAGAATTATTCATCAGGAGATTGTTCTTGTTCCTCACCGAACAATCGCAGCCAATATTTATCTGGGGAGAGAGCCTAAAAACCGTCTGGGATTCGTTGACTATAAAAAAATGGCGGCGGATGCCAAAGCTGTTATGAATGAATACGAGATTGAGCTTGATCCGGATCAGAATGTACAGGAATTGTCTATTGGACAGCAGCAGCAGGTAGAGATTGTAAAGGCGGTCTCCGCCAACGCTAAAATTGTTGTTATGGATGAACCCACTTCCTCCCTTACCGAAAAAGAGACGAATATTTTATTCAGAATCATACGGAAACTGCAAACAAGAGGAGTGGGGATTATTTATATCTCTCATAGAATAGAAGAGCTGTTTACCATCTGTGACAGGGTAATGGTTCTCAGGGACGGAATAGCGGTAGATACGCTTCCTGTCAGGGAGACAACGAAAGATCATCTGGTGGGGCTGATGGTTGGCCGAAAGCTGGAGAAATACTATGTCAGAACGGAACATGAACTGGCTGGGGAGGCGCTGAGAGTAGTCGGACTGGGGCATAAGAAATATTTTCATGATATCAATTTTCATGTAAATTATGGAGAAATTATAGGGTTTTCGGGATTGATGGGCGCAGGACGTTCGGAGGTTATGAAAACTATATTTGGGATATTTTCCAAGGAATCAGGAGAGATTCTGCTGGAAGGCAGAGAAATAAAAATAAACAAGCCCAGGGATGCCATGAAAGCAGGAATCGCTTATGTGCCGGAAAACAGAAAAACAGAAGGGCTTGTGTTGATCAATCACGTAAAGTTCAATATGGGCATCGCTAATCTGGAGAAATTGGTGACAGGCGTAAGGGTAAATCATAGGCTGTGGGATTCTGTTGTGGAAAATTATATCGCTTCCCTTCACATAAAGGTAAGCTCCGTGCGCCAGAATACAGGGAGTCTCAGCGGAGGAAACCAGCAGAAGGTGGTGCTGGGAAAATGGCTCTCCCGAAATCCCAAAGTGATCATTCTTGATGAGCCTACCAGAGGAATTGATGTGGGATCAAAAGCAGAAATTTATGAGATTATAAACGATCTGGCAGGACAGGGGGCGGCAGTAATCCTGGTATCTTCAGACCTTCCTGAAATTATCAATATGTGTGACAGGGTATATGTCATGGCGGAGGGAAGGATTACAGGCGAACTGAATGCCAGTGAAATTACACAGGAGAAAATCATGCATTTTTCCACGACAATAGAGACAGAGGCGGCAAAGGAGGTGCAGCGCCATGGCAGCGAAGAATAAAAAACCTACACTAAAAAATTCAAAGAATCCGATAATCACTTTTTTGAATAATAATATGGGGCCCCTTATTGGCCTGGTGCTTCTTTGCGTCATCGTCCAGATTGCCACACCGAAATTTTTAACAGGACCTAATCTGAGCAATATTTTAAAGACTAATACAGTAAATGCGCTGATTAGCTGCGGTATGTTAATGTGCATTTTGCTTGGCGGCATAGATATATCCGTGGGATCGGTTGTGGGACTTTCAGGGGTTATTTCTGCTTATTGTATGACGGAAATGGGACTTTCGGCGCCCCTGGCTTTTGTTATTGCGATTCTGGTAGGAGTTGTGATTGGACTGGTGAATGGGATCTGTATTTCTTATCTTAATGTGCCTGCATTTATTGCCACGCTGGCTACTCAGTGTATTGGGCGTGGGTTTACGCAGATTATATCGGGAGGTATTTCCATCAGGGTAAGGAGCGAAGGATTTCAAATGATCGCAAAGACGGATTTTGGCCCCTTGTCCATTATCATTGTGTATGCGGTGATCTGTCTGGGGGTTACATGGATTATTTTAAATAAAACCCGCATCGGATATTATCTGTACGCAATCGGGGGCAATGCGCAGGCGGCAGAGTTTTCAGGTATTGATGTGAGAAGATGTACAGTTTTTCCGTATTTGTTCAGCGGTATCGTGTGTGCGTTCAGCGGCATCCTCTGGACGGCCCGGCTGGGTTCCGCAAATGCGACGCTGGGAAATTCTTTTGAGCTGGATGCTATCTCCGCAGTGGTGATCGGCGGTACAAGTATGTCCGGGGGCATCGGCACGGTAGGGGGAACTTTACTGGGAATCCTGATCATTGCAGTACTGCAGAATGGGTTAAATCTGATGGGAGTTAATTCCTTCTGGCAGTTTGTGGCAAAGGGAATCATTATTCTTCTGGCAGTAATTATAGATGTTCTGCGGAAACGCAGACGAGAAGACTAAAGAGAGGAGAATTCATAGTGTTAGTAAATTTAAATACAATTATCAAGGATGCGAAGGCCAATAATTATTCTGTGCCCTCTTTTACTGCTCCGGATCTTTTTCTTGCGGATGTGTATATCCAGGCAGCGGAAGAGGTAAACAGGCCTGTGATTTTGGGCCAGGCGGAAGCGTGGCAGGAATTCTGCGATATAGAATTTTTTGGACCGGTTATGGCGGATATGGCGAGAAGGGCGAAGGTGCCCGTATGCCTGCATTTGGATCACGGACTTTCTTTGGAGTATATTATGAAAGCGATTAAGGCAGGGTATACTTCTGTCATGGCTGATTTTTCCATGTATTCTTTTGAAGAGAATGTAAAAAACGTGGCGAAAATCGTAGAATTTTCCCATGCGGCAGGAGTTTCTGTAGAAGCAATGTGCGGCAGGATGCCCTCCGTTTACGAACTGAAAGACAATCCTGATTTAGATATAAGCCAGTATTTTACACAGCCGGATGAATTGGCGGAATTTGTAGGGCTGACAAAAGCAGACGCCATGGCGGTTTCTTTTGGAACAGTACATAATATGAAGATTTCCAAGCCTATGCTGGATCTTGAACTTTTGAAACGTTTGCGAGACGCTGCGGATGCAACGCTTGTTTTGCATGGTTCTTCCGGCGTAACGGATGAACAGCTTTTGTCTGTCATTCCTCTTGGAGTGAGAAAAATCAATGCCTATACCAAGACATCTATTTCTGCACAGCCGGCCATTATGGAAGCGGTTGCAAAGGCAGATGAACCTATGTTTTATCATGAGCTGGAGGTTATAGCCCGCAATGCCATTAAAAATACAGCGAAACATACTTTGGATCTGTTTGGCAACGGCTATGACTGTTCCATGAGAGACTGGTCAGATATAAAAATTATATAGAAAGAGGGTGCGCGGATGAAACTGGTAAATGGATATGATCTGCTCTGGTACGCACAGGCGCATCGTTATGTGCTGCCGGCCTTTAATACAACAAACCTTGAGATGACCTATGCCATCGCAAAAGGATTAAATGATGCGGGGCTTCCTGGCTTTATCCAGATTTCCTCTAATAATCTCAGATTATCAAATCCATATATTATTGCGGAACTGGCAAAGGATGCTGTAAAAAACTGCGAGGTTCCTATTGGCCTCCATCTGGATCATGGAAAGTCTTTTGAAGATGTAAAAGCCTGCTGTGATGCGGGATTTACATCAATTATGATCGATATGTCGGCGCTGCCTTATGAAGAAAATGTTCGTGAATGCAGAAGAGCGGCGGATTATTGTCATTTTTACGGGCTTCCTGTGGAGGCTGAACTGGGGGCGCTTAGCGGAAAAGAAGACGAGGCGGCAGATGAGGGGGAGCGGAAGACGGATCCGGAGATGGTCGCTGACTTTGTGGAGAGGACAGGATGCGATACGCTGGCTGTATCTGTGGGAAACGTACACGGACTTTGCCTGGCACCAAAGATAGATATTCCTCTTCTGGAGAAAATTCACCAGGCTTCCACGGTTCCTCTGGTGCTTCATGGGGGCTCAGGTATTCCTAAGGAAGTTATTTGGCAGGCCAGGGAGTGCGGGCTTATAAAAATTAATTATGGCTCAGAACTGAGGAAGGCATTTATTCATACTTTTGGCAAGGCATATGAGGCAAATCACAATGAGCACGATGTGATTCATCTAAGCCTAGAGGCTGTTGACGCTGTGGCTCAAAGGGCAAAAGAGTTGGTCGAGATGATCAATGGAAAATAGGAGAGGATAGAGATAGAAAAATATTTTTTGGGAATTGATTTAGGGACATCAGCAATGAAATTCATCCTTATTGATGGACAAAAAAGGGTTCTCGCACAGTCCTCAGAGCAGTATCAAGCCTCAAAGCCGAAGAAAGAATGGTGCGAAATAGATCCTGAGATATGGTATGAGTGCATGATTCGCGGAATGAAAAGGATCCTGAAGGATGAAAGAGCCGAAAGGCTGAAGGGTATTGGCATCACAGGACAGATGCACACTCTGATACCTGTGAACAAGGACGGAAAGGCAGTTCGGCTGGCCATTATGTGGAATGATATGAGGACAAAAGGGCTGCTTCCAGAGCTGAAGCGTGTTTTCCGCAATTTCAAAGAGGGCAAATACCTGGCGGAAACTGTATCCACGGGAAGTCCGGCGGCAGGGCTGTATTGGATGAAAAAAGAAGAACCAAAGGCCTTTGCGGCGATGGATAAATTTCTGATTGGGCCGGATTATCTTGTATACCGTCTGACGGGAGAGTATACTACGGATTACTGTGAAGCTTCTACCTCATGTCTATTCAATCTTAAGGAGAGAGCTTGGTCTAAAGATGTGCAAAAGTTTCTGGGGCTTTCGGACTCAATTTATCCCAGGCTGGGAGCCAGCTCAGAGATAGCGGGTTTAGTAGGAGAAGAAACGGCAAAAAAATTAGGGATCAGCAAAGCGGTTTTTGTGCTTCATGGGACAGGTGACAATCCGGCTGCAGCCATATCCACGGGATGTCTTGGCAAGGGCTATCCGGTGATTTCACTTGGGACTTCGGGAATTCTGATGATGCCCGTCTCTAAATTAACGCAGGAAGCGAAAGGAAAGAGAATCCTCCTTGCATTGGAAAAGGGTAGCTTTCAATATCTGGTGCAGGGAGCGGTTCAGTCCACAGGAAACACCCTGGACTGGTGGATAAAAAATATTTGCGGGGAGCTGGATTATGGGAGTCTGGAAGAGAACTGTCTTCCGGCAGAACTCTCAGAGGATGAAGTACTCTTTTATCCACATTTGATGGGGGAAAAGACGATCTACGGGAATCCGTCCCTGCGGGGAGCGTTTCTGGGGCTTGGCATGGAAAGCACCAGGAAGAGTATGACGTATGCTGTATTGGAAGGACTGAGTATGGGTTTTAGGGAGCTGGCTGAGAAAATGCAGATTCCATTGGACCAATTCGACAGTATAAAAGTGGTTGGGGGAGGAGCGAATAACGACACCTGGCTGCAGATTTTGGCAAATGTTCTGCATAAAAGGATAGAGCGTCTGGAAGGGGTCACGGGGGCGGCTTACGGCATTGCACTGCTTGCATTGTTCAGAGACGGAGGGATAGACAAAATGGAAGATCTGTCTTCAGGTTTAATCTCTGTTCAAAAGCAATTTGTACCGGATGAGAGGGTTATGAAGAAACTGGATGCCAGGTATGAGAAATACTGCAGAATATATCATGCATTGGGGTATCTGGGGGAAGATAAGATAGTATGATAAAAAACAAACGGGGGTGCTGCATTAAATCTGTTTAATGCGGCACCCCCGTCTCTGGTCATTCGGACAGTAAGGAAAGGAGGCGTTACCTGCCTTTCCATCGCCGGCATTCTTAGATTCTAGTTGCCTGCGGCAGGAGTCAATCCCAAGATATCCATGGTTTCCTGGTAAAGGCTGCTTTCCAGGGCTTTCACGCAGAAGTCAAAGGCCTCTTCTTTGTGAGGGGAGGATTCTGAGATTGCGAAAACGTAGCTGGTTTCTTTGGCCTCCGATATCCCATAGGCAAGTCCCTTTTCCTCTCCTGATATTTCGGTCAGGGGAAGATCCTGGCCTTGGGCCAGTTGGGAGAGATCCAAGTACCATTTTGACATATTATAACCTTCCATTCCAAAAACCGTCTCCAGCAGAATATCCGGCCCTACATGGGCTTGCTCAAACTGGTCGGTCTGTACAACTACAAGGGGGAAACAATAAGGAATCAACTGGATATGGAGATCTTCCGTTTCCATTTTTTCTGCCGTATCCTGCAGCCACCGATAGACGGCGTCTTCCGTGCCCATACTGCGATCCTGGAAAGCCACGGTGATGACGTCTTTTGGAGCTGAGGGTTCCTGAATGGAATCCACGTCTTTGGAGGACTTAAACCGGGCGCTGCCCTGGGCCTCCTGTATACGGCTTAGGAAGGACTGATAGCAGCCGGCATCTGAGTAAAAGCCCTCGGCCAGGGAAGCGTATTCCTCCAGATAGCCGCTCTCAGTTAAAAAAGATGCGGCGGTGAGCTGGGTTTTGTAATAATCATCCATAAGGATTGCGGGATAGTCTTCGATGATAGAGGCGGTTCCCACTAAAGCTCGCTGAAAGGCATGCAAAAATTCCATAGCTTCCTGGGGAAAAGCTGTATTGGCATTGACGGCTGCCGTATGAGTGATTACCGGGCAGATTTCCCCGTTCCAGGAGGGGATATTTAAAAATACTGCATCGTCTGTATCTAAAAGAGCAAGATTCTGGGCGGTTCTGTCTTTATTGGTCAGACTGCAGCCGGAAAGCAGGTATTCTCCGCTTTCCAAAGCTTCATATGGAGAAAAGAAACGGCTCTCGTCGCCGGAGCGCAGACGCACCTCTTCCAACAAATCATTAAGAGCCTGCGTGTCTGCGGCTTCTGTATCTTCCGGGAAACAGTAGTCCTGAATCCAGTCCACAGCGGAGGAATCCTCAAAAATTTTTTTCCCGCTTTTGTCGGACGCATCCAGCAGGGCTTGAAGGAAATCCGCCAAATCTTCGCTGTTTTCTTCCGGATGAATCCCTGCAGCTTCAAGCTGGCTGCTTAGTCCAAGGGCAAAAGGATATTCTATAAACACAGGGAGCAGATACTGTTTTCCTTCATATTGACCTGCTTCAAGCACTCCGTCTGTATAATCAAAATGCAGTATACGGTCCTGTTCCACCTCTGAAAGCTCCAGAAACCAGCCCTCTTCCATGGCCCTTTGAAGATCAACGGCGCTGCTTTCATCTACATAAATCAAATCTGGTCCCTCGCCGGCTTTGACTGCCTCTTCAAGCTCTGCCGCCCACTGGGTCGGCGACAGATAGCTTTTATCCACAATCTCCCAGGAAAGTTCTGGATAGGGATCGTAATTCCCCATGAGCGCTTCGTTTTGTTTGCCATAATAATAGTTGTAACAGGCCATCCGCACAGGATACTGGCTGAGGGCGTCCACCCATATGGTAAGAACAGGAGTGTCCTGGTCTGCTGCGGCTGCCGTCCACGGGCAAGCCATCCCAAGGAGTATTCCTGCCGCGGTAATCCCTGCGTATATGTTCTTTCTTTTCATTGAATCATCCACTCCTTATTCTGACAGGTAGATTTTTATATAACTTTCAAACTCCTGCAGGCAGCTTTCATAATCGCTCTGGCCTTCATAGAAGGGCAGCATGGTATTGTAAAAGTTTACGGTACAAGTGTTGTTGATGAAAATGGTTTTACCGGGGGAGGCCAGATATTCACGGTATTTTGCAAGAAACTCTTCCCCTGGATCTGCGGCCGGCAGGCCGTAGTCTTCTGCTTCCTCCAGGGAAAGCTGAAGCCGGGTTTGTATTTTCTTGTCCTGTACAGACTTCAGGACTGGTACGGAAATGGTATTCTCAGATACGGCAGTCTGCATTTCTTCGCCCATAAGGATCTTTAACATATTCCAAGCGTTCTCTTTGTTTTCGCTGTTGGCCCGAATTCCCGTATACGAAGCGACCTGGGCTACAGCCCCTTCCCCTGCAAAGCCTGCAGGCAGAATCACCGGCGTTTCCTTTGCGGCGATGGCTGTCACTGGCATCAGCATAATATCAATATCGGTGATGACGGCAATGAACCCTTCCCGGTCTAATATATCGACTCCATATCCATAGTAGGCCAGTTCACTCAGGGAATCCGTACGGTCTTCTTCATAAAGATTTTTGTAAGATTCGCAGGCTTCCTGCAGTACCTGGGGATCAATGCCTATAGATTCGGACTCATAGTCCAGAAAATCACCTTCCAGAAGCTGAGGAAATGCCATAAATCCGGCCATGCCTAAAAGAATTCGGTTCTGGTGATCCTTTTCATACAGAGCGGATACCTCCTTTAACAGGGAGCCGGTATCTTGGCAGGCATCCATGTTAAAGCCTATTTCATCCAGGGCTTCCTGGGAGGAGAGGACCAGAGGAACTCTATAAGTCAGCGGCATGACGTACTGTACCCCGGCGAATTTACCGCCGTCAATTACAGGCATGACATATTGTCCGCCGTCCCAGCCAGCCTCATCGGTCATAAACTCATCTAAAGGCGCAAAAACTCCCGATTTCAGCAGTTTGTACACGTCATCTGTCCCGTAAGCATCTAACAGGAGCAGATCAGGACCTTTACCGGCCATAAGCTCTGTCTTCACTTTGTGCTGGCTGCTCATCATCTCATTGATGGAATAGCTTTCTATTATCAGTTCCACTTCCGGGTATTTTTGGCGAAATTCTTCGATGCCGGGGCCGTAATAGTTTTCCTGTTCACTGGACAGAAACAGGGTAAGGCTTCCGCCTGCCCCCTGGGCCGCACGGTCAGGCACGATCATAAAAGACAGGACGGCGGCTGATAAAAGCAGAAATTTTTTAAATGATTTTCGCATTCAAGGATTCACCTCCAGAATAGAATAAAGCCAACTGAACGGATCTTCAGCTCTGTGTTAGTTTTGAAGTTAATCTTCCTTTAATGGATGGGTGATAAAATATTATGGTGCATTGGCATATCCTCCTTTGTTTGTCCGTTTTGCTGCATGAATTTCTCGTATTCGGCGATGGACATGGGCTTTGCCAGCAGGGAGCCCTGGACCTCATCGCAGCCGGAGTCTTTCAGGATCTGGTACTGGCGCTGAGTCTCCACACCCTCGCAGACCACATGATAGCCAAGCCCTCGAATGATGTCTACAAGCTTGTACAGGAAAAAATCTCCCCGGGGATTGTGCTCGCAGTTTTGGATAAAGGCCCGGTCCATTTTTACCGTGTTCACCGGAATGTCAAGGATTGAATTCAGCACGGAATAGCCTGCGCCGAAATCGTCCAGAGCCGTTCGGATCCCGGCTGCCTGAAGCTCCTGGAACCATCGCCTGGCACTTTCGTATTCCTGTACGGTGGCTGTTTCGGTCAGTTCTATTTCTGTATATTTTGGATCCACCTGGTACTTTTTCAGGATATCCAGATATTTCTGAACAGCCAATGGGTCTGAGGCGTGCAGAATGGATGCATTCACTGAAATCGGGACCTGCTTCCGGCCCAACTGCTGATTGCGGGCCAGAAACGCTGCCACCTGCTCAAATACGTGATAGTCCAGCTCTTCGATTCGGCTTGTGGATTCACAGAGGGGAATGAAAACGTTGGGCAAGAGCAAAGTTCCGTCCTTTGTCCGCCAGCGGACTAGGGCTTCAGCCCCTGTTACTTCACCGGTTCTCATAGAAAAACGGGGCTGAAAATACACCTCAAACTGCTTTTCCCGGATGACGTTCCCGATTCCATTTATGATTTCATTTTCCAGCTCCTGCTTTCTGCGAAGTTCCTGATCATAAATCCGCACAGTGGAGGTGGAGTGGGAAGTAATCTGTTTTCGGGCATAGTTGGCTGCGTCTATGGCGTAGGAAGCGCCAAGGCAGCCGGGCTCAATCAGATAAATGCCGGTACGGATCCGAATTTCCGGAACCCGGAATTTCCCTGCCTGCAGCCGCAGAAATTCCCTGTTCAGGTTATCCAGCTTCTTGGCGACATCCTCGTCCTCTGAATAGGGCAGCAGCATCAGAAACTGATCTGAGACGATGCGGGTAAAAAAGGCGTCTGTATCGGTCGGCATTTTATCTATAAAAAAGTTGCTGTATTCCTTTAAAAGCTGATCCCCGACACTGTAGCCGCAGGACTGGTTGAAATATTTAAAGCCTACAAAATCACTGTACAGCATCATGTAGGAGTCAGCGAAATGTCCCACGATCATTCTCTCCGCTTCCTCGTTAAAGCGGGAAAAAGAAATCAGTCCGGTTAAACTGTCATATTCAGACCAGGCGATTTTCCATTCCTCTTTATGGCTGACCGCCTGGTTTCTGGCCAGGTGGGCGGAAATGATTTTGGTCACCTCGCCCAGCTCCTTGCGGTGCTGCTTGGACCAGTATCGCTTTTCACGGCAGACGACGTAGGATATGGCGCCGGTGTATTTTCCCTCGCAGTACATGGCCGCATACAGTACCGTTTTGGCGCCGCCCTGCATCAAAAGAGAGGCGCCTCCTGGAGAGTACATCCGCAGATTGTCGTGCTGCAGAACTGTAGTCTGGTTTTCATCATAGCTCTGAAACAGGGTGAGAAAATCCTCCTTGGTAAAGCTCGCCGGTGTGCTCAGGACGGGGGGAGCGTCCTTCGAAACCCACTGGTACTGACGGCCTGTGGTACGGTCTTTGATATCTGTTCGGATTACCGTGATCCGGTCTAATTGAAAGCGGTAGCCGATTACCTCCATGAGGAGTTCAATCGCAACGGAGAAGCTGTTCTTTTTTTCAAAAATCTCGAAAGCCGTGGAGATGATATCGTTGTGGAGATAACGGATATCAATATCTCCCAGGGAAGGCTGACGCTGCTCGGAAAGCTCAAACCTCTGCAGGCTGTCGCAGAAGACATAGCAGTTCCGGCCGTTTTCCTTGGCACGGTAAAGAGCCCAGTCCGCATTTTCAAAAAGTTGGTCATAGCTGTAGCCGGAATTGTTTGCTTCAAGAAAACAGACTCCAACGCTGCAGGTGATGGAATAATCCTTTCCTTCAAAAACCAGTTCACGCACGGTTTTTATCAGATGCATGGCCTTTTTGACCAGGTCAGCGTGGCTGATATCTTTGAGGAATATGACGAACTCGTCGCCTCCAGCCCGCATGAGGATACTTTTTTCGGAAAAAAGGCGCAGGAGAAGACGAGCCAGCGTTACTAGAACCTGGTTCCCAAAAAGATGACCGTAGGTGTCGTTGGCATACTTAAAATAATCTATATCCAGAACCATCAGTCCGCAGCTGCTGTACGGATCTTTGCCGTTCAGATATTCATTGATCAGTTCACGGCCAAAAAAGTGGTTGTAAAGCATGGTAAGGGAGTCTTTCATGGCCCGGTTCTCCAGGAGAGCTTCCCGGTGCTTTTCCTGGGTGATATCCTGGATCACGATGGGAAGACGGACGGAGGGATCGACTCCATTTAGTGGGAAAACCTGGATCAGCAGCTTCCGAACTGAATCCGCCTTCATTTCCCTGACCTCAATTTCAGTGTGATCCTGTCCTGAAAGGAGTTTCCGGAGCTTCCAGCGGTCGTCTGGATGAATCGAGGACTGAGATTCCAGATAAGATGAGAAGTCGGGAATTTCTTTTGCGATCTTCAGTGTTTCGTCGTAAATAGCCAGGCAGTCTCTCTTGGCCAGATAATCGCAGACGAAAAGGCTTCGGTTGGAGAGGATTGCCTGCAGCAGCTCTTCCTGCTGGTGAAATGTACTTTCCATAAGTTATGGCAGATGACGCAAAGCATCTGTCTGCATCCTCCTTTCGGTCTTTGCATGGAATGGGTCAATACAGGCTTGTGGATGCCTGCGGTGAAAGTTTGCAAAGGCTGTTTCTGTTATTATATTTCCTCGGCTTGGGAAGGTCAAGGAAGAAGGGGAAAGGAATCACTTCTTTTTTTGAATCTGTTCTCTCAGTTTCTCTTCATCGGTGGCGGCCCGGAAGATATCGCTGAGGACATCGTAAGGCGAATCTGAACAGACGGCCAGCAGGATCATCCGGTCATAAGCGTTGGGAGGATAGATTACGGACAAACCGCATTCCAACAGGAGATCATTTGTCTCTATCATGAACTCCTGCATGGAGTCGGCGCCTCCCAGGCTGTCACAGTCCAGAGTCCATTTCATACAGTTCAAAAACAGAATATCTCTTTTCTCTACCGGAACCTGGCGCTTGCGAAGCTTCTGGATGCGGGCTCTCCAGAGGGGTTTTTCATACACGGTTTTAGGCAGGTTCAGCAGATTTTTCCATGGGATAAAATCCGAACGGTTTACACCTGTGCGGTCAGATTTTTTTGTATAATACTGCAGCCAGATGGGTTCCCAGAGCCGGATGGACAGCTCGGTGTCGTCCCGGGCGTTGGTGAGTTCCTTCAGTTCACCCATCAGCTCGTCAAACACATGGTAAGCCGACTGGGAATATCCTTTCAGTTCTCCGCAGTGGGCCTGCAGATATTCCGCAAATACTTTTTTCTGCTCTTGGGGATCCGTGATCTCGTACAGAATCGTGCTGATATGTTCCTCCAGCATCCTTGACTGTCCGGCGAACAGGTCCCTGTGTGCGATACTGCTTGCCTCCTGGTAATACCAGGACAGCAGTTCCTGGGCTGTGTCCCAGGTATTGAAGGTGCCGGAGTACTGGCAGAAATAATAGATGCATTCTTCCGGCCTGCGGAAGTTGTAAGGCACTTCATCCAGGGCCTCCAGCAGTTCACAGACGTATTCACTGTCCATATCAAAGGCAAAAGCCATTTTAAAAAGCGTTTCTCTGGACACGTTCTCTTGCTTTCCGGTGAGATATCTGCGCAGAAGTTTGCTCTGGAGTTCGCCTTTCATGCCGCGGTCTTCCGCCAGCTTCATCATCAGCCGGATATAATCCTCCACCTCCCCGGGAAGAGGTGTTTCATTTCCGTTAGAAAATTCCGCCAGAAAGTCAGCATAGGAGACTATGCTGACTTCAGGGTTGCCTTTTTTTACGGTTCCATAACATTCTCGCAAAAATCTGCAGAGCGCATAGCGGAAAGTGACGGTGTATCTGGGATTTTTCAGAAACTCTATGATATTCTCCGCACTGTTCAGCCCTTCGTATTCCTGCTTTACCTTCCGAATCCATTCGTTTTCGATCTGTTGATACGTCAGCCTTGTGATACCCTCCCGCATGTCTGTTCCCTTCCCTCTGAATTTTTCTGACAGAATTGTATCACGGAAGGAGCTTTTTTTCTACAGGCGGTTAGAATACTACGATCTGGTAGCCTCTGTTTTGTGAAGTCATCTTTAGCCCCGTGTATATTCCCATAGACTTCTGCGCTGCGTAGCCGGGATCAAGGATAATAAAATTTTCCATTTCCAGGTTGTTGACATCTGTAACATCCTTGTAGCCGATTACAGTAACGTAATGCTGGGAGGTACCGGTACCGTACACGTACGCAATGGCTGGTCTTCCGGCACATATTTCGTCATACAGTTTTTTCAGACCGCTCTGTTGGGTGGAGTATTTTAAGGATTTCATGCCTCCGCTGCTCCAGAGAGCTCCGTCTGCGGTCCAGTAAGCGTACGGGTTGCTGTAAGGGGTCTTGCCTGCCACGGCTCTTGCGTAGGAGATGGCATAGACGGAACAGTATTTGGAACCAGAGGGCTGCGGCCCGATCCCGGAGATTTTCGAGGCGCTGTAGCTCAGGATTTTTGTGCCGCCGCTGGTTTGGGAGGCTGCTGGAGCCGCCTTTGTCTTAAAGGTGGAGAGGGCGGAGCTGTAAACATTTCCGGATGAATCTTTTACGTATATCTTATATTTATAAGTTGTGTTGGCCTTTAGAGTGCCGTAATAGGTGTTCAGGTTAAACCATCCGTTAAAACTGGACAGAGTGTAATTGATGGTATCATAGCGGTGTGAGAGCTGTGTTCCATTGCTGTTGTACAGATAATAGCCGCAGCGCACCAGTTTCAGCTTAGAGGGGTTGCTGATGGAAGCATTGATCTGCGCATTGGAGGCTGTCAGGCTGGAAACCGCTTTCAGGGTGACAGTGGGGGCCTTTTTAGTGGAAAAGGATCCCACAGAGCTGTAATAATAAGAACCGGAAGAATTCATTACGTAAAATTTGTATTTGTACGTAGTATCTGGCTGAAGCTTTCCATAGTAGTCGTTCAGATCAAACCAGCCATTGAAGCTGGAAAGCGTATAGTTGATGCTGTCATAGAGGTTTGTAAGCTGTTTGCCGCCGCTGTTGTAGAGGATAAAGCCGCATTTCTTTAGCCTTACCTTGGAGGGATTGCTGATGGAAGCGTTGATCTGCGCATTCGTAGCGGTCACGTTTGAGACGGATTTGAGGGTAATTTTTGGTGCGGAGGCGGCCTGTGCCCGCTGGGGGCAAAACAGGCAGAGAACACCAAACAGTGCTGCCGCAATTCAAATATACATTTTTTTCTGGCTGTAAGTTCTTTTCAATAAGGTCATTCTTTTTTCCTCCTTCATACATTTTTTGTTTTAAGACTCCTTATTTTCTCAGATATCCATGGCCTGCCTACTTCAATCAAACCAGATCAGGGTTTCTGCAGCTCCCCCTCTGCGGTTTTCCTCTGCCACGATGGTGCTGATATTGCTCATTTCATAGTCGTTGAAAACCGCATCGGTAAATTCTGCTGCAGGTATTGTTCCCAGATACCAGTCTTTATAATTGAAATACCTCTGGATATTTTGATCTCTGAACATATAGCCATGTTTCGCATAGATCTCATTGCGTGCAAGCATCAGATACAGACTGGAGTAGCCGTACAGCTCTTCTGCGCTTAAATACCGGCTGCTGCTGTCGCTGATTACATAGCTGTAGCTGTCTGCCGTAAATACGTTGCTGCTGACATCTATAAAACTTCCGCAGGCTTCTGCCGCTGCCGGCATTGCCCATACGCTCATTGCTATGGCGGCGGCCGCTGCCGCCCCTCCGTTTACCACTGCCTTTGCATTGATTTTTTTATTCTCTCTTTTCATTTTTATATCCTCCCTGTATGTTTTTGCATTGTTGCTGTCTGTTTACAAGAAGAATATAACAGCTATTTTTTAGTTTTTGTTTTTTGCTTTCCCCCTGCCGCAGATCTATTCTTCGGTAGAAATGAAATACTTGTTTTTTTCCGCTCTGGTCAGCTCTTCCTCCCCCACGATCTTTCTGGCTTTCTCAAGCAGCTCGTCAAGGGTATAGTGATCATACCAGCAAATCTGTCCTTCTGTGCCGATACAGCAGATTTGATCGGTGTTGCTGACGTAAAAGCCGTTCTTCAGTCTTGTGTAGGGATAGAATCGGCCTTCTGCTTCCCAGAGATAGAACCATACGCTATCTTCATAGAAAAATTCCCGGTTCGCCTCATCTGTACCGTGGATTTCAATAAAATTGCTGCCCTCATCCAGGGATATCCCGTTTACGTCATACAGCTTCTGGGTGTCTTCCATCAAAATGCATTCTTCTTCCATATCCCACAGCTTAAGAAGGCCGTCGTCACCCCAGAGAAGAAGGCTGGATTCCCCAGGCAGAAATACGGCCTGCCGCTGGCTGCTTCCGTAAAAGGGAATGTACTGAAGAATTTTCATTTTTGTCAGATCCAATATACAGAGCTGGTTCCTTTTTTCCAGGTAGACGGCTGCCAGATCCTCCTGCGGGGCCATCCAGAGAATCTCGTCCGTGTAAGAGGGGGATAGAGCGGATTCCGAAAATTCTTCTGGAAGCGCCAGCCAGCATTCCTGCTCTATGTCATAAATCCGCAGCCTGACGGCTTCGTTTTCTTCGGTGAAAGACAACGGAAGGAAAAGGGCAAGAAGGTACCGTCCGGAAGCGCTGAGCTTTATCTCCAAGGAGTATAAGGGATCGGTCTCTGACAGTCCGTCTGTCAGCGGAATACGCCAAAGGGTTTGGCCTGTTCTAAGATCTATAATCTGAGCCTCTTTGCTGACAATGCTGCTTTCAGGATAAAGCAGAGCCAAATCCTGCCCTTCAGAGGTATGGCAGAACTGGATCTGTGAAGGGCCGTATACTGTCTGCCTCTGCCACAGGATTTTTTGCTGCGGCACATCATAGGCGGTAATTCTCCCCTGACCGGACACGTCCTCTATATAGCAAAAAATCTCATCCCCGTCTGCAGGTTTCCCGTCCTCCCGCAGGATGCTGATCCATTGACCCGGCTGGCAGATTTCATGCTCCGCCTTCTGCACAGCTTCTTTTCCGTGATCGTCTATCCGGTAAAAAGTAATTTCTCCCGAGAGATCTTCCTTTTTGGCGTATACGGCATAGTACAAGCCATTTTCAGAAACAGACACCTGAGAAGGAGCCGGGGTTGGCTTTATGGTTTCTTCCGGCTCATCGGTAATCCGTTTCAGCAGGACGGCAGTTCCTTCCTCCAAGGATAAGAGAATCGCTGTCTCGGAGGACTCATGGAAAAGAAAACCGCTGGTATTTTTCTTTACATTAGTTCCCAAATGTTCAAAAGACTGAGAGGCAGGGTCCATTTGGAACAGGCTCCCGCTGCTCGTGCCTACAATGCACCCGTTATCCAGAGGCTGGACGCCTGCGATTTCTTCCTCGCAGGTGAGCCGCCACAGCTCATCTCCCCTGTCCCTGTCAAGGAGAATCAGGCTGCGTCCATACCATAGAAGAATGGTCTGCCGCTCTTTTCCGTCTATCTCTGCCGTGAGGGCCAGAAGCCCTGCTGCATCTCCCTCCCGCATCTGACAAAGGAGATTCTTCTGCCACACGCACTGCCCTGAATGCGGATCATAGAGGCTGATTTTTCCTTTTGCCGTGGTTTCATACAGACTGCTCAAGGGGTCTTCCTGACAGCCAAATACGGCTGTCTCTCCGTTTTCCAGAAAGCACACTTTTTGGCAGGGCATCTGCTCATCCTTTATGATTTCCCAGGAGAGGTTTTTCAGATCGGCCAGAAGCAGGGCGCCCCTTTGGACGTCAGCTTCGCTGCCGCTGTAATAGAGAGGAAAGACCAGATAGCGGCTGTCAGGACTAAATGCCATATTTTCTCCGTGCAGGACAGAGCTGTAGATGACATCGCTAAGTTCCGAGGCAATGGGGATGACTTCTGCGGTCTCGCCGTCAGAAGTGCGGATGATTCTCAGAGAAAGATCTGCAGCATCCTTGGAATAGGCAGCTTCCAGACAGAGATCGTAGACTGCCAGAAGCGTTCCGTCTGGGCTGAGCGCACAGACGGCGTCTTCCTGAGACAGGGGAGCTTCAAGTTCACAGATCATGCGGACTGTTTGATCTGTGATGTCTGCCGAAGCAATGCAGCTTTCGGTGACCGCCAGGACTTCGGTATTGTTAAGAAAGCTGCAGCAGAGTACGGATCCGCCGACTCCCTGGCTGTTCCAGAAATCCGTGTCCCACTTGCGGATGCAATTTCCGGACGCAAGCTCCCAGAGATAGACTGTACTGTCTGTATCCGCTGCCAGGAGATACGAACCGTCCTGGCTGACCTGTTCCATTCCTGCGGAGGGACTGTCCATGGAAAGCTTCCGGTCTGCATTCAGATAATCGGAGCCAGTGCTTTTGGCCTGCCAGCAGTACAGAGACTGGGCCAGTGCCGCTTCAGCCTCCGCTACTCGGGGCCTGCTGGTGTCTTTATCTCCTTTTGGAAGGGCTTCCAAAGCTACGGAAAGGGCTTTCGTGCGGTCACCCTGGGCCAGCAGTCCAGAAGCAGTCTGAGCCAGATATCTGGACTGCCGGATCAGAGTCTCCCAATAATTGGCGTGAATCTGATACGCCTGCCAGCCGATGTATCCGGCGGTGATGCCAAGGAAAATCACGGCAGCCGTCATGGTCTGGATCAGCCTGCGCATCTGGTATTCCTTCTGTCTCTGCCGGAGGTCATCATAATTGCAGCCCAGCATGGGAGCTAACAGCCGGTATATCTCGGTTTTCAGCTTCTTGTTCCGTTCTTTTTCCGTGGCTCCCCGGATATCTGCCGCCAGGCTTTCCAAATTCTGCTGCTTCATGATCCTTCCGTCGTATTTTTCATCCTGACGCAGGATCTCAGGAAATACTTCCTCCGGTTCACCTTCTACGATCATGGTTAGAATATGTTCCCTGTCATGATTTTTGAGAAAAAGTTCGATTTCCCGTTTCACCCAGGGAGAAGAAGGCACATCGGGACTCAGCAGCAGGATCAGGTACTCCGAGTGAGCCAGGGCTTCCTGCAGGTGAAGCTCCATATCGCTGCTGCTGGAAAGCTCTTCGAGATCACGAAACACCCTGCCAAGGCGCTTCCTTCCATCAGCAGGCCGGACGGATTTCGGTATTCTGTACCGCTCAATCCTCTTCTGGACTTGTTCTGCGGCACGCAGAACGGTTTCCTGGTGGCAGTAGCTGATAAAGGCAGCGTAATCGGCTGCCACCACAGCGCTTTTTTTCGGTGCAAGAGCTCTTTCAAGACGCAGAGTGTCCTCCAACATTTCCTCCGCCGTCTGGTAACGGCTGTCGGGATCTTCCTGCAGGGCTTTTTCGAGAATTTTATTTACATATTCTACACAGCCGGAGGGACAGGCGATCTTTTTTGCCTGCCGCTCATAGAAATATTTGCCGTTTACCACCAGCCCCAGGGCACGGGAATCCAGGGCTTTTCCGGTAAAAAGCCGAAGGGCCAGATACCCGGCGGAATAAAGATCCGCCGCCCTTGTCAGACGCAGCGTGCCGTCGTTTCTGCGGATGCATTCGGGGGCAGTATAACCGCTGGTGGTATACAGATTCCGGTCTGAAATAGGTTCTGTGGTTCCGTCTTCCAGCAGAGGCCTGGCTGAGCCGAAATCGATCAGGGAAGCTTCACCTAATTCCCCTTTCAGGGCATCGCTTCCTTTCATAAAAATATTGTTTTCCTGAATATCTCCATGGAGAAAACCGTTTTCATGTACCTCGCCCAGAGAGCGCAGCACCTGGTTGACTACACAGATGCTCTGGTATGCCGTAAGCCTGTCTTTGTTTTGGATGAGCAGATGGCCAAGAGAGGTGCCCTTCTCGTCCAGCCGTTCCATAATGCTGTACAGATTATCAGCTTGAGAAAAGGTCTTTCCATCCAGGGAAATCCTTTCCTTTTCCATAACGGCCCAGACAGGAACCAGACGAAAGCCTCGGTTGTAAATCTGCCCTGTAACCGTTTTCTCACGGCGCATCATCTCTTTTGCGTAGGAATAAAAAGGAGAAACTTCGCCTTTGATCCGGCCGGAGTCCTCCCTAAGGAGGTGGTTTCCGCGGATCAAAGGATAGCACTCCTTCAGTACTATGCGCATTTCCTCATCCTTCCATCCTTCCTGGGTGTGCCGCAGGCGGACAGCGGGATACAGAATACCGGAGCCGCCAAATCCTACGGGTTCACCAGTGATTCGGAAGCGGCCTCCTTCGTCTGAAAATTCTAGTATTGTTTCCGGCGGAAGCACGCTTCTTCCGTCCGGCAGTCTCATCCATTCCATATACGATTCCTTTAATCCTTTCCATTCAAGAATAGTATGCGGCTCTATCATAATACAAGGACTCGGTCCTTCTGTATTTTGCTTTTCTGTCTATCACCCATTATACTTTGATTCAGGAGTTTTGTGCATAAGTTTTATATTTTATGTAAATGCATTTCGCTGCTTCCTGCTGTTACAGCAAACGTGCGCAGACATTTTGAATCTGCGCACGTTTATAATTACGTATATTATTTAGCGGGAATAAGTGATTTTCCGCAGTTCAAAGGTAGGAAGCCTGTGGAATATCAATTCCAGAGTATAACCGCCTTTTTTATAAGTGTAAAAATAGAACGCATCATTCCAGCCTTTCCCCAGATGACTTTCTGCAAGTGACCAGCCGGAAGATTTCAGAACTTTCTGCGTTTCCGGGAGCGTCATATTGTAATGGAGGCCTGCCAGAGAGAGCCTAAGATTTGTGTAGGTAGGATCTTGCTGCAAAATAATTTTTTCAACCATCGTCTGGTCTTTGCCGCAATAAAATTCTACAGTGGAGCCATCGCACCAATAAATATCCCAGGGGTTGGTCCAACGCGATTCTTTATATATGTTTGGTCCTTTGTGTTCTTTAAAAGTATCTTTGACAAGGGAAATATCTTTTCCCAAATATGTGGAAAGCTCCAGGCGGTCAGTGACTGTGACTGTACATTTTGCCGTTTTGCCATTGGCCTTCGCGGTAATCACTGCGGAGCCGGTATTTTTCGCCCGAACTACCCCCTCAGAGCTTACTGTTGCCACGGACGTATTGCTGCTTTGCCAGGTGACCTTTTTGCTCTTTCCCTGCACGGATGCTTTCAGTGAATAAGTCTTCCCTGTATTTAAGCTAAGCTTCGAGGCGGAGAGGCGGATGGAAGAAGGCTTTACGGTTACTTTGCAGGCGGCGCTTGCGCCGTTGACAGAAACCCGGATGGTTGCGGTACCAGATGCCTTGCCCTTTACGGTTCCCGACTGGGTGACTGTGGCCACTTTGGGATTGCTGCTCCTATAAACAGCTTTTTCGCTGGTTCCTGCAACTTTTGCTTTTAATGTAAAGGATTTTCCCACGATCAGCGTGGCTGTTTTTTTATTTAGAGTGATGGAAGGTTTCTTGACAGTAACTTTGCATTTGGCTGTTTTTCCGTGAATCTTTGCCGTAATGTACACAGTTCCATTTCCTTTTCCTGTCACCAACCCTCTACTGCTGACTGTGGCCACCTTTGTATTGCTGGAGCTCCATTTTATTCTGGCAAGGGAACCGGAATGAGAGCCGGTAGACGTGGCGATCAGCCGGAGGCTCTTTGTTTTCGGCATGGAGATAGTGGCTTTCGTCTTGTTCAGACTTACTTTACAATTTTTTGTGGTTGCTATTTTTATTGCGCTGGCATCGCCGGTGACTTCATACCCATGCTTTTTAAAAACAGTGAAGACTTTAAAGTAATACGTTTTGTTTGGATTAAGCCCTTTCAATACATAAGATGTCTTGTTCTTGCCGCTGATGTCCACAACGGTGGCGGTTCCTTTGGGGTTAGTGGTATAATACAGCTTGTAACCGGTGATCATATCCTGCTCTTTGATTCTTTTATCCGAGGCTGCAGTCCAAGTCAGTTTAATTTGATTGCAGCTGAGGGCTTCACGGGCCTTTATCTGCGTTCGCACAGGACGGTAAGGGATTACTTTTCCGTTTTGATTCAGATAATATACGGCGTCTGCACTCTGCTTTTTATTCAGGACGCTTCCCAAGAGTGAAGTCCATTCGTGCTCCTGAAGTTCTGCGGATGCGATCCTTCAGTTTCCAGGGTTCGTCAATGGAATCTTCGTCTAACTGATCCTTATCGGGAGCAACTAGATTCCAGGCGCGCACAGCGAAGGTGGTACAGTTGTGGAACATAAGGTGTCCCAGATTGCTGTAATAGCTGTTTTCTTGAAAATATTGGCCGATCTTTTTTGCATCATCGGCAGAAATAGAAATGGTTTTATAGGCAAAGCTTTTATAAACGCCGGGGGAGGCTGCTTCTACATTGTAGTAGGCTCCCCCGGAACCTGCTAAGTGTCCCGAATAGTTTTCACGCATCCCCAGGGTAACCTGTTCTCTGGAACTTAAAACGTAAGGGCCAATGGAGATCGATCCTGATCCATTGTTGGTAATTACAAGAAAAGCGTGTCCAAAATCCTTAATGCCGTTGTCATTGGCAACTATGGTAAGGGACACCCCTGAATTTGCGGCGTATGTCCGTACAGGGCAAAACAGAGCTATCAGCGCCAATATACAGATCAGCCACTTTTTTTTCATTTTGTTCATAACTCATTCCTCCTTAATAGCCCTTCCGGTGTTTGGGCGTGAAAACACGATGGAAAGCTTTATGAAAATATTGTAACATGCTAATTTGGGGATAACAAGATTTTATAGGATAATCTATGGTTGACTTTATTATGAGTATGGAGTAGTGTTTAAATAAGCTGAAAAAAGTAACTGTAAAAGATGCCAAACGGGAGGGAGAGAATATCTATGAAAGAGAGTTGGAGAAGAAA
>LHCFC01400__coassemble_1444_pt1 | contig 44579 bp, 37 predicted proteins | sample LHCFC01400__metabat2_low_PE_019 | metagenome-assembled genome bin LHCFC01400
TACGGGCCTGTATGAACCGGAGACAGAAAAAACCAGGAAGAGGTGTATCCTCCACCCGGTCAGAAAGCATGACAGTGTGGAGAATGAAGCGGTGTCCTATGCTGCTGATATGACTGTGCTGCTCTCCTACCAGAAGCTTCTGGACGATTGGAGAGACGACAGAAAGTATCCCCAGAGGGCCGCTGCGGGAATTTTAAAGAAAGATTATGAAAAGCTGCGGGAACAGTACCCAAGACAGGCAGAAGCCGTGGAGAAGAATATCCGGCTTCTTTCACAGGCGGAGCAGGAGAATACGGACGACATCGATTACGTTTCGGGACTGACAGGAAAATTCCTGGAAGAGATTTTCGTTTGGAAGGAGGACGCCTGGGAAACGGATCTGCGCAGGATGGGATTTTTCCTGGGTAAATTTATCTATCTGCTGGATGCCGTGGAGGATGTGGATAAGGACAGAAAGAAAGGAAATTATAATCTGTTCTTAAAATGGGGAGATCTCTGGCAGGAGGATCGGGAAAAAGAGCTGCGGGAAATGCTTACGTCCATGATGGCGGAGGCTTCCAGGAGCTTTGAGAGACTTCCTATCCTGGAGAATGCCGGCATACTGAGAAATATTCTGTATTCGGGCGTCTGGTGCAGATATGTACAGCTTCAGGAGGCGGGCACCAGAGACGAGAAGAAAGGGAAAGCGTCACGGGAGGAAGTATGAAGAATCCATATGAGATATTGGGAGTACCGGAAAATGCGTCGGAGGAAGAGATAAAAAAAGCCTATCGGGCGCTGAGCAGGAAGTATCATCCTGATGCAAATATTAATAATCCGAATAAAGAAAAAGCAGAAGAAAAGTTTAAGGAGATCCAGCAGGCATATCAGCAGATTATGGAGGACCGGGAGCGGGGAACATCAGGAAGTTCTGGTTCTTATTCTCAGGAATACGGCGGCTACGGTGGCTACGGCGGTTTCGGAGGCTTTGGAGGTTTTGGCAGCTATGGCGGTTTCGGCGGCTATGGTTCCGGACAAAGCCGGCAGGCGAACCGGACAGAGACCGATGTGCGCCTGCAGGCGGCGGAGAACTATATACGGAACCAGTATTTTTCGGAGGCCCTGAATGTCCTTGCGGGCATTGAAGACAGGACGGCCAGGTGGTATTATTTAAGCGCTCTGGCGAACTCTGGCCTGGGAAATAACGTGCTGGCCAAGGACCATGCCAGGAGGGCGGCCAATATGGAGCCGGGAAATTTTCAGTACCGGCAGTTGGTTCAGCAGCTTGAGCAGGGAGGGCAGTGGTACCAGAGCAGGGGGGAGGCCTATGGAAGTCCCTTCTCAGGAGGCGGCGACTGGTGCATGAAGCTCTGCGCCCTGAACTTGTTTTGCAACTGCTGCTGCGGAAGAGGCATGTTCTGCTGTTAGGAGGACGTTTGTGTTATAACGCCATAAGAGGTTCATAAAAGACATTTCAGTCATATACAGGAGGAGAAAAATGAGCGATTATCAGATTGAGACAAAATGTATCCAGTCAGGCTGGCAGCCTGAAAACGGAGGCCCCAGGATGCTTCCCATCTACCAGAGCACAACCTTCAAATACGATACCTCAGAGCATATGGGGAAGCTTTTTGACCTGGAGGAAGAAGGATACTTCTACACCAGACTCCAAAATCCCACCAACGATGCTGTGGCCGCCAAGATTGCGGATCTTGAGGGCGGGGTGGCTGCGATGCTCACCTCATCCGGGCAGGCTGCCAATTTCTATGCGGTATTTAATATCTGCGAGGCGGGAGAGCATGTGATCTGCGCTTCATCCATCTACGGCGGAACCTTTAACCTGCTGGGCGTTACCATGAAGAAGCTGGGGATCGAGTGTACCTTTGTGGATGTGGACGCACCGGAGGAAGAGCTGGAGAAAGCCTTTAAGCCAAACACAAGGGCTGTCCTGGCGGAGAGCATTGCGAATCCGGCGCTGGTGATCCTGGATATTGAGAAGATGGCAAGGCTGGCCCACTCCCATGGTGTGCCGCTGATCGTGGACAACACCTTTGCCACTCCTGTGAACTGCCGTCCTTTTGAGTGGGGGGCGGACATTGTGACGCACTCTACCACCAAGTATATGGATGGCCATGCTATGCAGGTGGGAGGCGCCATTGTAGACAGCGGAAACTTTGACTGGGAGGCATACGGAGACAAGTTCCACGGCCTTACCACTCCGGACGACTCCTACCACGGCATTATTTATACAAAGAAGTTTGGGAAAAAAGCATATATCACAAAGGCCACCTCACAGCTTATGCGGGATCTGGGCTCCATTCCCTCTCCCATGAACTGCTTCCTGCTGAATGTAGGTCTGGAGACGCTGCCGCTGCGCATGGAGCGCCACTGCTATAACGCCCAGAAGGTGGCGGAATTTCTGCAGGCCCATGAGAAGGTGGCCGCTGTGAACTACGCAGGGCTTCCCGGGGACAAATATCATGAGCTGGCTAAGAAGTATATGCCAAAGGGAACCTGCGGCGTGATCTCCTTTGAACTCAAGGGCGGCAGGGAGCCTGCCGTACGCTTTATGGATTCCTTAAAGCTTGCTTCCATTGTCACCCATGTGGCGGATGCCAAGACCTGTGTTCTGCATCCGGCAAGCCATACCCACCGTCAGTTAAATGACCAGCAGCTTAAGGAGGCAGGAATTTCTCCGGGAATGATCAGGCTCTCTGTGGGAATTGAAAATGTTCAGGATATTATTCAGGATTTGTCCCAGGCTTTAGAGCAGGCTTAAAGTCTTTAATTAAGAAATGCCAGTTCCTATAAATGTTGGAGCTGGCATTACTTTTAACTGCGCAGCAGGAAAGGAGGTGCGGAATGCGTTTTATGCATATTGCGGATGTGCATCTGGGGGCTATGCCCGATGCAGGGGCCCCCTGGTCTGGAAGCCGGGGGAAAGAGCTCTGGGAGACTTTCGAAAAATGCATGGGGGAGGCAAGGGCCAGGAAGGTGGATCTTCTTTTAGTGGCGGGGGATTTGTTTCACCGGCAGCCTAGAGTCAGGGAGCTTCAGGAGGTGAACGCTCTTTTTTCTTCTCTGTCCGGGACCATCGTAGTCCTGATGGCAGGGAACCATGATTATCTGAAGCCTTCCTCTCCCTACTGGGATTTTCCCTGGAGCGAAAATGTGGTCTGCCTATTTGAGGATCAGTGTGAGAAGATACGGCTGCCGGAATTGAGAACGGAAGTTTATGGCTTCAGCTACCATCAGCAGGAGATTACAGCCCCCCTTTACGATTCCATTCAGGCAGGGCCGGGAGACTATTTCAAGATTCTTCTGGCTCACGGGGGAGACGCCCAGCACATCCCCATGAATAAAGAAAAACTGATGAAAGCCGGTTTTGACTATATTGCCCTGGGACACATCCACAAGCCCCAGGTCTATATAAAAAACCTGGCTCTGTACGCAGGAGCCCTGGAGCCTGTGGATCTAAACGATACGGGGCCTCACGGCTTCATTCTGGGGGAAACCTTTCGGAAAAAGGTAAAGCTGACCTTTGTGGAGCTGGCGGGGCGTCAGTACCGCCATGAAGAGATTGAAGTGACGCCGGAGGACACAGCCTTCTCCTTGAAAAATAAAATCCAGGAGAGAATCCGCCAGGAGGGCGGGCAGCATATGTATAAAGTTGTCCTGAGGGGACAGAGAGATCCGCAGTTTTTGCCGGAGTGGGAGATGTACAAAAAATGCGGACGTATTCTGGAGATTCAGGATAAGACCACGCCGGCTTTCCCTATTGAGGAACTGAGAAGGAAGTATCAGGGGCAGTTGGTGGGGGATTTTATTGAAAGCTTCGGGGAAGAACCTCAGGAGATTTTAGAGAAGAAAGCCCTGCAGTACGGTTTGGAGGCCCTCCTGGCAGACCTGAGGTGATAAACAGCTCTTTTAGGGCGGGAGAGGAATTGTGAGTGAGATGGAGATTCTCGACATTACGGTAAAGCATTACGGAAAGTTTGAAAATTACAGGATGGCCTTCCGTCCTGGCATGAATATCATATGCGGGGGAAATGAGGCGGGGAAGTCTACTCTGCATTCTTTCCTTCGGGCCATGCTGTTCGGACTGCCAAGAGGACGGGGGAGAGCTGCACGCACAGATGAGTACCAGCTTCGGCAGCCCTGGGAGAATCCCGGGTACTTTGCTGGAGAGATGCGTATCCGGGAGGCGGGAGATATTTACAGGATCCAGAGGGATTTTTCAGGGCATGGACAGCCCCTGACTGTAGTCTGTGAGACAAAAGAAAGGGAGCTGGAGGCCCCTCAGGAATTTCTGGCTCAGATGCTGGCAGGCATGAGAGAGGCGGCTTTCTGCAATACCATCTTTGTCTCTCAGGCCGGCGCCAGGACGGATGAAGGACTGGCGGAGGAGCTGCGCAGCTTTATGGTGAACTATGAAAATTCTCTGGATGAGCGTCTGGATGTTACTGGAGCCCTGGACAGGCTGAGGAAGAGGAAAAAGGGATTTGAGCAGAAGAAAAGGCAGGAGGAAGAGCTTTTGGACGCCAGGATCCAGAAGTGCCAGACAGAAGGAGAATATATACGGAGAGAGATCAGCAGGCTGAAGCAGCAGGTTCATCCCACAGGCGAGCAGGAGACGGAGGCGGAGGAAAGCACCGGGTTGTCCGGGGGCGGCAAAGCAGGAAATGCGGCCAAGGCTCTTCTGGCGGCAGGAGGGATGCTCTCCTTTGCAGGGGCCGTCTTTCTGGATTCTATGGTGGTGCATATCTTCCTCGGGATATCGGGGCTGGTGTTTTTTGGATTTTTCTATCTGGCATGGCGCCTTTTGAGGGAACCAAAAGAGGAAGCCCGGGAGGAAAGAACCCAGAGAGGACGGGAAGTCTGGAAGCAGGAGCGGCTGTGTGAAGAGATCCGCAGCCGTGAGGAAGCATATCAGAAGCTGCAGAATGAGCTGGAGGCCCTCTACCAGAGATATACGGCTTTGGACGGTCTGCAGACAGAGATCGACGCCCTGGATCTTGCGATCCAGCGAATCTGCGAACTTTCCATGGGAATCTATGAGCGATCAGGGGGTACCTTAAATGACAGGGCGTCCTCCATTCTCTCTGCCCTTACCAGAAAAAAGTACCAGAGGATTACCATAGACGATACCCTGGAGGTAAGGGTGCATACCAGAGAGCGGATTCTCAGGCTCTGGCAGCTCAGCTACGGCACGATGCAGCAGATCTATTTTTCCCTGCGCATGGCGGCGGGAGAGCTTTTTGCCGGGGAGAAAAATCTGCCCCTGATTTTAGACGAGCCTTTTGCCATGTATGACGACGCCAGGACCAGGGCTGCCCTTAAGTGGCTGAACGGCTGCGGCCGACAGGTGATTCTGTTCACGTGCCAGAACCGGGAAGAGGCTTTTCTGAAGGAAATCCGCTCGGCCCGGTAAAGAGTGGAATGGATCATAAAAGAAAAAGCGAGGAAAACGAATGATTAAAATAGGATGTCACTTATCATCGTCCAAGGGATTTCTGCATATGGGAAAGGAGGCTGCTTCTATTGGGGCCAATACCTTTCAGTTTTTTACAAGAAATCCCCGGGGCAGCAAGGCGAAAGCCATAGACCCTGAGGATGTAAAGGCTTATCTGGAATTTGCCAAAGGACAGGGGATTGGGGAGATAGTAGCCCACGCCCCCTACACTCTGAATCCCTGTTCCGCTAAGGAAGAGACCAGGGAATTTGCCCTTCAGACTATGAGGGACGATCTGGAGCGCATGGAGTATCTGCCGGGAAATTATTATAATTTCCATCCGGGAAGCCATGTGGGACAGGGAATCGAAAAAGGGATTTCACTGATTGCCCAGACGCTCAACGAGATTCTCACACCTGGACAGAGGACCACAGTCCTTCTGGAGACTATGGCGGGAAAAGGCTCAGAGGTAGGCAGCCGCTTTGAAGAGCTGGAAAGGATTCTGGAGCTGGTGGAGTGTCCGGAACTGGTGGGAGTATGTTTGGACACCTGCCACGTTTACGATGCCGGATATGACATTGCAGGGGATCTGGAGGGAGTACTGAATACCTTTGACCGGGTTATCGGACTGGAGAAGCTGAAAGCAGTTCATGTAAATGATACCAAGAACCCCATGGGAAGCCATAAAGACCGTCACGAAAAAATCGGCGAAGGCTTCCTGGGACTGGAAGCTCTTCGCCGGACCGTACATCATCCGAAGCTCTGCAGCCTGCCCTTCTGCCTGGAAACGCCCAATGAGCTTGCAGGCTATGAGGCAGAGATCCGTCTTCTTCGTCAGAAAGCATAGTGTTTACGGAGTCTGGTTTCTTTTATTTTTCTTTGCAAGAAAATTGTTGATGCGCCCTGTGGGATTGAGAAGGTCACTGATGGATCCATCGTGATTCAGAGTATCAATCAGCAGGGCGATATATTTGCTCATATCACAGCCGGTATAGTAAGGTTTCTCAAGAAGTTCCGGCCTCTGATAGATTAAGTTCGTGGTAAGCATGGAATAGAAAAGTCCCTGCTGGTATGCATCGTCAAATTTCTTCAGGCCGTTGGTAAACAGGCCGAAGGTGGCGCAGATGAAGATGCGGGATGCATGGCGGGATTTCAGCTCCTTTGCCACTTCCAGGACACTGTCTCCGGAGGAGATCATATCGTCCAGAATCACAACATCCTTTCCGGCTACGTCGGAGCCCAGAAACTCATGGGCTACGATGGGATTGCGGCCATTTACAATATGTGCATAATCCCGCCGTTTATAAAACATTCCCATATCCAGGCCCAGGAGGTTGGCCATATAGATTGCACGTTTGGCCCCGCCCTCGTCCGGGCTGATGATCAGCAGCCGGTCCGGGGAGATTTCCAGGTCGGGGGCGGCCCGGAACAGCCCTTTGATGAACTGATATACAGGAAGGATGGTCTCAAAGCCGTGAAGAGGGATGGCGTTCTGCACCCTGGGATCGTGGGCGTCAAAAGTGATAATATTGTCAACCCCCATCTTTACAAGCTCCTGCAGGGCAAGGGCGCAGTCCAGAGACTCCCGGCCGTTCCTTTTGTGCTGACGGCTCTCATAGAGGAAAGGCATGATCACGTTGATGCGGCGGGCTTTTCCGCCCACGGCTGCGATCACCCGCTTCAAATCCTGGAAATGGTCGTCTGGAGACATATGGTTCTTTATCCCGAACATAGGATAAGTCAGGCTGTAGTTGCATACATCCACCAGAATATAAAGGTCGTCCCCACGGACGGAATCGTGAATGATACCTTTGGCTTCTCCTGAACCAAAACGGGGTACTGCGGCTTTCACCAGATAGGAATCCCGGGCATAGTGCTGAAGCAGAGGACTGTTTCTGTGCTCATGCTCCCTCTCCCTGCGCCACTGGACAATATGGGTGTTGATCTTTTCACCCAGTACCTCACAGCTCTTCAGGGCGATAATGCCAAGCTCACCTACGGGAATCGTTTCAAGATTACGTTCAAAAGCAGACTGAAATTCCATGGTGCAATTTTTCCTCCATTTGTTGATTTTATAGATGAATAGGGTTTTTGAGTCTCTGTAGTCACGTTTAACGTTTTGTTTGTTCGGGTGGGACTAGCCCATTGCTGAACAGTGTATATGTTACCACAAAAAAATGTCAGGTCAAGTCCTGAAGTTTTTTCTGTATGCGGATATCGTCCCCAATCAGCTTCAGCATCGTGTAGTTGCTGGAGATTCTGGAAAAGATCCGTTCAGAATACGTCTCAGCAAAGGTCTCAAGAGAGAGATTAGTAGAGATTAAAGTGCTCTTCCTTCTGAGAATCCGCTCATTCAGTACGAAAAAAAGCTGTGAGGTGACGAAAGCATTGGTCAGCTCTGTTCCCAGGTCATCGATAATCAAAAGGTCACACTGAAAAATATGTTCTTCCAGCTCAGAATTACCTTCCTCTACCCGGCCAAAGGTATTTTGCGCAAACAGCTCAAAAAGCCGGAAGGAGGAAAAATATAGAACAGAATGAGTAGTCTCAATCAGCTCTTTAGCGATGCAGTGGGAGAGAAAAGTCTTGCCAAGTCCCGTATCCCCGTACAGAAAGAGATTCTGAAAATCAGAATCAAAGTCCCTGACAAAGTTCCGGCATGCGGTCAGGGCACGTCCGGCGGTCTGTCTTGCGCTTTGGCCGGTGACAGGATCTTTAAGGGAGGGGGAGTAGTATTCCAGGGAAAAGGCAGAAAAATTTTCTTTCTCCAGGACCTCCCGCAGATTGGACTGCATGTACAGAAGGTCTATGGCTTTCTGCAGAAAGCAGTGACACTTCTTTGATCCCACGTACCCGGTATCCTGGCAGTCAGGGCAGCGGTAGCGGGGCTCAAGATAATCGGAAGGATAACCGGCTTCCCTGAGAATCTCTTTTTTACGTGCAGAAAGCTCTGCCAGCCTGGAACGCAGCCTGGATTCAGAGCTTTTGGAAGATGGATCGCCGCCAAGAAGAGCCCTGGCGCAGGAGCAGCTCTCAGATGAAATGCGCCGGTCAATCTGATGAAGTTCTGGAAGATGGTCGTAAGCCTCTTTCGTCCTGTCAGAAAGCTCCTGCTGGTTCTTGAGCTGCTGTCTGTAATAATCCCGCATAATTTCATTGTATTGTATATTTGTCAGTCCCATTCTCTACCTCAGTGATTTAATAGCTGCTTTTCTAGCTGGCCGTAATCATAATCTCTCTGAGAAAAATTATGAAAACGATTTGTGGAGGCGGATCTTGCAGGTTCCCGCTTGGGAGCGGATTTCAGCGACTGCTGCTGTGCCTTGCGTTTTTGGTCCAGGGCGCTGATATCTGCCAGGGAGGAAACCTTTTTCTGGTGCCAGTCCTCAAGAATTTTATTGGCATACTGAAAATTCGGCTCATGCGTCTGCCGCACCGTGCGGCGGCAGGCCTCCAGAATAATCTCAACAGAGAATCCCAGGCCGTCAAGCCAGCGGGACATCATCTCCTGCTCAAAGGCAGCCGGCCCCCGTCCTTTGATGCCAAAGGCATTTAAAATTGTAAAATAGTTTTTGTTGTAAAGGTTTGTCTCTTCTTTTGCCTGCAATACGGTAGAAATGCCGGCCTCCGCCCAGGAGAGAGCTACCTTGCGCATATAATGGCGGCTGGAGGAACCTTTGGAAATACAGTATTCCAGCAGATACTCAATGAGATCCGAAGAGAATTTTAAGGAATCATAGTAATAAATAAAATCACTTTGCTCGGAGGAAGACAGAGGACGCTGCAGATACTGTTCGGCAATAAAAAATAACTGCCGGATTTCCTTTTCCTGAGACAGTTCCGCTATCCTGGCTGGCGTGGGGGCACTGTTTTCTTCCTTTGGAGCTGCGGGCCGTGAGGTCGCAGGCCTGGAGGGGGATTCTTCAGAGGGCATTTCCAGAGAGATCTCCTTAAGGTTCTCCTGCCTGTCGTAGGAAAGGCGCAGCAGCCCCAGCTTTTCCCAATAGGTAAGGGCCCGCCGGATGTCTTTTTCTGTGTGGTCGAAGATATCGGCAATAGAAGAAAGCGACAGATCCCGGCCGGTTCCGGCGCAGCGCAGCAGATACAGGTATACTTTTACAAATTCACCATTGGCATGGGGCATGTATCGGTCGATAAATTCGTTCTGAATCAGGGTCGCCCCGGAAGAGGCGGCTGTATGTATTTTCATGTACTTCACTCCCAGTTTGTTCTTGGGCTTAGTATAGCATAATTCCCTGAAAATGAGAATAGGAGAATCGCAGGAGACTTATGACGGGAGAGCGGCAGGAGGGAATGTGGATAATGTGGATAAATAGTTGACAATAACGGTTGGGGGTCTTTAAAAAGCACGTATTCTGTCGGATTTTGTGTCTATATTATGTAAATCAACTATCCACAAAAAAATCCACATGCTTTCACAGAAAAAATGTGAATAAACATGTGGATAATGTGGATAACTTACTGCCCAAGAAGGGATTCGCCTATTTTTACTACATCTCCAGCCCCCATAGTTATCAACAAATCACCGGGCTGGCAGTGTTGAAGAAGAAAATTTTCAATTTCATCAAAAGTGGGGAAATACCATGCCTCTTTTCCAAGCTTTTCCAGCTCCAGACGCAGGGTGTCTGAGCTGATCCCCAGATTATCTGTCTCTCTGGCCGGATAGATTTTGGCAAGGACAACCTTGTCAGCTAGGGAGAGAGCCTCTGCGAATTCTCCCATGAGAGCTTTTGTTCTCGTGTAGGTGTGAGGCTGGAACACGCACCAGATCTGTTTGGCCGGGAATTTTCTGGCGGCCTGGAGAGTGGCTTTGATCTCCGTAGGATGGTGGGCATAATCATCTACGATGGTTACGCCGCCGATCTCGCCTTTCTTCTGAAATCGTCTGTCTGTGCCGGAAAAACTTTTCAGGCCTTTTCCCAGGGCTTCAGGGGAGATGCCCAGCAGGTCGCCTGCTGCCAGGGCCGCAATTCCGTTTAAGATATTGTGCTCTCCGGGCACGGACAGGGAAAAATGTCCCAGACATTTTTCACCTCTGTACAGATCGAACTCCCCGCAGCCGGAATCGTGGTAGGAAACCTGGGAAGCCCGGTAATCCCCGGATTCCAGACCGAAGGTAATGATCCGGCAGGGAAGGTCTTTAAGAAATTCCTCCAGATGCGGGATTCCTTCATATATAATAAGAGTTCCCTCTGCTCCCAAGCGTTCGGCAAAGAGCCGGAAGGAGCGGCGGATATCCTCCAGATCTTTAAAGAAGTCTAAGTGATCCGCATCAATATTCAGGATAATTTCCATTTTTGGGAAAAATTCTAAAAAGCTGTTGGTATATTCGCAGGCCTCCGTGAGGAAATATTGGGAATGGCCGATACGGACATTTCCCTGAATGGAGGGTAAGATTCCTCCTACAGAGACGGTGGGATCCAATTCTCCCTCCATAAGAATATGGGTCAGCATGGAAGTGGTGGTGGTTTTTCCGTGAGTGCCGGCCACAGCCACAGGCATCTCATAATTTTTCATTAACTGTCCCAGGAGCTCCGCCCGGGAGAGCATGGGAATCTGCTTTTGACAGGCAGCTATGTATTCGGGATTGTCAGGGTGGATGGCAGCCGTGTACACCACCACATCCATTTCATCCGCTATATTTTCAGCCTTCTGTCCATAGACGATGGAGGCGCCAAGACCTGAAAGCCAGTCCGTCAGGGGAGATTCTTTGGCGTCTGAACCGCTGACCGTGAATCCCCGTTTCAGCAGGACGGCAGCCAGCCCGCTCATGCTGATCCCTCCGATTCCGATAAAATGAATATGAACAGGACGATTGTAGTCTATCTGATACATTTAGAAAATCTCCTTATCTTTACAAGTTTTTTGTTTTTCTTATTATACCCTCTCCGGGATAAAAATCCAAGAAAAAAAGAAAAAGTTCAAGAATGCCGCCGGCATACCTCCTGCTTTGAGAATAGACTTGTCGAATGAAGCTGAAAATAGTAAAAATATACAAAAATTGATAGAAAAATGCCGACAAAATATCATAACAATTATGTAGTATAAAAAACTAGATCGCATATTTAAACTATTTCTAATAAAAACTAAGAAAAATAAAAGAAAATATTGTAAAATATGTTCACTGTTTTTGGAAGCTGTGGTATAATAATGCAATAAAATATACATCAAGAGGTGATAATGTGATTAAGAAAGAAATGATTGCCATGCTATTGGCAGGCGGGCAGGGAAGCCGACTTGGTGTTTTGACAGCCAAAGTGGCAAAACCCGCGGTAGCATTTGGAGGTAAATACCGCATCATTGACTTCCCACTAAGCAACTGTATCAATTCAGGGATTGATACAGTGGGTGTTCTGACTCAGTATCAGCCGCTGCGTCTGAATACCCATATTGGAATTGGTATTCCCTGGGATTTGGACAAAAACGTGGGCGGCGTCAGCATTCTTCCGCCTTACGAAAAAGTGGGGAAGACAGAGTGGTATACAGGAACTGCCAATGCCATTTATCAGAATCTGGCTTATATGGAATCTTTTAACCCCGATTATGTGCTGATTCTCTCCGGCGACCACATCTATAAGATGGATTATGAGGTGATGCTGGACTACCATAAGGCTCATAATGCGGATGTAAGTATTGCAGTTATGCCGGTTCCTAAGGAAGAAGCCAGCCGTTTCGGCATTGTTGTGGCAGATGAGAGCGGTAAGATCGTAGAATTCCAGGAAAAGCCAAAGGAGCCCAAGAGCAATCTGGCTTCCATGGGGATTTATATTTTCTCATGGCCGATTCTAAAGGAAGCGCTGATTACCCTGGCTGAACAGAGCAACTGCGATTTTGGAAAGCATGTAATTCCTTACTGTCACCAGAAGGGGGAGACCCTGGTAGCTTATGAGTATAACGGCTACTGGAAAGACGTGGGAACCCTTGGCTCCTACTGGGAAGCCAATATGGAACTGATTGATATTATTCCTGAATTTAATCTGTATGAGGAATTCTGGAAAATCTATACCAAAAACGAGATTATACCGCCTCAGTACATATCTGAAGAGGCAAAGGTGGAGCGCTGTCTGATCGGAGATGGGACAGAGATTTACGGTGAGGTGACGAATTCCATCATTGGCTGCGGAGCTGTCATTGAGAAGGGAGCGGTGGTCAAGGATTCGATTATTATGGAGAATGCCGTGATCCGTGAAGGAGCTGTGCTGGACAAGGCGATTGTGGCAGAGAACGCTGAGATTGGCGCCAGAAGCCAGATCGGCACAGGCGAGGAAGCGCCCAACAAGCTGAAGCCTGCCGTATATGCTTTTGGCCTTGCCGTAATTGCGGAAAATACAGTGATACCGCCGGATGTCAAGGTGGGAAAGAATACCGCCGTGGCAGGCGTTACCGTAAGGGAGGACTATCCCGACGGAATTTTGGCCAGCGGGGAGACTTTAGATAAGGCAGGTGATTTGTCATGAGAGCGGTAGGTATGATTTTAGCTGGCGGCAACAGCTTCAGAATGAAAGAGTTATCCAACAAAAGAGCCATTGCGGCCATGCCCATCGCAGGCAGCTTCAGGAGTATAGACTTTGCTTTGAGCAGTATGTCTAACTCCAATATCCAGAAGGTTGCAGTGCTGACCCAGTATAATTCCAGGTCCTTAAACGAACATCTGAATTCCTCAAAATGGTGGAATTTCGGCAGAAAGCAGGGAGGTCTGTTTGTATTTCCGCCTATGGTGACGGCGGACAACAGCTTTTGGTACAGAGGCACGGCGGATGCCATCCATCAGAATCTGGATTTTCTGAGAAACTGCCATGAGCCCTACGTAGTTATTGCTTCAGGAGACGGCGTTTATAAGCTGGATTATTCAAAAGTTCTGGAATACCATATCGAGAAGAAAGCGGACATTACCGTGGTCTGCAAGGATATTCCCGGAAACGAGGATGTGACCCGTTTCGGTGTGGTGAAGATGAATGAGGACAGCAGGATCGTGCAGTTTGAGGAGAAGCCCATGGCAGCCAATTCCCACACGGTCTCCTGTGGAATTTATGTGATCCGCAGACGCCAGCTCATCGAACTGATTGAGAAATCAGTGGAAGAAGGACGCCATGACTTTGTGACGGATGTCCTGATCCGGTACAAGGACGTGAAGCGTATTTACGGGTATAAGATGAAAGAATACTGGAGCAATATCGCTTCTGTGGATTCCTACTACCAGACCAATATGGATTTTCTGAAGAAAGAAGTAAGAGATTACTTTTTCCGTCAGTACCCGGACGTGCATTCCAAGATCGATGATAACCCGCCGGCGAAATACAATCCGGGCAGCGAGGTTAAAAACAGCCTGGTTTCCAACGGATGCATTATCAATGGACGGGTAGAGAATTCCATCATCTTTAAAAAGGTGTTTGTGGGAGAAAATTGCGTTATCAAAAACTCTATTGTATTGAATGATGTGTATTTAGGGGACAATGTTTATCTTGAAAATTGTATTGTAGAGAGCCGTGATACAATCCGTGCGAACTCCCGCCATGTAGGCGAAAATGGTGTTAAAATCGTTATTGAATCCAACGAAAGATATGTCCTGTAAAAGGCAGGACATGTGTCAGGATATTCCAAAACGTCTCTGCAGCAAAAAGGCTGCGGAGGATTAGAATTGCGGTGCAGCAGGCTGCGGGGGGGACGATTGCCGCACAAGGTGCCGTCGGAATCTAAGGAAGAAGATTTTGACTTGCCGCTGCGAGAAAAAATCAGTGGGGGAATGTTGAATGACAATAACAGACGTAAGAGTTCGGAAAATTACGAAAGAAGGAAAAATGAAGGCTGTTGTATCCATTACCTTGGATGATGAGTTTGTGGTGCATGACATTAAAGTGATTGAGGGCGAGAAGGGCTTGTTTATCGCAATGCCCAGCAGAAAAGCTGCAGACGGGGAATACCGGGATATTGCTCATCCCATTAATTCCACTACAAGGGAACGGATTCAGAGTATGATTCTTCAGGAATACGAAAGAGCAGTCGCAGAAGCTCCTGAAGAAGAAATGGAAGCATAGGCTGGAGCCTCCAAGTCCAGCCTGAGGCTTTCCGCCATCTTGATGTATGTCACTTACCGCCATCTGTGCCAGGCACGGATGGCGGGGGAGTGGCGTTTACAAAGATGCGGGGAGCCGTTTTTTTACCCTATGAACTTATTGTAAGGCGCTGCGGTTTTTCAGCAGCGCTTCTTTAATCTGCTCCTGAACCTGACGGCCGATGAATTTCTGCTGTTCCCTGGAGAGTGCGGCCGGATAGATGGGTTCGCCGTATTCAATTATGACGGGCGCGGCCTTTACCCGGGGCAGGTGATCCTCGAAAACAGCGGAAGAATTTACGATGGCCACAGGTACGATGGGACAGCCTGTCTTAGTGGCAATCTTAAAAGAGCCTTCATGGAAGGGAAGCATCTCTGCCTCGCTCTGGGCGGATCCCCGGGTACCCTCCGGGAAGATCATCATGGAGATTCCGTTTTTAATATGGTCGATGGCTGTCAGGATCGTCTTCATTCCCTGCTTGATATCTTTGCGGTCCAGGAAGAGACAGTAAAGAAACTTCATCCATCGGGATAGAAGGGGAATCTTTTCCATCTCTTTTTTGGCAATATACCCTGTAAGTCCGGGACAGCGGGCATAGGTAAGCACAATATCAAAATAGCTTCTGTGGTTCCCGATGTAGAGTACAGGCGTATCTGACGGCACCCGGTCTTCACCGATCACGGTCAGACGGATGCCGGAAAGCCGTATAATGACACGGAAAGCCCACTGGACGATGCGGAGAGAACTGATGTCTCTCAGCTTCGGATTAATTTTTCCCAGGATCCACTCCACCAGAAAAACTGGGATGGAGAGGATCAGGAAAAGCACGACAAATAGAACGATCAGTAAAAAGCGAAGCATTGCGGTACTCCTTCTGTATTATCTTCCAAAAAGCTGGGTGGTTTTCAGCAGCCATTCCGCTCTCTCAGGGGTCAAATCCTCTTCCACATAGCGGAAGGCCCAGTTCTCAGCCGCCACTCCCGGGACATTCATCCGGGCCTCGCTGCCAAAGGTCAAAAGATCCTGGAGAGGGAAGATGGCATAGCGGGCAATGGAAGCGAAACAGAAGCGGATAAAGTCAAGGCTGACCAGATTGCCGTCCGTATTTCCGTAGCGCCGGATCCGGTCTTTGACGATTTCAGGCTGCTCCTGGTACCATCCCATAGTAGTATCATTGTCGTGGGTGCCGGTATAACAGATGCAGTTGGGGGTGGTATAAAAATGGGGCACGTAATTTTGGTCCTCCATATTTTCAAAGCCAAACTGCAGCACTTTCATTCCAGGGAAGCCCAGGCTGTCTCTTAAATGTTCTACCTCAGGGGTGATGATCCCCAGATCTTCGGCAAAAATGGGCAGTTTCCCTTCAAAGGCCTTCTCCATGGCCAGAAACAGATCTTTTCCCGGCCCCTTGATCCAGGCGCCGTTGATGGCGGTCTCTTCTTCGGCGGGAACGGACCAGTAGGCCTCAAAGCCCCGGAAGTGATCGATCCGCAGGTAATCGGTCAGGGCAAGCTGGCGGCGGATTCTGGTGATCCACCACTGATACCCGGTCTCTTTGTGGTAGTCCCAGTCGTAGAGGGGATTCCCCCAAAGCTGTCCCGTGGCGCTGAAATAATCCGGGGGAACGCCGGCCACGCAGGTGGGGTGTCCCTTGGTGTCAAGCTGGAACAGTTTTTTGTTGGCCCATACGTCCACGCTGTCCAGAGCTACAAAAATGGGTATGTCCCCGATGATCTCGATTTCTTTTTCGTTTGCGTATTTTTTCAGCTCCAGCCACTGCCTCTGGAACATAAACTGTATGAAGTTGTAGTAGCCGATCTCATATTCCAGCTTTTCGCTCCAGCGCTTCCTCGTCTTTGCATCGGGGCTGATCAGTTCCTTTTCCCAGTCCAGCCACCAGCATCCCTCATGGGCGTCTTTGACAGCCATAAAAAAGGAGTAATCCTCAAGCCAGTCTTTTTCTTCCTCACAGAACTGTTCGTACTTCCAGCAGTGTCTTGTCGGGGGTGTGGTGAAAAGCAGCCCAGGCTTTTTTCAGAAGCTCAGTTTTAAAGAGGATGACTTCCCCGTAATCTACTTTTCTGGGATCCCATTGGGGCATGTCCTTAAGATCCTCTTTGGTAAGCAGATGCTCTTCCATTAACTTGGCGGGGCTGATCAACAGAGGCTGTCCGGCGAAGGCGGAGAAACTCTGGTAGGGAGAATCCCCGAAGCCGGTAGGCCCCAGGGGCAGTATCTGCCAGAGATGCTGTCCTGTCTTCTCAAGAAAATCTACAAAATGATAGGCTCCGTCCCCCAGATCCCCGATGCCGTAGGGGGAGGGGAGAGAGGTGGGATGGAGGAGAATGCCGGACATCCGTTCCCTGGGGGAAGAAGATGCGGCGGTGGTTTCCTCATCTGCGGTGGTTAATTTCGTATCCATGAAACTTCTCCTTCTGTATATGTTAGATAGCGCAGCCGTACCAAAGGGCTGCAGATAAAACTATTATACTGAATGAAAAAGAGAAAAACAATAGCAACTATTCATGCATATTTGGAAAAGCCGGAAAATAAAATAAATAGAAAGTTTTGTGTGCCGGGACGGGTGGAAATTATGAAACGGATTCTGGCGGTATTGGGACTGACCGTGCTTCTTCTGCCGGCTCTGTTTGGGTGCGGTAAGAAAGAAGAGAGTGAAAGCGAACACAGTGAAGTGGATTTTGAGGTGGTTCCCAAGGAAGAGCTTCCGAATACTCTGGCAGAGGCAGTGGAAGAAAATAAAAAAGATGAAATCCGTATGACTTATATGGATGGTGAGGATCTGTACCTGGTTCGGGGATACGGGGAGCAGGCCACAGGGGGATACAGTATCTCTGTGCTGGAGTGCTGGGAGGATGAAGAGAGGGTGTATCTGGACACAAGGCTTTTGGGGCCGGAAAATCCAGATGAGATCTCTAAGGATCCATCCTATCCGTATCTGGCGCTTAGAATTGATATGCGGGACAAAGAGGTTGTCATTCAATAAATGGAAAGAAGGGGGAAAAGGCATGGAACTGTTAATGAAAAATATCCATATGTGCCGTCAGGCCAGGCAGGCGGAGGCAGAGGTGACTCTGGATGAGGATTTCAATGTCCCAGACGCAAAGCCGGATGTGGAGATGATCATTCAGAGCAAGGAGCGGGTGGTTCTGGAGGATACCAGAACAGAGAGCGGCAGGATCTATATACACGGGTTTATGGAGGTAAGCATTCTTTACCTGGATGATACCAGCGAGCGGATGCTGCACCGGCTGGATACGAAAATGCCCTTTGATGAAATCATACATATGGAAGGGCTGGAACCAGGAGAAAATGTAAGGATCCGGTACGAGACGGAGGACCTGAACGCAGCCTTGATTAATTCAAGAAAGCTGGCCATCCGGGGGCTGTTAAGTTTCAGGGCCTCGGTGGATGAGATTTATGATATATCGGCAGCCGTAGAGACCCAGACCAAGACCAGGATCTGCGAAAAAAGAAAGAAATTGGAGCTCATGCAGCTTGAGGTTCAGAAGAAAGATATTTTAAGGCTGAAAGAGGAATTCCCGGTGCCTTCCAATAAACCGAATATCCGGGAAATGCTGTGGGAAAATATCCGGCTTCAGGGATGCAGGATCCGACTGGAGGAAGGAAGGCTTACGGTGGAGGGCAAGCTTTTCCTCTTCGTCCTCTACAGAGGGGAAGAGGAAGGCGGACCCTGCCAGTGGATGGAGCAGACGATTCCGGTAAAAGGAGAGCTGGAATGCTCTGGCTGCAAAAAAGAGATGGTGCCGGATATCGAAGTTTCCCTGGCCCAGGCGGACCTGCAGCCCAAAGAAGATACAGACGGGGAGATGCGGCTGTTCCACCTGGAAGGAATTCTGGAGCTGGAAATCCGCCTGTACGGAAATGAGGAGGCGGAGATCCTGGAAGACGTATTTTCACCGGAGAAGGATCTGGAGGTGACTGCAGGGGAAGAGACTTACGAAAGCCTGGTAATGCATAATGAATCCAAATGCCGGGCGGAGGGCAGGATACGGATTCAGGCGGCAAAGCCCAGAATCCTTCAGATCTGTCACAGCCATGGAAGCATAAAGGTGGACCAGACGAAAATCGTGCCGGGAGGAATTCGCATAGAGGGCGCCATTCCAGCCGTGATTCTGTATATATCCCCGGAGGACACCATGCCTTTTGCAGTGCTGGAAGGGACGATTCCCTTTACCCATGTGGCGGAGGTGCCGGGAATTACACAGGACTGCCGTTTTACCCTGAACACGGGGCTGGAGCAGCTTCAGGCCACCATGGCTGACAGTGAGGAAATCGAACTGAAAGCTTCTGTAAATCTGGAGATTTTTGCAGTGCGGCCTCAGAAGCAGAGGTGTATTCAGGAGATTCAGGAAAATGAGTATGATCCGGCGGTACTGGAAGCTGTACCGGGGATTACGGGATATATGGTGCAGGAGGGCGATACACTCTGGGAAATTGCCAGGGAGTACTATATGATGCCCCAGCAGATTATGGAGATGAACGGCATGGAGACTCAGGAGCTTCATAAAGGGGAATGCTTGATTCTCATGAAGAACATGGTTACTTTTAATGAAAAGCAGGGATAGGATTACAGCAGTTTTCATAAAAATATAAAATTGCCCTTTCAGGTCATTGACAGAGGGAGAACAGGCAGATAGAATATATTGTATACAAAATGCATACAAGTACAAGGGTGGAAGAAAGGGATAAGGATTCATGAGAGAACTGAAGCTAAAAGCCATGGCCAAAGTGAATCTTGGCCTGGATGTACTGAGGAAAAGAGAAGACGGATATCATGATCTGAGAATGATCATGCAGAGTATTTATCTGTATGACCGCATTGAGATGAGGCAGTCCAGGGAGCCGGGGATTCGGATTGCCACAAACCTGTATTATCTTCCCACAGGGCCGGAGAATCTGGTCTACAAAGGAGCGGAGCTTCTTATGAAAGAGTTTCAGATCGATTCCGGCCTGGAGATCCGCCTGGAGAAGCATATTCCGGTGGCTGCCGGCCTGGCAGGCGGAAGTTCTGACGCAGCGGCTGTGCTGATTGGGGTCAACCGCATATTCGGTCTGGGCCTTTCCAGAGAAGAGCTGATGGCAAGAGGCGTGAAGCTGGGAGCGGATATTCCCTTCTGCCTTATGCGGGGGACGGCCCTGGCGGAGGGGATCGGAGAGAAGCTTACGAAGCTTGAGAGTGCGCCGCCCTGCCACGTTCTGCTGGCAAAGCCCAAGATCCGTGTGTCTACCAAGTCCGTGTACGGGGCACTGCAGGCCGACAAACTGCCTTTCCATCCGGATATTGACGGGCAGATCCAGTGCATCCGGCAGGGGGATCTGTATGGAATGGCGGAAAAAATGGGAAATGTGCTGGAGACAGTGACGGTGCAGAAGCACCCGGAGATCCAGGCCCTGAAGGACAGCATGGAGAAGATGGGAGCCCTCAAGGCTATGATGAGCGGCAGCGGGCCAACGGTTTTCGGGCTGTTTGACAACCGCAAAGCGGCCCGGGAGGCTTATGAGAGGATCCGCAAGGGAAGCTTGGCAAAACAAACATATCTTACCACCTTTTTTAACTGATTTGAAAGGACAGAAGAGAATATATGGTAGAAACATTTCAATTACAGATGAACGAATATCTCCCCCTGCGGGATGTGGTATTCCAGACTCTGCGGCAGGCGATTTTAAGGGGAGAGCTGAAGCCGGGGGAGCGCCTCATGGAGATCCATCTGGCCCAGAAGCTGGGGGTAAGCCGTACTCCGGTGCGGGAGGCTATCCGCAAGCTGGAGCTGGAAGGACTGGTTCTTATGATACCCAGGAAGGGAGCCGTAGTGGCGGAGATCACAGTGTCTGACCTAGAAGATGTGCTGGAGGTGCGGTCAGCTCTGGAGGAACTGGCCGTCAAGTGCGCCTGCCGAAAGATCACTTCAGAACAGCTCTCTCTGCTTAAGGAGGCCGCGGAAGAGTTTGGGAAATCTCTGAAGGGGCAGGATGTGTCAGCCTGCGCTCAGGCAGATGAGGCTTTTCACGGGGTGATCTATCAGGCTACGGGAAACAGGCGGCTGATGCAGATGCTGAGCAATCTGCGGGAGCAGATGTACCGGTACCGGGTAGAGTATCTGAAGGACCGTCAGTCCCATCAGATCCTTCTCAAGGAGCATCGGGAGATCATGCAGGCTTTGGAGAGAAAAGACGAGGAAGAGGCGGCGAGGATCACTGCCGTACACATTGAGCGTCAGAAGGAAAACATCATCAACACTCTGACGAAGAAGGAATAAAATAGAAAATTTTGCCTATACTAGAGGATATCCTGCAGGATATCCTTTTATTTATCTGGGAAAGTCCTGGGGAGTTACTTCGTGTTTTATGCGGAAAGAAAGGAGACAGAAGATGGAAGAGATTTCCAGACGCCTGGCGGAAAACGAGCAGGTGATCCGTTCCCTGTGCAGGGGCTGCGACGATATTATTCTGCGTCCTATGAATCTTGGCTTTCCCACCCCTGTTTCATGTCTGGCTGTCTATATTGAGTCCGCAGTGAGCAATATGATGCTCCGGGAATCCGTTCTGGGCCAGCTCCTTTCCCATCTCTGGGAGATGGATGCCAAAGGGATCTCTCAGGCTGTGGAGGAAAACGGGCTGGGGATTTCCGATCTGAAAGAGCTTTCCACCATGAAGGAAGCCATGGCTGCTATGCTTGCAGGAAATGCGGTGCTGTTTTTAGACGGATATGGGAAAGCTATGAAAATAGGCAGCAAAGGATATCCGGGAATGGGAGTGGGAGAAGCCCAGTCTGAGAAGGTGCTGCGGGGATCCAGGGAAGCGTTCTGTGACTCCGTGAAGACCAACACGGCTCTGATCCGAAAGAGAATCCGCACCACGGGACTGAAGGTGGAAGAAAATTTCCTGGGGACACGGTCTAATACGGTAGTAGCCCTTGTATATATGGAAGATTTGGTAAGGCCAAAGCTTCTGAATCAGATTAAGGAGGAGATTACTGCGCTTTCCGTGGATTCGGTTATGGACAGCGGCATTCTGGAGCAGCTTACGGGAAGATTTTCCTGGTCGCCTTTTCCAAAATGCCAGGCCACGGAGCGGCCGGACCGAGCCGCAGCGGCAGTACTGGAGGGGAGGATTGCCCTGATCAGCGACAATTCCCCCTCCGCCCTTTTGCTTCCCACCACATTAAACAGCCTCATGCAGACGGGGGATGACTATTATGGGAATTTTGAGATCGCTTCCCTGCTGCGCTGCATTCGGTTTGCGGCTATTTTCCTGGCCTTTTCCCTGCCTGGCTTATATCTGGCAGTGACCGGATTTCATCCCCAGCTTTTGCCTACGCCTCTGGCCCTGTCCCTAGCCCAGGCCAGGCAGGGGGTGCCCTTTCCTGGAATAGGGGAGGTTCTGTTTCTGGAATTTTCCTTTGAGCTTCTAAGAGAGGCCGGCCTTCGGATGCCGGGGCCCATTGGGAATACCATTGGCATTGTGGGCGGGCTGATCATAGGTCAGGCGGCTGTGAGCGCAAATCTTTTAAGCCCTGTGGTGGTGATCGTGAATGCCCTCACGGCCCTGGGTTCCTTTTCCATTCCCAATGAAGAATTGTCGGAGGCCTTCCGGCTGCTGAAATACGGCATGATACTCCTGTGCGGATTTTTTGGAATGTATGGCTTTGCCTTTGGATGGCTGTTTCTGCTGATCCATCTTTGTACCCTTAAGAGCTTTGGGATTCCTTATATGATGCCCTTTGCGGCCACCACGGAGGATGGGATCACACCGGTGACAGATGGGATTCTGAGGGCACCGGCGGCAAAAATGAACCACAGGCCTGTCTATACGCGCCCCGGGGCAAGAATCCGCATGGGCCAGGAAAACCAAAAGGATGGGGAAGACCAGCAGCAAAAGGGAGGAGAGAAGAGTGTTTTCAGAAAATCATAAAATCTCGCTGAGACAGCTAAAATATATGGTATTTATGGATATCATGGGAGTTTTATGTATCCTGCTGCCGGTATATCTGCAGAAAGCCACGGTGGGAACCATGGCGGTTTCCCTCCTGGCCGGTTTTTGGGCCTGGCAGCTTTTGGCCGGTTTTCTTGCCAGGAGAATTTCCAGGGGAAAGCCCCTGCTGGAGGAAATCCATAAGACGGCCGGTTCCCTGGCAGCTTTTTTGGTACTTGCGGCAGCGGTGGTCTATCTGGCGGCCCAGTCCGCAGTTTTTCTGAATCTGTGCGGGGAGCTGGCGGGAACGTACCTGCTGCCGGAGACACCCCTTCCGGTTCTGGTACTCCTTCCCCTGGCGGCCGGTCTTTTGCTGGCCAGAGGCGGGCTGGAGGTCAGGGCCAGAACCAGTGAGGTACTGGGGCCTGTGATTCTGGTCTTATTTCTAATTATGGGAGCCGGCGCCGCCTTTGGCATCCGGAACCTGGGAGAGACAGAAGCCGTCTTTCGCCTCCAGGATCAGGTGTTCTCCGGAGGTTATATAATTTTCGCCTGTGCAGGAGGATTCTTTCTTCCGGCCCTGGCAGGACATATTAAGGAAGAAGAGCAGGGACAGGAGAAAAAAGCGGCCCGGTATCTGAGAACAGGAGGCGCTCTGGGCATGCTGCTTCCAGGTGTGCTTCTGCTGATTACGGCCCTGTCCTTTGGAAACGGCGGCCTGGGAAGGATGGACTTTCCTGCTGTGCGGGTGATGAGCAGCGTCAGCCTGCCGGGAGGATTCCTGAAGCGGTGGGACGTGGTCTTCCTGGTTCTTCTTCTGCTTTCCATGGGGCTGGCCTGCGGAAGCGCCCTGTGGAACCTGAAAGGGGCCTCGGCCGCCTTGTGGGAGATGATTCCGCGGGCGGGCAGGAATGAAAAGGGGTGTCTGGCTTTCCAGGGGCTGCTGGCGCTTCTTGTCTATGCCGCAGCCGCAGGTTTTCTAAACGCTCAGACAGCGATGTGTTATTATAAGGCTCTCAATCTGCAGATTCTGACGCCGGTATTTCTTCTGATTTTGCTGTTGCTCTACTTTCGGCAGAGAAAGATGGGATTTATGGCTGCCGCTGCTTTAGCCGCTGTGCTTCTGCTGGGCGGATGTGCCGCCAGGGAGCTGGAAGAGAGGCTGTTTCCCACAGCCCTTCAGATCAGTCTCTCCGGGGAAGAGGTGCAGATTCTCTATGCCTGGAATGAGGGGGCGGGACTGTATGGCCAGGGAGATGAGGGGCGGGAGGATTCAGGGGCAGAGACCCAGGAAAGCCAGGAGGGCGGCCAGGGCAAGGAGAGCCAGCTTACCGTCTTCGGTGGGGAGACTCTGGGAGAGGTCTTTGAGAAGGTGGAAAATTACAGCGAGAGGTATATGGATTACAGCCACGTAAAGGCAGTGATCCTGGATGAAAAAATACAGGAAAACCGGGAGCTGAAAGAAGAACTTCTGGAATGGCTGGCCAAAGATCCGGCCTTTTCAGCTAACCTGATTCTCTTTCCCATGGAGGAGTCCGGTCTGACCCTTGAGAAGGCCCAGGAGCGCAGCAGCGGCCAGGCAGGGCAGTATCTGGAAAATCTATATGAGAACAATGATGCGTACCGCAGGCAGGCGGTCACCCTGGGAGACTGGATCAGAGAACAGGCGGAAATTGAAAAAGGTGTTGTAGAATAAGGGTTTTCTGTGCTATAGTGGACAGATGAATAGGTTAAGAAGGCGGACGTATGCCCTGAGGGCTTTTGTCCGTCCGCTTTATGAGATGGGAGAGGAGAACATATGAAACAGATTTTAGATCTGATCAGCCAGGAAGTGATGGCAGCCTTTGAAGCCTGCGGATACGATCCTTCCTATGGCAGGACAGGGATTTCCAACCGGCCGGATCTCTGTGAATACCAGTGCAACGGGGCCATGGCGGCCAAAAAGAAATATGGAAAGGCGCCGGCGCTGATTGCTGCGGAAGTGGTGGAAAAGCTGGCAGAGAATCCTGCCTTTGAGCTGGTTCAAGCTGTGGGACCTGGTTTTATTAATCTGAAAGTAAAGGGAGAGTTCCTGCAGAAATATCTTCTTGAAATGCAGGCGGATCCGGATCTGTCCGTAGAAAAGACAAAGGAGCCCAAAACGATTATGCTGGATTACGGCGGCCCCAATGTGGCGAAGCCTCTCCATGTGGGGCATCTGCGTTCCGCCATTATCGGGGAGAGCATTAAGCGGATCGGGCGCTTTATGGGACATACCATGATCGGGGATGTCCACCTGGGAGACTGGGGCCTGCAGATGGGGCTGATTGTCACAGAGCTTAAGCACCGGCAGCCGGATCTTCCGTATTTTGATGAGAACTGGCAGGGAGAATATCCAAAAGAAGCTCCCTTTACCATTTCTGAGCTGGAGGAAATCTATCCCAGCGCCAGCGCCAGATCCAAGGAGGATGAGGCGTACCGTCAGGAGGCGCTGGAGGCTACCAAGATGCTCCAGAATGGAGTGCCGGGGTACAGAGCTTTGTGGGAACATATTTTAAATGTTTCCGTGACGGACTTAAAGAAAAACTATCAGAAGCTGAACGTGGAATTCGACCTGTGGAAAAAGGAATCCGACGCTCAGCCCTACATTCCTGATATGGTAGAAAAGATGAAAGAAGAGGGCTACGCCTATGAGGATCAGGGAGCACTTGTAGTAGATGTAAAGGAAGAGTCGGATACAAAGGAGGTTCCCCCCTGTATTCTTCTTAAATCGGACGGCGCTTCCCTGTACACCACCACGGATCTGGCGACCATCGTAGAGCGTATGAAACTCTTTGCGCCTCAGGAAATCATCTACATTGTGGACAAGCGCCAGGAGATGCATTTTACCCAGGTATTCCGCTGTGCCCGCAAGACGGGGCTGGTGGGAGAGGATACGAAGCTTAAATTTTTAGGCTTCGGCACCATGAACGGAAAAGACGGGAAGCCTTTTAAGACCAGGGACGGCGGCGTGATGCGCCTGGAGACTCTGATCAGCGAAATCTGCGACGAAATGTACAGAAAGATCCTGGAGAACCACGATGCGGATCCCAAGGAGGCCAGGGAGACGGCCGGGATCGTGGGGCTTGCGGCGATTAAATACGGAGATCTCTCAAACCAGGCGTCCAAGGATTACGTGTTCGACGTGGAGCGTTTTACCTCCTTTGAGGGAAACACCGGGCCTTACATTCTGTACACCATTGTCAGGATCAAGTCTATTCTGTCAAAATACAAAGAGAGCGGCAAGACAGTGGAGAAGGGAGGTATCCTGCCTCCGGCTGGAGATTCCGAGAAGAATCTGGCCCTGTCCCTGTGCGGTTTTAACAGCGCCATCGCTCAGGCCTATGCAGAGACGGCTCCCCATAAGATCTGTTCTTATATTTATGAGCTGTCCAATGCCTTCAACCGCTTTTACCATGAGACGAAAATTCTCACAGAAGAGGACGAAAGGCAGCAGGCAGGCTGGATTCAGATTTTGGAGCTTACCATGAGAGTGCTGGAGACCAGCATCGATCTTCTGGGCTTCTCAGCACCGGAGCGGATGTAAAGTCCGGGAAGAAAGGCGGCAGCGTATGAAATACATAAAACAGTTTGCCATTATTCTTACCGTTTCTTTTTTGGGGGAGGTACTGCGGGCTGTGCTGCCTCTCCCGGTACCGGCCAGCATCTACGGACTTCTGCTGATGCTTCTGGCCCTGTGTACCGGTGTGATTCCTCTGGAATCCGTGCGGGAGACGGGACGGTTCCTGATTGAAATTATGCCTCTGATGTTTATACCTGCGGCAGCGGGCCTTATTGAGTCCTGGGACAAGGTCAGCCCCATTGTTGTTGAACTGATGGTGATCACTGCCGTATCCACAGTGCTGGTTATGGCTCTGTCAGGCAGAGTGACCCAGTGGGTGATCCGCAGAGGCGGCAGGAGGAAAGAAGATACCAAGGAGGCGGGGATAAAATGAGAGAGATTCTGTGTGAGTCTACTTTTTTCGGAGTAGCGGTCAGCATCCTGGCCTATGAACTGGGGATTTTTCTGAAGAAAAAGCTGAAGCTTGCCATTTTCAATCCTCTGCTGGTGGCGGTGGCGGCTGTGATTGTGTTTCTTCTGATCACGGGGGTAGACTTTGAGAGCTACCAGGCAGGGGCGGACAAACTCAGCTATCTGCTGACTCCGGCCACGGTATGCCTGGCGATTCCCCTCTACGAACAGATCGGGCTTCTGAAAAACCATGCCAGGGCTATTATGGCGGGACTGGTTTCAGGCGTTCTCACAAGCCTGATTTCTATATTGGGAATGGCGGCGGTTTTCGGGCTGAGTCATGAGGAATATGTGACGCTTCTGCCTAAATCCATTACAACCGCCATTGGAATGGGAGTGTCGGAGGAACTGGGAGGCATTGTGACCATTACCGTGGCCGTGATTCTTGTGACGGGAATCCTGGGGAACGTCATTGCCGAGCCGGTATGCCGGCTCTTCAAAATCCAGGAACCTGTGGCCAAGGGAGTGGCAATCGGATCGGCCGCCCATGCCATTGGCACAGCCAAAGCCATGGAGATGGGGGAGATCGAGGGAGCTATGAGCAGCCTCTCCATAGCGGTGGCAGGACTGCTGACCGTGGCTGGGGCTTCTGTGTTTGCAAGTTTTCTTTGAATACTTTAAAAAGTCTTTGTATTTTTATAAGAAATATGTTATATTATGGGGCAATAGGGAACAAAGGGGCTCCTGATTTGGTTAGGGTTCCTTTGTATTTTTACTTTAAAAGCCAGTCTCGGTGTGCAGACAGCAGGGCGCACTTGTGCGACATGCTGTCTGGGCACCAGAGACGCTAACCCGTATGAGCATGGAGGACGATAGCCCAGAATGCGAATACGGGTAGGATTGCGGGAGCGCCAAAGGTGCGGAGCAATCCGTGGCTTTTATGCGTGGTGATGCCTGCGCCAGCAGGCATGTAAGTTTACTCTATAGGTAATTTCGTTTATTACTGCCGGGGAAGGAGGCTGGGCGCCTCATTGCCGGGTGGGGAAAGAGGAGGAGAAAAGGATGAAGAGATACGTTAAGGCAGCAGTAAGCGCAGGATGTGCGGCAGCATTGGTTTTGGGAACGGGAGTGATGGCTTCCGCTGAAGAGACGAAAACTTTAAAAGTAGCTATGGAGTGCGGATATGCTCCCTACAACTGGACGCAGCCCACGGACGAGAACGGTGCGGTTCCTATTGCGGACAGCAGCGAATATGCATACGGCTACGATGTCATGATGGCTCAGCACATCTGTGAAGAGCTTGGATACGATCTGGAGATCGTGAAGCTGGACTGGGATTCTCTGGTTCCCGCAGTGGTTTCCGGAACAGTAGACTGCGTGATCGCAGGACAGTCCATCACTTCTGAGAGACTGGAGGTAGTGGACTTTACGGTTCCGTATTATTATGCATCTATCATCACTCTTACAAAGAGCGACAGCGAATATGCCCAGGCCAAGGGAGTGGCGGATCTCGCAGGCGCTACCTGCACCTCTCAGCTGAACACGGTTTGGTATGACGTATGCCTGCCCCAGATTGAGGACGCCAATATTCTTCCGGCTCAGGATTCCGCTCCTGCTATGCTGGTAGCCCTGGATGCGGACAAATGTGACCTGGTAGTAACCGATATGCCTACAGGAATGGCGGCAGTGGTTGCTTACCCGGATCTGACACTTCTGGATTTCTCCGGCACAGAGGATGATTTTGAAGTGTCTGAGGAAGAGATCAATATCGGAATCTCCCTGCAGAAGGGAAATACAGAGCTTCTGGACGCCATCAACGGAGTGCTGGAGGAGATGACTCCCGAGGACTACGAAGAGATGATGAATGAGGCCATCTCTGTTCAGCCCCTTTCCGACGCAGAGTAAAGGTTTGTGAAAGGAGTAGAGGATTATGCCTCAGGATTTTTTAGGAAGAATATGGTATATTCTTGACAATAACTGGATGTCCTTCCTGACGGGAGCCGTCAATACTATGATCATCGCCCTTGTCAGCACCTTGATCGGTTGTGTCATCGGCTTTGCGGTGGGACTTGTTCAGACCATTCCCTTAAATAAAAAAAGCAATCCTCTGAAAAAAGGCGTACTGTATCTGGTACGCCTGATCTTAAATATCTATGTAGAAGTTTTCAGGGGAACGCCTATGATGGCGCAGGCCATGTTTATCTATTTCGGCTCATCGGCTGTCTTTGGAATTAATATGTCCATGTGGTTTGCGGCCTTTTTTATTGTGTCCATCAATACGGGCGCCTATATGGCCGAGACGGTCCGGGGAGGAATTCTCTCTATAGATCCAGGACAGACAGAGGGGGCCAAGGCCATCGGCATGAATCACGTGCAGACCATGATGTACGTAATCCTGCCCCAGGCCCTGAGGAATATTATGCCTCAGATTGGCAACAATCTTGTTATCAACATAAAAGATACGTGTGTGCTTTCCACCATCGGGATTGTGGAGCTGACTTATACCACAAGAAGTGTGTCGGGAGCCCTGTACACGTATTTTGAAGCATTCTCCATTGCCATGGTGATCTATTTTGTCCTGACCTTTACCTGCTCCAGGCTTCTTCGGATGTGGGAGAAGCGAATGGACGGAAGCGATAACTATGACCTGGCTACTACAGATACCCTGGCCCACACGAGCGGCCTGTACAAATACACGGGAAGGGAGGAGGATGAAGAGTGAGCCAAGAAGTAATCCGAATCCACCATCTGAGCAAAACCTTCGGCAAGAACGTAGTGCTTCGGGACATTGACTTTTCCGTATCCGCAGGAGACGTGACGTGCATCATCGGCGCCTCCGGCTCCGGAAAATCCACTCTGCTGCGGTGCCTGAACCTTCTGGAGACGCCCACCACAGGGGAAGTGCTCTATCACGGACAGGATATCATCAAGAGCGGCATCAACGAGGCGGCCTACCGGGCTAAGGTTGGGATGGTGTTCCAGAGCTTTAACCTCTTTAACAATATGACAGTGCTGGAAAACTGCATGATCGGCCAGATTAAGGTGCTGAAGAAAAAGAAGGAAGAAGCAAAAGAAAGCGCTCTGTCCTTCCTGGAGAAAGTGGGAATGGCTCCCTATATCAATGCCAAGCCCCGGCAGTTGTCGGGAGGCCAGAAGCAGAGAGTGGCCATTGCCAGAGCCCTGGCTATGGAGCCGGAGCTTCTGCTTTTTGACGAACCTACCTCCGCTCTGGATCCTCAGATGGTAGGCGAGGTGCTGGATGTTATGAAACAACTGGCCCAGGAGGGGCTGACCATGATTATTGTGACACATGAGATGGCCTTTGCACGGGATGTTTCCAACCATGTGGTTTTTATGGCGGATGGCGTGATTGCGGAGGAAGGAGACCCGGATCAGATTTTCAATCATCCGCAGAACCTTAAAACCACGGAATTTTTGAGCCGGTTTATGAGGGGATAAACCGACGAAGGGATGAAAATTTATGATTCATATTTTAGAACATTGTGTGACGGATACACTGATGGTTCTGCCGCTTTTGTTTCTGTCCTATATTCTGGTAGAGTATATAGAACACCGCATGAGCAACCGGACCCGGGAGATGATCTTCCGGGCCGGGAAGGCAGGGCCAATCATCGGTGCCCTGGTGGGAATGATCCCTCAGTGCGGCTTTTCAGCCGCCGCCGCAGGATTATTTGCGGGGGGCGTGATCTCGCCGGGAACTCTTTTGGCAGTATTCTTATCCACCTCGGATGAGATGCTGCCGATTCTGCTGTCAGAGCGGACGCCTGTACCGGTAATTCTGAAGATTCTTCTGATTAAAGGAACGGTGGCGGCCCTGGCAGGAATTTTTACGGATTTGGCGGCGGCAGCCTTTGGCAGAAATAAAAGGATGGAGCACGGCCACTCGCCTTTGTGTGAACACGGACACTGTCACTGTGAGGACGGCGGAATTTTTCGCCCGGCGCTTTACCATACCCTCCAAGTGACAGTATTTTTGTTCCTGATCAACCTGGTACTGGGATTCGGGATGGAACGCCTGGAGGAGTCCCAGGCCATGCAGTTCATTACGGGAACGGTTTTCCTGCAGGAAGCCCTTTGCGCTCTGGTGGGCTTGGTTCCTAACTGTGCGGCCTCGGTGCTGATTACACAGCTTTATCTGGGCGGCGTGATCCATGCGGGAGCTCTCTTTGCCGGACTGCTGTGCGGGGCCGGAAGCGGCCTTCTGGTGCTGTTTAGGACAAACCGCAATATGAAACAGAATCTGCTGCTGCTGGTTCTTCTGTACGGAATTGGGCTGGCGGCGGGATTCCTGATCGGCCAGACAGGCATCATGTAGATGGGCGGCTGAAAATCCGCTGCCCAAGGAAGGGTTCTGAATAAGGAGATGGAAGAAAAATGGATTATATGATTCGGGCTACGGCGGCGGACCAGCAGATCCGGGCATTTGCCGCCACCACAAGACAGACGGTAGAGCAGGCCAGAAAATATCATAACACAAGCCCGGTAGCCACGGCTGCTCTGGGAAGGCTTCTCAGTGCGGGAGCCATGATGGGGGCTATGATGAAGGGTGAGAAAGACCTGCTGACCATACAGGTAAAAGGAGACGGTCCCATAGGCAGTGTGACGGTGACAGCGGACAGCAGCGGCGGCGTGAAGGGATATGCCGCCAACCCCCAGGTGCTTCTCCCGGCCAATCTGGCAGGGAAGCTGGATGTGGGAGGCGCCGTGGGCAAAGGGACGCTGCGGGTGATCAAAGACCTGGGGCTGAAAGAGCCCTATACAGGCCAGTGCGAACTGCAGACGGGGGAGATCGGAGACGACCTGACCTACTACTTTGCGGTTTCAGAGCAGGTTCCCTCTTCTGTAGGGCTGGGAGTGCTTTTAAATAAAGAGAATACGGTGCGCCAGGCAGGGGGCTTTATCATACAGCTTATGCCCTTCACCTCGGAAGAGGTGATCCGCAGGCTGGAGGAAAAGCTGGCGGGACTTCATTCCGTGACGGCTCTTCTGGATCAGGGAATGACTCCTGAGGATATGTTAAATGAGCTGCTGGGAGAGTTTGGGGTGGAGATTACAGATACCGTTCCTGTGGAATACCGCTGCGGCTGTTCCAGGGAGCGGATTGAGAAAGCCCTGATCAGCATTGGCAAAAAGGAACTTCAGGAAATGATTTCGGAGGGAAAGACGATTGAGGTGAACTGCCAGTTCTGCGGCAAATCCTATGCTGTGACAGTGGAAGAACTGCAGGAACTGTTAAAGCGGGCGGTTCGGAAGTAGAGGTGGCCATGAGAGACGGATTTATTAAGGCTGCTGCCCTGACTCCTGGAATTCGGGTGGCGGACTGCGAACACAATACGAAAGAAATATGCAGGATGATGGAAGCGGCCTGGGAACAGGGGGCCAAGCTCCTGGTTTTTCCAGAGCTGTGCATTACAGGATATACCTGTCAGGATCTCTTCCTGCAGGAATCCCTTCTGCGCAGCGCAGAAGAATCCCTGGAAAAAATCATCCTTCATACCAGGGAACGGGATGGGCTTGTGTTTGTAGGCCTTCCCTTTCAGGTGGGAAGCAAGCTGTACAATACGGCGGCGGCTGTAAGCCGTGGCCGGCTTCTGGGACTGGTTCCTAAGTATGCCCTTCCAAACTACGGCGAGTTTTATGAGAGGCGCCATTTTGAACCGGGACCGGAGAAGGTACAGTGGATTACCTGGCGGGGAGAGCAGATTCCTTTTGGCATGAAGCAGCTTTTTGTCTGCCGGGAGATGAAAAATCTGACGGTGGCCGCTGAGCTTTGCGAAGATTTGTGGGCGCCGGATCCTCCCAGTGTTTCCCACGCCCTGGCAGGGGCTTCCGTCCTTGTGAATCTGTCTGCCAGTGATGAGGCCACGGGGAAGAATCTTTACAGAAGATCCCTGGTTTCCTCCCAGTCCGCCAGGCTTTTCTGCGGCTACATTTACGCAAGCGCCGGGGAGGGGGAGTCCACCCAGGATCTTGTATTTTCCGGCCATAATCTGATTGCAGAAAACGGCCATATTCTGGCTGAGTCGTCCAGATTCGGCACTGGAATTTTGGTTTCAGAGATAGATGTGGAGCGTCTGAACGCTGAGAGACGCAGAACCACTACCTTTCAGGAAAAGGGCGCACAGGAATACGTGCGCCAGAGCTTTACAATAAGCGTGGAAGAAACCGTCCTTACCAGGAAGTTCGATCCGGCGCCTTTTGTTCCCGCCGGGAAAGAGGACAGAGACGCCAGGTGTGAGGAAATCCTTATGATACAGGCTATGGGGCTGAAAAAGCGGGTGGAGCATACTCGCAGCAAGAGCCTGGTAGTGGGAATTTCCGGGGGACTGGATTCCACTCTGGCCCTGCTGGTAATGGTAAAGGTCTGCGATCTTCTGGGGCTTCCCAGGACGGCGGTGACGGCAGTCACCATGCCGGGCTTCGGCACCACGGACCGGACCTACCAAAACGCCTGCGAACTGACCAGAAGCCTGGGAGCAGAGCTTTTAGAGGTGGATATCCGGGAGGCGGTACAGCTTCACTTCCGGGATATCGGACATGACATCCAGGTACATGACGTGACGTATGAGAACAGCCAGGCCAGAGAGCGGACCCAGATCCTCATGGATCTGGCCAATCAAAAGGGAGGGCTTCTGGTTGGAACCGGGGATATGTCAGAGCTGGCTCTGGGGTGGGCCACCTACAATGGAGACCACATGTCCATGTACGGAGTGAACTGTTCCGTGCCCAAGACGTTAGTGCGGCACTTGGTGCGGTATTATGCCGATACCTGCGGGGAAGAGAAGATCCGGGAGATTCTGTACGATGTGCTGGACACGCCGGTCAGCCCGGAGCTGCTTCCGCCAAAAGACGGGAAGATCGCCCAGAAGACAGAGGATTTGGTCGGCCCCTATGAGCTTCACGACTTTTTCTTATATCATATGATGCGCTTTGGCTGCCGGCCTGCAAAACTGTACCGGATGGCTCTGTCAGCCTTCCAGGGGCAGTATGGCCCGGAGACGGTTCTCAAGTGGCTGAAGACTTTCTACAGGAGATTTTTCGCCCAGCAGTTCAAACGCTCCTGCGTGCCCGACGGCCCCAAGGTGGGTTCCGTGGCACTCTCGCCCAGAGGGGATCTGAGAATGCCCAGCGATGCCTGTGCGGATCTGTGGCTTAAGGAGCTGGAAGAAATTTGAGAAGGAGGATGACCGCATGAAAATTTACGTAGACGCAAAAGCGGCCCGGGAGGGAAACGGTTCAAAAGAAATGCCCTTTAAGTATATCAATGATGCGGCCCAGGCCGCCCAGCCGGGGGACGAGGTGCTGGTATCCCCCGGCATATACCGGGAGTATGTAAATCCCAGGAATGCGGGCAGAGAGGATGCCCGCATTACATACCGCAGCACAGAGCCTTTGGGGGCGGTGATCACCGGTGCGGAGGAAGTGAAGGACTGGCAGCCCTATCAGGGAAATGTCTGGGTCTGCCGCATCGACAATTCTGTTTTTGGAACTTACAATCCGTACACCACCTATGTGTACGGAGACTGGTATTTCGCAGGACGCAGCAAACACACCGGAGCGGTTTATCTCAACCATAAGATGCTGTATGAGGCGGAGAGTCTGGATGCCTGCCTGAAGGGGGAGGTCTATGAGTGTTCCTGGGAGCCGGAGGCTTCCGTATATAAGTGGTATTCCTGTCAGGAAGACGGCGAGACAGTGATTTACGCAAATTTCCAGGGAAAGAATCCGAATGAGGAAAATGTGGAGATCAATGTGCGCCGTGAATGTTTTATGCCCTCCAAAACAGGTGTGGGGTATCTTACGGTCAGCGGATTTAAGATCGATAAAGCGGCTACCACCTGGGCGCCGCCGGCCGCCTACCAGGACGGCATGATCGGGCCCCACTGGTCCAAGGGATGGATTATCGAGGACTGCGAAATCAGCAACAGCAAATGTGCGGGGATTTCTCTGGGAAAATACCTGGATCCCGACAATGACCACTACTTTACATACAAGCATGTAAAAAGTCCCACCCAGATGGAGCGGGACGCCGTATGCCGGGGACAGTACCATGGCTGGCTGAAAGAGAAGGTGGGCAGCCACATCGTCCGCCGCTGCCATATTCACAACTGTGAGCAGGGAGGAATCATCGGGCGTATGGGCGGAGTTTTCTCCATCATCGAGGATAACCATATCCACCATATCAACAATATGATGGAGCTGGGAGGCGCCGAGATTGCGGGGATTAAAATGCATGCGGCCATCGACGTGACCTACCGGAGAAATTATATCCACCACTGCACCATGGGGATCTGGTGCGACTGGGAGGCCCAGGGCACCCGAATCACCCAGAATTTATTCCATGACAACCAGCGGCCGGAGTTTGCCAGACAGCTCAAGGGGGGCATGTGCAGCCAGGATATTTTTGTGGAGGTGGGACACGGCCCTACTTTGATTGACAACAATATCCTCCTGTCAGATGCGAGCCTGCGCATGGCCACCCAGGGAGTGGCCATGGTCCATAACCTGATCTGCGGGGCTCTTACCTGCGTGGGAGAGGGTACAGGCCCCAGATATACCCCGTATCATATGCCCCACAGGACGGAGGTTATGGGCTTTATGACGATTCTTCATGGGGACGACCGGTTCTACAACAATATTTTTGTGCAGAAGTGGCCGTCTAAGCCCTGTGTCAATCTCAGGGACAGTTCTGAGGGGATAGACGAGGACAACCGGGAGGTGGGAACCCACGTGATGGATGAGTACCCCACCTATGAAGAATGGATCAAAATGTTTGATATGGATACAGACACGCCGGACATGGTGAAGCTGGAGCCGGCCCACGCCGGTAAACTGCCTGTATGGGCCAAGGGAAATGCATATTTTAACGGCGCTAAGGCTTGGAAAAAAGAAGAGAATCCTCTGGCGGACACAGAACACCAGGTATATGTGGAGGTAAATTGCCAGGATGGAAAGCCTGTCCTGTCCACAAACCTCTATGAGTTTATGGGAGATTATTTTGCCGGTATGGTGAACAGCGATCTTCTGGGCCGTGCCTTTGAACCGGAGCAGAGATTTGAAAATCCCGACGGAACAGATATTGTCTTTGACCGGGATTACCTTGGGGAACACCGGGGAGTAAGAGTCCTGCCTGGCCCCTTTGCTTCTGCGACGGCTGTGGGAGAGGGACTTTGGGCGGTTTGCCGGCCCCAGGAATGAAGAAGGAGAAAAAGAACCGATGTATGAAATCATGAGTTCTGATGAGGCGATCCGGCTGATCCGGGATGGGGATTGTATCTGTGTAAATTCTTTTGTGGGAATCGAAAACCCGGTAGAGCTCCACGAAGCTATTTTTCGGAGATACCAGAGAATGCAGTCACCCAGGCACCTGACGGTTATTTCCAGCGCCGGCTTTGGAGTCTGGGATGAGGAGCGCAATGCGGAGGGCTATATCCGGGAGGGAGCTGTGGACCGGCTGATCTGCGGCCATTTCGGCGCTATGCTCAGTACGAAAAAGCTGGTATTGGAGGACCGCTTTGAGGCTTATAATTTGCCTCTTGGCTGTATCTCCCATGCCATCCGGGCGCAGGCAGGAGGCCTGCCGGGAGCGCTGTCCAAGGTAGGGCTGGATATTTTTGTGGACCCAAGAAGGGAAGGGCCTGGAATCAACCGGATCTCCATTGACGATTCTCTGGTCAAATATGTAGAGGTGGATGGAGAAGAATTTCTATATTATAAACTGCCGAAGATCAACGTAGCCTTGATCAAGGGAACGGCTGCGGACCGGAAGGGAAATATATCCTTTGACGATATGTTTATGTCGGGAGATGCCCTCTCCATCTGCCAGGCGGTGAAGGCCAACCGGGGCAAGGTGATTGTCCAGGTAGACCGTCTGGTAAACACCCCTTCCAGGCCAAGAAACGCCATTATCCCAGGATGCCTGGTGGACGCCATTGTGGTGGCGGAGCCGGAGGAGCGCAATGAAGCCTATACGGCGCTTACCGGAAGCTTTGAGATTCCCTACGAGGATTGGAGCAGATGGAATGAGAAAATCGATACCGCCTCCGCAAAGCAGCCCCAAAGCAGCGCAGTGGGGAATATCATCGGACGGCGGGCAGCGCAGGAGCTGCGGGTGGACGACATTGTGAACATCGGGATCGGGCTCCCGGAGATGGTTTCCCGCTATACCAGAAAAAGCGGAATGCTGGATCAGGTCACCCTGACTGTGGAGTCCGGGGGAATCGGCGGCTTTCCGGTATCCGGGGAAGTCTTTGGAGCCATGATCGGCGCATCCTCCGTCTACGATATGGCCAACCAGTTTGATTTATACGACAACGGAGGGCTGGATATCTGCTTTATGGGGGCTCTGGAGGTAGATAAAGAAGGGAATGTCAATGCCCACAGAGGGCCAGGGGCCTTTGCGGGAATCGGCGGGTTTGCCAATATTACGGCGAAGACGCCCACCGTGGTATTCTGCATGACCTTCAATACCAAAGGGCTGGAGGTCACCCAGAAAAGGGGAGTGGTAACCATCCATCAAGAGGGCGCCGTGCCGAAATTTGTAGAGAAGGTCAGAAGCGTCAGCTTTTCGGCCAAGAGGGCTATCGCCAATGGCCAGAAGGTGCTGTATGTCACGGAGCGCTGCGTGTTCCGCCTGACGCCTAAGGGATTGAAGCTGATTGAAGTGTATCCGGGTGTCGAGGAAGAAAAGGATATTCTGGCGCAGCTTCCCTTTGAAGTGGAACGGTAAAAGGAAAAACGGCTATAAGAGGCCTGCCGGCGGAATTTTCATGGACTGACGCCTCTCTTTTCCGTCTTCGTCCAGCAGCAGGCGGGCTCCTTCCGTATCCGGGGCCAGGGAGCGGGCGTGAAGCTTCCGGTATGCGGAGGGACTCATGTGATAAAATTTTTCAAAGGTATGGGAAAAATGCTGTCTGCTGTTGTAGCCGCATGAAAATGCGGTGTCCGTGATGCCGAGAGAACTGTTGGTCAGCAGAAAGGCCGCCTGCTCCATTCGCTTTTTTGTGATATATTCCCCTATGGAACAGTTCATCAGCCGGGAGAAGAGAAGCTGCAGGTAGGATTTGTTGATCCCGGCTTGGGCTGCGATCTCCGGCACGGAGAGAGGTTCCAGCAGATTCTGGTCAATATAGGAACAGGCTTTTTTCAGATAAAGGATTCCAGGTACTTTTCTGCCCCGCCAGGCGCAGTAGGAAAGTTCTACCATGGCGCGGTAAAACAGCAGCCGCAGCAGGTAGGAGGAATCCTTTTCTTTTTTTTGAAGCTGGGCGATCAGGTCTTTCATGGAATACCCCATGTTCCTCATGTCGTCGGCCACAAAATACGGCTCGCCGTTATCCCAGAAACCGAGAAAAGAGGGGCAGCCCTTTATGAGCTCATCCAGGGGAATTCCCCTGCTGTTTTGGCGGAAGGAGAATTCCAGGTTCAGAATGGCACAGGGATGGCCGCTCCCTATTTCCAGACGGTGAGGGGTCCCACTCCGCAGAAAGATGAACTGATTGGCCGTCAGGGTATGTGTCTCTTCCGGGCAGAAAACCAGACAGCGCCCGCTGGTCACATACATAATCTCGCAGCTTTCATGGGTATGAAAGGGCATGTGGTATTCCGGCAGAGACAGCGCGTAATAGGCGGTGATGGTCACGGATGAGGGGGGCTGATAGTTTCTGTCCATATTTTTACACCTCGTCTTTTTTCATTGCCGCAGACAGCGGTTCTTTTGGAGAATCATATCACAGAAATTTAAATGCGACAATATCTTACATCTGCAGATGTCCTGCGCTAATAAATTCCACCTGAAAAAGGGCTTCCCGTTATAATGAACGTAACAACCCGGAGGAATTCTTGAAATCTATAAAGGAGGACTTCTTTTATGAGCTTTAAAGTATCTTTTATCGGCGCAGGCAGCCTTGTCTTCGCCCGCACTCTTTTTACGGATATTTTGTCCGTACCGGAATTTCATGATATCGAGATATCTTTTACTGACATCAATGCGGAAAACCTTGAGCGAACCAGAGCCCTTTGCCAGCGGGATCTGGATGAAAATCATATTCCCATCACAATCCAGGCCACTACTGACCGCAGAGAGGCGTTCCGGGGCGCCCGCTATATTGTGAACTGCGTCCGTGTGGGCGGTTTAGAGGGATTTGAGTATGATATTGAAATTCCCCTGAAATACGGCGTGGATCAGTGTGTGGGAGACACACTGTGTACGGGTGGCATCATGTACGGCCAGCGTGTGATTGCGGCTATGCTGGATTTCTGCAAGGATATTCGTGAGGTGGCGGAGCCAGGGGCAATTATGCTGAACTATTCAAACCCCAACGCCATGGCGACCTGGGCCTGCAACAAGTACGGCGGAGTAAAGACCATCGGTCTTTGCCACGGAGAGATTCACGGAGAGATGCAGATTGCGGAGGTTCTTGGCATACCCAGGGAGGAACTGGATATTACCTGCGCCGGCATCAATCACCAGACCTGGTATATTTCCGTAAAGCACAAAGGAGAGGACATGCTTCCCAAGCTTCTGTCCGGCTTCGAGGCCCACGAAAGATACAGCGAGGAGGAGAAGGTGCGCATTGATATCCTCAAGCGCTTCGGATACTATTCCACTGAGTCCAACGGACACCTTTCAGAATACGTGGCCTGGTATCGGAAACGCCCGGAAGAGATCCCCAGTTGGATTAATCTTGACAACTGGATCAACGGCGAGACAGGGGGATATCTGCGTGTGACCAGGGAAGAGCGCAACTGGTTTGATACCGACTACCCCAAGATCCTGGCCGAGCCGCCCAAGAAGCTGGACGGTTCCCAGAGAGGGAAGGAGCATTGCTCTTATATCATTGAGTCCCTGGAGACCGGAAGAACCTACAGAGGTCATTTCAATGTGATGAATGAGGGCTGCATCACCAACCTTCCCTATGAGTCTGTGGTGGAGGTGCCCTGCTATGTGGATGGAAACGGCATTAGTGTACCGAAAGTAGGGGATCTGCCTTTGGGCTGCGCAGCCGTTTGCTCCCAGTCAATCTGGGTACAGAAGCTGGCCGTGGAGGCGGCAGTTTCCGGGGACGCACAGCTTCTGAAGCAGGCGGCCCTTATGGATCCTCTCACCGGAGCTGTATGCAATCCGCCGGAGGTATGGCAGATGATTGACGAGATGCTGGTGGCGGAGGAACAGTGGCTGCCCCAGTACGGGGAGGCCATCGCCCAGGCAAAGGAGAATCTCTCCAAGGGTGATTTGATCCCCACCAAAGAGTACCACGGAGCTGTAAGGCTGCGTGAAAAGACTCCTGAAGAAGTGGCCAGAGAGCGGGCGGAAAGAGTCATTACAGCATAATATAAAAAACGGCTGAAATTAAATTTAATACAGCAGCGGCAGAGATTTTATTCCCTGCCGCTGTTTTTCATGTCATAAGAAAGACTTTGGTGCAATAAAGCGTGAAAGTGCTTTCTTATGACACAAAAAGCACTTCGTGCAGTTCGTTATATTTAAAAATCCTGCTCATATACGAAGCTCTGGGCCGGGGGCGAGGCAAGGACGGCCGGGGAACGCTGCTGCCGGTATTCCTTTGGGGTGCACCCGTGGATGCTCTTAAAGAGACGGTAAAAGGTCTGCTGGTTGTGGTAGCCGCACTCGATGGCAACGTCCATCATACCCAGATCAGTGCTCAGCAGAAGATAGTCCGCATAGTCAATCCGCAGGGAGTTAATGTAGGCGGAAAAATTCATTTTCAGTACATTCGAGAAAATCCGTGAGAGGGTGTATTTCCCGATGCCAAAGTGTTTTGCCACGGAGGTAAGGGAGATTTCCTCCTGAAAGTGTTTGCCGATGTAGGCTACGATATCACAGGACAGATCCTGGGGCGGAAGCTCCCGATAATCGGTCAGATCAAGATTTGGGAAAATCCGGCTCACCATCAGGGAAACCAGAGAGCTGACCAGAGCCTGGTCATAGTCCTCCTGATTGATTTCAAACAGCCGCTTTTCTGCATAAAAGACATCCGGATGGATATCGGAAGCGCACAGCTTGGGATGTTTGGGAAACATGGTAAGCATCTGAGTCTTGTGGAAAGGAAGATAATCCAGCCGGCAGTTCAGAATATGAAGCTGCGTATTTTTCTCCCTGGGGTTTGAAGGTGCGGTAATCACATGGTAATCGTGGGCTACATTTGGGAAAATAATAGCAAGCTCCCCTGGCTGAAGCAGATACTTTTCCGTACCGATCTGCATCTGGAGAATACCCTTCACTACATGTACCAGTTCAATGTACTGATGTACATGAAGAGGATACTGAAGAGGATTGCATTCACAGTAAAGCAAAAAGATGTCTCGTTTATTCTCATAAAACATGGCGGATACCTCCAGGCGATTCCTGCAAACAGGGATGGCGCAATAATTGTGAATGATTGTGAAGTAAATATGAATCATTATAGCCTGAAAGCTGGTATAATGTCAAATACAGGAGCAAAAAAACGTGAAAAATTGTGTTAAATGCACAGGCAATTCTGAAAGCGCGCGAAAAAATGAATTAACTTTTCATGGGACTTGCACAAAAACAGGAATCAGCAGAAAAGGAGGATATTATGCGTAAGAGAAACAAAAAGCTGTTAAGCGGTATGATGTGTGCGGCTATGTGTGCGGCTATGCTTGGAGGGACTGCCGTACAGGCGGAATCGAATGCCGAGATCGAGGTTGCATACAACCTTACAACGGATGACTTTGCAGTTTTTGAGCAGATTACAAAGGACTTTACAGAAGAGACCGGCATTAAAGTTACCATTTACAATGGCGGAGACGATTATGAGTCCGCTATGAAGACCAGGATGTCCTCCGGGGATCTCCCGGATATCTGGACCACCCATGGATGGAGTCTGATCCGCTACAGTGAGTATATGATGGATCTCAGCGACCAGGAATGGGTAGCGAATATTGACGCAGGACTGAAGGATGTTATCACGAATGACGATGGGGAACTCTTTATTCTTCCCATTACCCAGGCTGTATGCGCTGTTCTTTACAATGCGGACGTGCTGGAAGAGGCAGGAGTAGATCCCACCCAGATCCGTACCTGGGATGATTTTGACGCAGCCTGCCAGGCTGTAAAAGACAACACAGATGCGGCACCGATTGAGATTGCTCTGGGAGATGCTTTCGACGCATATTCCCTGGAGGTAATCTGGCCCACTCTTTATACCAACAGCGATGTGGAGGACAACAAAGCTGAGGCACTCCAGGACGGTTCCTTTGATTTTGAAGCAGACGGAACACAGGGTCATCAGATGCTGGCTGACTGGTATTCAAAAGGATACCTGAATGAGGACTATGTAAGCTGCCAGATTGACGATATCCGTCAGGCATTCGCCAACAATGAAGGCGCCTTTACACTGTATTCCACAGAGACGATTCCTTCTATTCTGGCTTACAACGAGGACGTGAACATCGGTATTCTGCCGGCTCCTTCAGTGAGTGAGGACGGCGCGTCCTACTTCGGTACCGGTGAAGGAAACTTCAGCTGCTTCGGTATGTGGAAGGATACGGAATATCCTGACGAGTGCAAGCAGTTCCTTGAGTATCTGTCCCGTCCGGAAATTGCGGTTAAGATCGTGGAGATCGACGGCGGAATCCCCGCTCTGACCAATATTGAGCTGGATCCTGAGGCTAAGTCTGCTTATACCACCAATGCGTTTAAGGCAGCTCAGGAGCAGTTTGACGGAGATCTTACTTACGATAACTTCTTTGACCGTGAATATCTTCCCAGTGGTATGTGGTCTGTAATGGGAGACTCTGTAGGTGTCCTGCTGGCAGACGGCGATCCTGAGGCAGATCTGGAAGAGGCTGTTTTGATGGTAGCTGACAACTATATGGATTTGTCAGGCAATTAACGAAGATTTGTGTCAGCCCTCGGAGCCGGCGCTTAGAGCCTGCTCCGGGGGCTTTCTTTAAGGAGAAGCTTTATGACAAAAAAGAGATTAAGAAGACTGAACTGGTTTTATGTTCCGGCAGTGGTGCTGATGCTTGTCTTTATTGCCTATCCTCTCTTTAATGCCGTTTATCTGTCATTCTTTAAGTGGAACGGATATTCGGTGGACAAGGAATTCATCGGCATTGCGAATTATATTTCCATGTTTGAGGATAAGGTGTTCCGTTCCTCTCTGCGCAATACATTGATCTACGGCTTTGTCTGCACTCTTTTGCAGCAGGTGATTGGTCTTGCCCTTGCGCTGTTTTTGAATATGAAATTTAAAGGAAGGGGAATCGTGCGGACCGTAATCTACATGCCCGCCATGGTCTCCGGCCTTGTTATGGGTTATATTATGTATTTCTTCTTCCAGACAAAGGGCGGTGTTATGAATGATATTCTCAACGCCTTTGCCGGAACCTCCTACGACTGGCTGGGAAACAGCTCGGCTGCTATCGGAGTGATCGTATTCGTCAACACATGGCAGTTTGTGGGAGTCAGCATGGTAATCTACCTGGCGGGGATCCAGGGCGTGTCCCAGTCTTACCTTGAGGCCGCCACCGTAGACGGAGCCGGCCCCTGGCAGAGGTTCCGCTATATCACCCTTCCTCTGCTGCATCCAGCCCTTGCCTCATCGGTGATCTACAACCTGATCGGCGGGCTTAAGCTCTACGATGTAATCATCGCCATGACGGACGGCGGGCCTGCCAAGAGAACCCATTCTCTGGCCACTTATATCGCAAACCGTTACTTTGACGCAGAGCGGGCCGGCTATGCGGCGGCCATCGGCGTATTTTCCTTTGTGATGATCATGGTGATCTCCATGATTGTAAACGCATATTTCAGGAAAACGGAGGTGAAATACTGATGAAGAAACCAAAGATGCAGGAGAGAGGCACGGTACTTTATCAGGAAGAGAAAGAAAAGATGCCTCTCCGTTTAAAAGACTGGTGGAAGTATCTGCTGGGACTTGGGCTGGTATTTCTCTATCTCTTCCCATTCTATGTGATCATCAACGTGTCTCTGAAGGAGTTCGGGGATACCAGCTCCAGGATGCAGTTTCCGGATCCCGTGTATTGGGGGAATTTTCAGAAGGTCATCGAGGCGGGAGATATCTTTGTGGGTATCCGAAACAGCGTGATCATCACGTTTTTTGTACTGCTTCTGGAGATCGTGGTGGGCTGTATGGCGGCCTACGCTCTGGCCCGCAACCAATCCAAGGTAAATGAGATTGTCCGCAGCCTGATTATGTCGGTTATGATGATCACGCCCCTGACGATCCTGGTAGGCGTTTATTCCACTATGTCCAAGATTCACGCCACCTCCACCTACTGGGGCATGGTGCTTTTGCTGTCAGCCTTCGGGCTCCCCATGGTAATTTTTCTGTACACGAATTTCATCTCATCGATTCCCGTGGCCCTGGATGAGGCGGCGGCTATTGACGGGGCCTCCAATTTCCAGATTTTCTTCAGGATCATACTGCCTCAGCTCAAGAGCGTAACTGTGACGGTAATCATCCTTCAGGGAGTGGGAGTCTGGAATGAGTACACCTATTCCTATTATTTCCTGCAGAAGACGGAGATGCGTACCATTACCCTGGTAATCAAAACCTTCTTCTCGGCGGTGTCCAATGACTATGGGTCTGCGGCGGCTACTGCGGTTATCGGTATGCTGCCTCTGATTGTTCTGTATCTGTTCCTGCAGAAATACTTTATTCAGGGGCAGGTGGACAGCGCGATTAAGAGCTGATGAATGATTTTCGTTTCGGAGGATTAGAAAAAAGTATACGGCTGTCCTTGACAAACCATTAGAGAATGGTGTATGGTAAGGTACATCAGAAGAACAGGCTAAAACGATGACGAGACCAGTAGGATGGCAGAAGCATCCAGAGAGAGGGCGAGTGCTGGAAAGCCCTTATGCGGAACCATTTGAAGACCAGCTCTGAGCGGCCTTAATCCGGCCCGGTGATTCCGTTACCATCTTGCGAGAGGCTTTCCCATGGCTCCTTTTTTAGAGATGAAGGAGATTTTGGAAGGCAACAAGGGTGGAACCGCGAGTAGAGATTACACGTCCCTTGCAGCTTACAGGGCTGCAAGGGATTTTTTTACTATAAAAGCCAGTCTCAATGGGCAGGCAGACTGCGTGCTGGCACGC
>LHCFC01400__coassemble_1500_pt1 | contig 33182 bp, 28 predicted proteins | sample LHCFC01400__metabat2_low_PE_019 | metagenome-assembled genome bin LHCFC01400
TCCGTGGCTTTTATGCGTGGTGATGCCTGCGCCAGCAGGCATGTAAGTTTACTCTCTAGGAACAAAGTTTCCTATAGAGTAAAAGCTCCGCATGGATCGCATTGCGGCGGATAAGAAAATTTTTATATCCCATTTATTAAACAGTAAAAATAGACAATCAGTCGAAAAAATCAAACGATTGACTAAAAGATTGTTTTGATAGAAATACACAAAAATTATGAATAGTGCCAGATAAAGATTGATTTAAAATAGAATTTATTATATATTATGGTTATGAAACCTGTGGGAGAAATGGGCGCTCCCTGCAGAAGGAGCGGTTCAATAAGTCAAACGTTTGACTAAACGGAGGAAGTATTTTGGATGAGAAATTAATTGTGGAGCTTAAGGATATCCGGAAGGAATTTCCGGGGGTGGTGGCTTTGGATCGTGTGAATATGAAGATTTGCGCGGGAAGAGTCCACGCATTAGTGGGGGAGAACGGAGCTGGAAAATCCACGCTGATGAAGATCCTGTCCGGTACATACACCAGCTATGACGGTGAAGTGCGGATTGACGGAAAAACGGTTCATATGAAAAGTGAGAAGGAAGCCTTTGAACATGGGATTTCTATTGTGGCCCAGGAGCTGAATTACGTCCCGGAGCTTACCATTGCCGAGAATCTTTATATAGGGCGGGAGCCGAAGAGGGGTAAGTGGTTTGTGGACAGAAAGAAGAGGCTGCGGGATTGCCGGGCTTTGCTGGAAATGATGGGCCTGGAGTACGATCCCAATGAGCAGATGGGAAATCTCAGCGTGGCCCAGCGGCAGATGATCGAGATTGTAAAATCTCTCTCCAGAAATGCCAGAGTAATTATTATGGATGAGCCTACCTCGGCTTTGACCAGTAAGGAAGCGGAGATTTTGTTCAGGAAAATTGCGGAGCTGAAGGAAAAAGGGATTGCTTTTGTTTTTATTTCCCACCGTCTGAACGAGGTTTTTGAAATCTGCGATGAATACACGGTGCTACGGGATGGAAAATGGATTACTTCTGGGCTGCTGCAGGATGTGACCCAGGACGGTTTGATTTCCATGATGGTGGGGAGAGATATTGAGGATATATATCCCAAGCTTCCAAAGCATGGAGAGCCGGCGGTTCTTTCTGTAAAAAATCTTACCAGTGAGGGAGTGTTCAGGAACGTTTCCTTTGACGTTCATGCCGGGGAGATTTTCGGGTTTGCAGGTATGATGGGAGCGGGGAGGTCTGAGATTGCCCGCAGTATATTTGGCATGGATTCCTACGATTCCGGCAGCATTTTTCTGGATGGGAAAGAAAAGAGATTTCGTTCTATACAGGAAGCGATCCGGGGCGGAGTGGCTATGATCACGGAGGACAGGGGAAGCTATGGGTTTGTAGGGGTGAGATCCATTGAAGATAATATTGCCCTTCCCAATCTGGATTTTTTTGCTGCGGGGGGATGGCTGCGGCATAAGGAGATACGGGAGAGATCCCAGGATATTTTCCGCAGACTTTCTATAAAGGCGCCGGGGATCCAGACGAATGTGGGTACTCTTTCTGGGGGAAACCAGCAAAAAGTGGTGTTGGCAAAATGGCTGGTGAGGAATGTCAGATTCCTGATACTGGATGAACCTACCCGTGGAATTGATGTAGGGGCCAAACAGGAAATATACAGCTTGATCACTGAACTCTCAAAACAAGGGATGGCGATTTTGCTGATTTCCTCTGATATGCCGGAGGTGCTTTCTATGAGCCACCGAATCGGAGTGGTGGCCAAGGGCGAAATCATAGGGGTGCTCTCTCACGAAGAGGCCAGCCAGGACAAAGTAATGAAAATGATTGTGGAGGCAAAATAGGATGAAAGAAAATAAGAAAAATGCGGCGCTGTTTTACAGAAAATACGGAATTGTACTGATACTGGTTCTCTTGTTTGTTGTATCCGCCCTGGTAAATCACAATTTTTTAAAACCCCGCAACTTGATCAATATCCTGACGCAAATTTCCGTGGTGACGATTATTGCCTGCGGTGAGGAAATGCTGATTGTGTCGGGGCTGATCGATTTGTCAGCGGGTCTGATCTGTACAGGTTCTGCCTGCTTTGCGGCGGGAGTTCTGGTGGAAACGGGATCTGTGGGGGCAGCCATTCTTACGGGGCTTGGGTTCGGCGCAGCCTGCGGCTGGATCAATGGTTTTCTGGTGACGAAATTTAAACTGCAGGCATTTATTGCCACTCTGGCCATGACGAATGTGGTAAAAGGCGCTGTGCAGCTTTATACCAATGGACAGGCGATCAGCGGAGTAGAGAAGATTGAGTGGCTGGGTCATTACAGAGTGGGCGGTTTTGTGCCGCTGCCGGTTATTATTATGCTTCTCTGTGTGGCGGCTATAGCGATTCTCATGAAACATACCAGTTTGGGGCTTTTGATTTACGCCATAGGCGGAAATGAAAAGGCGGCTATAGCATCAGGGATTAATACGAACCGAACGAAGCGGATTATTTTTACTTTGTCCAGCCTTCTTACGGGATTGACCGGAGTTGTGCTGATGGCCAGGCTGGTAGCAGGGATGCCTTCCGTGGGCGAAGGTTACGAATTTGACGCAATTACTGCGGTGGTAGTAGGAGGTACCAGCTTCCTGGGGGGGATCGGAAGCGTCACAGGGGCTTTAATCGGATCTATTATAGTGGGTTTGATTAACAATATCCTGAATCTGCTTCATGTATCCACTCAATATCAGTTGATTGTAAAAGGCCTTCTGATTGCAGGCGCCGTGATCATAGACACCATGACAAAGGAAGATAAAAAGAGCATGTAATCTGCGCAGGGCAGATCACATAGAGAAAAAAGGAGGACAAGAAGATGATGAAGAAAAGCATGAGTATCCTGTTGACAGCGGCTTTGGCGGCAGCTATGGGAACCACCGCATTAGCGGCGGAGGATTCCTTCCTGGTGGGATTCGCCAACAACTCGGACACCTATAACTACTGCGCAAAATTCCGGGCTTATCTCCAGGAGGCTGTGGAGGCCAAGGGAATTGAGATTATGGTGACGGATGCCGGAGGCGACACAAATGTGCAGAATGGGCAGATTGATGATTTTATTGTACAGAATGCCAATGCGGTATCTGCCATCAGCAATGATCTGGACGGATCTGTTCCGGCTCTGAACGCAGCCATAGATGCCGGGGTTCCCTATGTTTCTTTCCTGACTTCTGTAAATGGCGGAGACGATTATGAAGGCTACATCTATGTGGGTTCTCCCAATGTGGATGCCGGAACGGCTCAGGGTGAATATCTGGTGGAGGTGCTTCCGGAGGATGCCAAAATTCTTTATTTCACGGGAGAACCCAATGACCAGCAGTATATTGACCGGAAACAGGGGCTTACGGACGCTCTGGCAGCAAGGGACGACATTGAGATTCTGGACGAATATAATGTGCAGAATTCCAAGGATTTAGGCATGAGCACTACGGAAGACTGCCTGATGTCTTATGACAGCTTCGATGCTATTGTGTGCCAGAACGATGATGCGGCTCTTGGCGTTGTGCAGGCTTTGAAGTCTGCGGGTATGCTGGAAGATGTACTGGTGCTGGGAGTGGATGGAAGCGATGATGCTCTGGCTTCCATTAAAGCCGGTGAGCTTTCCATGACGGCTCTGCAGGATGCCAAAGGGCAGGCAGAGGCAGGAGCGGATATTTTCGCCCAGCTCCGGGACGGTGCGGATCCGGCGGAAATTGAGGATGTATATATTCCCTTCCAGATCGTAACTGCGGATAATGTAGATGAATACCTGGATGGAGAAGGGGGAGCTGAAGAGACGGAGGCAGTTTCTGAGGCGGCAGAATAAAGAAGAAAGGGCACAGAGATAGCAGAGGATGAGAGACATGAAATATAAGGATTCTTCACTTCCGATAGAGGAGCGGGTTCGTGATCTGATGGGGCGGATGTCCTTTGAACAGAAGATTGATCAGATTACCTGCCTGGTTACCATTACGCCGGATATTCCGGACTTTAAAGAGTATATTCCAAATGGAATCGGCAATGTAGGGGCATTTACTACGGCGGACAGCGTTGAGAAAATTGTGGAGTATGCTGACACACTTCAGCATTATCTGGTGGAGGAGACGGAGCTGGGGATTCCTGCCCTCATCCACTGTGAGGCCAGCGCAGGGGCTCAGTTTACAGAGGCGGATGTGTTTCCCAGCGCAGTGGCTCAGGCGTCCACTTTCGATCCTTCGGTTATCTCGGAAATGGCCGGGGTGATTCGGGAGCAAATGTACCATGTGGGATTTAGACAGGCCCTCTCTCCTGTAGTGGATATTGCCCGGGATCCCCGCTGGGGGAGAACCACAGAGACATACGGGGAAGACCCTGCCTTAACCTCGGCCATGAGTGTGGCTTATGTAAAGGGGCTGCAGACAGAGGATATGAGAAAAGGCCTTGTATGTACGGAGAAGCATTACGTGGGACACGGCATTACAGAAGGCGGGCTGAATATGGGGCGGAATCCTGTGTCGGACCGGGAACTTCGGGAGGTACACGCAAAACCTTTTCAGGCGGCTATTACAGAGGCGGGGCTGGGGAGCGTGATGAGTTCCTACTGCAATCTGGACGGGGAACCTGTGACAGGATCCAGAAAACTGCTGACGGATCTTTTGAGAGGGGAGATGGGATTTGAGGGAATCGTAGTTTCGGATTATATTGCGGTGGACCGGCTGGTGGCGCCCTTTCATGTGGCAGAGGATTTTACAGAGGCGGGAATCCGCTGCCTAAAGGCGGGGTTGGATGTGGAATATCCAAGGCCGAAAGGATTCAGCTATAAAATGCGGCAGGCCCTGGAAGAAGGAAAGCTTGCCATGGAGGATATAGATCAGGCGGTACGGCGGGTGCTGACCACAAAGATGAAGCTGGGACTTTTTGAGAACCCTTACCCTGATCTTGAGAGACTGAAAGCATCGCTTCACAGAGAAAGCACAGACAGATTAAATGAAAAGATGGCTATGGAGAGCTTTACTCTGCTGAAGAATAAAAACCAAGTGCTTCCTCTCTCAAAGGAGCCCAAAAAGATTGCGGTGATCGGTCCCCACGGCCATAGCCTCAGGAGCTATTTTGGCACGTTTTCTTATCCGGCATCTCTGGATATGACCATGGCCAGGGAAGAGGACGGGCAGATTTTTGAGGAGCCGGGGCTGATTATCTATGACATTGAACAGGAATATGTGGGACAGGTTAGAAACGTAAGCCCCAGGCTTGAAAGACGCCTGAAAAAGGAGTTTTCAAAATCCAGGACTTTATATGAGGCTTTAAAAGAATATCTGCCCGAGTCTCAGGTGACGTACGCCAAAGGAATCAATGCGGCCGGCACGGATCTCGGAGGGATGCAGGAGGCATTGAATTTAGCGGGGGAAGCTGATATAGTAATACTAACCCTTGGGGGGAAGAACGGATGGGGGATTACTTCCACGGTGGGAGAAGGCGTGGATTCTACAAGAATTGATCTTCCGGGACGCCAGGAGGAATTTGCCAGAGCTGTTTATGAGCTGCACAAAAAAACAGTGGTGCTTCATTTCGACGGCCGGCCGCTGTCTAATGAATATGTGGCATCGCACTTTGACGCTATTTTGGAGGTGTGGCAGCCTGGGCTTATGGGCGGACAGGCTCTGTGCAAAGTTCTTTTTGGAGAGTACAGTCCGGCGGGAAGACTGCCGGTAACGGCAGCCAGAAACGAAGGACAGCTTCCGGTGTATTACGGGCTTCCGAGAGGCTCGGGATACGTGGGGGCCGGCTGCACCGGCATGATACGGAATAAAAATGGCTATATCAACGATACGGCTTTCCCACTGTATTATTTTGGACATGGACTTTCCTATACTGCTTTTGCCTATGAGGATCTTCAGGTAGAAAATGAAAAGGCGGCGCCCTGGGAAAATGTGAAAGTCTCCTTGAATGTCACCAACACGGGAGAATGTGACGGAGATGAGGTGGTTCAGCTCTACGTGTCGGATGATGTGGCGTCTATGGTGCGGCCGTCCATGGAGCTGGCAGGCTTTTACAGGGTATCCCTGAAAAAAGGGGAGACCAAGAGGATTTGGTTTGAGATGAAGGTTTCCCAGTTCGCCTTTTTGAATCAGGACATGGAGTGGATGGTGGAAAAAGGCAGCATGACTCTTCTGGCGGGAGCTTCCTCCTGCGATATCCGTCTCAAGGGACATTTTGAGATTACGGAAACGAAAATTGTAGATGGAAGGACACGGGGATTTTATGCCCGGGCAGGAGAGACAGGATGAAATTTACGAATGGCTTTTGGTTGGTAAAAGAAGAGTACACACCCAGATATGTGCGGGATATTTATGAGGTGGAAGAAGGATCCCGGGAAGTAAAAATGTATGCGCCCTACAAAAAGATTGAGGGAAGGGGCGATACCCTCAATACAGGGATGATGACCTATACCGTTACAGCTCCGGCTCCAGATGTATTGGGAATACGGATGCAGAACCATGCTGGAAACTATGTGACAGAGCCGTATTTCAGGCTGGATAAGGGGGGAGAAATAAGACCTCTGGTGAGCCAGATAGAAAATCGGTATGAGATTCGTTCCGGCAAATTGTCCCTTCTTTTTCAGACTGGGAACCCGGAGATGACCTTTAAAGCGGAGGGGAGAGAGCTTACCTGCATAAAACCCAAGACGACAGCTATGATGAGACACAGAGAGGGGAAAGAATATCTGGTGACGGGCCTGAACCTGGGAGTGGGAGAATTGGTCTATGGACTGGGAGAGCGCTTTACCGCTCTGGTGAAGAACGGACAGAGCGTGGAGATCTGGAATGAGGACGGAGGAACCTCCAGTGAGATTGCCTACAAAAATATTCCTTTTTATTATACCAGCGGCGGCTACGGCGTATTTGTCAACCATCCCGGGAAGGTGAGCTTTGAGGTGGCCAGCGAAAAGGTGGAGACCGTACAGTTTTCGGTAGAAGATCAGGAGCTGGAGTATTTCCTGATTTACGGGCCGGATCCCAAAAGCATTCTGGAGAAATATACGGCGCTGACCGGAAGGCCGGCTCATCTTCCTGAATGGTCTTTTGGACTATGGCTGACTACATCCTTTACCACAGATTATGATGAACAGACAGTAAACAGTTTTATTGACGGTTTTGAAAGCAGGAATATTCCTTTGAGTGTCTTTCACTTTGACTGTTTCTGGATGAAGGGATTTGAGTGGTGCAATTTTATCTGGGATGAAACTATGTTTCCGGATCCGGCGGGGATGTTGAAGCGTCTCCATGACCGGGGGCTTAAGATCTGCGTGTGGATCAATCCCTATATTGCCCAGAAGTCGCCCCTTTTTAGAGAGGGAATGGATGCCGGCTATCTGGTAAAAAGAAAGGATGGACGTGTCTGGCAGTGGGATTTATGGCAGGCGGGCATGGCTCTTGTGGACTTTACGAATCCGGAGGCTGCAGCCTGGTACCGCTCAAAGCTGAAGGCGCTGCTGGATATGGGCGTGGACTGCTTTAAGACGGATTTTGGTGAGAGGGTTCCTGTGGATGTGTGCTGGTATGATGGAAGCGACCAGGAGAAGATGCACAACTACTACTCCTATCTTTATAATCAATGCGTGTTTGAGCTGCTGACAGAAGAAAAAGGCCCGGGTGAAGCGGTCCTGTTTGCCAGAAGCGCCACGGCAGGGGGGCAGAAGTTCCCTGTACACTGGGGCGGGGATTCCACCAGCCAGTATGTTTCCATGGCGGAGACTTTGCGGGGCGGACTTTCTCTGGCGGACAGCGGATTTGCTTTTTGGAGCCATGATATAGGCGGATTTGAGGACGACGGCTCAGCGGATTTGTATAAAAGATGGGTGGCTTTCGGGCTCCTGTCTTCTCACAGCAGACTTCATGGCTCCGGTTCCTACCGGGTTCCGTGGAAGTATGATGAGGAAGCCTGTGAAGTGCTGAGGTTCTTTGTGGAGCTGAAAAATAAATTGATGCCTTACCTGCGCAGCCTGTCCACAGAAGCGTATGCAAGGGGAATCCCGCTGATGCGTCCTATGCATCTGGAATTTCCGGAAGATCCCGCCTGCGGGTATCTGGATCAGCAGTATATGCTGGGGGATCGGCTTTTGGTTGCGCCGGTATTTTCGCCTGACGGCTGGCAGAGGTTCTATTTGCCGGAGGGGGACTGGGTGCATCTGCTGAGCGGTCAGAAGCTTTCCGGCGGCAGATGGCACCGGGAACAGTACGATTATTTCAGTCTTCCGCTGTATGTCCGGGAAGGGGATTCTCTGCTGGAATTGGCTGGAGGGCGCTAGGCAGAGAAGAAATTAAAAATACAAAGACATCCAGGATTTCTGGCATAGGGATAGAGAGACAACAAAAGAAAAGGATCTCTCGGGAATTCGGGGCTATAAATAGCCAGAATCCTGAGAGGTCCTTTTAAATTTTATAACGAAAAGCTATCGGTATATCAGGGATGTTTGGCTTCGGTTTTCAGTGAAAGAGCGATCTTTTCCGGGGTGATGGGAAGCTCCCGGTGCCATACGCCGGTGGCCCGGTAGATGGCGTGAGTCAGGGCGGGAGCCGGTGTGTTGATTACGATTTCACCGATGGATTTTGCTCCGAAAGGCCCGGTGGGCTCGTAGCTGTGTTCAAATTCCACCTTCAAGGTTCCTATATCCAGGCGTGTGGGCAGCTTATACTGCATAAAGGATGAGCCCATGGGACGTCCTTTCCGGTCATAGCGCACGTCCTCCGTAAGCGTATGGCCGATGCCCTGCACGATGCCGCCCTCTGTCTGAATCCTGGCCAGAGCCGGATTGACCGGGATGCCGCAGTCCACTACAGCCATATAGTCTAAAATTGTTACCAGGCCGGTTTCTTTATCCAGCTCAATCTCTGCCATCCCCACCATAAAGGGCGGCGGAGAGATGGGGGAAGAATGGCTTACGGTGACCTCTAAAGCCTGGGTGCTGTTCACCTGGGATTTATAACCGATTTCTTCCAGGGAGACTGTTTTACCGGTATCCAGCCTCCGTACCTGTTTGCCTTCAAAGACAGTCTCCTGGGGGCTGCAGCCGAGAAGTTCGGCTGCGGTGGAGCGGATCTTTTCTTTAAGCTGGGAGCATGCTCTTTCTACGGCTTTTCCTGTGATATAAGTGGTGGAAGAAGCGTAGGAGCCGGAGTCATAAGGGGAGCTATCCGTGTCTGCCCCGAAAACCGCCACGTCCTCCACCTGGCAGTCCATACATTCCGCAGCCATCTGGGACAGAATCGTATCGCAGCCCGTTCCCATATCTGCAGCGCCGATAATGAGATTGTATGTACCGTCTTCGTTCAGCTTCAGGGTGGCGGACCCTACGTCCACATTGGAAATACAGGAGCCCTGCATGGCCATGGCCACTCCCGCAGCCCGCACCTTGCCGTTGCCCATATCCCGGACTGGGTATTTTTCTTCCCAGCCAAACATTTTCCTGCAGTGCTCCATACAGCGGTCCAGGGCGCAGGCGTTGGCTGGTTCATTGTAATACGCCGGCATCTGCATTCCCTCTTTTACCATGTTGATATCCCGGAGGGCGGTGGGATCTATGGAAAGCTGTTCTGCCAGTTCGTTTACGGTTGTCTCCAGAGCGTAAATGCCCTGGGTGGCTCCATAGCCCCGGTAGGCGCCGGCTGCCTGGAGATTGGTATAAACCACATCGTAGCCGAATCGGTAAGCCTCCAGATTCCCTGTGTACAGGGGGATGGATTTATGGCCGGAAAGTCCTACGGTGGTAGGTCCATGTTCCCCGTAAGCGCCTGAATTGGAAAGAGTATAGAGATCGATTCCACGAATGCGCCCGTCCTTGTCGGCTCCCAGCCGGACACGGATTTCCATTTCATGGCGGGGCGAACCTGCGATCTGGGATTCTTCTCTTGAGTAAATCAGCTTGGCGGGACGGCCTGTTTTCATGGTCACAAAGGCTGGATAGACTTCGCATACAGCCGTCTGTTTGGCTCCGAAGCCGCCGCCGATCCTGGGTTTTTCCACCCGGATGCGGCTCATGGGGATTCCAAGGGCCCTGGACAGAATGCGGCGGCAGTGAAATACAATCTGCGTAGAGGAGATTACATGGAGACGGCCGTAGCGGTCCAGCTCCGTGTAGGTGCGGAAAGTTTCCATCATAGCCTGACTGAATGCCTTCGTGTGATAAGTGCGGTCAAGGACAATGTCACACTGGGACAGAACCTCATCCACATCCCCATCGCTGTTTACGTCACTGGCCACCAGATTGCGCCGGCTGTCTCCGCCTACGGGACAAGGAGGGAACCAGTCCTCTTCAGGATGAACTAGGACTGGATGGTCCTTGGCAGTGCGGAAATCCAGGACAGGCTGCAGGATCTCATATTTTACCTTAATCAGCTTCATGGCTTTCAGGGCGGCCTTTTCCGTCTCCGCAGCAATGATAGCCACTGCGTCTCCGGCAAACCTTACATGGCGGTCCAGAATCAGACGGTCATAGGGAGAAGGTTCAGGATAAGTTTGTCCGGCAATAGTGAAACGGTTCTTTGGTACATCCTCCCAGGTATAGACGGCCGCAACACCGGGAACTTTCATGGCTGCGGCTGTGCGGATCTCCTGAATCACAGCATTGGCGTGGGGAGAGCGGAGAATTTTGACCACAAGGGCATCCTTTGGGGTAATATCGTCCAGATAGACGGGCTTACCCAGCAGAAGCTGCATGGCGTCCTTTTTACGAACCGGCTTATTAACTGATTTATATTCTTTATGCTCCATGGCTGCCTCCTTTTTTTCCACGGCTTAAGAGATAGCTGCGGATTCCCCGAAGCTGCCCTTCATAGCCGGAGCAGCGGCACAGATTGCCTGAAAGATAAGCAAGGATCTCTTCATCTGTAGGGTCCGGGTTTTCACGAAGAAGGGCGATGGTGTTCATGACAAATCCGGGATTGCAGAAACCGCATTGATCCGCTCCCTGATCGGCAATAAATCCCGCAAAGTCCGCAGCCTCTTCCTGGAGACCCTCCAGAGTCTGAATCTGGTGTCCTGCGGCACGGGCGGCCAACAGGGAACAGGAGAGAATAGGAGTGCCGTCCATGAGAACGGTGCACAGGCCGCAGTTGGAAGTCTCGCAGCCGCGTTTGACGCTGAAGCAGCCGTGATCTCTCAGAAAATCTATAAGCAGAAGCCCGGGATCAATCTGATCAGTAAGGGGTCTGCCGTTTAACGTAAGTTTTATTTCCATTTTTCGATCCCTCCCAGTTCCAAAAGGCTTCGCCTTGTGAGTACTTCTGTAAGGTGGGTGCGGTAGGCTGCGCTGCCCCGGAGATTGGTTCCTGTGGGGACGTGCTGCGCTGTGTAGGCTGCGAAAATCCTGGCCTTTTCCAGGGTAATCCCCCCATTAAGGATTCCATCCCGGTCGGGAATCACCATGGCTCTGGCAGGGCGCGCGCCGATGACGGCCCGGTATTGTCCGTCTACCCGGGAGAAGGCGCAGGTAAGTACAGGAAAATCTGTGCGCTGGTTCCGCATGGACTGATAGACGAAAACACCGTCCTTTTTTTGAATCAGGATCCTGAGAAGCAGATCGTTGTCACGTTTCATGGAGACAAATCTCTCCAAGGGAACCACCCCTCCGTGATACAGTTCCACGGATGTCTCCATGGAAAGAAGGAAGGTCAGTACGTCTGAAAAACCGAATCGCCCCCACACGCTTCCGCCGACAGTGGCCATATTGCGGAACTGGACGCCTACGATGTCCTGGACCGCCCGGGCGGCAGCTCCATTGGTATAATTGTTCAGGCCTGGATGCAGTTCCATCTGGCGGAGCGTGGCCATGGCGCCGATGGAGAATCCTTCTGCCGTCTCTTCGATAGCGTTAAGGCCCAGGCGGCACAGATCTACGGCAGTGCCTACTGTATTGCCGGACATCTTAAGCCACATCATTCCCCCGAGAATACGGGTGCTTCTTTTCTGGTTTAACAGATATGCTTCCTCCAGGCTCTCTGCCTGGACATAATTTTGAATATTCATCATGGTTAAATTCCTTTATCTTTTATCCATACAAAACCGTCTGCGGCGTAAAAAACAGTAATCTTTAACTGGAGCGTTATGTATGTAGTATAGCAGGATGCCTTGATTTTGGGAAGGGAAATTGCTATAATCCCGTTATAGTTATAAAACAACAACGATAAGGAGAAGTACGCATGAAGATGAAAAAAGTTCTATCTATGTCCTTGGCTATGACACTGGCGTTATCCCTGACAGCTCCAGGCTGGGGAAAGGAGGCAAAAGCAGCAGAGACGGCCTACCCTGTCACCGTGACGGATCAGGCGGGACGTGAAGTCACCATTGAAGAAGAGCCCCAAAGTCTGGTCAGCGGGTATTATATTTCCACCAGCCTGCTGATCGCCTTAGATTTGGATGAAAAGCTGGTGGGGATTGAGGCCAAGGCGGACAGCCGCCCCATCTATTCTCTCAGTGCGCCGCAGCTTTTGGATCTTCCCAATGTAGGGTCGGCCAAAGAGTTTGACCTGGAGGGCTGCGCGGCCTTGGAGCCGGATCTTGTGATCCTGCCTCTGAAGCTTCAGGATGCGGCAAAGACTCTGGAGGAACTGGGGATAGACGTACTCCTGGTAAACCCGGAGGATCAGGGTCTGCTGGAAGAGATGACGGAGCTGATAGGAACGGCCACCAATACGCAGGCGCAGGCGCAGGCTCTTCTGGATTTTTCATCAGCCCAGGAAGAGCGGCTCTCGGAAGCCCTGGCAGAAGCGGACAAGCCTCTGGTATATCTGGCGGGCAATTCAGATTTTCTCTCCACAGCCGGGGAGGCGATGTATCAGTCAGATATGATCCGCATGGCGGGAGGCGCCAATGCTGCTTCTGAGATTACAGACACTTATTGGGCCAATGTCAGTTATGAGCAGGTGCTGGCCTGGGATCCCCAGTATATCATCCTGGCTTCAGATGCTTCCTATACTCCCCAGGACGTTTTGGAAGATCCCAACCTGGAGGGCTGTGCGGCTGTAGAAGAAGGCAACGTCTATCAGATTCCAGGAAACGCCGAAGCCTGGGACAGCCCTGTTCCCAGCGGTATTTTGGGAGCTGTGTGGCTTTCCTCTCTCCTGCATCCCCAGGAATGTCCGCAGGAGGAAGGTCAGGCTGTAATGGATGAGTATTATGGGACCTTCTACGGATTTACATACAGTGAAAGTTAAGGTATTCTGCGCAGCCGGGTTGATTCTGATGATTTTCCTGGCTGCAGCTAGTTTATTTACAGGAAGATATCCTCTGTCTTTTGGCGCTCTTCTTGCTGGGGATGAGATGCAGCGGAGGGTGTTTTTTACCCTTCGGGTCAGCCGCACGGCCGCAGGGCTTGTGGGGGGATTTGCTCTTGGAACGGCGGGCTTTGTCTACCAGACCGTATTTTCGAATCCTCTGGCCTCGCCGGATGTGATCGGAGTTTCCTCAGGAGCCAGCGCTGGGGCGGCGGTGGGAATCCTTTTCTTTTCCGGGGCTTTTGCAGTGACTGCCTGGGCCTTTGTGGGGGCTTTGGCAGCCGTGGGGCTGGCGCTGGCCCTTTCCTTCCTGGATCGGACGGGCAGGCATGGCACCATTGTTCTGGCAGGGATTGCCGTGCATTCTTTGGCCCAGACGGCGCTCATGTGCCTGAAGCTTACGGCGGATCCGGAGAGGGAGCTGGCCTCTATTGAATACTGGATTATGGGAAGCTTGAATGGAATCAGCGGTTACTCGGTGGGAGGGAACCTGATCCTCTGCCTGGTCTGTGCGGCTTTTTTGTTTCTTCTGCACCGGCAGATCCTGCTTCTTTCCGGGGATGAGGGAGAAGCCAGGATGCTGGGGGTTCCTGTGGGACGGATGCGTCTTCTGGTGCTTTTGGTGTCCACTCTTGCGGTGGCCTGTATCATCAGTATGTCCGGCCTTATCAGCTTTGTAGGGCTTCTGGCTCCCCACGGCGCCAGGATGCTGACTGGGAAAAGCAGTGCGGGAACCATGCTGCTAGGGGGAATTCTAGGGGCAATTCTCTTGATGGGAGCGGATATTCTGGCACGAAGCCTGTGGACGGCGGAGCTTCCGGTCAGTATTTTTACAAGTCTGCTGGGAGCGCCCTTTTTGATCTATCTGATTATAAGGGGGAGGAGAGGACCATGAGTTTCTTTTCGGCAGAGGATTTGTCAGCGGGCTACGGCAGTAAACGTGTGCTTAATAAAGTTTCCTTTCAAATGGAACCGGGCTGGGTGCTGGGAGTTCTGGGTGAAAATGGAAGCGGGAAAACTACATTAATGAAAGCTATATGCGGGATTCTTCCGCACCAGGGCCGATGCGTGCTGGCAAAAGAGACGCTTGAGGAATTGACGCCCAGAAAGCTTGCCAGGCTGTGCGGCTACATTCCCCAGCGCAGCGGGATTTCCATCGATCTTTCGGTGCTGGACGTGGCGCTTATGGGCTTTAACCCCTGGCTGGGGCTTTTGCAGCGTCCCACAGAAGAGATGAGACAAAAAGCTCTGTGGGGAATCCGGCAGGCGGGGCTTGCCGAGAGAGAAGAAGAGAACTATCAGCATCTAAGCGAAGGACAGAAGCAGCTCTGTATATTGGCCCGCACCCTGTCCGCTCCGGCATCCCTCCTTCTTTTGGATGAGCCGGAGAGCGCCCTGGATTTCCGGCACCGGTATAAAGCCATGGAGCTTCTGAAGGCTTGGGTCAAAGAAGAGCAAAGGGGAGTGATCGCTTCCCTCCATGACCCGTCTCTTGCGTTAAACTACTGTGACAGACTGCTGGTGCTGAGAGAAGGGAGGGCAGCGGCCTTCCTGAATCCAAGGGAAGACCCGCTGGAGGAAATGGAGAAGGCACTTTCGGCTGTCTACGGAACCATCAGCCTGCACCAATGCCGGGACAGGAAGGGGAAAGTATGTCTGGTAATGCTGAAGGAGCCTCAGTAAGTGTTTGAAGAAGGATTGAGAAGATGAAGGCAGTGACAAAGATTGTATTTTTAGATGAGAATGAGGAAAAATTTTTTGGAGAGGGACCCTGCCGGCTCCTGCGGGGTATTGAGAAGACGGGATCTCTGCGGGCCTCCGCCCAATCTATGGGAATGGCCTACACAAAAGCCCTGAAGATACTGAAACATGCGGAGAGCGTTCTTGGTTTTCCTCTGACAGCCAGGAAGGCAGGGGGAAAAGACGGGGGAGGGAGCTGTCTTACAGAGCAGGGAAAGGAGTGGCTGGGAAAATATGAAAAATACCGGGATGCCTGCCAGGAGGCTAACCGCCGGCTGTATCTGGAATTCTTTTAAAAGCAGCGGAAGACGCCATCTGATTCTCACGGGAGGCAGGAAGAGCGGAAAGACCACCCTACTTGGAGAACTTGCGGGTTTTCTGGGGGAGGATCGGCCTGTTTGGGGGATTACCACCTGGGCCGAACCGGGAAAAGCCGTATATCTGCGGGACAACACAACCGGCCAAACCGCCCTGACCGGGATTTTTGATCCGGGACTGCCAGGTCCAGAGAACAGAATGCGGACCGTGGAAGAAGGATTTTTGGGGCTGGGGCTCCAGGCGCTTTCCCGGTGCGTCCAGGGTAAGAAAGAGTGGGCCGTTATAGATGAGATCGGCTATCTGGAATCAGGCTGTGAGAAATACTGCCAGGCGATCCGGGATTTGATGGAAAAAAAGAGGATAGCTGCTGTGGTACGCCGTCAATCTCTTCCTTTTTTAGAAGAGCTGTGCCGCCGCCGGGATGTGTTCCTGGTGGATTTGGATTCTCCCTTCTCACATCTTGGATGTGTGATCATGGCTTCCGGACAAGGAAAACGCTTCGGAGGAAATAAGCTGATGGCGGATTTTGGCGGAAAGCCATTGATTCAGTGGGGGCTGGATGCTTCGGAGGGAATTTTCGACTACCGTATGGTGGTGACCCGTCATCGGGAGATAGAGGAACTCTGCAGAAGCCAGAGAATTTCAGCTTGCTTTCACGACCTTCCTTTTCGCAGCGATACTGTGCGCCTGGGGCTTGAGGGGGCTCCGGCAGGGCTAAAAGGCATATTGTTTATTCCTGGAGACCAGCCTCTTTTAAAGAAGGAAACCGTGGTGTCTTTGGCTCTCTGCGCTTCTGCCTGTCCGGAGAGAATCTGGCGGGCATCCTGGGAGGGCCAAGGCGGATCCCCGGTACTGTTCCCAGCCTGGACGTTTCATGAGCTGCGGCATCTTACCCAGGGGCAGGGCGGAAGCCAGGTTATAAAGAGACATCCTGGGTGCGTGGGGCTGCTGCCTGTGAAGAACCCCGTGGAGCTGATGGATGCGGACAGGCAGGAGGATTTGAAGAGGTTAGAAAAATATTTGAGGCCATAAGAATATCTTGCCATCTCTTCTCTTTTCCGATATACTGACATTTATTCACGGCATTAAAATCACTGCCGGATGAATTAGAGGAAAGAGAGGCAAAAGAAAAATGAGCAGTATAACGAAAACCAATGATGAGCTCATGAAATTTGAGGGAAAACCCTCCTGGGGGGCCGCATTTCCCCAGGCCATGCAGCATGTACTGGCTATGCTGATTGGAAACATCACTCCGCCTATGCTGATTGCCGGAACCTGCGGCCTGACGGCTGAGGAGAAAATCATGCTGACCCAGGCCGCCATGATTATCGGCGGCATCACTACGCTGCTTCAGCTATTCCCTGTATTGGGCTTTGGCATGAAGCTGCCGAATGTTATGGGAGTGGCCTTCGCCTATATGCCCATTCTTACAATTATTGGAGAACAGTATGGGATTGGGGCGATCTTTGGCTCCCAGTTAGTAGCGGGCTTTGCGTCGATTTTTATTGGCATGTTTATCGGGAAGATCCGACGGTTTTTTCCGCCAATCGTCAGCGGTACGGTGGTTATGAGTATCGGACTGTCCCTGTATAAGACGGCTATCAGCTACATAGGCGGAGGAACTGCAGCCCAGAACAACGGCACCTTTGGCTCCGGGAAGTTCTGGCTTTTGGCCATTCTGACACTGGTTGTCACTCTGGCATGCAATTTTTTCGGCAAAGGGCTTTTAAAGGCATCGGGGATGCTGATTGGGATTTTAGTGGGATATGGTGCAGCTTTAGTTATGGGAGGCGTGGTCAGCTTTGCTGATTTTAATGCAGCCTCCTGGTTTGCTCTGCCCAGGCCCTTCTATTTTGGAATGGAGTTCCACGCAGACGCAATCTTGATGATGATTTTGATGTACATGGTTCAGGCAGTCCAGACCATTGGAGATGTTTCCTCCACGACCATGGGCGGTTTCGGACGTGAATGCACGGATCAGGAGCTGGGCGGCGCTATTAAAGGGCAGGGAATCTGCGGTATGATCGGAGCCTGCATCGGAGGGCTTCCCACAGATCCCTACAGCCAGAATGTAGGCCTGATCTGCACCACGAAGGTGGTAGCCAGACGTGTGTTTATGATGGTTGGCGTGATTATGCTGGCAGCAGGCATTTTCCCTAAATTCAGCGGTTTGATGGCCACTATTCCCCAGCCTGTACTGGGAGGGGCTACGGTTACGGTCTTTGCGGCTATTACCATGTCAGGCATCCAGCTTCTGAATGAGCAGCCTTTGAATTACCGGAACAGAATGATCGTGGGGATCGCCCTGGCCATTGGCCTTGGAATTGATGCGGCGCCGGATATCCTTCAGTTTGTGCCCCAGCTTTTCAGGAACCTTTTCGGAAGCTCCCTGGTGGTTTCCTTCCTGATTGTGTTTATCCTGAACATTATTATTCCAAAAGACGATACTCCAGAAAACTAAAGTGTGTGAATCATTCGGACAGAGCTCCCATATGTTTCTAAAATTTGGATGTCTTCATCAGTGAGGGCATCCTTTTCATTTTTCAGAAGCATCTGCTGCAGCAGGGCCATCATGGACTTTGTATATCAAATCGTAAGAAGAGAACAGGTGAATTTGAAAAAATTCGTTTCAAATTTCTGTATTTATACTATAATAATGGCAGCGGAAAAATAAAATGGATTTTTATGATCGGAGGGATCTTTTATGTTGGAAATCGGAACAAAGGCGCCGGATTTTATGCTGCCGGATCAGGAGGGCCGGATGCATACGCTGGAAGAGTACAGAGGGAAAAAGGTGGTTTTATATTTTTACCCCAAAGATAACACAGCGGGATGTACGAAACAGGCCTGTGCCTTCGGCGAACTCTATCCTCAGTTTGCGGAAAAGGGAGCGGAGGTCATTGGTGTCAGTAAGGACAGCGTATCCTCTCACAAAAAATTTCAGGAAAAATATGGGCTGCCCTTTACGCTGCTCTCCGATCCGGAGCTTACGGCGATTCAGGCTTACGATGTATGGAAAGAAAAGAACATGTATGGGAAAAAGACCATGGGAGTAGTGAGGACCACCTACCTCATTGATGAAGCTGGAATCATCGTAAAGGCATTTGGAAAAGTAAAGCCTGCTGAAAATCCTTCCCAGATGCTGGAAAATCTTGGAAAAGAGTCAAAGAGAAGGGGCTGAGCTTTAGTGAGAATTGTTACACTGATCGAAAATACTTCCGGCTGCCCGGGATGCGCCTGCGAGCATGGATTAAGCTTTTATATAGAGACTGGGAAGCATAAAGTGCTGGCGGACACAGGCGCCAGCAGCGCCTTTTTGGACAATGCCAGGATTTTGGGAATTGATCTGCAGCAGGTAGATACTGTGGTGATCAGCCATGGCCATTACGATCATGCAGGCGGCGTGATGGATTTTGCAAAACTGAATCCCCAGGCACGGATTTACCTTCAGAGAAGTGCGGGAGGGGCTTTCTATCACCTAAAAGAAGCGGGGGATAAGTATGTCGGCATGGATTCCCGGATTTTGAAGCTGCCGCAGCTTTGCCTGACGGAGGGAGAGCTGACCCTGGATGAAGAACTTTTTTTGTTTTCAGGGATCTGCGGCAGACGTCTTTGGCCGGAAGGCAACCGGAAGCTGAAGCGAAAAGAAAATGGAGTGTACTTTCAGGACACCTTTGATCATGAGCAGTGCCTGGTAGTTTCCCAGGAGAACAGGAGAGCCCTGATTTCCGGCTGTGCGCATAACGGGATACTGAATATCCTGGAGCGGTTTCAGGAGGTCTGCGGCGGAAAACCGGACGTGGTCATCAGCGGATTTCATATGAAGAAAGAGGGAGAATATACAAGGCAGGAGCTGGAGGATATCCGAGAGACGGCGATTCTGCTGAAAGAAACAGGGATTTTGTTTTACACGGGACACTGCACCGGACAGAGAGCCTTTGATGAGATGAAAGAAATTATGGGAGAGAAGCTGAAGTCTCTGCACAGCGGCCAGGAGCTTAAGGAGGAAAATCTATGATTTTATATTTTTCAGGGACAGGAAACAGTGCCTACGTGGCCAGGCGCATTGCTAAGGAGGTTTCTGAACCCCTTTATAATATTGGAGAAGCTATCAAAAGAAAAAAACGAGCCAGGGCTGGACTGCAGGAGAGACTGATTTTTGTTGTGCCCACCTATGCATGGAGAATTCCAAAGCTGGTAGAAGAATGGATTGCAAAGTCTGATTTTGCGGCGGGCCATAAAGCGTATTTTGTCCTTACCTGCGGAGCAGAAATAGGGAATGCGGGGAAATATGCCCAAAAGCTTTGTCAGGCCAAGGGCCTGGAATATATGGGCTGCGGGGAGGTTGTAATGCCGGAGAATTACGTAGCCATGTTCCCGGTTCCAGGGGAAGAAGAGGCCAGAAAGGTGATCCGGGAGGCGGAGCCGGCCATTGAACGGATCATCTTGGCCGTGCAGAAAGGGGAAAAACTGCAGGAGAAGAAGGCAGGACTGGGAGACCGGGTTAAGAGCAGCCTGGTAAACCAGATGTTCTATCCGCTTTTTGTCCACGACCGTAAATTTTACGCCAAGGATTCCTGCATCGGCTGCGGGAGATGCGTACAGGTCTGTCCTCTTCAGGATATCCGGCTGAAAGATGGAAAGCCGGTGTGGGGAAACCGCTGTACTCACTGTATGGCCTGTATCTGCGGGTGTCCTGCCCAAGCCATTGAGTACGGAAAAATCAGCGTGGGGAAGCCAAGATATCGCTGCCCTTATGAATAAGCAGGAGGAAAATTGGGATGCTGGCGTATACGTATGCAGAAAAAGAAAAATTTGAATTAAGAGAAAAGAGTAAGCCAGAGCTTGTGAATGAGGGCGATGCCATTGTGCGGGTGACTTTATCCAGTATCTGTACCAGTGATCTTCACATTAAGCACGGATCTGTGCCCAGGGCAGTTCCCGGAATAACAGTAGGCCATGAGATGGTGGGGATTGTAGAAAAGACGGGGAAGGATGTTGAAAAGGTACAGCCTGGAGATCGGGTGACCGTGAACGTGGAGACCTTCTGCGGGAAATGCTTCTTCTGCCAGAAAGGATATGTAAATAATTGTACAGACAGAGACGGCGGCTGGGCTTTGGGCTGCCGTATAGACGGAGGACAGGCAGAATACGTGAGAGTCCCTTTTGCGGATCAGGGACTGAATAAGATACCGGAAGGGGTCACAGATGAGGAAGCCCTGTTTGTAGGAGATATCCTGGCTACTGGATTTTGGGCGGCTAGGATTTCAGAGATAAGCAGCGAAGATACCGTGCTGATTTTGGGGGCGGGCCCTACGGGAATCTGTACGCTGCTGTGCGTGATGCTGAAAAAGCCGGCGAAAATCATCGTATGTGAGAAGGATCCCATGCGCGTTCAGTTCATTAAAGACCATTATCCTCAGGTCCTAACAGTGACGCCGGACCGGGCGGAAGAATTTGTGAAAACCGAGTGCTCCCGCCGGGGGGCAGACCGGGTGCTTGAAGTGGCAGGAGCCAAAGAGACCTTTGAACTTGCCTGGAGGTGCGCAAGGCCCAATGGGATTGTGACTGTGGTGGCTCTTTATGAGGAACCGCAGATTCTGCCGCTCCCGGACATGTACGGAAAGAATCTGACCTTTAAAACCGGGGGAGTGGACGGATGCGACTGCGAAGAGATCCTGGAGCTGATCCGGCAGAAGAAAATTGACACCACGCCGCTGATTACCCACAGGTTTTCTCTGAGGGATATTGAGAAGGCCTACGATATTTTTGAAAATAAAAAAGAGAATGTCATTAAAATAGCCGTGACGCCTTAGAGACAGAGGGAAAAATGAAGGAGATTTTAATTCTTGAGGACGACAAAAAACTGAATGACGGTATACGCCTTGCCCTGAAAAACGAATATCTGTGCAGGCAGGCATTTTCCATAGAAGAGGGAAGGAAGAGCCTGAAAGAGGGGATGCCGGATCTGATTCTGCTGGATGTCAATCTTCCAGATGGAAGCGGGATGGAGTTCCTGGAAGAAATCCGGCGGCAGAGCCAGATTCCGGTACTGATGCTCACGGCCAACAAAATGGAAATGGATATTGTCAGCGGCCTGGAATCGGGAGCCAACGATTACATTACGAAACCCTTCAGCCTGATGGTACTGCGGGCCAGAATCAGAGTCTGGCTCAGGGAAGAACCAAAGAAGGAGGGCGTATTCAGGCAGGGGGATTTTACCTTTGATTTCAACCGGATGGAGTTCAGCCGAGGAAAAGAGATGCTGGAGCTTAGCAGGACGGAGCAGAAGCTTCTGCGCTGCCTGCTGGAGGGACGGGGCAGAACCGTGAGCCGGGAGCTGCTCATTGACAGAGTTTGGTCAGGAGAGACGGAGTATGTGGACGAACACGCCCTGACGGTAGCGGTAAACCGCCTGCGTAAAAAACTAGAAGGAAAAGGCAGCCCGGAGCGGATCCGCACGGTATACGGGATCGGCTATATGTGGCTTCAGGATTAGAGGAAAGGAGGGCTTTTAATGGGCTATTTGACAGCGGGGGTTCTTCTGCTGTGCATCTGCGGGGGAACTGCCGCTTTTTTTCTGCGCAGGGAGAAACGGCAGAGCAGGCGGATCCTAAGAATGATCGACCAAGCTTTGGATGGAAGCTTTCGGGAAATTCATCTGGACGAATCTGCGGCTTCTCTGGCGGAGAGCAGCCTGTGGAAGTATCTCTGTGCGCATCAGGCGGCAGAAAAAGCCCTTCTGGTAGAAAAAGAACGGATTCAGAAGGACATTTCAGATCTTTCCCACCAGAGTGTCACTCCTGTGTCCAACATTCTCCTGTATTCTCAGCTTCTGGAGGAATGGCTGGAGAACAGAGAACTGAAGACAGAAGAAAAGAGGGAGGCGTTGGAATATCTGGAGGCCATAAAAGAGCAGACCCATACCCTGGATTTTTTCATGGAAGGGCTGGGAAAGCTTTCCAGGATGGAGACGGGACTGATCCATGTGGAGCGAAAGAGACAGCCGGTGGAACCCTTGTTCCACTCTCTCAGAAGACAGTTTTCCCCAAAAGCCGCAGACAAGGGAATCCGGCTGGTCATAGCCGAGACAGAGGCGGAAGCTGTTTTTGACATGAAATGGACGGTAGAGGCAGCGGCTAATTTGGTGGATAATGCCTTGAAATATACACCCTCCGGGGGAGAGGTGAAAATCAGCGCTGAAACTTATTCCTTCTTCGTGAGAATCAGAGTGCAGGATAATGGGATTGGGATTCCTGAGGAAGAACTGGCAAAGATTTTTGGGCGGTTTTACCGCTCTCCCTCTCTGGGGCAGGAACCAGGTCTTGGGATCGGTCTGTATATTTCCAGAGAGATTATGAAGAAACAGGGAGGGTACATTAAGGCGGAGTCTGAGAGGGAGAACGGAAGTACCTTCTCTCTGTATCTGCCTGTCAATGAATAAAACGAAATGTCACAGAACTGAAACCTTCTGGAAACAGGTATGAGAGGATCCTTTGCTATAATCCTTTTAAGCTTTCAGATAGGGAGGTTAGGAAAATGAGCATATTAGAGGTCAGAGGTCTTGTGAAAACCTATGGGGAGGGTGAAGCGAAGGTACAGGCTTTGCGGGGGATTGACCTGAGTGTTGAGCGAGGGGAGTTTGTGGCAGTGGTGGGTTCTTCCGGCAGCGGAAAATCTACCTTCCTGAATCTGGTGGGAGGGCTGGATCTTCCCACAGCCGGGGAGGTGATCGTGGACGGCAAAAATCTTCAGTCGCTGTCAGACCGGGAGATTACGATTTTCAGACGGAGAAAAATTGGCTTTATTTTTCAGCAGTACAATCTGATTCCTATGCTGAATGCCAGGGAGAATATTCTTCTGCCCCTGAAGCTGGACGGAAGAGAGGGGGATGGAGAGTATCTGCGGGAGCTGGTTCATATACTGGGATTGGAAGATAAGCTGCATGCGCTGCCGGGCCAGCTTTCGGGAGGGCAGCAGCAGCGAGTGGCCATTGCCAGGGCACTGGCGGCGAAACCGTCGCTCCTTTTGGCAGATGAACCCACAGGGAACCTGGATTCCAAAACCAGCCAGGATGTGACAGGTCTGCTGCGCATTACAGGAGAGAGATTCCGGCAGACGATTATCATGATCACCCACAATGAGGAGATCGCTCAGAGCGCAGACCGGATTCTCAGAATCGAAGATGGGAGGCTTGCGGGATGAAAAAGAAAGAAAAAAAGTCTCTGGCTCTTCATTGGAAATTCATCCTCTCCTATAAGAAAAATACAGCGGCGGTCTTTTTCTGCTTTTTTCTTACGTTTATGCTTCTTACCCTTCTTTTGGTGCTGATTCACACCAATCACAGAATTGCGAACCTTCAAGCCAAAGCAGAGTTTACTCCCTCGGACTGCTATATAGACAGTCTGTCCTGGGAAGAGGTTCAAAGCCTTAAAAATGATGGGGAAGTTGAAAAGGCGGCAGCAGAGCAGGAGAAAAACAACCTCTTTCAGAAAAATAATCAGCGGTTCTACATGACAAAGTGTGACGAAACAGCTATGACGATGATGAACTGCTTAAAAGAAGGCCGGCTGCCTCAGAAGCCAGGCCAGGTGGCAGCGGAAGAGTGGGTTCTTCTGAACCTGGGGATCCAGCCGGAAATCGGACAGACTTTTTCAATTCAAGACGAGGAAACTGAGGAGGAATACAGCGTTACTCTTACCGGGATTCTCTCTGATATTTATTTCAACAAAAAATATGGGCTTCTGTCCTTGTATACACCTCTGGAAGAAAGAGGGAAAGAAGACAACTATCTTGTATATCTTAAATTTCGTGAAGGGACGGATTATCGGTCCAAAACAAAAGAACTGAAAGAAGAGTATCAGCTTACAGACAGCCAGCTCAAAGAATGTCCTGCCCGAGAAAATCCAACGGGACTTTATCGGACGGACGCTCAGATTGTGGCAGTCATCCTTTTGATCTGCATGGCAGCTTTCTACGGCGTGTACCGTATTGCATCCCTTGCCAGGGAGAAGCAGTATGGTATTCTGAGAGCTGTGGGGATGGGGAAAATGCAGCTTGGGAGAATGATCCTTCTGGAACTGTATGGAATCTTTGCGGCAGGCGCTCCGGCAGGAATCGCCGCCGGGCTGGCGCTTTCCCAGATTCTTCTGTATCTTACAGGAGACCGTGGACTTGAAATTTATCTGTATAATGAAAAAATACAGATCTCCCCTGTGGTTCCATGGGCAGCAATTTTGCTCTGTACAGGAATCACGGCCCTTCTCATAGGGGCTGCAGGGCTGGGGGCTGCTGCCAGAGTTCTTGGCATGTCTCCTGTGGAGGCCATCACGGGACAGAATTCAGAAAAGAGGAAGAGAAGCAGCAAGGGAAAAGCGCAAAGACATTCATTTCCGCATTTATCTTCGGAGGGGAGCAGTAAAAACGGCGCTTTAATCTCCATGGCTTGCCGCTACCTGACACAGGATATAAGAACCAGTTTCTTTGCCGTGCTTACGATCTGTCTTGGCGCCGTGCTTTTTACCGGGCTCATGTATCAGGCATACATACAGAAGACTTACCGGGAGGACACAAAAGAGATGCTGTATCTGAACGGGGATTATTCTGTGTCTATGCTGTACTATGAACAGACGGATCAGGGACTGTCCAGGGAGAGCGGTGAGGCTCTTGCCAAGCTTCCAGGGGTAGAGAAAATTGCATCCAGCTCCGGGCTGCCCATACGTGTCATAGAGGATGGGGAGACCGGTAAAAACGAAGCTTATTATGACGAATATAACCTCCGCAGGGAAGAAATATACGGATATAGAGCCGCAGGATTTGACGGAACAGATCAGGTCTATAAATCCCTTCTCTTGGGGTATAACGAGACTGCCTTGAAAGAGCTTGAAAAATACGTGATTTCCGGCAGCTATGATCCCGCTGCCCTGGGTGAGGATGAGGTGATCCTGTCAGTGCTTCGCACCGACGATACCGGGCAAAACGACATACCAGGCAATTACCGGGAAGGAACGCCGCTCATGGATTACAAGGCGGGGGATGAAATTACTATAAAGTACAGAGAAGACAGGAAGACCTCGTCCCTGGAGTATGAGAGCTTCCAGGACACAGAAGAGCCTTACGTCTATAAGACCTACCGGATTGCGGCAGTCGTGTCTTTCGACTATATGTACGATTGTACTCAGACTGTGTACCCAGTATTAATCACATCCGATGAGATGCTGAAGAACCTTGCGCCGGAAAGCACTTTCCAGTGTCTCTACATAGACGGCAGAGCAGATCTTTCAGAAAAAGAGCAGAAGGAGCTGGAAAAAGAGCTGATTGGGATTACCAGCCGCAGTTCGGATGTTTCCGCTAGGAGCATGATTTCAGAGATAAAGCGCAACGAAGGCATATACCGCAAACAGATGGTGTATATTTACGGAATAGCCGCAGTGGCCTTTCTGCTGGTTCTGATTCACATGACGAACCATCTGCGTTACCGGATGCAGGCAAGGAACCGGGAAATCTGTATGCTCCGGGCAGTGGGCATGAGCGTATCCATGACCAGAAGGATGATTCTGTTCGAGAATCTGGTTCTGGGACTGATCGGATGCGGGACGGCGTTTTTCCTTTCCTGGCCGGTTCTTTGGTATCTGTACCGTATTTCCCAGATGCGTTCCTTTGGACATGGATTTCACTACCCTTATGAGGACTATCTTTTGATCGCTGCTTTTTCCCTGCTTTTATGCGGCGGCCTGTCCTTTTTTATACGCAGGGAGTGGAAAAGCAGGGCTGTGGCGGAAGGAATCAGCAGGGTGGAATAAAGTTGTCAGAGGCGTTATGTCATGTTAAAATGATCATATGTGAAAGAGTCAGGACAGCGGCCAAGCCGGATTTTACGAAAGGAGGAAAAGAATGGCAAAGTACAGATGCAGCGTTTGCGGATATATTTTTGATGAAGAAAAAGAAGGACGTTCATTCAGTGAACTGAATACCTGTCCGGTCTGTCATCAGCCAGCAGAGAAGTTCAGCCTCTACGAAGAGGCGGACACCAAAGAGGTTGTGAGAGAAGAGCCCTTGAAGCTTGATTATCCCAAGGAATTTGTGCGCCAGGACGAAGGATGCCGGTACATGAAAGAGATACACCAGATGGCGGTGACAGGGAAAAGTATCTCCGCTGCCATGGGAACAGAGCTTCCCATGCCGGGATGGGACGATGTAATGATCCTGGGTGCCCAACTGGATCCCATGCCTCTTGAAGAGGATGCCTATGTAAATACTAGGACTGTGATTGGAAAACGGGCAGCCAAACCATTGATCCTGGAAAACCCTGTGTATATTTCCCATATGTCTTTCGGGGCTTTATCCAGGGAGGCGAAAATTGCCCTGGCGAAAGGATCGGCAATGGCAGGAAGCGCCATGTGCTCTGGGGAAGGCGGTATTCTCCCGGAGGAAATGGAAGCGGCGAATAAGTATATCTTTGAATATGTGGGGAATTTATACAGTGTCACTCCTGAAAATCTGAGAGGGGCGGATGCCGTGGAAATCAAAATCGGCCAGGGTACAAAGCCGGGCATGGGCGGTCATCTGCCGGGAGAAAAGGTTACGGCGGAAATTGCCCGGATCCGAAACCGTCCCGCAGGCAAGGATATTATCGCACCCTCCAGATTCCCGGGGATTCGTTCTAAAGAGGATTTAAAAGAGCTGATCAGTCAGCTTCGCTATGCCTCTGAGGGAAGACCGGTAGGTGTGAAGATTGCGGCGGGAAGAATCGAAAAGGATCTTGCCTTCTGTGTCTATGGGGAACCGGATTTTATTACCATTGACGGAAGAGGGGGAGCTACGGGTTCTTCTCCGAAGCTTTTGAGAGATTCTGCCAGTGTTCCCACCTTGTATGCTTTATACAGGGCCAGAAAATATCTGGACAGCATTCACTCGGATATCAGCCTCATTATCACTGGCGGATTGAGAGTTTCCTCGGATTTTGCCAAGGCCCTGGCTATGGGAGCCGATGCGGTGGCGGTTGCCACGGCGGCCTTGATGGCTCTTGGATGCCAACAGTACAGGATCTGCGGGACGGGCATGTGCCCTATGGGAATTGCCTCTCAGGATCCGGCGCTGAGAAGCCGGGTGCAGGAGGAAGCCGGCGCCGCACGGGTAGCGAACTTTTTGAAGGTATCCCTGGAGGAGCTGAAAATGTTTGCCAGGATCACAGGCCATGAGAATCTTCACGACCTGTCGGTGGAAGATCTGTGTACCACCAGCCGGGAGATCAGCGAATTTACGAATATTCCTCATGCATAGATAAAAAGAGATGCCCAAGGCGGCATCTCTTTTTATAGGAAACTTTGTTCGAAGCTCCGCATGGATCGCACTGCGGCGGATAAGAAAATGCTGCTTTTTATTACATCTTCTTAGGTTCCGGGTACGCCACGCCGAAAGTCTCGGCTGTCATGGATTTGATTCTCTGAACCGTCAGGGGGCGATCCTGATAATCGGTAGGAGTCTCGGCGATCTTATCTACCACATCCATTCCCTGGATCACCTTTCCGAAAGCGGCATAGTCTCCGTCCAGATGGGGGGAAGTCTTGTGCATGATGAAGAACTGGGAACCGGCGGAATCGGGATGCATGGCCCTGGCCATGGAGAGAACGCCTGGTTCGTGTTTTAAATCATTGGCAAAGCCGTTCCTGGCAAATTCTCCGGGAATCGTATAGCCAGGGCCTCCCATGCCTGTCCCTTCGGGGCAGCCGCCCTGAATCATAAAGCCGCTGATCACCCGGTGGAAGGTCAGACCGTCATAAAATTTGTTATTTACAAGGTTTAAAAAGTTATTTACAGAATTTGGAGCTACATTTGGATAAAGTTCTGCTTTGATGACATCGCCGTTTTCCATTGTAATTGTAACGATTGGGTTTTTGTTCATATTTGGCAAATCCTTTCTATATTTTCTGCTACACTATTATAGAACGGTATTTTGAAGATTGCAAGAGCACACCTCAGATGAGGATGGCTTTCGCCGCTGTTTTGCTCATCTGCGGGCGCTCAGCTCATCAGGTATCTTTTTAAAAAATAAAAAGAGGACTAGTATTTTTCAGCAGAAGGCTGTATACTCAAAAAGATAGTCCGCCCTAAACCGTAAGGGATGGTATATGGAGGCGGAGGAGGGAACAAGGATGATGCTGAAACAGGTAGTATACGCTCTGGACAGGCAGGGGGAGAAAGAAATCCGCAGCCTTCACGCCAGACTGAAGCGGGAGGGGATTTTCTGCGGAAGTCTGGAACAGTGGGAGAGAGACGTAAGAAACTGCCGCAGAGGCGAAAGAAAAATTAACAGGGAAAACCTGCGAAATTACCTTCTTTTTATCACAGACTCTCCTAAGCTTTTAAGAGAAGCTTCTGAGGAAGGCTTTGCCGTAATTGGTTTCTGCCATTCAACGGATGATTATTTTCCCGGAGCTTCCTATGTACTCCAAAGCTTTGATGGCATTGACGCTGATTTCCTGGAAGAGTACCTGCTGCGTTCCCAGGGGAGGCCTGTGGAGGTGGCGAGAACCAGACGGCTGGTTTTGCGGGAAACCAGGATGGAGGATTTCTCTTCTCTGTACAGGATCAGCCTTCAGCCGGGGATGAGGTATGGGCTGGAAGAAAAACCCGGAGAGCCTGAGGAAGAGAGGCAGAAGCTGAACGCTTATATAAAGACAGCTTACCGCTTGTATGGCTTTGGACTTTGGACGGTTCTATGCCGGGGCAGGGTGATTGGAAGGTGCGGAATTACGCCCTTTCGTCTGGAGGACGGCAATTTTGCCCTGGAGCTTGGCTACATGCTGGACGAGAGAGAACAGCATCATGGATATGGCACAGAAATGTGCCAGGCGGTTATCCGGTATGCGAGAAAGCGTCTGGAGACAGAAGAGCTTTGGTGCCGGATTCATCCAGATAATGTTTCTTCTATAAAACTGGCGGAGCGGCTGGGGTTTTCCAGGATTTTCACTGGATCGGACGGACTTCTCTATTTTCAACGGACTTAAATTTTAATGGAGGATACTGCAGATGTTATTTAATTCGCTGGAGTTTATGATTTTTTTTCCAATCGTATGCCTGGCTTACTACGTAATCCCGCATAAAGTCAGGTATCTGTTTCTGCTGGCGTGCAGCTACTTCTTTTATATGTGCTGGAATCCCACGTACGCGCTGCTGCTGCTCACATCCACAGCAGTAACCTACGGATGCGGACTGCTGCTGGGAGCTGCAGAAGGCATGACGGATGAGAAAAAGAAGAATGTCAGGAAAAAAATAGTCCTGGCCTTGACTTTTTTGATCAATCTGGGAATTCTGTTTTTCTTTAAATACTTTAATTTTGCGGCCAGCACTCTTGTGCGGGTATTGGGATTTGCAAATATTACTATGGAGCAGCCGGTGCTGGATCTGGTGCTTCCTGTTGGAATTTCCTTCTATACCTTCCAGTCTCTGGGTTATACCATGGATGTGTACAGAAACGATATAAAACCAGAGAAGAACTTTTTTAAATATGCGCTTTTCGTTTCATTCTTCCCGCAGATTGTGTCCGGCCCCATCGGCAGGGCAAAAAGCCTGCTGCCGCAGATGGATGAGAAGCATCCCTTCCGGTTTGAACAGGTAAGGGGAGGACTTCTCCTGATGTTGTACGGCTACTTCCAGAAGCTGGTGCTTACAGAAAATCTGGCGATGGCCGTGAATAATGTATTTGACACTTATGCGCAGAGGACAGGCTTTCAGCTTTTGATGGCATCCCTTTTATACGCTTTTCAGATTTACTGCGATTTTGCCAGCTATTCCAACCTTGCAAGGGGAGCGGCCCAGGTGATGGGATTCAGGCTGATGGAGAACTTCAATGTTCCGTATTTCTCGCAGTCTGTGGCGGAATTTTGGAGAAGATGGCATATCTCCCTTTCCTCCTGGTTCAGGGATTACCTGTATATCCCTCTGGGAGGAAACCGCAAAGGGAAACTTCGCAAACATATTAATATTATAATCGTTTTTTTGGTCAGCGGTCTGTGGCATGGAGCCAGCGGTCATTTCGTTGTATGGGGGTTCCTGAACGGCATTTATCAGGTGATCGGCGAATGGATGCGCCCTGTGAAAAAATGGCTGGTGAAGGTCTTCAGGGTAAATGAGGATGCTTTCAGCCACAAGCTGCTGAGAGGACTGTTTACTTTTGCCCTCATTGATGTAAGCTGGATCTTTTTCAGAAATCCCTTTATCCCGTCCCTGAAGATTCTGTTCCGTATTGCCGGGCTGAACACGGATACCTACTGGTTCACCTGGGGAAATAACTTGGAAGCCATGGGGCTTACGGCTCAGTCCAGAAACCTTCTGGTTGTGGCTCTTGGGGTGCTGCTGCTGGCGGAGATCTGTCAGTATAAAAAGATCTGCCTTACAGAGTGGATCACGAAGCAGGGAATATGGCTGCGCTGGCTGATTTATTTTGCGGCCATTTTTGGAATCTTGATTTTTGGCGTATACGGTCCTGGATACGATGCCAGCCAGTTTATTTACGCACAGTTCTAAAGGAGGAACAGGATGAAAAAAAGAATTGGCGGAATTGTTGCGGTTGTGGCTTTTCTGGTTCTCTTTTGTATCCTTTTTTTAAGGATCTCTGAGATTCTCCGGGCCAAAACTTCCAATTCCTCTGACATGATACACACCTTTTACGATGTGGAAGAGGATACGCTGGATGTAATCTGCCTGGGAAGCAGCCATTCCTATTATGGCTTTCAGCCGAATGTACTCTGGAACGAATATGGAATTACTTCCTATGTTATGGGGAGTCCACAGCAGACAGCATCACTTTCTTACTATCTGCTGAAGGAGGCTTTGCAGTATCAAAAGCCAGAGGTAGTTTTGTTTGAGGCTTACTATCTTTGGTATGATGGGTTGTATACAAAGGAGGAACGTCTTCGTCAGGCCATGGATCCCATGCGTTTAAGTAAAGTGAAGGTTGAAATGGTAAACGACCTGCTGGGGGATCTGTCCTGGAAGGAAAAGTTTGACTATTATTTTCCCTTTACTACGTACCATCAAAGGTGGCAGGAATTGGAGAATTTTGATTTCCATAATAAACCGTATCTGAAAGGATCGCTCATGAATGCGGGAGTCTACCCTATGGAAGACCCTGGGCTTCCCCAGGAGGCAGGAGAGATTCCGGAAAGCGGGTATGTATATCTGGAAAAAATAAGAGAATTATGTGAAGCTGAGGGCATTCAGCTTGTGATGTTTTGTACGCCCTTTGGAATTGACGAAGGCGAAGAAGGTTATATGAGGAAGCAGCGCACTATGCTGGCAGCGGAAGAGTACGCAAAGGCTCATGATATTCCTTTTTATTTTCTTCAGAAAATGGAAGAGGATGGAATTGATTTGTCTGTAGATCTGTGCGACTTTGGACATTTGAATGTATATGGCGCAGAAAAGAGTACAAAAACCATCGGTAAATATCTGGTACAGGAGTTTGGGCTGGAGAGCCATAAGGGACAGGAAGGCTATGAGTCCTGGGATGAGGATTACGCCCTTTATCTGAGAGATTATACGGAAATGACAGCGCAGCAGGAAGGATGAGAGGAGGCGGCGTATGAAGAAAGCAGTTCGCTGGATTGCTGCTGCGGTGCTTTTTCTGGTTCTCGGCCTGATCCTTTTTGGAAGGGCGGCGGAGATTCTCCGCAGAAAGACTGCTGCGGAGACAGATATGGTTCACTCCTTCTATGAGATTGAAGAAAATTCCTTGGATGTCCTTTTCCTGGGGAGCAGTCACTTGTACTATGGAGTGCAGCCTGGAGAACTGTGGGGGCAATACGGAATCACGTCTTACGTCATGGGCAGCCCGGAGCAGACGGCGGCTACTTCCTATTATCTTTTAAAAGAGGCCTTTACAAGGCAGAAACCGAAAGTGGTGGCCATGGAAAGCTACTATTTATGGTATGACGGCCTTTACTATTCAGAGGCGCGTCTGCGTCAGGCCTTTGACGGAATGTCTATGGGAAAAGTGAAAACAGAGATGGTAAATGACTTGCTCTCAGAAAAGGGGAGGAAGGAAAAGCTTTCCTGGTATCTTCCGTTTCTGTATTATCATACCCGATGGGATGCCCTGGAGTCTTACGACTTCCACACAAAGCCCTATCTGAAAGGAGCCAGGATTGATTATACTGTCCGGCCGATTGAGGATCCGGGAATGGTCACTGAGGCTTCTGAGATTCCGGATGACAGCATGAAATATCTTGAGAAAATCATTCAGCTTTGCCGGGAGAACGGTGTAGAGTTTGTGATGTTTGCCATCCCTTATGGCATTGAGACGGATCAGGCGCGGTATGACAGGCGCCAGGGAACCAACCTGGCCTTGGAGGATTATCTGGAGAGCCAGGACCTGTTCCATGCAGAGCGCCCGGAAAACATCAGCGGGATCAAACGGATCCGGATCCGGCAATGGAACCAGGAGCAGGAGATCCTTGTGGAGGACGAGGAAACAATCCGGGAAGTGGAACGCATCCTGCAGGGATCGGCGTTTACGGATGTAAGCGGTTGTCCATATGCAGATTTGGTGTATTTGGAAAAACAGGACGGAACCAGTATGACGCTGCAGTTTGCGGCAGACGGCTGCGACGGGTTCATCCTGGGAGATTATGCCTGCTATACGCCCGGACGGGCGGAATGGGACCGGATGCGGAACTTATTGGGGATGGAACTTGCGGTTCCGGCATACCGGTAAAGATGATATTATGAAAATGAGGTTTTCGGTAACCGGCACAGCCCGGGGACAGGGCACAGGAAGGTTATAGCGCGCAGGAAGATAGAGTGCAGGAAGATACGACTGGCCAGGCCATGCAGGCACGCATGGGACCTGGCCAGTTTTT
>LHCFC01400__coassemble_1503_pt1 | contig 32754 bp, 29 predicted proteins | sample LHCFC01400__metabat2_low_PE_019 | metagenome-assembled genome bin LHCFC01400
GAGTAAAATTGGATTCAGAACGTTTGTTCTAAAATGCGAACGGGATATATTAAGTAATGTTAGAATATTTTGTAGGTACTATTTAGGACCAATATCGTGTAAACGCTTTTTCCTTATCAGATACGACATGGAATTACACGAAAAATTCGTGTAATTCCATTGTAAAAACAGAGAGGTAAACCATTTATGACGGAAGAAACACTTTTTAAATTGGAAGCGCCATACCAGCCCACTGGAGACCAGCCACAGGCAATCGAGCAGTTGGTGAAAGGCTTTAAGGAAGGCAATCAATGCCAGACTTTACTAGGGGTTACAGGGTCTGGGAAGACTTTCACGATGGCGAATGTGATAGCAGCTTTGAACAAACCCACGCTTATTATAGCCCACAATAAAACCCTGGCAGCTCAGTTGTATGGAGAATTTAAAGAATTTTTTCCGGATAATTCTGTAGAATATTTCGTTTCCTACTACGACTACTACCAGCCCGAGGCCTACGTCCCCTCATCAGACACCTACATTGCCAAGGATTCGTCCATCAACGACGAGATTGATAAGCTGCGGCTTTCAGCCACAGCCGCTCTGGTGGAGCGCAGGGACGTGATCATTGTGTCCAGTGTTTCCTGTATATACGGCCTGGGAAGCCCGGCCGATTATAAAGATCTGGTGCTGTATCTGAGAAAAGGGACGGAGAGGGACCGGGATGAGGTCCTGAGGAAGCTGATCGATATTCAGTATGAGAGGAATGAGATGGACTTTCACCGAGGCACGTTCCGGGTAAGGGGAGATGTGGTGGAGATTTTTCCGGCAAATGCCACGGACTATGCGTACCGGGTAGAATTCTTCGGGGACGAAGTGGACCGTATCACTGAGATTGATGTGCTGACCGGAGAGATTAAGAAAGGGCTGGACTTTATAGCTGTTTTTCCTGCCTCCCATTACGTGGTGCCTATGGAAAAAATATTGGCCGCCACGAAAGAGATTGAGAAAGAGCTGGAAGAACGGGTTGAATACTTTAAGAGTGAAGACAAGCTCCTGGAGGCGCAGAGGATTGCGGAGAGGACGAATTTTGATATTGAGATGCTGCGGGAGACGGGCTTTTGCTCCGGCATCGAAAACTATTCCAGGCATCTGGCGGGGATGCCGGCCGGCGCCACGCCTCACACGCTGATGGATTATTTTGGAGATGATTTTCTGCTGATTATTGATGAGTCCCATAAGACGGTGCCCCAGATCCGGGGAATGTTTGCAGGGGATCAGTCCAGGAAAACGACACTGGTGGATTATGGGTTCCGGCTTCCCTCTGCCAAAGATAACCGGCCATTGAATTTTGAAGAATTTGAGAGTAAACTGGATCAGGTGATGTTCGTCTCAGCGACTCCGGGAGAGTACGAGGCGGAGCATGAGCTGCTTCGGGCGGAGCAGATTATCCGCCCCACGGGGCTTCTGGATCCGGAAGTTTTTGTGCGGCCGGTGGAGGGGCAGATTGACGACCTGGTGGGAGAGATACGCAAGGAGACGGACCAGGGGAATAAGGTGCTGGTGACGACCCTGACCAAAAGGATGGCGGAGGATCTTACGGATTATATGAAGGATATCGGCATCCGGGTAAGATATCTGCATTCTGACATAGATACCCTGGAGAGAACAGAGATTATCCGGGATATGCGTCTGAATGTATTTGATGTGCTGGTGGGAATCAACCTTCTAAGAGAGGGACTTGATATTCCTGAGATTTCACTGGTGGCGATTCTGGATGCGGATAAGGAGGGCTTCCTCAGATCCGAGACATCTCTGATCCAGACTATTGGGCGGGCGGCAAGAAACGCCCAGGGCCATGTGATTATGTATGCGGATACGATCACGGATTCCATGCGGCTGGCCATCGAAGAGACGCAGAGACGCCGGAAGGTGCAGGAAGAGTATAATCAGGAGCACGGAATTACGCCTCAGACCATCAAGAAGGCAGTTCGGGATCTCATAAGCATCTCAAAAGAGATCGCCAAAGAAGAAGAGAAGATGGAGAAGGATCCTGAATCCATGGATCCCAAAGAGCTGGAAAAGCTTATTGGAGAGATTCAGAAGAAGATGAAGAAAGCGGCTGCGGAGCTGGATTTCGAGACAGCCGCAGGGCTGCGTGACAAGATGATTTCCCTGAAGAAATACCTTCAGGAGCAATAGACAGCAGTGCAGTAGGAGATAGAATGAAAAAATTTGAGAAAAAAGAACTGATTCGCATTCGGGGAGCAAACGAGCATAATTTAAAAAATATAGATGTGGACATCCCCAGAAATAAATTTGTAGTGCTGACCGGCCTGTCCGGTTCCGGGAAATCCTCCCTGGCCTTTGACACCATCTATGCGGAGGGGCAGAGAAGGTATATGGAGTCCCTGTCCTCCTATGCAAGACAGTTCCTGGGGCAGATGGAAAAGCCGGATGTAGAGAGCATAGAGGGACTTCCGCCGGCCATTTCCATTGACCAGAAATCAACGAACCGCAATCCCAGGTCTACGGTGGGGACGGTAACGGAAATTTACGACTATTTCCGTCTGCTCTATGCCAGAATCGGGATTCCCCACTGTCCCAAATGCGGCAAAGAGATCAAGAAACAGACCGTGGATCAGATGGTTGACCAGATTATGGCTCTGCCGGAGAGAACCCGAATACAGATCTTGGCGCCGGTGGTGCGGGGAAGGAAGGGAGAGCATGTAAAGCTTCTGGAGCAGGCCAGGCGCAGCGGCTATGTCCGTGTCCGCATCGATGGGAATATGTATGAGCTGTCTGAGGAGATTAAGCTGGAGAAAAATATCAAGCATAATATTGAAATTGTAGTAGACCGTCTCATGGTGAAGGAGGGGATTGAGAAAAGGCTTACAGATTCTCTGGAGACGGTTCTGAACCTGGCGAACGGGCTCGCCCTGGTGGATGTGGAAGGGGAAACTCTTCAATTCAGCCAGAGCTTCTCCTGCCCGGACTGCGGGATCAGCATTGAGGAGATCGAACCTCGGAGCTTCTCCTTTAACAATCCTTTCGGCGCCTGCCCGGATTGCTACGGGCTGGGCTATAAAATGGAATTCGACATTGATCTGATGATTCCAGATAAATCCCTCAGTATTCTGGACGGGGCGATTGCCGTATTGGGCTGGCAGTCCTGTACGGAAAAGGGAAGCTTTACCAGAGCGATTCTGGACGCTCTGGCTGAATCATACCATTTCGATCTGGGAACGCCTTTTCAGGATCTGCCGGAGTCTGTCCGCCATATGCTGATCTATGGAACCGACGGCCGGGAGGTAAAGGTGCATTACCGGGGACAGCGGGGAGAAGGAGTCTACGATGTGGCCTTTGAGGGGCTGATTAAAAATGTGGAGCGCCGGTACAAGGAGACTGGATCGGACGCCATGAAGCAGGAGTACGAGACCTTTATGCGGATTACCCCCTGTAAGACCTGCGGCGGCCAGAGGCTGAAGAAATCTGCCCTTGCCGTGACTGTGGCGGATAAGAACATTCATGAGATTACCTCCATGTCAGTGGGGGACCTGAAAAAATTTATGGATGATCTGAAGCTTACCAGCCATCAGGAGATGATCGGCCATCAGATACTCAAGGAGATACGGGCCAGAGTAGGGTTCCTGGTAAATGTGGGGCTGGAATACCTAAGTCTTTCCAGGGCCACGGGAACACTTTCAGGGGGAGAGGCCCAGAGAATCCGGCTGGCTACGCAGATTGGATCAGGGCTGGTAGGGGTAGCCTACATTTTGGATGAACCCAGCATCGGCCTGCATCAGAGAGACAATGACAAGCTTCTGCGAACGCTGAATAATTTAAAGGATTTGGGGAATACCTTAATTGTAGTAGAGCATGATGAGGATACGATGCGGGCGGCGGATTACGTTCTGGATATTGGCCCTGGAGCGGGAGAGCATGGGGGAGAAGTCGTGGCCTTCGGCACGGCGGAAGAACTGATGGAAAATGAACGTTCCGTAACGGGAGCTTATCTCAGCGGCAGGCTTTGTATTCCAGTACCGGCTATCAGGAGAAAACCTGCAGGATGGCTGGAGGTCCGGGGAGCTGCGGAAAACAATTTGAAAAAAATCAACGTCAAATTCCCTCTGGGAGTCATGACCTGTGTTACAGGAGTTTCAGGATCCGGAAAGAGTTCTCTGGTAAACGAGATCCTCTACAAACGGCTGGCCAGGGATCTGAACCGTGCCCGGACCATTCCGGGAAAGCATACGGATATTCTGGGAATGGAACAGTTGGACAAAGTGATTGATATTGACCAGTCGCCCATTGGAAGGACGCCCCGTTCCAACCCGGCTACCTACACGGGAGTCTTTGACCAGATCCGGGATCTTTTTGCGGCGACGGCGGATGCGAAGGCCAGAGGCTACAAAAAAGGCCGGTTCAGTTTCAATGTAAAGGGCGGCAGGTGCGAGGTATGCTGCGGAGACGGAATTTTGAAAATAGAGATGCATTTTCTTCCCGATGTCTATGTGCCCTGCGAGGTCTGCCATGGAAAACGGTATAACCGGGAGACTCTGGAAGTGAAATATAAAGGGAAGAGCATTTATGATGTTCTGGATATGACCGTGGAAGAAGCGCTGAAGTTTTTTGATCATATTCCCTCCATAAAGCGAAAGATTGAGACTCTTTACGATGTGGGACTTTCCTATATCAAGCTGGGACAGCCCTCCACCACTTTGTCCGGGGGAGAGGCACAGCGTATAAAGCTGGCGGCGGAGCTGAGCAAGAGAAGCACGGGCAAAACCATATATATTTTGGATGAACCGACCACGGGACTGCACTTCGCCGATGTACACAAACTGATCGAGATTCTCCACAGGCTTGCTGAGGGCGGCAATACCGTAGTAGTTATTGAGCATAATCTGGACGTGATCAAGACTGCCGACTATATTATAGATATCGGCCCGGAGGGCGGAGACGGAGGCGGAAGAGTCATCGCCCAGGGAACGCCGGAGGAAGTAGCCCAAAACCCCGATTCTTACACGGGAATCTATGTGGCAAAATATCTGTCTGAGAAAAAATAACTTCATCTGAGATGTGCCACAGGGATTCTTGAATTACAAAACGTACATGCCTGCTGCGCAGGCACCGCCGCACATAAAAGCCATGGATTGCTCCGCACTGATAGGAAGCTGGGCTTTCTGTGACATGAGAAAAAGTCTGACGCAAGTCAGACTTTTTCAGGAAAGAGAAAAATTTGGGTTGAAAAATGTTTTGCCCCGTATGGAATTTATCCATACAAGTAAATGTTTGAGGGAGTACTTGGCAGCGTGTGGGGGCTGCCAAGTGTGAGTTATGAAATATATTAGCTCTTCGCTAATATGGTTACAGTATAATGGCAAAATGTGTTTAAAGTATGTCTAGTTTCTAAAAAAAGAGGAAAAATAATTAAGAAAACAGTGTCTCCCAAGGCTTTATGAAAAAAAGATAAATAAGGGAAAAAGAATTCCCTTTTTGGGAATATCTGTATTATAATGAAAAAGAACGGGATGACGAAAGGGGTAAAGAATATGGCAGCTACAGATATAGGAATTGATCTTGGAACCGCCAGTATTTTAGTATATGTAAGAGGCAAGGGCGTTGTGCTCAAAGAGCCCTCGGTGGTGGCTTATGACAGGGACACGAACCGGATTAAAGCTATAGGGGAAGAGGCACGCCTGATGCTGGGAAGGACGCCGGGAAACATTGTGGCGGTGCGTCCCATGCGAAAGGGCGTGATTTCTGATTATACCGTAACAGAACAGATGCTCAAATATTTTATTCAGAAGGCTATCGGCAAAATGTCGTTCAGAAAGCCCAGGGTCAGCATCTGTGTTCCCAGCAGCGTGACAGAGGTGGAGAAAAAAGCCGTGGAGGACGCCACCTACCAGGCGGGGGCCAGAGAGGTTCATATTATAGAGGAACCTATAGCGGCAGCGATTGGAGCGGGGATTGATATTTCCCGCCCTTGTGGAAATATGATTGTGGACATCGGAGGCGGCACCTGCGATGTGGCGGTGATTTCTCTGGATGGAATTGTGGTAAGCTCATCGATCAAGGTGGCGGGAGACGATTTTGACGATGCCATTGTGAAATATGTCCGAAAGAAATATGGGCTGATGATTGGAGAGCAGACGGCAGAGGAAATTAAAATTACCATCGGAACGGCTTTCGAGAAGCCGGAGCCCAAGATGATGGAAGTCAAGGGCCGAGATCTGGTGACGGGACTCCCCAAGACGATCCGGGTTACTTCCGAGGACACAAGAGACGCATTGAAGGAAGTGACTTCCCAGATTGTGGATGCGGTTCACAGTGTGCTGGAGCGGACTCCGCCGGAGCTGGCGGCGGACGTGGTGGACCGGGGGATTGTCCTGACCGGGGGAGGCGCCCTCTTAAGCGGGCTGGAGGAATTGATCGAAGCCCGGACCGGCATAAATACTATGACGGCTGAAGATCCCATGACCGTGGTGGCTGTGGGAACAGGAAAATTCGTTGAGCTGACTGCGGGAAGCGGGAAGGCCCTGGAGAAGGCATGACAGTATGCCTTCTCATCCTTTCTGTCCGGACTGCCGGGAATAACAGGAAAAGAGACAGGATGTATGTCAGAGAAGATAGAAGGATATGTAGACCATATCATATACAGGAACAGTGAAAATGGCTATACGGTTATGGTGCTGGCTTCTCAGAAAGATGAGATTACCTGTGTGGGGACTTTTTCCTACATAAATGAGGGGGAAAAGCTGGCGCTGGAGGGACAGTACACGGCCCACGCTACATATGGAGAGCAGTTTAAAGTAGAAAAATACGAAATCAAGCCGCCTGAGGACGAAGAGTCCATAGAACGGTATCTTGGCTCCGGCGCCATAAAAGGCGTGGGAGCTGCTTTGGCTGCCAGAATCGTCCGGCGATTTGGAAAAGAAACTTTCCGCATCATAGAGGAAGAGCCGGAACGGCTGGCGGAGATTAAGGGGATCAGCGAGAAGAAAGCCAGGGAAGTGGCGCAGCAGGTATACGAGAAGCGGGACATGCGCAAGGCTATGATTTTCCTGCAGCAGTATGGCATTTCCTCATCCCTGGGGGTCAAGATTTACCAGCAGTACGGCGGGGAGATTTATACTGTGATCCAGGAAAATCCATATCGCCTGGCGGATGATATTTCAGGAGTCGGATTTCGGATTGCCGATGAGATTGCCAAGCGTGCAGGAGTGAACTATGATTCTGAGTATAGAATCAAGTGCGGTATCTTTTACGTTCTGCAGCAGTCTGCGGCGGAGGGACATATCTATCTTCCAAAAGAAGAGCTCATGGGACGGACTGTGGAGCTTTTGGGAGTGACTTTGGAGAGTCTGGACAAGTACCTGATGGATCTGGCTGTGGAGAAAAAAATCACTGTGAAGAGAGAAGAGGATCAGGAGCGGATCTACAGCGCTTCGTCCTATTATATGGAGATGAGCATCGCCAGGATGCTCTGTGACCTGAATATTTCGGAAGCCGTGGATGAACAGGCGGTGCTGAAGAAGATCCAGAAGATCGAAGAGGGAACCGGGACGGTTCTGGATGAGATGCAGAGAAAGGCCGTCATCGAAGCGGTGCGCTGCGGACTGTTGATTATAACGGGAGGTCCAGGGACGGGAAAGACCACCACCATCAATACCCTGATCGCCTACTTTGAATCTGAAAATCTGGAACTTCTTCTGGCAGCCCCCACGGGGAGAGCGGCCAAGAGAATGACAGAGGCCACTGGATATGAGGCCAAAACGATCCACCGACTCCTGGAGGTGTCAGGGGGATCGGAGGACAGTCCGGGAGGATTTCAGAGAAATGCGCAGAATCCCCTGGAGGCGGATGTGATCATTGTGGACGAAATGTCCATGGTGGATCTGTACCTGATGCACGCCTTGCTGGATGCGGTGCCCGTAGGGACAAGACTGATTATGGTGGGGGATGTGAACCAGCTTCCCTCCGTGGGGCCTGGAAGCATCCTGAAGGACATGATTCAGTCGGAATGCATCCAGGTGGTGCGTCTCACCAGGATTTTCAGGCAGGCGTCAGAGAGCGATATTGTAGTCAACGCTCATAAGATCAACGGCGGTGAGAAGGTTATTCTGGACAATAAGAGCAGGGACTTTTTCTTCCTGAAGCGGTATGACGCAAATGTGATCGTCAGCATTGTCATTCAGTTAGTTCGCCAGAAGCTGCCGCCCTATGTGGGGGCCAAATCCACGGAGATTCAGGTGCTGACCCCTATGCGGAAAGGGCTGCTGGGAGTGGAGCGGCTGAACCGGATTCTTCAGGAATATCTGAATCCCCCCTCTGCCTCCAAGAAGGAGCATGAGCAGGGAGAACACCGGTTCCGTGAGGGCGACAAAGTGATGCAGACCAAGAATAATTACCAGATGGAATGGGAAGTCCGGGGAAAATACGGAATTCCGGTGGAGAAGGGAGTCGGTATTTTTAACGGAGATATGGGAGTGATCCGGGAGATTAACCCTCATACAGAGAGAGTGACCGTTGAATTTGACGAGCAGCGCATGGTGGAGTATTCTTATACGGAGCTGGAAGAGCTGGAGCTGGCCTACGCCGTCACCATACATAAATCCCAGGGCAGCGAGTACCCGGCAGTGGTAATTCCCCTGCTCTCGGGGCCAAGGATGCTGATGAACCGGAACCTGCTGTATACGGCTGTGACAAGGGCCAGAAAATGTGTGACTCTCGTGGGGGACGAGAACACCTTCGAGAAAATGATCGGCAATACCATGGAACAAAAAAGATATACCACTCTGGCACTGAGAATACGGGAGCTGGCAGAGGCATAAAAGGGCTTGGAAAAGGGACAAAGGGGAGAGAGTTCCGCAGCCGACAGGGCGGAAATGGTATAAATATTTGAAGACGACAGTAAAACGTATAGGGGGAACTGTGCTGAACATCCTCTATCCCAGGCGGTGTCCTGTCTGTGACCAGGTACTCCCCTTTTTTAAAAGAAAGGGGGAAAAAGAGGCTCCTAAAATCTGCCGGGAATGCCAAAGGAAGCTTCCGCTCATCAAGGGGCCTGTCTGCATGAAGTGCGGCAAACCTGTTGACAGTATGCAGGCGGAATATTGCCCAGACTGCAAGGGCATCCGCCATAGCTTTGACTGCGGCAGAGGGGCATTTACCTACACGGGTGTGATGCGGGAATCTGTATTTCGGATTAAGTACCGGGGACGGAGGGAATATCTGGAATACTACGGAGAAGTGATGGCAGAGATTTTCAGAGAAAAAGCCTTGGGCTGGGATCCTCAGGTGCTGATACCGGTTCCCATGTACTGGAAGAAAAAGAACCGCAGGGGCTTCAACCAGGCGGAGGTACTGGCCGGGGAATTGTCAAAGAGATGGGGGATTCCCCTGGAAACCGGGACTCTTTCCTGCTGCAGGGATACAGCCTCCCAGAAAAGCCTGGGAAGGAAGGAGCGGCGCAGAAATCTTGCCGGCGCTTTCCGGCTTTCAGAAAAACCCACCCTCTGGGAGAGGGTGCTTTTAGTTGACGATGTCTATACCACAGGAAGTACCCTGGATGAGGCCGCTGGGCTTCTGCGCAGGGCAGGAGTGAAAGAAATATATTTTCTGACCTTGTGTACTGGAAAAGGGAAAAAGGCGGTTTCCACGGAGAAAAATGTGTGGTATACTTAACTGGCAGAAGTGTAAGGAACACTTTTATAGCGGATTGCAGAGACGCATACATAGGAAGGATGTCACGCATTGCATGACGTGCGCCTCGCAGCAAGAATGTCGGCGGCATTCTTGAAAAGGAAGGGAGAAAGGGAATGGACCTTATAAAGGACTGGTTTTACTCCGGACTTGAGTGGTTTACGGAGCCATCGGTTTCAATCAGTGTGACAGATGTGCTGGAAATAATCATTTTGGCATTTCTTGTATATAATGTACTTTTATGGATCAAGACGACCCGGGCCTGGACTTTGCTGAAGGGCATCATGATCCTTCTGGTCTGCGTAATGATCGTATACGTGCTTCGCATGGATACGCTGATCTTTATTGTCAACCGTGGGATCGATATTCTTGTGACATCTACCATCGTTATTTTCCAGCCGGAGCTGCGGAAAGCTCTGGAGCAGTTGGGAGAGAAGCAGATCGTTTCTTCTCTGATCCCTATAGATACAGGGAAGAATGTCACGGAGAGATTCAGTGACCGGACAGTGAATGAAATTGTTAAAGCCTGTGTGGAGATGGGAAAAGTAAAAACAGGGGCGCTGATCGTCATGGAGCAGAACGTACGCTTGGACGAGTATGAGAGAACAGGAATCGTGCTGGACTCCGTTGTCAGCAGCCAGCTTCTCATCAATATTTTTGAACATAACACTCCCCTCCATGACGGGGCGATTATAGTACGGGGAAACCGGATCACGTCCGCCACCTGCTATCTTCCTCTTTCGGACAACATGCTTCTGAGCAAGGAGCTGGGGACGAGACACAGGGCTGGTGTGGGGATCAGTGAAGTTACGGATTCTCTTACCGTGATAGTGTCAGAAGAAACAGGCGCCATCTCAGTGGCGTATAAAGGAGAATTGAAGAGGAACGTTACACCGGAGGTACTTCGGGAACAGTTGGTGATTCTCCAGAATAAATCTACGGAGACAAAGAAATTCAGGCTTTGGAAAGGTTGGAACAAGGATGAAGCGTAAGCTGACCAGAAATATAGGCTTAAAAATACTGTCTCTCCTGGTGGCGTATCTGATTTGGCTGCTGGTAATCAGTATTGACGATCCCATTATCTCAGAGGTGGTACGGGATGTTCCGGTTCAGATTCTGAATATGGACAGCGTGACTGCCATCGACAGGACAGTTTCTGTTCTAGAGGGTGATTCTGTCAGTATCCGGGTGAAAGAGCGGCGCAGCATTGTAGAAAATCTCACCAGAGACGACTTTATAGTAGTGGCGGATCTGGAAAACCTGAATGCCATGTATGCCGTACCTCTGTATGCCACATGCAGCAATAACTCTGTGACCTGGGATGAGATGGATATTTACCCCTCTTCCATGAAGGTGCAGATTGAGCTGAATAAGCAGACTGAGTTTAACATTACCGTGCGCACGGACGGAAGCCCTGAAAATCCCTATGAGGTAGGTGTTACGGAAGTGGTGGGCGGCCCGACGGTACTGATTGCGGGGCCGGAGAGCGTTGTGGACATTATCGGCCAGGTTGTGGCAGAGGTGAATGTCAACGGCATGTCTGAGGATGGAAGAAAGACGGCCTCACTGACCGTCTATGACAAGAATGGGACCGCATTTACAGAGACACAGATGGGAAGGCTCCAGATTAAGGACAGCTCGGGAGTGCTTTTGGATGCCAACCAAGTAAATGTGAAGATTACCCTGTGGGAGACTATGGCGGATATTCCCGTGGAGATAGAGCTGGAAGGCACTCCTGCGGAAGGATATCAGGTTTCCAATGTATCTACCGTGCCGGTAACTGTAAATCTGGTGGGAACCCAAGAGGCATTGGCGAGACTGAACGGCAAGATCGTTCTCAAAGATCCCATCTCGGTGGAAGATGCTTCAGAGAACATAACGGTGACGGCCAATCTGGATGAGACGCTGACAGCCTTGGAAGAGGATCTGCGAATGCCGGAGAATTCAGATGCAACAGTTACCATTACAGTGTTGATTGAGAAGATCGCAGACAAGACATTTACCATACCGCTTTCCAATATTGAGATTCTGAACCGTCCCGCCGATATGACGCTGACTGTGTCTCCGTCCGATATGATTTCCGTAACGGTACACTCTGTAGATAACACTACGGTGGATATCACGGAGAGCGATATTCAGGCGACAGCGGATTTCAGCGCCTGTGAAGAACCTGGAAACTATGAAATCCCTGTGGAGATCACCCTTCCTTCGGGATATGAATTGACATCAGAAGTAGTGCTTGTGGTGACATCGGCGCAGCCGGAAGCCACCGTGGAGAGCGCAGCAGAAGCATCGGAGGGATAAATGGTTAGACAGAAGATAAGAGTTTCAGACAAAGACGGTCTTCATATGAGGCCGGCCAGCGAGCTTTGCAAGAAGGCGATGGGATATGATTCAAAGATTACGCTTCATTTCAGGAATAAAGAGTTCAACGCAAAAAGTCTTCTGAGTATACTGAGCGCCTGTGTTCAGCGAGAAAATGAGATCGAGATTGAATGCAGCGGAAGTGATGAGGAAGAGGCGATGAGGGGAATTGTGGAGCTGATCCAAAAAGGATTTGAAAAGTAGATCGGAGCGCAGAGCAAAAAGGGGGCTGTGAAAAAATGAGAAATCATTTTTTCACAGCCCTTTTTGAATGACTGAAAGATCAGGCGTAGGGATCCGTAGGATCGTAATTCTGTGTCAGAGGAATCTTAGGTGCCGTGGGCTTCCCGAGAGGTCCTGGAGTGGATTTGTTATCGTAGATGACAACTTTCGTGCCCACCGGACAGTTTTCATACAGCCACTTGGCGTCTGCTACGGTCAGTCTGATACAACCAGCGGAAGCGGCCGTTCCTAGCTTGTTAAACTCTGCAGCGTTCAGGGAGTGATTATCCCGGTATCTGGTGCATGGCACAGAGTGGAACAGAATGTCGCTGGTAATGTGGGAACAATACTGGCCCCAGGAAGGACCGATCAGCTCATGCCATCTTAGTTTATCCAGAAGCCGGAAGGTTCCTGAGGGGGTGCTGACCCCGTCCCTTGCTGTGGAGCATACGATAGCTTTCACCGGTGTGTCGCCTCTGTATACGGTGATGCAGTTCATGACACGGTTTACCTTGATGACCCATTCCCCGGAGAGCTGGGCCTTAAAGCCGCCGCTGGAACCGAAGTTGTAAGTCTTTCCGTCGATCTTCTGTTTTCCCGTCAGCATCTTTCCTGTCTTTTTATCCAGATAGTAATACTTCATGTTGTCCAGAAGCCATCCTGTCTTCATGGTGCCGTCATAATTGAAGTAGTACCAGGATCCCTGGATCTTCACCCATCCGGTCATGGCGGCTCCGTAGGAGGATGCCTTTTTATTGGGATTCAGATAGTACTTTTTGTTCTTGTAATTAAACCAGCCGGTTTTCATAACGGCGTTCGTTTTGTCCATGTAGTACTTCCGCCCGTTTACCGTCTGCCAGCCTTTGCGGCGGATTCCCTGGGAGTTTGCGTAGTACCTTTTCCCATTTACATTGAAGAAGCCGGTTTTCATGACTCCCTTGGAATCAAAATAGTAGTAATGCTTGCCGATCTTTTTCCAACTGCTGGTAGTCCTTGCTCCGTCTTTTTTAGCGTCTAGATAATACTTTTTCCCGTTGATGGTACGGAAACCCGTAAGCTTCTTGCCGTTGGAGCCGTAGTAATAGTACTTGTTCTTCTGTTTTACCCAGCCTGCTTTCGCATATCCTTTGGAAGTGAAGTAATAAGTATTCTTGCCGATCTGGACAGTGCCGGTCTGGCGGGCGCCTGTTTTGGGGCTGAAGTAGTATGTCTTGCCGTTAATTTTCTGAAGACCTGTTTTCAGCACGCCGTTTGAACCGGCATAGTAATACTTCTTGTCATAGGTGGACCTTCCATAGGAAGTCATACGGCCTTTGGTGGTAATGTGATACAGTTTGTTTCCCACCTTGATGGTTCCGAGATTTACCTTGCTGGAAGCATCCGCATAATAATACCGCCCGTTGGACTTCACCCATTGTCTGGTAGCCACGCGTCCTTTCCTGGAATTCAGGAAAAGATAGTAAAAATCGTCTTCCTTATTCAGCTTCTTGAGTCCGGCATATCCTGTACAGAGTTTTCCGTTGGTGGGACGGAAAAGATAGGTGTATTTTCCGATCTTTACCGTACCGGTTACCCGGTAGCCATTGTCATTAAAATAGTACTGAGCCCCTCCGATGGCCTGAAGCCCCGTAAGCCTCTGTCCGTTTTCTAGGTAGTACCAGCCGGTTTTATCCTGGTTCCATCCTTCTTCCTCCGCCTGTACCGCCGAAAGGCCCGGGGACTGTCCAAGCATTGCGCCTGCCGTGGGCAGGGCAAAGGCCAACGCAGCCGCCAGGCAGGCGGCAGACAGCCATTTTTTGATTTTCATTTTCCTCCCTCTCTTCCCTTATGGTTCAATAACAGTAGATAAAGAAAGAATACTATGTGTAGAGCTACAGCAAGCATTCTTTCACTATCATTATAGCTTCCAGAATCATACATTGCAACTCTTGGGGAAGGGCAAATTTCTTAAGTTTTTTATAAGTGTAATAGGGGCCAGGAAACTCTTTGCGGATTCAGCCTATCCTTTATGGTTGTCAATTATCAGGAACTGTTTTATAATGGGGAAGAATAAGAAGGAGTGCTTGCCGCTGCCAAAGAGAGAGGCAGCAGCGAATATTTCGGAAAGCAGGTGATTTGGATTGCGCAGAAGAGAGCGCTACAAACGGCTTATTATGTTTCTGGCATCGGTGCTGATTATCGGGATTCAGACGGCGGCCTTTGCCTATGCATGGTTCCACGACTACTGCCGGGTGGATGTCATCGGGAAGCTGTACTGGAACAGAGGAAACTGGGCGCTGATTGCCCTGTATGCTGCCATGGTGATTGTGGTATCTAAGCTTTTTTCCGCATTTCGGGTTGGATATATGAGGGTGCTGGATGTGATCCTGGCACAGATTTTTTCTGTTTTGATCGTAAATATGGTTGCCTATCTGCAGTTGGCGCTGATCGGACGGTGGAAATTCCTTACTCATATGGGTCCCATTCTTCAGGTGACCGGGTTTAATCTCATCGCCGTTCTGTGCTGGGTGATTTTTATGCGCTGGATTTACGCCAGGATTTACCCGCCTAGAGAGGTGCTGCTGATATACGGGAACCGGGGGTATGCGGCTCTGTCCCGGAAGCTGGCGGAGAGAAAGGATAAATACGTAGTCAAAGGCTCTATGAATATCAGCAGCGGCCTGGAAGCCATTAAGAAAGAAATTCCCGGCTACCAGGCTGTCATCATCGGGGATCTTCCTGCCCATGAGAGGAATATGCTGGTGAAATTCTGTTTTGAGAGAAACATCCGCTGCTATTGCCAGCCCAAGATTTCGGATATCATGATTATGAGTTCTGAAAAGCTTCATATGTTCGATACGCCGCTGCTTCTTTTCAGAAACTGCGGTCTTACCGTGGAGAAGCAGGTCGTTAAGAGAATTTTTGATTTGATCTGTTCCGTCCTTATGCTGATCATACTTTCGCCGGTGCTGCTGATTATTGCCCTTTTGGTGAAACTATACGACGGAGGCCCCGTCTTTTACCGGCAGGATCGTCTGACTCTGAACGGCAAGGTGTTCCAGGTCTATAAGTTTCGGAGTATGAGAGTAGATTCAGAAAAGAACGGCGCCCGGCTGGCCAGAAAGGGAGACGACCGGATTACCCCGGTGGGGCGGGTTTTGCGGAATGTCCATCTGGACGAGCTGCCCCAGTTGATCAACATTATACAGGGAGACATGTCTTTGGTAGGGCCAAGGCCGGAACGGCCGGAGATCGCCGCGGAATATGAAAAATATATTCCTGAGTTTTCGTACCGTCTGAAGGTAAAGGCTGGACTTACAGGTTATGCACAAGTGTACGGGAAATATAACACGACTCCTTACGACAAACTGAAGCTGGATCTCACCTATATTGAAAATTATTCCTTCTTTTTGGATCTGCAGCTTTTGGCTACCACGGCCAAGATTTTGTTCCAGAAAGAGAACACGGAAGGAGTGGAGCAATGGCAGACCACGGCAGTAAGGGAAGAAAACCAGGAACAGGATTAAAGCCTCTGGTTTCCGTCATTATGCCGGCCTACCGCTGCGCCGGCACCATATCCCAGGCATTGGATTCGGCCCTGATCCAGGAGGTTCCTCTGGAAATTCTGGTGCTGAATGACCAGTCCCCGGATGAGCTGGATCAGGTGATGGAAAAGTACGGTTCCTTTCCCCAGATCCGTTACTTTCATAACGAAGAAAAGCTTGGAGCTTCGGGAAGCCGGAACAGAGGGGTGAGGATGGCACGGGGAGAATATGTGGCCTTTCTGGATGCGGACGACTGGTGGGCGCCCGGGAAGCTGAAGGCTCAGCTCGCCCTGATGCAGAAAGAAAAAGTGGTGCTCTGCGCCACAGGACGGGAGCTGGTGACTCCAGAGGGCAGGCTGACAGGACGAGTGATTGGAGTCAGGGAGAAAATTACCTATCCCCGGCTCCTTCTTCACAACTGCATTAACTGTTCCTCTGTGCTGATGAAAACAGAGGTGGCCAGGGAAAACCCTATGGAGCATGAGGACAGCCATGAGGATTATATTCTGTGGCTGAATCTTTTGAAACAGTACGGGAGGGCTGCGGCGGTAAATGAGCCCCTTCTGAAGTACCGTCTGACGGCCAGCGGCAAGTCCGGGAATAAGCTTGCCTCCGCAGGGAAAACCTATAAGGCATACAGATATCATGGGTTGGGAAGAGGCAGAGCCGCCCTGTGTTTTGCCCTTTACAGTATCAACGGTGTGAGAAAATACTTATTCTCATATATTAAAAAACCGAGAGCAAGAGGATGAAGTGAGCTCTTGTGTCGGAAAAGCCCCTGTGTTAGAATAGGAAAACGAAAGAAGACGCACAAAAGCAGAAAGATGGAGGACAGAGTATGATTCAGAAACTTATGGAGAAAATTCAGCAGACAGGAGCTCCCATTGTGGTAGGGCTGGATCCCATGCTGGGATATATCCCAGAGCATATCACCAGCAAAGCCTTTGAAGAAAAGGGAGAGACTCTGGAGGGAGCTGCGGAAGCTGTATGGCAGTATAATAAAGAAATCGTAGACGCAGTATGGGATCTGATTCCCGCTGTGAAGCCGCAGATTGCCATGTATGAGCAGTTCGGTCTTCCGGGGCTGGCTGCATTCAAGAAGACGGTAGATTACTGTAAAGAAAAAGGACTGGTGGTAATCGGAGACGTAAAGAGGGGAGACATCGGTTCCACTTCTCTGGCCTATGCGGCAGGCCATTTAGGAAAGGTGGCCGTAGGGAGCAAGACCTATTATCCTTTTAATGAAGATTTCGTTACCGTAAATCCTTATTTCGGAATTGACGGCGTGAAGCCTTTCCTGGATGTGTGCCGGGAAGAGAACAAAGGAATTTTCCTTTTGGTGAAGACCTCCAATCCCTCCAGCGGTGAGTTTCAGGATCAGTTAATAGAAGGCCGTCCTCTCTATGAGCTGGTAGGAGAGAAAGTGGCGGAATGGGCCGATACATGTATGGAGGGCCAGTACAGCAATGTGGGAGCGGTAGTAGGAGCTACTTACCCTGAAATGGGAAAGATTCTCAGGAAAATCATGCCGAAATGCTTTATTCTGGTGCCGGGGTACGGCGCTCAGGGCGGCAAGGCGGAGGATCTTGTACATTACTTTAACGAGGATGGCATGGGAGCCATTGTGAATTCTTCCCGTGGAATCATTGCGGCATATAAGCAGGAGAAATACCAGAAATTCGGGCCGGAGAATTTTGCTCAGGCAAGCCGGGCGGCGGTAGAAGATATGATTGCGGATATCAACGGAGCCCTTGGAAGAAGATAGGAGGCAGAGATGGCGGAAAAGAAAATGGAAGAAGCAGTTGTTTTGTCTCAGGAGGAGATCGCTTCGGGAATTTTCAGCATGTGGATTCATGTGCCTGAGATTTCCGCCCAGGCAGCCCCCGGGCAGTTTGTAAGTCTGTACTGCAGGGATGCCAGCAGGCTGCTTCCAAGGCCCATCAGTATCTGTGAGATTGACAGTGAAATGGGAAATCTGCGGCTGGTGTACCGGATCGCCGGCAAGGGAACCCAAGAATTTTCTTCCTATGAACCGGGGAGCAGACTTCAGGTGATGGGGCCTTTGGGAAACGGTTTTCCCAAGGAGCGGTGCCCGGCGGGCAAAACGGCCCTTCTCATCGGAGGGGGTATCGGAATTCCTCCCTTAGTGGAGCTGGCCCAGCAGATCCAGGGACAGTCTCTGGTGGTGGCCGGGTACAGGAACGAGCAGTTTCTCACCCGTGAGCTCTCTGCCTTCGGCAGCCTCTATGTGGCTACGGAGGATGGGAGCGCCGGCACACAGGGAACGGTATTGGACTGTATCAGAGAGAATGGTTTGAAAGCGGACGTGATCTACTCCTGCGGGCCTTTGCCCATGCTGCGGGCCGTGAAGGAGTTTGCCCTGGAAAACGGCATCGAATGCTGGATTTCCATGGAAGAGCGGATGGCCTGCGGCATAGGCGCATGTCTGGGCTGTGTGTGCAAGTCCGTGGAGACCGATGCGCATCTGGGCGTAAAAAATAAGAGAGTCTGTAAAGACGGGCCGGTGTTCCGGGCGGAAGAAGTGGAGCTGTAGGAGGAAAAAGAGATGAAACAGATGAGTGTAAAAATCGCCGGTGTGGAATTGAAAAATCCGGTGATGACGGCCTCCGGCACCTTTGGTTCGGGAATAGAGTACAGTGAATTCATAGACCTCTCCAGGCTGGGAGCCGTGGTGACAAAAGGCGTGGCAATCGCGCCGTGGCCGGGCAATCCCACACCCAGAGTGGCGGAGACGGCCAGCGGTATGCTGAATGCCATAGGACTTCAGAATCCGGGGGTGGAAACCTTCTGCAGCAGGGATCTTCCCTTTCTGCGGCAGTATGACACAAAGATTATTGTGAATGTCTGCGGGAGGACCACGGAGGATTACTGCCAGGTGGTGGAGCGGCTTTCGGGAGAGCCTGTGGATCTCCTGGAAATCAACATTTCCTGCCCCAATGTAAAGAGCGGGGGAATCGCCTTTGGCCAGGATCCCAGGGCCGTGGAGGCGATTACGAAGGAAATTAAAAAAATCGCGAAGCAGCCGGTGATTATGAAGCTCAGTCCCAATGTCACAGATATCACGGAGATAGCCCGGGCGGCGGAAGCGGGAGGAGCGGATGCCCTTTCCATGATCAATACCCTGACAGGGATGAAAATCGACATTCACCGGAGGGCCTTTGCCCTAGCCAACAAGACAGGGGGGCTTTCTGGACCGGCCATAAAGCCAGTAGCTGTGCGGATGGTATATCAGACGGCCCAGGCCGTGAACATTCCCATTATTGGAATGGGAGGAATCGTGTCAGGAGAGGATGCGGTGGAGTTCCTCTTGGCAGGGGCTTCGGCGGTTTCTGTGGGTACAGCGAATTTCACGAATCCCCGGGCAGCTATGGAGATCCTTCAGGGAATCGAAGATTATATGGTGCGGTACGGGATAGAGAAAGTGGCGGATTTAATCGGAGCAGTGAAATAAGGCTGAGACATAAAAAAACGGAAACCTTCAGACAGATGCAGCAAAGCTGCAAAGTCTGGAGGTTTTTAAATATTGTGAAAAACTGCAGTCCCATGTATAATGATTACTTAGATATGAGACTGCAAGAAGATGGATGGGAACTATACGAAGGAGGAAAACTCAGTGCTTAGAATGGAAACATCCCGCCTTGTGCTTAGAGATTATAAGCCCGAGGATTTTGAAGAATACTTTCGGTTAAAATCGGATCCGAAAGTTATGTATTATCTTCAGGATATAAAACTCCATTCTCTGGAAGAAGCCAGGAGGGATTTTGCGGAGGTCCTGGAGGATCTTAATTCGCCGGAACGAAAGTATTATTTTTTTCATATAGAAATAAAAGATACGAAAGAAACGGTTGGAAGTGCTGGATATATCTCAGATGAGGGTGACTCCCGCTTCTATAGAAGATGAGTAACAAAACAGTCTCAGTGGCGGGCGTCAATCCCTCATCTGAGATGAGCCTCCGGCGGATTGCAGAGGCGCACGAGGAAGTATGTCATGCGTTGCATGACGTGCGCCTCGCAGCAAGAATGCCGGTGGCATTCTTGAAAGTTACGGACATGACGCCGGCAGGGATGTTTGTCCATGCGGGGTATTTTATATATCCCCGTTTTTGGAACCAGGGATATATGACGGAAGCTTTCTCAAAAGTTATACAGTTCGCTTTTGCGGAGAGTGATGTGTACCGCATTACGACTGGGTGCCTGCAGGAGAATGCGGGTTCAGAACGTGTTATGATAAAATGCGGTATGGTCAAGGAGGCAGAACATACTGACTGGGAATGGCACGATGGGAAGGTAAAAACCCGTGTAGAGTACAGACTGCTTAGAAGTGAATACAGCTTTTGTAAATAGCAGGGAATATGTTATACTGACAGACGGATGGACAGGGGGCAGCGGATGGCGGGAAAGAGCAAGTATATTTTTGAAAGCAAAATACATGTGTACCGGGCGACTAAGAGGATGACGCAGCAGGAATTGGCTGATTTAGTCGGAGTGTTCCGCCAGACCATCATGCAGCTTGAAAGAGAACGTTACAATCCTTCCATGCTGTTGGCCTACAGTATAGCGAAAGTATTTGACGTAACCATCGAAGATTTGTTTGATTTGGAGGGCTCATTATGAAAAGAAGAAAAAAGGATATGGATTTCAACAAAATAACGGCAAGCTTAAAAGCACAGGGCTACAGGGAAAAGAGAGTAACCATAACATCAGCGCAGGCTATGGTTAAAGGTACTCTGTATGCCTTGCCTTTTGTACTGGCGCTTGGGTTGGCCTATCGTTTCCTGCTGATTGACAGGGCTTATCTATCGGAGGTTGCAGGGGGCAGTTTCTATGCTGTTTTTATTGGAATTACAGCGGTTTCAGTCATCTTGCATGAGCTTTTTCATGGAATCGGATGGGCTCTGTCCAGTGGGAAAGGGTGGGATGCTGTGCATTTTAACATCAGCGCATTTATGCCAAGCTGTGCCTGCCGGGCGGCTTTGAGCAAAAGGAAATATTTGGCTGGGGTTCTTCTGCCATTTGCAGTATTAGGCAGCGCCAGTGTAATTTTCTTGTTCCTATATCCGGGAACTTTTTCTGTTCTCACGATGATTGTCAATTTTATACTTGCTGGAGCGGATATCATGATTGCCCTTCGGGTTCTAAAAGAAAAAGATGTTTTGATTGCTGACCATCCCACGGAGGCGGGCTACATCGCCTTTTATAAATAAGAAGCGAAAAACCTTAAAATCTCTAGCGGAGTGGAAATTTAAGTGTGTGAAAGTTGACATCTGAAATGATGTTTGCTAGAATGAAACTAGAAAAAAGACACTACTTGATGGACGGTCAGTCCAAGTTTATATGGTTACAAAAGAGTAACCGCATTTCCTTTGGCAAGAGGGGCGGTTACTTTTTTGTGTGATTGATATATGCCAATAAGTGTCTTGATTTATTTTATCAAATTGTCTGTTTGGGAGCAAGATGTTCTTTTTGATATTCAGGGTTGTTTCATGAAATGCTTTCGTGAAACAACCCTGAAAGCAGGTTTTCCTCGATTGAAATAAACAGGAAACTATGGTAGAATTGAAAAGATTTAATAGTGCAAAAGCCCATAAATGCAGGAGGATTTAGAGATATGGAAGCGTACAAACAGGAATTTATCGAGTTTATGGTTGACAGCGATGTGCTGAAGTTTGGGGAGTTTACGCTTAAAAGCGGCCGGAAATCTCCTTTCTTTATGAATGCGGGAGGATACGTGACTGGTTCCCAGTTAAAAAGGCTGGGAGAATATTATGCAAAAGCGATTCACAGCACCTACGGAGATGATTTCGACGTACTCTTCGGCCCGGCTTACAAGGGGATTCCCCTGGGAGTCGTGACAGCCGTTGCTTACAGTGAGCTGTATGGAAAAGAGGTTCGTTACTGCTCAGACAGAAAAGAAGAAAAAGACCACGGCGCAGATAAGGGGAGCTTCCTGGGGAGCAAACTGAAGGACGGGGACAGGGTTATCATGATTGAGGATGTGACGACTTCCGGGAAGTCCATGGAGGAGACCGTGCCCAAGGTTAAAGGCGCCGCAGACGTGGAGATCGTCGGCTTGATGGTATCTTTAAACCGCATGGAAGTCGGAAAGGGCGGCGGCAAGTGTGCCCTGGACGAGATCCAGGAGCTGTATGGGTTCAGGACGAACGCCATCGTAACCATGGAGGAAGTGGTAGAGTACCTCTACGGAAGGGAATACAAAGGGCGAGTGATTATAGACGATCAGATAAAGGCCGCCATAGATGCTTATTATGAGCAATATGGGGTAAAATAGGTAACAGCTTAACAGTAAAACCGGAGGTGCTGCTATGGATGAGAAAACCTTTAAAACGATCACCAATGCAGGGGCAGGGAGCCTTGCCATTGGGATTATCACCCTTGTTACCGGGATAACCACAGGCGTTCTGCTGGTGGTAAGCGGAGCGAAGCTGCTTCAGAGCAGAAGAAAAGTTGTAATCTGATGGAAGCGGCAGTTAAAAGAGGAATCAAAATATCCGGCGGAGTTTTATTCGGCATATATGTAGTGGGACTGATCTATTTTCTGTTTTTTGCGGAAGGATTCGGAAGAACCGGCGAGGGATTGTACCGCAGCTACAACCTTCGCCCCTTCCAGGAAATTATGCGGTGTGTCCGTTACTGGAAGATCCTGGGAGTGGAGTACGTGGTTTTGAATCTGGCAGGAAATGTGATCGGTTTTATGCCTTTTGGAATGCTGCTTCCTGTATTCGCCCGGAGCGTAAGGCGGGGATGGAAGGTAGGGATCCTCAGCTTTGAGATCAGCGCCCTGGTGGAGATTTCACAGTTGATTTTCTGTGTGGGAAGCTTTGACGTTGACGATATGATTTTGAATACACTGGGCGGACTGCTGGGCTATTTCCTGTTCTTTACGATGATACGGGGAGTACGGACTTTTAAAAAGGGCTGGTAGGCCCAGGATGCCCGGGAAAAGGAGCCGTGAGATGGCAAAAAAACAGGTTTATTCTTTTGTGGAGAAAAAGTACTCAGGGAACAGCGTGATGGCCATGGGCCTTTCTCTGTGCTCTGTCATCGTTCTGCTGGTTCTGCTGCTGGTGTCCTTCTTTTTGAAGGGGCAGGTGGGTGCCTGGATCGGAGCCGTGGGATTTCTGGGAATTGCGTCAGCCGTATGCGGGCTGGCCTATGGCTTCGCCAGTTTTAAAGACGACTGCAAGTCTTACTTTCTGGCAAGATTCGGAACCATTTTAAGCGCAGTGGATATAGCGGCCTGGTTCTTTATTGTGTGCATCGGCCTGGCATCTGCCTAAAAGACCACAGGGAAAGAAGGTTCATAGATGGATAAAAATATGGAATTGGACGAGATTTTGAGGGAGCGGTACTGTCTGGCTTCCCGGCGGATTTCAGAGATCTGCGGGGAAGAGACGGTTCCTGCCCCCTTTTACAATTTTTTCAGGAAAACTGCAAAGTTTCTGGCCCAGATGACTGCCTGGAAGGAGACACTGGAATCCGGGGAGACAGAAACGTACACTCTGGAGCAGTGGCAGGAGAAGAACAGGGCGCTGTATGAGGATATTCTTCCCCAGCAGTATGAATCTTCCTTTGGCAATCCCGATTACGCCCAGGAGATTCTGGGTGAAGAGTACGGGAAGCTTCTTGGATTTCTTTACACGGAGCTGCGTTCCCTGATTGTTTACATTTTCGAGGGATGTCTGGAAGAGACGGTGGTGCATCTGGAGCTGTTCATCGAAGTTTATAACTGCTTTGAGCAGGAAGAGCTTCCCACGCCCAAAGAGCTCCGGGATATTTTGTACTGGTTTGCCAGCGATTACAGCGAGCTTTTTGTGGGGCGGCGGATTCGGGAATCCGTGGATCCCTCCCTGGATTTCGCGCTGAAAATCCTCATGGAATCGGATCTTGAGGATCTCCGATACCTGTACCGGTATGGAGAGTATGTGTCGGAGAATGAGCTGGATACAGCCCGCTTCTTAAACAGCCTCAGTCAGGAGGAAGTGCAGGCTATGGCGGATACGTATACGGAGGGATACCGGGTCGGCTTTGCCGTGGACGGCAAGGATATTTCTCTGAAGAGAACCGTAAATATCCGCTATAATCTGGGCTTTGAACGGATGGTGCGCCAGGCGGTGAAGAATTTCAGGGCAATAGGCCTTGAACCCGTGATCTACCGGGCGGCGGCAAGCGTGGTGAATAAACGGCAGAGCGCCAGGATCGGGTATACGGGAGCAGTTCCCAATAAGCAGTTTGAATACGATCACAGAGCGGATCAGGCCCTCTTCCTGGACCGGAAGTTTATGGAGCGGAAGCTGGGAGTGATGCGGAATGTCTACGAACAGTATAAGGAACTTGCCAAAGTTCATGGCGGCCCAGCCGTGATTGAAGTTTTCGGGGAAGAACAGTTCGTGCCTGAGCCAAAAGATACGGCGTATAAGTTTTCTCCAAAACAGCAGCAGATCCTGGTGGAGATGAACCAGGAGGCGGGACAGCTTACGAACCAGTATATTCCGGGAGACGAGAGAAGCTTTACGATTATCGCTTTCCCCATTCCTGAGATCGGGGAAAACTTCCAGGAGATCTTTCGGGAGACGGTTAAGATTAACACGCTGGATTCGGCAAAATACAGAAAGATCCAGCAGCACTTAATCGATGCCCTGGACCAGGGGGAATACGTCCATATAAAAGGAAAAGGTGAGAACAGAACGGATCTGAGAGTGGCTCTGGCGCCTTTGGAGGATCCCTCGTCCCAGACCTTGTTTGAAAACTGTGTGGCGGACGTGAATATTCCTGTGGGGGAGGTGTTCACCTCACCGAATCTTTCCGGTACGGAAGGGATTCTCCATGTGACGCAGGTTTATCTGTCCGGGCTTTTGTACAAGGACTTGGAGATCCGTCTGAAAGATGGAAAGGTGACGGAATATTCCTGCGGGAACTTTGAAAGCAGAGAAGAGAATCTGGAATATATAAAGGAAAATGTCCTGTTCCAGCATGAGACTCTTCCCCTGGGCGAATTTGCCATAGGCACCAATACCACGGCGTATGCCATGGCTCAGAAATACGGCATTGCGGCTAAGCTGCCCATCCTCATTGCGGAGAAGATGGGGCCGCACTTCGCTCTGGGAGACACGTGTTTTTCCTGGCAGGAGGATGTGCCTGTCTTTAATATAGACAACGGCAAGGAAATCATTGCTAGGGACAATGAGATTTCTCTGCTTCGCAGGGAGGATTTTTCCAGGGCATACTTTAACTGCCACACGGACATTACCATTCCCTATGAGGAACTGGATTTTATCCGGGTGGTGACCGGGACTGGGGGAGAGATTTCCCTGATCGAGGACGGACATTTCGTCCTGCCGGGCACGGAGGAACTAAATGAGCCATTGACAATGGAAGAATCTCTTAGTAAAATTAAAAATCAATAAACAAAAAGGAGTAAGACGATGGCAAAAGTTGGGATTGTGATGGGAAGCGATTCAGACATGCCCGTGATGGCCAAGGCTGCGGACATGCTGGAAAAATTTGGAATTGAGTATGAGATGACGATTATATCGGCCCACAGGGAGCCGGAGGTTTTCTTTGAATATGCGAAAACTGCCGAGGAAAAGGGATTTAAAGTGATTATTGCCGGAGCGGGGATGGCGGCTCATCTTCCGGGTATGTGCGCGGCGATTTTTCCTATGCCGGTGATAGGGATTCCCATGCATACTACTTCGCTGGGGGGACAGGATTCCCTGTACTCCATTGTCCAGATGCCCTCCGGGATTCCGGTGGCCACGGTAGCCATCAACGGGGGAGCCAATGCGGGAATTCTTGCGGCCAAGATCCTGGCTGTGTCAGATCCCGAGCTGCTGGCCAAGGTGAAGGATTATGCCAGGGAGTTAAAGGAGCAGGTCCAGAAGAAGGATGCCAAGCTTCAGGAAAAAGGATATAAAGAATACAGCAAATAAGTGACGGTCAGGTGAGGGACGGTCTGTCTGTGCAGGAGGAAAAAGATGGATTATAAGAACGCAGGTGTGGATATTGAAGCAGGTTATAAATCTGTGGAGCTGATGAAAGAACATATTAAGAAGACCATGAGGCCGGAGGTGCTGACGAATATCGGCGGATTCTCCGGGGCCTTTTCCATGGAAGCCTTTAAAGGGATGGAGAAGCCCACCCTGGTATCGGGAACGGACGGTGTGGGAACGAAGCTGAAGCTGGCTTTTCTTTTAGACCGGCATGACACAGTGGGGATCGACTGTGTGGCCATGTGCGTAAATGACATAGCCTGCGCAGGCGGGGAACCTCTTTTCTTCCTGGACTATATTGCCTGCGGGAAGAATTATCCTGAGAAGATTGCCCAGATCGTAAAGGGAGTTGCGGAAGGCTGTTCCCAGGCAGGGGCGGCTTTGATCGGCGGCGAGACGGCGGAGATGCCGGGATTTTATCCAGAGGATGAGTACGACCTGGCAGGATTCGCAGTGGGCGTGGTAGACGAAAAGGATCTGATTACGGGGAAAGAGCTTCAGGAGGGGGATGTGCTTCTGGGACTTGCTTCCTCTGGCGTTCACAGCAACGGCTTCTCTCTGGTGAGAAAGGTTTTCCCCATGGAGAGGGAAGCGTTGGAGACATATTATGAAGAGCTGGGAGCCACCCTGGGGGAAACCCTTCTGGCCCCAACTAAGATTTACGTAAAAGCTCTGAGAAATATTAAGGAGAGCGGCGTGAAGATTAAGGCCTGCAGCCATATTACGGGGGGAGGCTTCTATGAGAATGTTCCCCGTATGCTCAAAGACGGCGTACAGGCCGTGATTCAGAAGGACAGCTATCCGGTACCGCCTATTTTCAGGCTGCTGGCTGAAAAAGGCGGGATTGAAGAGAAAATGATGTATAATACTTACAATATGGGAATCGGCATGGTTATCGCCGTATCGCCTCAGGATGCCCAGGCAGCGGCAAAGGCAGCCCAGGCCGCTGGAGAAAAGGTATATTCCATCGGAAAAATCCAGGCTGGAGAAAAGGGAGTTGTATTATGCTGAAGACGGCAGTGATGGTATCTGGAGGGGGCACAAACCTCCAGGCGATCCTGGACGGGATCCGGGACGGAGGGATCACCAACACGGAAATCGTTCTGGTGATCAGCAACAATCAAAATGCCTATGCCCTTGAGAGGGCCAGGCAGGCGGGCATCCCTTCCGTGTGCATTACCAGAAAGGATTATCCTGTGCCGGAAGAGTTTGACAGGGCCCTTTTGAAGACGCTTCAGGAGTCTGGGGCGGAGCTGGTGGTTTTGGCCGGCTGCCTTGTGGTCATTGGAGGGAGCATTGTGCAAGCTTATCCCAACCGGATTATCAATATCCATCCGGCTCTGATTCCTTCCTTCTGCGGCACAGGCTACTATGGGCTGAAGGTTCATGAGGAGGTGCTGAAGCGGGGGGTAAAGGTGACAGGAGCCACTGTACATTTTGTGGACGGCGGCACAGATACCGGCCCCATTCTTCTGCAGAAGGCAGTGGAGGTAAAGCAGGGAGATTCTCCTAAAGAACTGCAGCTTCGGGTGATGCAGGAGGCGGAATGGGTGATCCTTCCCAAGGCCATTGATCTCATTGCCAATGGAAGGGTGACTGTGGAAGACGGGAAGGCTTTGATTTTGGAGGAAGACAGATGAAAGTATTGATAGTAGGAAGCGGCGGCAGAGAGCACGCCATAGCCTGGAAGGTGGCTCAGAGCCCCAAGGTGGATAAAATCTACTGTGCTCCGGGCAATGCCGGCATTGAGGAATACGCAGAGTGTGTGAACATAAAGGCCATGGATTTTCAAGGATTGGCGGATTTTGCCCAGGAGAAGGGCGTGGATCTGACGGTGATCGGCATGGACGATCCCCTGGTGGGAGGTGTGGTCGACGTCTTTGAATCCAGAGGACTCAAAGTATTCGGTCCCAGGAAGAATGCGGCTATCCTGGAGGGTTCCAAAGCTTTTTCCAAGGATCTTATGAAAAAGTACGGGATTCCCACGGCAGCCTATGAGACCTTTACGGATCCGGGAGAAGCCCTGGCTTATCTGGAAACGGCAAAATACCCCGTAGTGCTGAAGGCAGACGGACTGGCCTTGGGCAAGGGCGTGCTGATCTGCGGCACCCATGAGGAAGCCAGGGAAGGCGTCCGCACTATTATGGAAGACCGGAAATTCGGCGATGCGGGAAGCAAAATGGTAGTGGAGGAATTCATGACCGGCCGGGAAGTGTCGGTGCTGTCCTTCGTAGACGGAAAGACCATCCGCACCATGACCTCCGCCCAGGATCATAAGAGAGCTGGAGACGGAGACACGGGCCTGAATACAGGGGGAATGGGAACCTTTTCTCCAAGTCCTTTCTATACAAAAGAAGTGGATGCATTCTGCAGGGCCCATATTTACCAGCCCACGGTGGATGCCATGGCGGCGGAGGGACGTCCTTTCAAGGGAGTGATTTTCTTCGGGCTGATGCTGACTCCCGAAGGCCCCAGGGTATTGGAATACAATGCCCGGTTCGGCGATCCTGAGGCCCAGGTGGTGCTTCCCAGGATGAAGACCGACATTGTAGAGGTGTTTGAAGCCTGCATTGACGGTACGCTGGATCAGATAGAGCTGGAATTTGAAGATAATGCGGCTGTCTGCGTGGTGCTGGCCTCCAAGGGATATCCGGTGAGCTATGAGAAGGGCTATCCTATATCCGGGCTGGATGTTTTTAAGGACAAGTCAGGATATTATGCTTTTCATGCAGGCACTGCCAAGGGAGAGGCAGGCATTGTGACGAACGGAGGAAGGGTGCTGGGAATTACAGCTACAGGGGAGGACTTGAAGAGCGCCAGGAAAAACGCCTATGAGGCCGTTCAGTGGGTTTCTTTTGAAAACAAATATTACAGGAACGATATCGGAAAGGCGATTGACGAAGCGTAGCGAGCGGTCAGAAGCTGAAAAGGAGAGTATAGATAATGAAAAAGACGAGATGTATACGTTATATCACGGCAGTCATTCTGGGAATGCTGGTCTGGCTGTGCGGCGCCGTGGCCTTAGCTGAGGAAGCGTCTGGGGACAATTCCCTGTCCTCTTTGGGGATTGCCACAGAGGGTGTCACGGTATCACCGGAGTTTTTGTACAGTACCATTGAGTACAATGTGACGGTTCCAGCGGGCACAACGGAGCTTTCCCTGGATCCGGTGACATCGAACCCCACAGCCACGATTACGGACATTTCAGGAACAACTCTGGAAAACGGGGCAGGGACGGTTTCCATTACCGTGGAAGCTGCAAACGGCTCCCAGTGTACATACTACCTCTATGTAACGCCGGATGAGAGCGCCGGAGCGGCGCCCCAGAGCGAGAGCCAGGCGCAGACGGAGACAGAAACGGAGACGGAGACCGAGACAGAAACGGAGACGGAAGATCCGCGGTATGTCACTGTGTCACGGGAATCCCTTACGGCTACGGAAAACACAATCTCAACCCTGCGGGAAGAGACCAGCAGCTACCGTGACCGGGTGGAGCTTCTCCAGTGGATTCTCTATGGAATGATTGCGTTCTGTGTGATCCTTCTCTTCGTTGTGGTAAATCTGCTTCTGAAGAAAAAGGATTTAAAGACGGAGCTGGAGTCCTACAGGGAGTACGGCTATACCCCGGAAGAGATGCCGGAGGAAGACAGAAAGCCTAAAAAAGAGAAGAAGAAAAAGAAGAAGCGCAGAAAAGAAGAGCCGGAGGAAGAAGAGCTTTACGACGGATACCAGGGGGAGGATTCTTCCTATTACCCTGAAGGAGAGGAATGGCAGATGCCGGAGCAGGAGCCTGAACAGGAGCCGGCGGCGCCTTCGGAGCCGGAACCGCTCAGGGATGATCCAGAGCAGGTTCCAAAGCCCTCCAGAGCCAGGAAGAAAGCAAAGAAAATGCCGGAATATCAGAAGCCGGAGCCGGCGGCAAAATATGAACCGCCCACGGACACAAAAGAAAACGACGTGGAAATTAACATGATAGATCTCTAAAACAAAATGCCGAAGGTGCCGGAAAGCGCCTTCGGCGTTGCTGTTGCTTCAGGAAAAACAGGGTTGACAAGAGAGAAAAGACTGTTATACTATCCATATCACAAAGGAGGAGAGGCGCTATGCTGATTGAGATAGATTTTCAGAGTGAGGAAGCCATCTATATGCAGCTGCGGAACCAGATTGTCCTGGGTATCGCATCGTCTATGCTGCGGGAGGGAGATCCTCTGCCTTCGGTGCGCCAGCTTGCAGAGGATATCGGAATTAATATGCATACGGTAAATAAAGCTTACGGTTTGCTGAGGCAGGAAGGGTTCCTTTCCATTGACCGGCGCCGGGGGGCTATAGTCGCCCTGGATGCCAATAAGAGCCAGGCTCTGGAGGAATTGAGAGCCAGGCTACACGTACTTCTTGCTAAAGGCATCTGCAAGCATATCTCCCGAGGGGAGATCCACGGGATTGTGGATGAGATTTATGACGAGTATTGTAATCAGGAGGAATTTTAATGCAGAGCAGATATACACAGAACGCTCTTCAGGTGCAGAAGCTGGCCCGGGAAGCGGCCAGGGAGTGCGGACACAGCTATGCCGGTTCAGAGCATCTGCTGATCGGGCTTCTTCGGGAGCCGGAGGGAACGGGAGGCGTGATCCTTCGGGAGAATAAGGTGGACGAAGAGAAGCTTCTGGCCTTGATCGACCAGCTTATCGCCCCTGGTTCCGGGATGACAGTAAAAGAAAAGGGAGAGTGGACGCCTCGAGCGGCCGGTATTTTGGAGAGCAGCATAGATGAGGCCCACATTGTGGGGGATGCCCTGGCGGGAACGGAACATATCCTGCTGGCGATTCTGAAAGATGTGGAATGTGCGGCTGCCAGGCTTCTGTATACCATGGGGATCAATCTCCAGAAGCTCTATGTGGAAGTGCTGGAGGTATTGGGGATCTCCGAGGATAAGATGAAGGAGCTTCTGCGGGATGTCAAGAACGGCGGTGAGAGCAGTACGCCGGTACTGGATCAGTACAGCACGGACCTTACGGAGCAGGCCAGAAACCACAGACTGGACGTGACGGTGGGACGGGAGCAGGAGATTAACCGGATGATCCAGATCCTCAGCCGGCGGACGAAGAATAATCCCTGCCTCATTGGGGAGCCCGGCGTGGGAAAGACGGCCATTGTGGAGGGCCTTGCCCAGAGGATTGTCAGCGGCCTTGTTCCGGAGCCCATGCAGGGCAAGCGGGTAGTAACCCTGGATATGGCAGGCATGGTGGCCGGGTCCAAGTACAGGGGAGAGTTTGAAGAGCGGATTAAGAGGATTATCCGGGAGGTGGCCGGCAGCCGGGAAGTCCTTCTCTTTGTGGATGAGATCCACACCATCATTGGGGCCGGCGGAGCGGAGGGGGCCATGGATGCCTCCAATATTCTCAAGCCCTCCCTGTCCAGAGGGGAGATCCAGCTCATCGGCGCCACCACGGTGGGAGAGTACAGAAAATATATCGAAAAAGATCCTGCCCTGGAGAGAAGATTTCAGCCGGTCTACGTGGAAGAGCCTACCCAGGAGGAGGCCCTGACCATCCTGAAGGGACTTCGGCCTGCCTATGAGGCTCACCACCGGGTGAAGATTTCAGATGAGGCGTTGGAGGCGGCGGTAAAGCTTTCCTCAAGATACATCAACGACCGTTTTCTGCCGGATAAAGCCATCGACCTGATGGATGAGGCCGCATCCAAACGGCAGCTTGGGTACTTTAAGATGCCCGAAGGGCTGCAGAAGCTGGAGAAGGAATACCAGGAGCTGTTAGAGAAAAGAGAAGAGGCGGTGAAGCAGGGGGAATTTGAAGCTGCCAGAGAGTACAACCGCCAAAAAGAAAAAGCGGAGCAAAAGCTGAAGCGCCAGAGAGAAAAGCTCCAGAACCGGCAGGATTCCTGTGCGGAGGAGGTTTCCCGGGAGGATATCGAGGAAGTAGTGTCTGTGTGGACCAAGATACCGGTGCAGAAGCTGGCTGGTTCCGAGAGCCGCAGGCTTTTAAAGCTGGATCGTCTTCTGCATCAGCGTGTGATCGGACAGGAAGAGGCAGTTCAGGCGGTGGCCAGGGCCATACGCAGGGGAAGATCCGGCCTGAAAAATCCTGCCAGGCCCATGGGCTCCTTCCTTTTCCTGGGGCCTACGGGTGTGGGAAAGACAGAGCTTGCCAAGGCATTGGCGGACGTTGTTTTCGGCAGCGAACAGGCTATTATTCGGGTTGATATGTCAGAGTATATGGAGCGGCACAGTGTATCTAAGCTGGTGGGTTCCCCGCCTGGGTACGTGGGCTATGAGGAGGGAGGACAGCTCTCTGAGAAAGTGCGCCGCCATCCCTATTCCGTCGTGCTTTTCGATGAGATCGAAAAGGCCCACCCAGACGTATTCAATATTCTTCTCCAGGTTCTGGACGAGGGGCATATTACCGACGGACAGGGGCGGAAGATTGATTTTAAGAATACGGTCCTGATCATGACTTCCAATGCCGGAGCCCAGTCCATTATGGTGCCGAAGCATCTGGGGTTTGGCGCTTCAGGGGATGTGAAGAAGGATTATGAGACCATGAAGGGAAGCGTCATGGAAGAAGTTCGGCGGATCTTTAAGCCGGAGTTTCTAAACAGGATTGATGAGACGATTGTGTTCCATTCCCTGACGAAAGATGAGATCAAGAGCATTGCGGGATTGATTATTGAAGAGCTTCAGAACCGCTGCCTGCAGCAGACGGGAATCCGCCTGAAGGTGAGTCCTGCTGTGAAGACCCATATTGCCGAGGCGGGATTTGATGAAAAATACGGGGCGAGACCTCTGCGCAGGGCTGTCCAGACGAAGCTGGAAGATCCTCTGGCGGAAGAGCTTCTGTCCGGGGAAGCCGGGCCTGGAGACGTGGTTCTTGCCTCCCTGAAGAAGGGAAAGATAGAATTTTCTATAGAAA
>LHCFC01400__coassemble_1531_pt1 | contig 28605 bp, 23 predicted proteins | sample LHCFC01400__metabat2_low_PE_019 | metagenome-assembled genome bin LHCFC01400
TAAAGCTTCCCTCTTCACGGTTCTCCGCTATGACGGATTCGCCAAGAATTTTTTCATATTTATAGGGGGTGTTCAGGTCAAAAACAAATATTCCTCCGGGATCCAGATAGTTATTAACCAGCCGGAACACTTTCAAAAGCTCCTGGGGTTCTGTAATGTAGTTCATGGAATCACAGACACTGACTACCGCCCGGACGGTTCCATAGAGTTCAAACTCCCGCATATCCTGAAGGAGATACAGGATATCGCTTCCTGAAGCCATTTTCTTCTCTAAAGCCGCTTCCAGCATATCCGCAGAACAATCCACGCCAATCATATCATATCCCGCCCGGGACAGAATTTCCGTCATAGTCCCGGTGCCGCAGCCAAGATCCAGCACCAGTCCGTCTTCGATCCCGTATCTTTTCAGGATTCCACAGAGGTTCCTTCCCCACTCTTCATAAGGAATGTTATCCATAAACAAGTCATACACCCTGGCAAAATTCTCATAAGCCGCCATCAGCAGCCTCCTTCTTTCTCTTCGTTCTCTCTCAGATACTTCTCAAGAAACGCAAACAGGCAATCCATCTCCTGGTCCGTTCCCACCGTAATTCTCAGATACTGGTCGATTCTGGGCTTTTTAAAATAGCGGACATATATGCCGGCTTCTCTGAGGGCCTGAAACAGTTTCTCGGCTGAACAGGTTCTGTGTCTGGCAAAAATAAAATTGGCCATGGAATCCTGAAAAACAAATCCAAGGGAAGCCAGCTTTTTCTTGGCCCGCTCCCTGGTGGCAATAATTTTTTCCCTGGTAGCCTCAAAATAATCCCTGTCCTCTATAGCAGCTTTTCCTAAAAGAATCGCAGCCTCGTTCATAGTATAGGAATTAAAAGAGTATTTCACCTGGTTCAGGCAGCGGATCAGCTCCTTGTTTCCCATGGCATATCCAATCCGCATACCGGCCATGGATCGAGATTTTGAAAAGGTCTGGACTACCAAAAGATTATCGTACCTTCTGGTCAGTTCGGCCGCAGATATCCCTCCGAAATCTATGTATGCCTCATCCACGATAACCACCGATTCAGGATTGCCGCAGATGATCTCCTCCACTTCCCCCAAAGGCATAAAAACCCCTGTGGGCGCATTGGGATTCGGAAAAATAATGCCTCCGTTTTCTTTAAAGTAATCTTCCTTTTTGATTTTAAAATCGCTGCCCAGGGGCTGCCGCTCATAAGGTATGTGAAACAGCTCTGCCCACACGTCATAAAAAGAATACGTAATATCCGGAAACAGAATCGGCTTCCTGGAATTAAAAAAGGTCAGGAAGGCCATAGCCAGCACATCGTCCGATCCCACTCCCACGAAAACCTCTTCCGGTGAAAACCCGCAGTTTTCAGCTATGGCCTCGGTCAGGAGACTGCAGGAGGGATCCGGGTATTTGCGGAAGGCTGCCGCATCCATAGTGCGCAGCGCAGCCTCCACCCCGGGAGCAGGAGGATATGGATTCTCATTGGTATTCAGTTTAATGATATTTTTCTCTTTTGGCTGTTCTCCCGGCACGTACGGTACCGTACGGCGCACATTCTTTTCCCATGCTCTCATTGTCCGTCCTCCTTCACGAATGAAACCATTCCTTTTTCTACCATAAATGCCGGATGGTAGGAAAGCTTCGCCTGCCGGAGGCCCTCCTGACCCGCATCATCTTCCCGGTTCACATACGGATACCCCTGGGCCTCATGGAGAAGAAACTGCTGGTTAATCATAGGGTAGGCTCCCTGCACCTGGGCGTATGCCTTCTCTATGTGTACGACCATTGTGTCGTCACAGACCGGTTCTCCGATGGAAAAGGCGATCACCTTCCCCCCGGCTCTGAGCAGGCCTCCCTTAAAGCCCAATTCTTCAAAAAGCCGCAGGGCATTTAAAGTTACGCACATCTCCGCATTTTTTCCCGGATCTGCATCGCACTCGTTTTCTTTTCTCCAGTCCAGAGCCATCTGGAAGCATTCCTCTACATTATCACGGTTTATGCTTTCATAGCTCCAATCAGGATAGGTCTTTTGAAATTTATTAATATGGTTCTTCTTTCCGTGGTATTTCTTCCCGGCAAGGCGGATGAGCTTCTCTGTCTCATAGACATAATCTGCCACATCTCGGATATATTCAATGGTAAATTTCCCCGGATAGAGTTCTTCCAGCCGGGCGAAATTCTGAGGGGTTACCATAGCCAGATGAAATTCCTCTCCCTGTTCCCTGCACCACTCCATGAGAAGGTCCAGAACTTTTTTTAGATTTTCCCTGTTTCCAGAAGGAAAGGTGAATCGCTTTTTCCCGGTTATATAATGAAATACCAGCATCTCTTCAATGACAGCAAACTCTACTTTGTACTGTCTGGACCACAGGTAGGTATTGGCAAAAGTACATTCACAGCTTCTGCTTCCCTGCATTTTAAAAAGCCTGTCCACAATCTCTTTGTCTTCCAGTTCTAGTTTTTTAAATTGTATTTCCATTCATTCTCTCTTTCTAAAGGTGTTTTCCAGCTTCTCTCTTTAGTTTGTCCGTTTCCTTCTCACTATACACGTTCTTATAAAAATCGTCAATGTGTCAATGGCCGGAGGGCGTCTGCTCTAGTCTTCCCCGCTCCTTGGTAAGATCCGCATGCAGCAGATCCACAAATGCAACCAGCAGAATCAAAGCCGCTCCCCAGATAGCCTTTCCCAAAAACAGGCGGCACAGCACTGTGGCTGCCACGCCTCCCACCACGAAGGCTCCCAGCATCATAAGATGATAGCCCCCTCTTCTGAGAGCGCCCCCGCCTTTTTTCTGCAGCCATTTTCCAATATGGATTCCCAACTGGCGCAGATGGTTGGTGCAGAAAGTCGTGGCCATGGGAATCCCCTGAGCCTGCCGGAAGGTGTTATACTGCATGGAACAGATAAAATTAATGGCAATCTGAGAAATCTGGTAGGGTGCGCTCTCAGGTAAAAAGCCCAGGGCAAAAATGACCAGGATCTCCACGCCGATCAGCAGCGTGTCCCAGCGAATGATATGCTTTCTCTTCACAGGCTTTGGCAGGATCTCCGACAAAACAGCCCCCGCTCCGTAGGCCGTCATAGGGATAAGATAGTAAGCAGCCCTGCTCCAGTCCTTATTTCCCAGAGCCATAGCCAACAGCACAAAATTCCCTGTCTGGGCATTGCAGAATACGCCGCCCCGAATAGAATACGTAAAAGCTCCCAGGAATCCTCCTGCCAGCATCAGCACACCAAAAATCCAAAGCTTCTCACATTCCAGATACTCTTTATTCTTTGATTCCATGCTTTCATCCCTCTTTCTCCTTGTATTGTATGCCTAAAGGCGGGCATCCCGCATTTTTGCGAGATACCCGCCTGTTTTTCTCCTGCGGTTTCGTTTTGAGAATGAATCCCCAATTCCTTTTGAAACCTTATTTCTTATAGGAAAAGAACGTAACGGAAGCGCCTGGCACTCTCAGCTCTCCGTCTTTCAGGGAGGCTGCCCCGTTATTCTCATAGATTACTTCCCCTGCCTCCTGTACGGGAATTCTGCAGACTGCCTCTTCCCCTGAAGGATTCAGGATCACCAAAATATCCTCTTCTTTCCCCATTCTCTTATATACGAAGGGGTATGTCTCCTTCTCCGCATATACGAATTCCAGATGAGCCAAACTCTGCAGCGCCTCATGTTCTTTTCGCAGCGCGATCAGTTTCTTCACTTCCTGATAAATCCCCCCTGGATTTGTCCTCTCTGATTCCACCGTGGGGCGAGCTTCATCCGGGTCTATCTGTATGTACAAATCCTGGGGCTCAGCACTGGAAAAACCTGCGTTAGCGGTAGTATCCCACTGCATGGGAGTCCTAGAACCAGTCCGGTGATAACCGCCCTCCACAGAAGGAAGATCCTCCAGATAGCGCATCCCAATCTCATCCCCGTAGTAGATGAAAGGAGCTCCTGGAACTGACAGCAGGAACGCAAAAGCAATTTTCATCTCTTCTTCATCCAGAGTGCGGCGCATCCTCTCCATATCATGGTTTCCGGAAGGAATGCACATAAGCCCCATACGGTTGGTAGCCTCGTAATCTGCTCTGTATTTTGCCACAAATTCGGAGATATCCCCTTTCCCTCTCCTGGAGAAATAGGGCTCCTCCACCCTGAAAAGATCCAGGTAGTGGGATGGGCCGAAATGAAGCAGGAAATCCATATGGAAACCGCCCCGCAGGGAACGCCCCGGATCTCCCCACTCAGAGATAATGGCACAGTCCGGGAACTCTTCATCCATAAACCTTCTAAAATCCTGCCAGAGACGAATCGTAGCCTCCTGGCCCTCATCGTTCTTCACCAGGGAGCCTGCCATATCCACCCTGAATCCATCGCATCCCATAGACATCCAGAAACGCATCACGTCCTTCATAGCTTCTCTGGTGGCCAGGGGGCCCGGAGCGTCCACCGGCTGCATCCACTCCCGGTCAATCTTGGCAAAACCGTAGTTCAGCGCCGGCTGAATGGAAAAGAAGTTCACGGCACAGGAACCGCACCTCTCATAAAAACCTCTGACAGAGCCGGAGACGCTTCCCACGTCCTTAAAATCTTCCCAGATGCTGTCGGTCCAGACGTACCGGTCTGTATATTCGTTCTTCTGCGCCCTGCAGGATTCTTTAAACCACGCATGTTCAATAGAAGTATGCCCCGGAACCAGATCCAGAATAACCCGCATTCCCCTTTTGTGGGCTTGCGCAAAAAGCTCTCTCAAATCTTCATTGGTTCCGTAGCGGGGCGCTACTTTTTTATAATTGGAAACATCGTATCCCGCATCAAAAAAGGGCGACTCAAAGCAGGGATTCAGCCAGATTCCGTCACATCCCAGCTCCTTGATGTAGTCCAGTTTCCGAATGACTCCCTGTAAGTCGCCAATTCCATCTGCATTGGTGTCCAGAAAGCTCTGGGGATAAATTTCATAAAAGACGATGTTTTCTAACCATTTTGGCATACTCATTGCTGTTCCTCCTGTTCTGCCTGTCCGGCGCTGTATAAGTTTTCAGAGTCTTTCTTCTCAGGTATTGTACAATTTTTTTGTCTTATGGATCAGCTTTTCATACACAGAAAGCATATCCCGATCCCAGGCCGAGACGTAGCTTCCCACCTCTTCGGCCGGAACCCACATGGCCCCTTTCGTCTCTTCCTCTCTGTGATGAAGAGGTTCTCTTTCATCTGCCACGCAGAGATACGTAAGGTTTAGGTGTACGTGGGAGGTGACAAACTCTCCCCTTCTCACATGAGGCGGAACTGGGAGAATCTCCACGGAAAAAATCTCCGCCGGCTCCTTCCAGTGACGGATGGAACCCAATCCCGTCTCTTCTCTTCCTTCTCTGACAGCCACCTCATGGAAATTTTCATCCCCATCGCAGTGGCCGCCGCACCAGCCCCAGGAATCATAAATCCTATGATAAACCAAAAGAACCCTGGATCCATCCTCATTGATGATCCAGGGTGAGGCTGTGAAATGTCCAAAATGATTCTCTCTCTCCAGTACATTGTCAAACTTTTCCGTATACTCCAGCATTACCTGAAGATCCATACGTTCCTGCTCACAGTCCGGCCTGTAAGACTGGAGAAGAGAATAGATATTCTGCCGCATTTTCTCAATCCTCTTTTATAAGTTTATATGTGTCCGGTTCTTTTCCTTCAGCCTGGAGATGGCCCTTGCCAGCACCGCCTGAGTCCTGTAATACTCCTGAATGCTGTGCTTCTGGCGAAGTTCCTCCTGGGCACGCTCCATAGCGGCCCTGGCCCTGGCCTCATCAATATCTTCCGGCCGCTCCGCCGTATCCACCAGGACCGTGAGACGGTTATTTGCCATCTGCGCAAAGCCGCTTCCCACCGCCGCATAGCTCCAGCTTCCGTCTTTGTCCTGAAGTCTCAGCTCTCCGGGCTGAATGCTGATAACCTCGTTCTCATGGCGCGCCATGATCCCGCACTCTCCGTCCAACGCAGGCAAAACAACCATCTGTACATCTCCATTGAAAAACATTTTATTGCTTGCCATGATCCTTACATGAAACAGCGCCATTCTCTCACCTCTTTATCTTCCCTGCCCCATGGCAGCGGCCTTTTCCTTCACCTCGTCAATGGTTCCCACGTTAAAGAAGGCTGCTTCTGGATATTCGTCCATCTCACCGTCAATGATGGCTTTAAAGCCTCGCACCGTCTCTTTTACAGGAACGTATTTTCCCGGCACCCCTGTAAAAGTCTCTGCCACGTGGAAGGGCTGAGAAAGAAATCTCTGGATTTTCCTTGCCCTGTAAACCGTGATCTTATCATCCTCGGACAGTTCTTCCATACCGAGAATTGCGATAATGTCCTGAAGTTCTCTGTATTTCTGCAGCATCTCCTGGACACGCCTTGCCGTATCGTAGTGTTCTTTTCCCACCACGTCCTCTTCCAGAATCCGGGAATTGGATTCCAAAGGATCTACAGCCGGATAAATTCCCTGCTCCACAATCTTTCTAGAAAGCACTGTGGTAGCGTCCAGATGGGCAAATGTGGTGGCCGGCGCCGGGTCCGTCAAGTCGTCCGCCGGCACATACACAGCCTGAACGGAGGTTACGGATCCTCTTCTGGTAGAAGCGATTCTCTCCTGAAGCTCTCCCAGATCTGTAGCCAGGGTAGGCTGATATCCCACGGCGGAGGGCATTCTTCCCAGAAGGGCTGAAACCTCGGAACCTGCCTGTACAAAACGGAAAATATTGTCGATAAAAAGCAGCACGTTCTGATGCTCCTCATCTCTGAAATATTCCGCCATGGTAAGCCCTGACTCCGCCACACGCATACGGGCTCCGGGGGGCTCATTCATCTGTCCGAACACCAGAGCCGTCTTTTCCAGAACGCCGGATTCTTTCATTTCTGTCCACAGGTCATTCCCCTCCCTGGAACGTTCTCCTACTCCGGTGAAAATAGAATATCCGCCGTGCTCTGTGGCAATGTTTCGGATCAGCTCCTGGATCAGCACAGTCTTTCCCACGCCTGCGCCTCCGAAGAGGCCGATCTTGCCGCCTTTTGCATAGGGCGCCAGAAGGTCGATGACCTTGATTCCTGTCTCCAGCATCTCCACGACAGGACTCTGTTCTTCAAAGGAAGGCGGCTCCCGGTGAATGCACCAGTGCTGTTCCTTTTCAAGGGATTCCCCTCCGTCTATAGTCTCACCCACTACATTAAACAGACGTCCCAGAGTCTTTTTCCCCACCGGCACCTGAATTCCCGAACCGGTAGCCGTAACTTCCATGTCTTTCTGAAGGCCGTCGCTGGAAGCCAGCATAATGCAGCGCACCGTATTGTTTCCAATGTGCTGGGCCACCTCCATTACGCAGCGCTTTCCGCCGTTGTTTACCTCCAGGGCATCCTTAATGTAAGGCAATTCTTTATCATCAAATTCAACGTCTATGACCGGGCCCAGTATCTGGACAATTCTTCCTTTTGTCATATCAGTGAACTCCTTTCTTCATTTTCTGCGCTCTCGCCCCGCTGACTACTTCCGTGATCTCCTGGGTAATCATTGCCTGTCTGGCACGGTTGTACTCAATAGACAGATCGTGGATCATTTCCTGGGCGCTGTCGTTTGCCGCCTGCATGGCGGTCATCCTGGCATTATGTTCACTGCAGTAGGATTCCACAAGGGCGCCGTAAATATATCCCGAAAGATAGCTGGGCACCATGCTGTTAATCACTTCATTGGGAGAGGGATTAAACCGGAATTCTTCCTGATATACGTTGGCAGAAAGCCCTGCCGGATTAAAGCGTCCTCTGGTCAGCGGCAGGAGCCTCTCAAAATTGGTCTCTGTCTGTATTCCGTTTTTCATGGACGTGAAAATCATATAAACTTCATCCACTTCACCGCTGTCATACATCTCAAGAATCTTGGTAGCGATGATCCTGGCCCGGCCGATGGTGGGATGCTGAGCCGTGTACAGGAAATGCTGATCTACAGGGATCTTTCTGGCGGCAAAATACTGTCTTCCCAGTTCCCCTACTACCAGCAGATGCCGGTAGGTATCCCGCATAAAGTGTTCCTCAGCAATCTTCAGCACATTGTGGTTGTACGCTCCCGCCAGTCCCTTATCCGCTGTCACTACCAGATAGCACCGTTTCTCCCTGGTGCTTTTCTCACCTTCCTTCACAAAATACCGGTTGTCAAGATCCGGCATATGCCTTAAGGTTCTGGACATCATGGAGCGGAGCATGAAAAAATACGGCTCCGTATCCTCCAGCTCTTTTTTGGCTTTCCTCAGCTTCGTGGAAGAAATCATATACATGGCGTTGGTGATTTTCATCGTGTCCCGGATACTTTTCATCCTGCTTTGGATTTCCCGTGCGTTAGCCATATTCTCACCCCTGCTCTGTATTCTTCTTCCATACAGAAGTCTTGAATTCTTTTGCCCCTTCCACGATCTGTTCTCTCAGCTCATCTCCCAGAGAGGCAGTGGTAGCCAGCTCTTCAATAATGCCTTCCCGCTTCTCATGGAAAAAGTTCAGCAGTTCGTTCTGAAACTCTTTAATCTCCTCCGTGGGAATGTCAAGAAGCACTTTTCCCGTAGCCGCACACAGGGTAATTACCTGTTCCGGCATAGAAAGAGGATGACACAGAGGCTGTTTAAGCAGCTCCATCAGCCCTTTTCCATAGGCAAGCTGTTCCTTGGTAGCTGGATCCAGGTCTGAGCTGAACTGGGTAAACACTTCCATCTCTCGATACTGGGCCAAGTCTATACGAATGCTGCCCGCCGCTTTTTTCATGGCCTTGGACTGAGCCGCACCGCCTACACGGGATACAGAAAGGCCCACGTTTACGGCAGGACGCATCCCGGCAAAGAAGAGATCGCTTTCCAGGAAAATCTGACCGTCTGTAATGGAAATTACGTTGGTAGGTATATAAGCGGATACATCTCCCGCCTGTGTCTCGATAATAGGAAGGGCCGTGATTGAGCCGCCTCCCAGCTTTTCGTTCAGACGGCTGGACCTCTCCAGCAGCCTGGAATGCAGATAGAATACATCCCCAGGATAAGCCTCACGTCCCGGAGAGCGTTCAAGCAGAAGAGACAGCGCCCGGTATGCCACCGCATGCTTGGAAAGATCATCATACACAATCAGCACATCTTTTCCCTGATGCATGAAAAATTCTGCCAGGGCCGTCCCTGCGTAGGGCGCAATATACTGAAGAGGCGCCGGCTCTGAAGCCGTGGAGGACATGACAATGGTATATTCCATGGCCTCATATTTCTGCAGCGTATTTACAATCTTAGCAACGGTGGATGCCTTCTGCCCTACCGCCACGTAGATGCAGATCACGTCTTTTCCCTTCTGGTTCAAAATCGTGTCAATGGCAATGGACGTCTTCCCCGTCTGCCTGTCCCCGATAATCAGCTCTCTCTGGCCTCTTCCAATGGGGAACATGGAGTCAATGGAGAGAATCCCTGTTTCCATGGGGACTCCTACGGATTTACGGTCCACAATGCTGGGCGCTTCTGACTCAATAGGCATGTATGTATACGCCTTGATCTCTCCCTTGCCGTCAATGGGCGCTCCCAGAGCGTCCACCACTCTTCCCAGGAATCCTTCCCCAGCAGGGATTCCCGCTCTTCTTCCGGTACGCATAACCCGGGTCCCCTCCCGGATCTCCGTGTCTCTTCCAAACAGAATACAGGCCACCTCATCCCGGCGGACATCCTGCACCATGCCTTTGACGCCTCCGTCAAACTGGACAATTTCACCGTACATGGCGTGGTCAATTCCATCAATGGCAGCGATCCCGTCACCGATTCTCTTAACCACACCCACCTCTTTGTCCTTGGCTTCCAGGTCAAAGTCTTCAATCTCACTTTTCAGGATGGAGATAATTCCTTTTACGCTGGCGTCCTGTTCTTCCGGCTCCACATAAAGCTTCTCAGCCATCTGACGGATTCTACCCTGGGTGGACCAGTCAAATTCCTGATTGCCCACAGTCAGAATAAAACCGCCGCTTAAGGATTCATCCTGCTCAGCTATAAATTCAATGCGCTGCGTTCCCGCCTTTCGCTCTGCGAAACGCCGGATCTGTTCCATCTGTTCCTCCTCGGGCGGGGTTACATAGCGCAGCCGCACTTTTATCTTGTTTCTTCCCTGGGGATCCATCTCCTTATACGCCTTGCATACCTCAGGGAACCGTTCAATATCGTCATTGTCGCACAGCAACTTTAAAAAATTGCGGATTGGCTGTGGAAATACCTTGTCAATTACATTATGCTTGCCAGCCAGACCCACCGCAGGGTTGGAAAAAGTCTCCAGAAGCTGCGGAGCCGACTGGAAAATGTCCAGAGACTGCTCAACCGCCTCCCTGTTGACACCCATTTCCAGCGCCATTTTTGCATACTTTTCTACTGCCTGCACCATTTTTGATTCTCCATTCTACTTAGCCTTTGAAAGAAATTCATCATAAAGGGCCTTGTCGTTTTCTGCGTTGTCTTTTCTGGTCACAATCTTCGTCGTAGCGGTCACAACCATATCTTTAATCTCAGCATGGGCCTTCTGCAGCACCTTCTCCTTCTCAAGCTCAGCCTCCGCCTTTGCCTTGTCCAGTATGGAGTCCGCTTTTTCATGAGCCTCCTCCACGATCCGGCTGTACTCTCCAGCCGCCTCTCTTCTGGCCTGGGCTACAATCTTTGACTTCTCTTCCTCTGCGCTGCGCAGGGATTCCTCATACTGTCTCTTTGTCTCCTGGGCCTGATCTGTCAGGTCCTTCGCCTCTTTAAACTGCTGCTCCGCTTCCTCCCGGCGCTTTTCGATAATCTGATTTACCGGTTTAAACAGGAAGTGCTTCAGCAGTAAAAACAAAATTATAATATTGATCGCATTAAAAAGTAAGTTCCAATCTAACCGCAGCACCTGCTACACCTTCCTTTCCCACTCTTCGTACATCCTGCTGCCAGATTATCCCAGGAACAAAATAATCAGAAGACCGATAACGAAACCGTAGATTGCCGTTGCCTCGGCCAAAGCGCATCCCAGAAGAAGAATTTTACTGATCTTACCCTCTGCTTCCGGCTGTCTCGCTACAGCGTCCGCTGCCTTTGCAGTGGCGATCCCAATTCCAATTCCTGCTCCAATACCTGTCAATACTGCGATACCTGCTCCAATTGCGATTAATTCTGCCATGATTTTCTCTCCTTTTTAATCTGAATGTTATTCTACTGCTTCCTTGACAAACAGTGAGGTTAAGAATACAAACACGTAAGCCTGAATCAGGCCGTCAAAAATATCAAAATAAAAGCTGAAGGGCAGAGGAAGCCCCACCGGAAGAATCTGCTTGATCAGTTCCATAATAACAAATGCTCCCAGGACATTTCCAAAAAGCCGCATGCACAGCGATAAGGGGCGGATGAAAATTTCCAGCACATTGATGGGGGCGATGACTGCCACCGGCTGCGCAAAGCTTTTTGCCCATTTTTTTACTCCTTTTTTCCGAATACCTGCCATCTCAATCAGTATAATACTCATCAGAGCCAAAGCCGCTGTGGTATTCAGATCCTTGGTGGGCGGCTTGAACCCGATTAGCCCGATCACGTTTGAGATCCCCAGATAGACCAGCACAGTTACCAGATAAGGGGCGTACTCTTTTGCGTGCTCTCCCAGCATCCCCTCCACCAGGTTATTCAGCCAGGTAACAATGTACTCCAGAGCCGCCTGCCGCTTACTGATTCCATGTACTTTCAGGTTTCTCGTCAGGATCAGGGAGAGAAGTACCAAAAATGCCATGATGATCCAGGTTACAACCACAGACTCTGCCACGCCGATGCCGCCGAACACCGGTATCGTAAACACGGTTTCGCAATTCAGCTCTTCCATCAGGCCTTCTGCCAAATTCTCCATAACACCTTTTCCTTCCTTTCTTATGTTTTTGCGCACAGATCCTCCGAACAGCCTGTGCTGCGGTTCCAACCAAAAACCGTAAACCACAGCCAGAAAGCCGGCTGTCGGCTGCGCTGCGGAAGTCCGGTCCATGCCAAGATTTCTGAATGAAACAGATTAAGCCCCTAAGGGCTCCTGGTTCATGGCAATTTTCCGGCATTGCCTTTCCTTCCTTTCTGTATTATACTCATGGAATAGAAAGATGTAAAATGTATTTTTAAGATTTTTATTATATCATTTTTGTATTACTGAAGAAGACGTATTGACAGCTTCCGGCACTTTAAAAAGGAGAATATATGGCGATTTCATACGATTACTACCGCATTTTTTATTACGTGGCAAAATACAAGAACTTTACCCAGGCAGCTAATGCCCTAATGAACAATCAGCCGAACATTTCCCGCTCCATCAGCAATTTGGAGCATGAGCTGGGCTGCCGTCTCTTTGTCCGTTCCAATCGGGGCGTCACCCTGACTCCGGAAGGCGAAAAATTATACGCCAGAGTGGCTGTGGCGCACCGCCAGCTTCAGGCAGCCGAGGCAGAGCTTGCAAAAGAGAGGAGCCTGCAGAGCGGCATGATTTCTATAGGAGTCAGCGAGACAGCCCTGCATGTCCTCCTGCTCTCCAGGCTTCAGGACTTTCACAAAACTTACCCTGGGATTCGCATCCGTATTTCCAGCGTTTCCACTCCCCAGGCCATCACCGCTCTGAGATCCGGCCTGGTAGATTTCGCTGTGGTAACTACGCCCACAAAGATTATACGGCCTTTGGAGGAAATCATTCTCCGCCAGTATCAGGAAGTCCTCATAGGAGGCCCCCGTTTTAAAGCTCTTCAAAACCGCACTCTCTCCTTAAAGGAGCTGTCCTCCTACCCGCTGATCCTTATGAACAGTCAGTCCAACACTCACGACTTTTATATGCGGTTCTTTCTGGAACACGGCATAACCTTCCAGCCGGAGATCGAAGCCTCCTCCGTGGATCAGATTTTTCCCATGATAAAAAACGATCTGGGCCTCGGCTTCCTGCCGGAGGATATGATTCGGGAGGCTGTCCGCGAGGGGGAGGTTTTTCCTCTGAAGCTTGAATATAAGATTCCCATGCGTTCCGTGTGCCTGATCCGGGATGCGGACCGGCCCATGAGCATTTCCGCCACGGAGCTGGTAAAGCTTCTGCGCAGTTCTTAAGAACCAGAATGAGAAAGAGGCTGGCGCATGTCAATGCGCAGCCCCTTTGATCGATACTATAGTATTGTTCTTGTTCTCAGCCGTTCCACTCTTTCAGCCAAACCAGCATTTCGCCCTCGCCCCGGTTGTTCCAGCAGTAGTAAGGAACCGCTGTAAATTCCACCTCTTCCACCAGAGGCTTTTCTTCACTATAGAGTCCTCCCTTCCAGGAGTCTCCGCTGATCCTTCTGCCCTTTCCCTTTACCTTAACGATTCCTCCTAAAAGATCTGACTCTTCCTCGGTAAGAGGCTTCTCCGTATCGGCAAAAATAGCCGGAAGGTTGTCCCCATTATCCGCTTCCTCCAGGCAGTACACCAGAGGACCTCTCATAATAGCAGCCTTTCCGGAATCCGCCCTCACCTGTGGATTTGCGTACAGATATCTGGGAGGCGCCTGGAAGCTAACTCGGATCTCTCCATCCTTTTTCATGAAAACCCGGCAGTATCCCTTCTCGGTTTGCTCTGTTTCCATTCCTGGACACAGAACCTGGTACTCTCTGGCATAATCGGGAATTCTCAGGAAAATTTCCGCTCCCTTTTCCGGCACTCCGGCTACCTCCAGCACAAATTGGTTCTCCCAGGGGAAACGGGTTGACAGTTTAAGAGAAACCTCACCGTCCTTCACCAGCACCTTCGTTTCATTGGAAACGAACAGATTCACGAAAATCTGGTTCTGCTCCGAATCCACCCCGTAGATGTACTGTCCCAGGGAAGCCAGCGTTCTGGCAATGTTAGGCGGGCAGCAGGCCACGCCGAACCATTTCTGCCGCACTGCCTTTACGTGTTTCTTGGAAGTTCCGTCCATGCAGGCAGGCGGCCATACCTCCAGCGGATTTACGTAGAAAAAGCTTTTCCCGTCCAGGGCGATCCCCGCCAGAACCGTGTTGTAAAGAGCTCTCTCCGCCACGTCTATGTAACGGCTCTCTCTGGTAATCTGGTTCATCCTCAGCCCGAACAGCGCCAGCCCGATGGATGCGCAGCTCTCAGAGTAATTGTATTCATTGGGGAGATCATAGTCCACCGTGAACCGTTCCAGGATTCCAGAAGACCCGATGCCTCCAGTAATATACATTCTCTTCTGGGTCATGTTTTCCCACAGTGTCTCACAGGCCCGCAGAAGCTCCTGATCCTGATAAGCCTCCGCAAGATCTGCCATGGCGCAGTACAGATATACGGCCCGCACAGCATGTCCCTCCGCCGTGGTCTGCTGCCGCACTGGAAGATGGGACTGGGAATAAGCCGGCGTATAGTCCGCAAACTCAGGGAAAATCCTCTTATAATCTGGCCTTGCGAACTCCTGAAGGAAGTAGTTTTCCCCTACGCCTCTGGCATCCACGAAGTATTTCGCCTGGTCCAGGTACTTCTTGTTTCCGGTCGCCTGATACAGCTTGATCAGACCGATCTCCACTTCCTCATGCCCCGGATACCCGTGAATCTTTCCTTCCTCAAATCCAAAGGTATCACAGATCAGATCTGCAAACCTGCACATACAGTCCAAAAACTTCCGTTTTCCGGTGCCCCTGTAATAGGCCACCGCCGCTTCCATCATATGGCCGGCCGTGTACAGTTCATGTCCTTCACAAAGATTTTTCCACCGGCCCTCCGGCTCCTTAATGGTAAAATACGTATTCAGGTAGCCGTCCTCCCACTGAGCCTCGGCAATCAGGTCAATCACCTCATCCGCCGTCTTCTCAAGCTCAGGATCCGGATAACAGTTTAAGGTAAATCCCACTGCTTCCAGCCATTTAGCCGCATCTGTATCCTGAAAGACCGCTCCGTAGAATTCTCCTTTTTTCCTGCCTGCGGCAATCTTAAAGTTTTCCAGGCAGTGGCTGGACTCCGCATCGGGGATCCTGTCATTCATAGCCTCCCACTGATAGGGAATAATGGCCTTTCGCACAAGATCTACATGCTGGGACCAAAAGGAATCCTGTATGGATATCTGCTGCAGTTCCAATGATTGTAGCCTCATAAAACCCTCCTTGTATTCCTTTCTTTTTCTTATACTTTACGCTTTCACCGCTCCGTTTGTCAATCCACTTACAATGTACTTCTGCATAAAAATAAAGATCAGCACTACAGGAGAAATAGCTATGATTCCAAAAGCCATGGTAGAATTCCACAGGGTCTGGTACTGCTGCACATAATTGTAAATGCTGGAAGTGATAGGCCTCATATTTGGATCCGTAATAAAAGTAATTCCATAAATCAAATCGCCCCATGCATACACAAAGGAGAACACTGCCGCCACTACTACTCCCGGTCTCGCTATAGGAAGCATAATCCTGAAGAAGGACTGCCAATACCCGCAGCCATCGATGTTTGCCGCCTCATCCAGTTCCTTGGGAATGGACAGAAAATAGGTCCTAAGAATAATAATACTAAAAGGAATTCCCAGGGTAGCATCCGCCAGTATCGGCGCCCAGTAGGTATTTAAAAGCTTTGCCCCTGAAAACATAATGTACAGGGAGGTAAGTACCAGGGTAGAAGGAAGCATCTGGGTAATCAGGAAAAAGAGGATCAGTGCCTTTTTCGCCTTAAATCGGAATCTGGCCAGACCGTAAGCGGCAGGGATCGCCAGCACTGTGGAGATAACGGTAGCTCCCACAGCAATGATGGCGCTGTTTTTGAATCCCCTGAGTGTATCGCTGGAAGCAGAGAGCTGATCCTGGAAGGCCTCCAGAGTCAGATTCCTGGGCCAAAGCGGAGTCGGGATCTCAAAAATCTCTACCTGGGTCTTTAATGCCGTTACCACCATCCAGTACAGAGGAAATATAAATATTATGAAGATTACAGCTCCCAGAAGGAAAGCAGTAATCTGGCTTCTTCTCTCTTTTTTGCCCATTACATAATCTCCTCCTCTTCATTGATTAATTTAATATAGAAGATTCCCGCTATCAGAAGGATCACAAACAGCACGTTTGCGGCTGCGGCTCCCTGGCTGAACTGGAATTCTTCAAAAGAAAGACGGTATGCGTAGGTGGAAAGCAGCTCTGTTGAATTAATGGGCCCTCCCTTTGTCATAACCCACACCAGGTCAAATACTTTAAAGGTATACACGAATCCCAGGGTCAGCACAGACATAATAGCAGGCTTAATCATGGGAATGGTTATCTGAAACAAGGTCTGGAATTTGTTGGCTCCATCCAGGGAACAGCTCTCATACACGTCTGCCGGGATCGTGGTGAGCCCTGTAATCAGCAGCATCATGTTAAAGGGAATTCCGATCCAAATATTCGCCACCACAATGGCCACCATGGCGGTTCCCGGCTGCAGCAGCCACTCCAAAGGCTGATCAATCAAATGCAGTCCCTGAAGAAACTGATTGATGATTCCTCCGGTGCTGGCGAACATAAACTTGAATAAAAGTCCGGCTACTGTAACTGGAAGCAGCCATGAGATCATGGTAACTCCCCGGAAAAAGGAACAGCCTGGAAATTTTTTGTTAAACAGAAGCGCCAGGGCAAAACCAATGATAAACTGAAAAAAGATGGAGCAGACAGTAAATACCAGAGTGTTGATAATGGCTGTAACGAGAATAGAATTATTGCTGGTAAAAAGATCAATATAATTCTGCAGTCCCACAAACACCTGGTTTTCCGGTCTTGCAAAGGAATATACATCCACATTTTTCAGACTCAGCACAATATTCTGAATCATCGGGTAACCGATAAAAATTAACATATACACAGCGGCAGGAAGGGTAAAAATAAATCCCATTCTGGCCCCGCCGTTTAATTTTCTCTTCTTCTTCATTGTATCCTCCAGAAAAACAACCGAAAGCAAAAGGCCGTCCCACAAGCGTCAGGACCAAAGTCTTTCCAACAAAACTTGTGGGGCGGCCCCCTTTATGTTTACTGAATTGCGTCTACTGCTGCCTGAGTGTCGGCTGCTGCCTGCTCAGGAGTCTTAGCGGAAGTCATCACTTCCTGGAATCCTGTCTGGATTGCGCTTGAGTAGGAAGGCCAGGATGCGCTGGGTCCTCTGGGAATTGAAGTCTCTATCTGAAGCAGGAATGCCTGCTGAATAGGATCCTCTGTCCAGTATGTATCCTGTGCTGCCTCTGTTTTCGGAGGATAGGAACCGTACAGCTTCATAGCCTCTACCATAACGTCTGTCTGGTCATAATATTTCAGGAATGCTTCTGCGCCTGAAGTATCATCCTTGTTTACAACGCCCATGTTCTCGCCGCCCAGAATAGAGGTAGCCTGTCCTGACTCTGCGTCTTTCTTAGGCAGAACCGTAACGCCATAGTTAAGATCCGGTGCGTTTGCCTCAATCCCCGGAATCTGCCAAGGACCATTCTGCTGCATTGCCAGGTTGCCTGCCATAAAGTTGTTATTTACGTCTGACTGTGTCCAGTTTACGCACTCTTTGGTCCAGGAACCTTCTTCGATCATCTCCTGCATTAAGGTATAAGCATCTACGCCGCTCTCAATGTCTGTGTAGGAACCGCCCGCTGTGTACAGCCACTGGAGACACTGGAAGGTACCCTCATCCGTATTCGTAGCCGCATTTCCGAATCCGTATACGCCATCCTTGGTAAGAGCTTTTGCCATTTCTCTGAACTCTTCCCACGTGGTGTTCTCATCAGGATAGTCAATACCGGCTTCATCAAACATGTCCTTGTTATAGTACAAAGCCGTACAGTTTGTGGCAAACGGAATGCCATAGTGCTTCCCGTCAAGCATCGTGGATTCCATGGGGCCCTGGATGTATTCATCCCAGTTAATATCCGCATCTGAAATGTCGCCAAACAGTCCCAGTTCAATGAAAGACGCCATGCTGCACCCGTCCAGGATTACCAGGTCGGGAAGCTCTCCTGACGCAATCCCCAGGGTAAGCTGTTTCTCATAGTCTGCGAAGGGAACGTAGGTGTGGCTTGCCACGTACTCATCCTGAGATGCATTAAAGCCGTCGATCAGCGTCTGCATCATCTCTTTCTGGGCATCTGTTTCAAAATAATCCCAGATCACCACTTCCTTTTTCCCTTCTTCTGCCGCTGCAGTAAGCCCCGTTCCTGAAAGGGCTCCCAGAGCTGTCGCTGCCGCAAGAGCCGCAGCCAAGGTTCTTCTCCTTATCATTGTAAGACCTCCTTTATAATTATTCTCAGCACCCTTGCTGTTGTCATAATTATAAAAGAGGCCTCTTTTTTCATGAATTCTAATAATTTAAGATTAGTGGACAAATTTCAGCTTAATTTCTTCCCCTATCTCCCGGGCCGTCATCTCCCCGGAAATCAGACCGTACAGCCCTTCCGTCAGATCTTTGGAAACAGATGGCCAGGAATCGATATTGGTCCGCACCACGGCGCCATACATCTGCTCTTCAAAAACTTTCATAACCTCTCTGTTCTTTGTGTATTCCAGCGCCGAGGCGATTTTGGCCGGAAGCACCTGGGCCTTTTCACAGAACTCTGCCAATCCTCCCTGCTCTACGCAGTAAGTAAGGAATGCCAGGGAGCCTTCTTTATTCTTCCCTTTCAAAATCCCTATGTTTTCTCCCCCCACCACGGCTGCTCCCGTTTTCTCTCCTGGAATGGGAATCACCCCATAAGAAATCCCCTCTTCTTCTAGGGCCGGAAAAACCCAGGGGCCATTCTGCATGATAGCAGCTCTCCCATTTATGAATTCCAAGGACAGATCTGTCTGGGTCAAATTAATGCAGTTCTCCGAAAGGCTTCCATCTTCCAGCAGCTCTTCCAGAAAAGCAAATGCTTTTTCCGCGTCCCCCTGAGCCGCCAGCACCCAGGGCAGAATCTGAAAGGCTCCCTGCTCTCCCTCCATTCCGCACAGCAGGAAGCCATAGCAGTCTTCCGTTGTAAGGGCTGCCGCCGCCTTCCGCAGCTCTTCCCAGGTCCCCGGAGGATCAATCTCTGCTTCCTCCAGCATCTTTTTATTATAAATCAAGGCTGTATTGTTGCAGTTAAAAGGAATCCCATAATATTTCCCCTGAAACTCCACTGTGTCTAAAAGAACACTGTAATACTCTTCCTCCACATTCCACTCCTGGGCTTTGTCTGTGATATCCTCAAACATTCCCAACTGAATCAGCCCCGGCATATCCGGATTATCCAGAATCGCCATATCAGGCAGGGCATCCTCCGTGTAGGCAGAAGTCAAACCCTTGGCAAAGCCTGTCATAGGAACGTATTCCCAGAAAGCCGTATACGCATTCTGTGACTGGTTAAAATCTCTCACCAGCATATCCAGCCCTTCTCTCTGGGCGTCTGTCTCATAATACGTCCAGATCAGCAGCTCTTCCCTCTCCGCCTTTTCCCGCCGCACGGATGCCGCATCCTCCTTTGCGCATCCTCCAAGGGCAAGAGCTGCAGCCATTAAAAACACAGAAAGAAAAACCCTCCTTTTTCTATCCGAGCTGCCGGTAGTCTCCCGGCGACACGCCGATCTCTTCTTTAAAAACCCGGTTGAAATATTTCGGATCATTGTATCCTACCTCCTGGGAAATTTCATATATCTTTTTATCCGTTCCTTTCAGCAGCCTCTTGGCATGGCTGATCCTGAACCGCTTTACAAAGGTGGTGAAATTAATCCCCACCTCTTTATTAAAAAGGGTACTCAGGTATTCTGGCGTAATCTCCAGATAATCCGCCAGAATTTCCAGGGAGAGGTTTTCTTTGTAATGTTCCCGGATATAGCCAAGAGCTCTTTTAATCGTATAATTGCGGATATCCTCTTTCCGATCCGTAAAGCTGACAATGGCCTGAATAACCTGATCAAAGCTGTGCTCCAGCTCCCCAAGCGTCACCGCCTCTGCCGCCTGCCTTGTAAGATCCAGATTTCGGATTTTCTTATACATTTCAGGATTCACCTCACTGCAGATGCCGGATATAAAATTCAGCATTTTGATATAGCCGTGACGCATAGAATTGGGGCTGCATTTCATCTCTTTCATATAACTTTTAAAAGCCTCGCCCTCCTGCCGAAGGCGTCCTCCTGAACCATTGCAGACCGCTGTCTGTATTTCTCCTTCCAGCGCTTTGGGATACTCATACGGCTTTTCTTCCATCTTCTGAATCTCTTCCAGCGTAAGAAGCTTTCTGTAACCGGCCAGCATCCCCCAGGGATATGCGCTCCTGCAGTCGGCGGCAAGGCCTGAGAGCTCCTGCAGTTTTTGCACCTGGGCAAAGATCCACACCGGCTGATCCTCCCGTTCTGCATCGAGATACAGTCTTCTCTGCATTTTTGCCATCAGTTCTTCAGCCGAACTGCCTCCCTGAAAGAGGCAGAACATCTCCTGTGAGCTCTCCAGAATGGTGCTGCACATCCCGTACGCTGGATTTTTCTTTCTGAAATCCTCCCATCTCTTTTCTATGCAGGCCTCATATCGGGTTTTTGTACTGCCTGTATAGCCTGCCACCAAAAAACATGGCTTCCCCTCCTGGAAACCTCCCTGTTTTTCAAGCTGCCTGCAGACTTCCTCCTTGTCCCGCTTCCCTCCCAGCAAAAGCTCTCTTAACAGCCCTTCTGCGGTTCGGGCCGTTTTCTCTTCCTCTTCCCTGATTTTTTCCTGGATTTTGTCCAACAGGCTTGTAACATCCTCCGCTGCCAAAGGCTTCAGAAGATAATCCTCCACGCCGTAGCGCATAGCCTTTCTGGCGTATTCAAATTCAGAATATCCGCTGAGTACCACACGGTGACAGGAGATTCCTTCCCTATCCAAAGCTTCCATCATCTCCAAACCGTCCATCTCAGGCATACGAATATCAGAGATGATCAGCTCTGGATGGAGCCGCATAGCCATCTCCAGTCCCTCTTTTCCATTTTTAGCTTCCCCGATAATAGTATGGGAGGTGTGGGCTGATATCAGCCTTGCCATCCCTGTACGTATTTTTATCTCATCTTCTACGATCAGGATTCTCATCTTCTTCCTCCTCCCCCAGCGGCAGCCGCAGAGTTATGACTGTTCCTCTGCCCTGAATACTGCTTACATTCCAGGAAGCTGCCTCTCCATAATACATATGCATTCTCGAAAAAGCGTTGTGCAGACCGATGCTTCTTCCGTCATCCCGGATCGCCTCTTCTTTATCATTGAAGCTCCGCACCATTTCCGGCGGCATTCCTTTTCCATTGTCTTCAATCAGCACAGTAAATTCTCTTCCGTTGTCTGCCATGGAAAAATCCACATGCAGGATCCCCCCTCCCTCCATCTCCTTAAGGCCATGGAGAATGGCATTTTCTACAAAGGGCTGAAGCAGAAGCTTATGTACCTTCCTGGGATAAAGTCTTTCGTCCACGTGAATCTCACAGGAAAAGGCGTCATTGAGCCGCATCTGATGGAGACTTACATACTTTTTCAGCCAATCCTCCAGCTCCCAGATAGTAGTTTTCTGGTTGCTTTTACTGATACTGTATCTTAAGATAACCCCCAGATTACGCAGCATCCGGCTGATCTCATACTCTTCTTTTTCGATGGCCATCCAATTTATGGAATCAAGGGTATTGTAAAGGAAATGCGGATTAATCTGGGCCTCCAAAGCCCGGATCTCTGCGTTTTTCTGCTGCTCTTTGGCCTGCTCCACCTCATGAATCAGCTCTTTAACCTTTACTGTCATACTGTTAAAGTTATCCGAAATAATTCCGATCTCATCGAACGACTGTACCGGCACCACTACATCCAGATTCCCTTTCTGAACCTGCTGCATACCTGATACCACCGAACGCACAGAGGCATCCATGGTCCGTACCGTATATACAATCAAAAGAGTGGTAAAAAGAAGGACGGCCAGTGTCACCAAAATCAGGGCCTGCTGAGTTCTTGAGAGATCTCTGAGCATATACTCCGTGTCATAGGCGTTGCAGAAAATCCACCCTGTCACAGGGTCCTCATATTGATTTATGGCTATTTTCTGCTCCCTGAGATAGCCCGACACCTGAACAAATTCTTCCACTTCCAGATCTGGATTCATTTCCATTCCAGAAAAATCCGGGTCGGGATACGTAATAATCCGTCTGTCTTCATTCAGAATAAAGTTCAGGCTCTGTCCCAGCAGATCTCCGCTGTTATTGCAGATCGTATTTAATATCCTTTCGTCAATGGTCATGACTACCGTCCCGATGCTTCCCCGATCCAGATGGTCAAAATCAAAGAGCCTTTTTGAAATATGGAAAAAGTGACCTTCATTTCTATCCCCCTGAAAGGTCATGGTGTCGGTCAGCACCATTCTGGGCGCATCAATGGCCTCCCGGTAGGGCGGAATCTGGCGCAGGTCTCTGTAGCTGTGCCAAATTGTATTCAGGGAAGAATCATTCTGAAAGTCATAGACCACCGAGGTACCATCCGGGCACACAATAGCCAGACACCGGATTCCGGCTTCACTGTTGTTGTACTGCTTCAGCCGGTCTGTAATCTGATTGTAAGCCATTGCTTTGCGTGTATTCTCTTCATCTGTCAGGGCAAGCACATTCTCAATTACCTGTTCATCCCTGTAGATCTGGTAAATCAGATTCGTATAGACCTGAATGTTTAAGTTTACTCTTTCCGCAATCTGAGTCAGGTTATTTACCATCAGCTCGTCAATTTTCTGCGTCATATTTTTCCGATTTATCTGAAACCCAAAGATCTGAACAAACAAAATAGGAATAATAGAAGCCAAGGCAAAGGCACACATAAGCTTTTTCCCCAGCTTCCAACTGTTATACTGCTTCAGCAGCCGTTTAAACACCTCTATTCCCTCCCCAGTTTCTAGTGTACTGAAACTATTTTGTAAATTATACTATTTTCTGACACAAATCTCCATTGAAGAATTTTAAAAAAGGTGGATTATCTTAATAGAATCATATCTTTAACCCCAGTCTTTGTTTTTTTCTCACAATATATATAGACATCTCTCTCTATATATGATATGATAAATTATCCGGACATCACGCACAGAAAATCACAAACATTTTCACAGAAAGGAGGTGACTACATGACTGACCGTGAAATATTGGAACTGCTTCTAACCGAAATGCAGGGAGTCCGATCTGATATCGATTCCCTTATCTTAAAAACTGATAGGCTTGAAGAGCGGATGGATCGTATGGAACAACGGATGGATCGTATGGAGCAACGGATGGATCGTATGGAACAACGGATGGATCATCTGGAGCAACGGATGGATCGTATGGAAGAGCGGATGGATCGTATGGAACAACGGATGGATCATCTGGAGCAACGGATGGATCGTATGGAGCAACGGATGGATCGTATGGAAGAGCGAATGGATCGTATGGAGCAACAAATGGATCATCTGGAACAACGAATGGATCGAGACTACTCTGCAGCCTTGGATTTCTATGGGAGACAGCAGGAACATAATTCGGCTGTAATTCTCCGTTTTGATGAGATCAACCATCGCTTCAGCAGATGGGAGTATCAAACCATGCAGAATACTGCCGATATTTTGGAATTAAAACTGGCAAGATAAGTTCTTATTATCGAATCTTCATCACTTCTTTCAGTCCGCATTCAGCAAGCCTTGATTTTTATGTTCTTCCTTAGAAAGGCCACAAAATGGAGCCTTCCAAAAGAAAGGAAGGCTCCATCTATTCACGGCAAAGAAAGTTCCAAGGAGGTACTTTCTTTGACTTTCATCTTCGTTTTATTCCACAGTAACGCTTTTGGCCAGATTCCTGGGTTTGTCTACGTCCAGCCCTTTGCCCACTGATATATAGTAAGCCAACAGCTGCAAAGGCACGACTGCCAGGCTGGTAGCGAAGCATTCGATGGTTTTGGGAACGTAAATCGTAAAATCCGCAATATCCTCCATGCTGTAATTTCCATAAGAGGTAAGCCCCAGCACAAAGGCTCCCCGGCTTTTCACTTCCACCAGGTTGCTGATCTCTTTTTCAAAGAGCCCGGACTGAGTAGCGACTCCCACCACCAACGTTCCGTTTTCGACCAGAGAGATGGTTCCGTGCTTCAGCTCTCCTGCCGCATAGGCCTCTGAATGAATGTAGGATACTTCTTTCAGCTTCAAAGAACCCTCCATAGAAATAGCGTAATCCAGCCCCCGTCCAATAAAGAACACATCTCTGGCATGAGAATATTTATTGGCCAGCCACTGAATCCGTTCTTTTTCATCCAAAATCCGCTGAATTTTAGCGGGAAGCCTCTGAAGCTCCTCCACATATTCTCTGTAACGCTCCTGACAGATCTGTCCTCTGACTTTTCCAAAGAGAATTCCCAGAAGGTATACAGCCACAAGCTGAGTACTGTAAGCTTTTGTGGTAGCCACGGAAATTTCCGGCCCGGCCAGAGTGTAAAGGACACTGTCCGCCTCTCTGGCAATGGAGCTTCCCACCACATTGACAATTCCCAAAACTTTATGCCCCCGCTTTTTCGATTCTCTGAGAGCCGCCAAAGTGTCCGCCGTCTCTCCAGACTGGCTTACCAGAATCACAAGGGTATCCGGGGTCATAATAGGATCTCTATACCGAAACTCACTGGCCAGATCCACATCCACCGGTATGCCGGCCAGCCGCTCCAGAACGTATTTTCCACTCATACATACGTGATAGGCGGAACCACAGGCTACCATCTGAAGCCGGTCGATCTGCCGGATTTCCTCCGGTGTCATTCCCAGCTCTTCGATGACAATTTCTCCCTCCTGAATTCTGGGATTTAAGGTATCCGCTACTGCTCTGGGCTGTTCATAGATCTCTTTCAGCATAAAATGCTCAAAACCACCTTTTTCAGCAGACTGCTGATCCCACTCTATAATTGTAAACTCTTTTCGGATTTCTTCCTGATCCAGATCATAAAATGTAATTCCGTCACTGGTCAGTCTGGCAATCTCCATATCCTGGATAAAGCATACCTGATTTGTGTATTTCAGGATTGCCGGTACATCTGAGGCGATAAAATTCCCTTCCTCTGATTTTCCGATAATCAGCGGGCTGTCTTTGCGGACCGCATAAATACTTCCCGGCTGATCCCGGAATAAAATACCCAGGGCATAGGAGCCACGAATCCGTCCCAGCACCTTCGCTATGGCTTCCAAGGGATCTCCCTTGTAGTAGGAATCCAGAAGAAGCGCCAGAACCTCTGTGTCGGTCTCCGACTGGAACTCATATCCCTTTCTTTCCAAATGCTCCTTCAGTTCTTTATAATTTTCTATAATACCGTTGTGAACCAGCACTACCCTTTTATCCTGTGAAAAATGAGGGTGAGCGTTGGCCACAGAAGGCTCCCCATGGGTGGCCCATCTGGTATGCCCGATTCCACAATTTCCTCGGACAGCGTTCCCGCCGTCCGTCATCTCCATCAGTACCTGGAGACGTCCCTTCGCTTTGATTACTTCAATGGAAGATCCGCCTTCCTCTTCCCGTTCTACTGCAATACCGGCGGAATCATATCCCCGGTATTCCAGCTTCGACAAGCCCTCCAGCAGAATCGGCGCAGCTTCCCCGGAACCTGCATATCCAACAATTCCGCACATAGGCTACTCCTCCCTGTATCCTTTCTCTATGATCTTGTCGATGACCTGATCCACATATTTCTCACAAATTTCCTTCTCGGAAGCCTCTACCATAACCCGGACAACCGGTTCTGTACCGCTCTCCCGCACCAGAATCCTTCCGTCGGCGCCAAGTTCCCTGGCCACCTGCTCAACCATAGCCCGCACATCCGCATCTGCCTGGGCTTTTGCTTTATCTGTCACCCGGATATTCTTCAGCACCTGCGGATAAATCTTCACCGGCTTCGCCAGCTCAGAGAGAGTTTTCTTCTTCTCCAGCATCACTTCCATCATCTTAATAGCCGTAAGAATACCGTCTCCCGTATTGGCATATTTCTTAAAAATGATATGCCCGGACTGTTCTCCGCCGATCCGGTAACCATTGCTGGCCATATTCTCGTATACGTACTTATCCCCCACTGCCGTCTTTTCATACTCGATACCGGCCTCATCCAGGGCCTTATAAAGTCCAAAATTTGACATAATGGTGGTTACCACCTTATTTCCTGTAAGCTTTCCCCGGCTTTTCAGATAGCAGCCGTAAATGTAGATAATTAAATCCCCATTTATCACATTTCCATTTTCGTCCACACACATACACCGGTCTGCATCCCCATCAAAGGCAAAGCCCACATCCAGATGCTCTTCCCGCACCAGCTGCTGCAGCTTCTCCACATGGGTGGAACCACAATTTTTGTTAATATTCGTTCCATCCGGTTCATTGCCGATTACGTACGTTTTGGCCCCCAGAGCGTCAAACACACTCTTGGCAATCATCCATGCGCTTCCGTTGGCGCAGTCAAGCCCTACCCTCTTTCCCTTGTAAGAGCGGGTAGCCAATGAAATCAAGTATCCGATATACCGGTTCCTCCCTGCGGCGAAATCTACGGTCTTTCCGATCTTTTCCCCCACCGCAAAAGGAATCTCCCCTGATAACCCGTCTATGTAAGCCTCTATTTTCAGAATCGTATCCTCATCCATCTTCTCACCGGATGCATTGATCAGCTTAATGCCATTGTCATAGTACGGATTGTGGCTGGCGGAGATCATAATACCGCAGTCAAAATTCTCTGTCCTAACCACATAAGACACACTGGGGGTTGTGGTTACGTGGAGAAGGTATGCCTCTGCCCCGGAGGCTGTAAGTCCCGCCACCAGAGAATACTCAAACATATAGGAAGACAGGCGGGTATCTTTGCCGATGGCTACTCTGCACCTCTCCCCCTCTTCCTTGCCCCGGCTATAGTACCATCCAAGGAATCGTCCGATTTTATATGCATGTTCCACAGTCAGATTTTTATTGGCCTCTCCCCGGAAGCCGTCTGTACCAAAGTATTTTCCCATTCTTCTACTCCTTTATTTGCTTTTTAATCATTTAAGAATGTCAACAGCAAGCTTGTCAAAGGCTTTCAATATAAAGAAATCTTCTGTTTGTTTCTGTATACAAAAAACCTCCTGCTCTATAGTATATCCATGGAACGCCGGTTATTCAAGAATTTTTCGTATTTTTTCCTTTATCTCGTGTATCAGTTCAGCCATCAGGGATGACACGGGATGATTTATGCTCGCATAAAAATCAGACCGTCTCGTACCTTTATCTGCTAAGGCAGCCCGGGTTGTGTCCGCTTGGCTCGCTGCTTACGGGAAAATCCGATTTAAACGAGCCAAATTCCACACATACTATGAATTTTCTGTGTTTCCTTTAAAACACATTTACATATTCCTTTCACAAATGTTATAATTTATTGAAACCCTGCAGCTTAATTTCAAAAATGCTGCAGGCGATGTGGCATCGGAGGAATATGACCCCAACATCTCTTAATTTAGAAAGGAACCCTTTTATATGAAAAGAAAAATGATTTATCTTCTTTTGGGCCTTATGGTTGCGGCCGCCGTTTCCGGCTGCGGACAAAATGAAGAAGAAACCGAGCTTTCCACCTCTGCCCCTGCGGAAACATCTGATGAAGATGTAGATTTGTCTGCAGTTGACGCTGAGACGGAAGAAGCTTCCCTGGCGCCCATCACCCCTTCAGATTATCTGGTGCAGGATACTTCAGATTATGTTGTACTGGGCGATTACGATGGGATCGCAGTAGATCAGTATACTTACGAAGTGACGGATGAAATGGTCCAGGAAGAAATTCAGCAGTATCTGGAGATGTCCGGAGAGGAAGTGGAGACGGACGAACCTTCCGAAGCAGGCAATATCGTATATTTCACCATGAGTTACACCGCCGGGGATTCAGACCCCTACCAGGAAAGTACGTACATCACTCTGGGACTGGAAGAATACGGAAGTGAATTTGACGAAAAGCTGACGGGAGTTTCCGCCGGAGATACCCTGGAATTTTCCCTCACCTTCGATGATTCCACCTGGATCGAAGAGTGGATAGATCAGACGGTAGATTTTGAAGTTACCGTGGAAAGCGTATGTACTCTGGATATCCCCGAGTATGACGATGTCTATGCCGAAAGTATGGGCTATACCTCCACCGAAGAATACGAAAGCGCCGTCAGGGAATCCCTTGTGATTTCCTATGAGGATTTAAGTTATTCAGACGCTGCCGAGTCTCTGATCCTTGCAGCCGTTGACCTCACTGAATTTTCCGGCTATCCTGAAGATCTGTATGAAGCCTGCAAAGAAGAAACGGAATCCTACTACCTGATGTTTATCGGCGGAGACAGTACCGAAGATATTTACGACACTTTTGGTATTACGGAAGAGGATCTGGAATCAGAAATACTCTCCACTGTTTACCGAAGACTGTTTATCAGCGCTTACTGTGCTGAAAATGATATTACTGTGACCGAGGAGGAATACACCGATTATCTGAACGCCCTGGCTGACGCTTATGGCTATGAGAGCGCCGTGGCTGCGGAAGAAGACTATACCCGTGAAGCTCTGGTATGGACTGTCTATGAATCCAAGGTTACGGACATCCTTTTTGAATCTGCTGAAATTACAGAGATCCCCTATTCCGAGGAAGAAGAAGGTGT
>LHCFC01400__coassemble_1554_pt1 | contig 26135 bp, 25 predicted proteins | sample LHCFC01400__metabat2_low_PE_019 | metagenome-assembled genome bin LHCFC01400
GGATGATATCGCTTATAGGACGTCGGATCTGGAGGACGCTCTGGTGAAAAAAGTGATTGCCCTTCAGCAGATCCTAGAGGTGTTTGAACATCATCTAAAAGAGTTGGAATGCAAGAAGAAAAACAAGGACGGACTGGAACAGGCTGTGCGGAGACTGAAGAAACTGTACCGGGAAGAAGTGGAAAAAAAGAACCGAAAGCCGGAGCTGACAGCCGTACAGAGATGGAACCAGTACCTTCAGGAGCAGATGATAAAAGACGCCGGGGATTCTTTCCTTGAACATTATGAAGCTCTGATGCAGGGCGGTTTCTTGGGGGATCTTTTTGAGGGGACTCCTTCAGAAAGCATACTCTTGGCTCTTGCGGAAATCAGCGAGAAATATGTTTATACCAGCTCCGCAAAAACCCGGGCGGAACTGTTTGGCCGGAGGGTGATAGAAGCCCTGCTGGATCAATTCCTTCCGGCGGCTCTTGTGTACGATACAGGGGAGGAAGCAAGCTATATTCAGCGCAGAACTATGGATACTGTATCGGAGTTCTACAAATCCATGTATCACAGCGAAGCGTCCGGGAAAAGCCCCAGTGAAAAGCTTTATCTGAGAATTCTTATGATTACGGATTATATAAGTGGTATGACGGACAGCTATGCCAGGAGGCTCTATCAGGAGCTGAATGTCTGATTCCGGGAAAGGAGTTTTATGAAAATCATTATTTCGCCTGCTAAGAAGATGCGGGTGGACAGGGAACTGCTTCCGCCTGCGGGGCAGCCGGTTTTTCTGGAAAAAACGGAACTTTTGAAAAACTGGATAGAGAGTCTGAATCTGGACGAGGCAAAGCGGCTTTGGAAATGCAGCGATAAAATAGCCCGGGAAAATTTTCAGCGTTTCCGTCAGATGGATTTAGGCAGGCATCAGACCCCGGCGATTCTGGCGTATGAGGGAATTCAATATCAGTATATGGCTCCAGCCGTGTTTGAGAGCAAGGCTCTGGAGTACATACAGGAACATCTGCGGATTCTCTCGGGTTTTTACGGCGTGCTGAAACCCTTCGACGGCGTTGTGCCTTACCGGCTTGAGATGCAGGCAAAGCCGGAAAAGGGTACGGGATTTCCGGCTGGGGAAGGAAAGGATTTATATGATTTTTGGGGGACGGATCTTTATGAAGAAATCGCAGGCAGGAATTGTGTGACGGTAAATCTTGCCTCCAAGGAGTATTCCAGATGTATTGAAAAATTTCTGCGGCCGGATGAGACATTCCTTACCTGTGTTTTTGGAGAAAAAGATGAGGGAAAGGTGAAGCAGAAAGGAACTCTGGCCAAGATGGCCCGGGGAGAGATGGTTCATTTTATGGCGGAAAACCAGGTGGAGAATTTGGAAGAACTGAAAAACTTTGACCGGCTGGGCTATAAATACAGTGAGGAGGACTCCGCCGCCAGGGAGTTTGTATTTATCTGCGGATAGAATATTAAAAATAGAAGGAGGAATTTCAAATGAAGGTATTATTGATTAATGGAAGCCCCCACCGGGAGGGCAGCACGTACACGGCCCTTCACGAAATGGAAAAGGTGTTCAGGCAGGAGAACATTGAAACAGAGATCATACAGATTGGCACAAAGCCAGTTCGGGGCTGCATTGCCTGTTCTTCCTGCTTTAAGACAGGAAAATGTGTCTTTGACGATGCGGTAAATGAGACGGCGGCCAAATTTGAGGAATGCGATGGCCTGGTGGTAGGAAGCCCCGTATATTATGCCTCTGCCAACGCCACCCTGGTTGCGTTTCTGGATCGGTTATTTTACAGTACACATTTTGACAAGACTATGAAGGTGGGGGCTTCAGTGGTTTCAGCCAGAAGAGGCGGGCTCTCATCTACCTTTGATGAGCTGAACAAGTATTTTACCATCTCTGGGATGCCTGTGGCTTCCGGGCAGTACTGGAACAGCATTCATGGGAACTCGGCTCAGGAGGCCTCCCAGGATCTGGAAGGTCTGCAGATTATGAGAACGCTTGCCAGAAATATGAGCTTTTTGATTAAAAGTATTCGGTTGGGAAGAGAGGCATACGGCCTTCCCCAAAAGGAGGAAAAAGTCGCCACCAATTTCATACGATAAGAAATCTGCACAAAAATAGTTTGATTTTTTCTCCAAAATTGGTGAATCGTTTTGAGAAAAGAGCGTTATAATGACACCGTAAAAAGAAACACACTTAACCAGCCTGCTTTTGCAGGCCCGCTAAGCGCTCAGTGATTGGAGGAAAAGATAAATGAATACTTTAAAAGCTGAAAAGAGAGACATGAAGACGAAAGCCAAAAAGCTTAGACGGGAAGGATTTGTTACCGGCGTGATTTTCGGAAAAGAGATGGAAGAAGCCATTCCTCTTCAGATTGCGGTGAAGGATGCAGAGCGTTTCCTGAAAACCGGGGGAAAGGGCAGCAAGGTAACCCTGGATATAGAGGGGACGGCTATGGAAGCGCTGGTAAAAGAGGTGGATTATAATCCTCTGAAACGCCAGATTCTGGAAATAGATTTCCAGGCTTTGGTAAAAGGCGAGAAGGTTCATTCCACAGCGGAGATTGTTCTTCTGAACCATGATAAAGTGCAGGAAGGAGTACTGGAAAAGGTATTAAACGAGGTGTCTTATAGAGCCTTGCCGGAGTCTTTAGTGGAGAAAATAGAGATTGATGTGGCGTCTATGAAAGTGGGCGATACCATTAAAGTAGGTGATCTTCCCATTGCCTCTGACAAGAAGGTAGATTTGATGACAGATCCAGAGTCAGTGATTGTGACTGTGATGGAAGTACATGGAGCGCCTTCAGAGCCCGAAGAAACAGAAGAGACCAAGACAGAATAAAGAAAGCGGAATGCCCCCCGGGAGAGATGAAGGACTCTTCCGGGGACTTTTTTTCGCCAAAGAAAAGATCCTGCCAAGATAAAGTTTACTGTTTACTGGCAGCCGCAAACACCCGCTGTTTGCGGCGTAAAAACATGATTCGGGGTTAAGAAAATCTTCCCGCAGGTTAACTGCCTCTCTATTGTTTAGGAGACCGGTTAAGGATTATAATGAAAGAAAAAGGAGACAGATAATCAGCATGGAGGAAAGTATGAAACCTGATTTAGGAGGACGAATTGCCTTATTAAGAAGAAGACGGGGGCTCACCCAAGAGCAGTTGGCCCAGGAGCTGGGCGTCTCAGCCCCTGCCGTCAGCAAGTGGGAGACGAATCACTCCTGCCCGGACATTACCATACTGTGCCCCCTGGCCCGAGCCCTGGGTACAACCGTGGACACCCTGCTGCAGTTTGAAGAGGAGCCGGACCGGCAGGAGATCGCAAGGAAGGTAAAGGAGATTGTGGAAACTGGAAGAGAAGAGGGCTGGGAAAAAGCGGAGAGACTTCTGGAAGAATGGCTGCATCAGTATCCTTCGAGCGCTTCTGTAAAATTTAATGGGTCAGGAATCCTGGCCTTGTTTGATATAATGTTTCCTGAAGAAAGCCAGAAAAAGAGAGAAGAGTGGAAGGAACAGAGAAAGAAGCTGCTGCGCTTTCTTAGCTGCAGCGGAGATGAATCGTATCGGCATCATGCCTTTCATGACATGGCGCTGTTGGAGCTTCAGGAGGGACAGCTTTTGGAGGCTGAGAAACTTCTGGAGGAAATTCCCAGGGAAGAAATAGACACAACTCTGCTTAAAACCAGAATTTATTTGGAAAAGGGACAGAGAGAGGAAGCTCTGAAGCTGCTGCAGGAAAAACTTTATACGGTCCTTGTCCAGGCACACAACTATATGATCATGATGACCGGAGAAAAAATCACCCCGGATTCGGAAAAGGCGCTGGAGATTGGAAAAATCTGCCATGGATTTGAAAAACTGTTTGGCGGAAGATTCGGCATGGGACTGGGAATCCTTATGGAGCTTTATATGCGGCTGGGGAAAAAGGAAGAAGCGCTGGATGTGTTGGAAGAGTATGTAAAACAGATTGTAAAAGAGGCGGAGCCGCTGAATTCGGTCCTCTTTTCTCCGGGGGTAACCATGGAAAAGGGAAAGCCGGCCACCACAAAGGAAATGCGGCATATGTTTCTGCAGGGGCTCCAGACGGAGAAAAGCTTTGAAGATTTCAGGGAAGATCCCAGATATCAGGAGGCGGTGAAAACACTGGAAGAAAGTCTTAAGGGAAGTCTGTAACATCTTATTCCAGAGACTCATAGTATAAAGAAAAAAGGATTTTTATGAGACGAACCACGTATGTTCCTGTGATTGGAATTATCCTGAGGCTGAATCAGGACCGGGGCTGCTGTACCCAGCAGATGTCCCTTCGCACGGAAGAGGGAATCGTAAACTTTGTGATCTCCCAGGATACACGGATTGTCGATAACCGGCGGCTGCGGCCGGGGATGCGGGTGGCGGCTTTCTATGATGCATCTCTGCCCGTGCCGCTGATTTATCCGCCCCTGTATCAGGCTTTCATTGTCACACGCCTTGATCGGGATGAAGAGATTGCCCTGAATTATTTTGACAGTAACCTGACGGCCTCTGACGGCTCCCTGCAGCTAACGCCGGGGCGGGGGACAGAGGCAGAGACCTTAAACGGTCAGAGGTTCTCCTGCAGCATACAGAATCAGACCCTTTTGGTGTATTATTCCAGGACCACCAGAAGTATTCCACCCCAGGCGTCTCCCTCCAGAATCATTGTGGTAAACTGCGGCTGACTGCCCATCCTATATTTAAAAAACCTCCAAACCAAGGCAAAGAAATTTGCCGGTTTGGAGGCATTTTTATGTTACTTCCTTTACAGCCCGGATCCGGATTCTGACATAGTCGATGAACCATCTGTCTTCCCGGAAAAGAACCGGGCGCAGCTTTTCTGACGCTTCAGTCAGAATTTCTTTTACGGTACTCTCAGACATTCCTTCAAAGGGTTTTTTGTCAAACATGCAAATCCATTCCTCCAGCCCGTTTTCATTTTTCTGGGGAGTGGGGCGGTCAAAGAGAATCGCATAGGTGACTTTGAAGCCGCAGGATTCCATAAGAGAGGTATATTCTCCGATACTGGGGAAATAGAAAGCACGCAGATAGGAGAAGTCCCTGGCGGAAAAAAGCTCTTCAAGAGTGGAGTGCACCAATTCCGCACATCCTTTTCCGCCAAACTCACATACTAACTGGCCTCCCGGCTTAAGCTGGCAGAAGAGATTCCGCAGCATTTCTTCCTGGCGGTCTGCGTCTATCCAATGGAAAACAGCGTTGGAAAAGATCACGTCCGCTTTTTCTTCCAACTGGAAATTCAGGGCGTTTCCCTGAAGAAAACTTAGCTCCGAATACTGCCGCTTGGCCAGCGCAAGCATCTCGGAAGAATCGTCGATCCCCAGCACACGAAATCCTCTCTCTGAAAGTTTGTGCGTCAGAGCTCCGTTCCCGCATCCTAAGTCCACTACAAACTGGCTTGTATCCCCCGTGATCAGATCCAGCACGTCCTCTCCGTATTGATGGACAAAAGAAAAGTTATCTTTATAATTTTCGGCCTGCCAGGTGATGTTCATACTCTAAACCTCCTGATAAAAAAGATTTGTAAAGCTCAGTGACCGCCGCAGGAGCCGTGATGGCCGCAGGAGCCGTCTTCATGCTCGCCGTGGTGTCCGCAGGAACCGCTGTGATGTTCACCATGATGTTCTCCGTGGTGGCTGCATGTCACGTCAGGATTATAAGACAGAGAGCCGGACAGAAGAGACTGGATAGCCTCATCCGCATTGCCCTGGACGCCGCCGTAGAGGGCAATGCCGGCCTCTGCAAGGGCTGTTTTGGCGCCTCCGCCGATACCGCCGCAGATAAGAGTATCCACGGAAAGGCTTTTTAAAAAACCAGCCAGGGCGCCATGGCCCTTTCCCTTTGTATCTGTGATTTCCTGAGCAAGGATCTTCCCGTCCTCTATGGTGTAGATTTTAAACTGTTCCGTATGGCCAAAGTGCTGGAACACCTGGCCGTTTTCATAGGTTACTGCTACTTTCATTTTCATTCCTCCTTGTCTCGATTCTGGCATTTTGCCCTGTGACGGCGGCAGCCGCCGCAGCCGCAGAATTCTTCAGCCCCATCGCAGAGACGGTAATCTCCGCCCTCTATTTTCAGGGGAAGCCCCTCGACCAGAGCTTGGGCCAGCTTTTTCCGCGCGCTTGTGTAGATTTGCTGAACGGTGGTTCTTGCGATTTTCATATAGATCCCGCATTCTTCCTGAGAAAAATTTTCTTTGTCTATGAGCCGGATAGCTTCATACTCGTCTACAGTCAGGATTACGGGAGGGCCGGGGGCAGAGCACCCTGCCGGAAGAAATTCAAGAACGCCGGGCAGACGGCAGACATGCCTGCATTTTCTGGGACGTGGCATAAAATCGCTCCCTTCTGTTTATGACATATGCCAATTAATAGAAGCATACACCGGTTTCTGGCATATGTCAATAATAAGATGTTGAGGTCAAAAGCCCTCAACCATGATGCCTACGGATTGTTCCGTGCTGCGCACTCCCACAATCCTGCCCAAGGCCTTTTGACCCTGGCATCATAATAAAGTATCAGACAAAAATAAGAATTGCCAAATATGGTATTGAAAATTTCAGAAAATTCTTTATAATAAGACACGGTGCAGATGCCGGAAATGATTTCTGGTTCCGGCATCCTTGGATGACATGTTGTCTGAATCAGGAAGGAGAAAAATTATGGAGAAATTTTTTAAACTGAAAGAAAACGGCACCAAGTTTTCTACAGAAGTCGTGGCCGGACTGACCACCTTTTTCACCATGGCGTACATAATCGCGGTAAATCCCAGTGTACTCAGCCAGTCGGGAATGGAATGGGGTGCTGTTTTCCTGGCGACGATTATTGCGTCTATCATCGGAACTCTGGTTATGGGGCTCTTTGCCAACGTACCCTACGCCCAGGCTCCCGGTATGGGATTGAATGCGTTCTTTGTATACACGGTATGCTTCGGTCTGGGCTTTACCTGGCAGCAGGCTCTGTCCATGGTATTTATCTGTGGAGTTTTCAATATCATTATCACGGTGACCAAGGTTCGGAAATTTATTATCAAGGCCATTCCCAACAGCCTGCAGAATGCCATCGGCGGCGGTATCGGCGTGTTTGTGGCCTACATCGGTCTGCTCAATGTGGGGATTATCAGCTTTGATTCGGGAGTTCCGGCCATTGCCGCTTTGAACCAGCCGGCTTTCTGGCTGTTCCTTATTGGGCTTGTGCTGACCATTGTGCTTCTTGTATGCAATGTGAAGGGTGCGATTTTGATCGGTATCGTGATTACGGCCCTTCTGGGGATTCCCATGGGAGTGACGACTGCCAGTGATTCCGTAAGCTTTTCGGAAGCGTGCCAGGCACTTCCCTCAACCTTTGGCGTGATTTTCACCTCTCAGGGCCTGCCTTCCCTGTTCAGCGATATGGCAAAGCTTCCCCTTGTATTGGTGACGATTTTCGCTTTCAGTATTTCTGATACCTTTGATACTCTGGGAACCTTTATCGGAACGGGACGGCGAAGCGGCATCTTCAGTGAGGAAGACGAGAAAGCGATGGAGTCCAGCTCAGGTTTTAAGTCTAAAATGGATAAGGCTCTGTTTGCCGATGCCATTGCAACCTCCATCGGTTCCATATTCGGTACCTCCAACACCACCACTTTCGTGGAGAGCGCTTCAGGAATCGGAGCAGGGGGACGTACGGGACTGACCAGCGTGGTTGTAGCCATCTGCTTTGCAGTCAGCGCATTTTTAGCCACCTTTGTAAGTGCGATTCCCTCAGCGGCTACGGCACCTGCCCTGGTAGTAGTGGGGATTATGATGACCTCTGCCTTTAAAGAGATTCAGTGGGAAGATTTTTCAGAGGCAGTTCCGGCTTTCTTCGCCGGCCTGTTTATGGCTCTTTGCTACAGTATTTCCTATGGAATCGCCTTTGGCTTTATTTCTTACTGTATCGTGAAGATCTGCAGAAAAGAAGCCAAGAGTATCCATCCCATTCTCTGGGTTGCTACGATTCTCTTTATTCTGAACTTCATTCTTCTGGCAGTGATTTAAGAGTAACAGCCATCAGCTATGACATGGGATGATTTATGCTTGCATAAAAATCAGACCGTGTCATACTTGATGAGCTGTTACTTTTAAGATATGCCTCTCCAGAATTAATATTGATTTTTGGAGGTTTTTGTGATATATAAATATTTAGATGCCAAGATCAAAAGGCCTAAGCAGGGTTTTTGACCTCAACATCATATTTATAAAACAGACTTACCATAATAATTGGATAAGGAAAACAGTAGGTGTCGGATGGTATCGATCCGGTGAAAAGGGAAACAGGTGAGAATCCTGTACGATCTCGTCACTGTAATTAGGGAGCTTTTGCCAATATGCCACTGGGAGACCGGGAAGGCGGCTAAGGCGTGGAACTATGAGTCAGGAGACCTGCCTATTGCTGTACGGGAGCTGGGCTCCAGACCACGAGGACTTGGTTGTACGATTGACATCTTTTTTGTGTACAATCCTTCGTTTTCGGCGGAGGATTTTTTGTTTTTGAAGGAGGAAAAATGAAACGAAAGAAAATGCTGGCAGTTTGCCTGACAGCCGCCATGGCTTTGGGAGCCGCCCAGGTAAGTACGGTGTCCGCTGATGAAGGGCCCCATCTTAACTTCGGATGCTATGTTTATTCAACGTCTTTTGATCCGGCAGCGTATCAGAATGCCGCCTGGCAGGGGATGAGATGGGGAATCACAGAGGCCTTGTTCAAATTTAATGACGATGCTACCATCGAACCCTGGCTTGCGGACTCTTATGAAGTTTCAGAGGATCACATGACATGGACTTTTCACATCCGTGACGGAGTGCAGTTTTCAAACGGAAATCCCTGCGACGCCCAGGCTGTGGCAGATTCCCTGAACCGTCTGTTTAATGTGTGCGAGAGCACCGAATACAGTTCCACGCCGAGACAGTATATAGACATGGCTAGTATCGAGGCTGATAATGAGGCAAATACAGTGACTATCGTGACGAATGTCCCTTATGCGGATTTGAGGGGGCCTCTTTGTTTTCCTTTCTACACGGTCATCGATGTGGAAGGAGATACGACGGACGAAGCGCATCCGGGCGGCTACAATACAACCGTGATTGGTACCGGACCCTATGTCCTGTCCTCCTTTGACGAACTCAGCAAGAGCGGTGAGATTGTCAAAAATGAAAATTACTGGGATGGAGAGGTTCCGTACGACAGTATTTCCGTTATCTTTATTGAAGACGATACCACAAAGGCAATGGCGCTCCAGAGCGGCGATATTGATCTGACAGAGAATGTGACGACCATCAGCGATCTGCAGAACCTGGAGGCGGACAGTTCCTTCTATGTTTCCAGAAAAAATGGTGTGCGCAGCGGTTTTGCCCTTGTGAATTTTAACGGTATTCTGGCAAACGATGCCCTTCGCCAGGCGGTGTTTATGGCTGTCGATGGACAGACCCTGTGCGATGTGACTACAGGAGGCATGTACACCTACGGACCAGCCGTTCTTCCGTCCACACTGAGCTATCCGGATGAGGAACTGGAGAATCCCTATGCTTACGATGCGGAAGCGGCTGCGGCTCTTCTGGATGCGAACGGAATCGTAGATACGGACGGAGATGGAATTCGTGAATTAGACGGACAGAATATTAATCTCCAGTTTGATACATATAAGAACCGCTGCCTCAGCGACTTTGCGGAGGCGATTCAGTCCCAGCTTGCAGTTGTGGGAATTGGCTGTACGGTGAATGTTCTGGACAGCGATACCCTGTGGATGCAGATGCAGGAGGGAGATTATGATCTGACAAACTCCAACTGGATCACAGTGGGAACCGGTGACCCCACAGCATACCTTCTGAATTGGTACGGAAACGGGGGAGAAAACTTCTTCTCAAACGATAATACGGACGCTACAAACTACTGCGGCTATGACAGTGAAGAATTCAACGAGCTGTACGATCAGTTCACCGCTTCCCTGGATCAGGAGGAGAGAGATGAACTGGTTGTTCAGATGGAGCAGGTGCTGATCAATGACTGTGCGGTGCTGGTACACGGTTATTACAATTCAACCATGATCAGCAATGCTTCTAAAGTGACAGGGGCTGAGATCCCGGCATTTGACTATTATTGGCTGAACACGGATATTAAGCCGGCAGAATAATCAGCAAAAGCGTATTTGAGGAAGAGTAATGAATATAAAAAAACTTGGAAAACGATTTCTTCAAATTTTAATCGTATTGATTGGAATTAGTTTTCTTTCATTTTTACTTATTTTTATCGCTCCGGGAGACCCGGTTACTTCCATGTATTCCAGTACGGGTATGATGCCATCTGAAGAAGTGCTTAACGAGACGAGAGAGGAACTTGGACTGAACAGAATTTTTATAGAACAATACGGTACATGGCTGTGGAACTGCCTGCACGGAAATTTCGGGAATTCCTTTTCCATGCACAAGCCAGTGACGGAACTGCTGCTGTCCCGCCTTCTGCCGACGCTTCAGCTTTCCCTGTTATCCCTGGCAATTATGCTGGTTATATCCGTTCCGTTGGGGATGCTGTCCGCAGTCTGCAAATCCAGGCCTATAGACTATATTGTGCGGGGATTTAGTTTCCTTGGGGTTTCCATGCCGAACTTTTGGGTGGGACTGCTGCTCCTGTATGTTATTGCCCTGAAGCTGCGGCTGGTACCTGTGGTAGCCGCTGGAGGCGGCATCCAGAAGCTGATTCTTCCGGCGCTGACGCTGGCATTTTCCATGACAGCAAAATATACAAGACAGGTGCGGACTGCCGTTCTGGAAGAATTGAACCAGGATTATGTGACGGGTGCCAGAGCCAGGGGGATAAGTGAGAGGACGATCTTGTGGAGACATGTATTTCCCAATGCGCTTTTGCCTCTTGTGACCATGCTTGGCTTGTCACTGGGATCTCTGCTGGGCGGCACAGCGGTGGTTGAAGTGATTTTCTCTTATCAGGGGTTGGGAAATTTAGCGGTCACCGCTATCACTGCCATGGATTATCCGCTGGTACAGGGATTTGTTCTTTGGATTGCGCTGATTTATATGGTAGTCAATCTGATTGTGGATATTTCTTATGAGTTTCTTGACCCACGGATCAGAGAGAAGAGGTAGCCCATGCAGAAAAAGCAAAATATTTTTATGAAAAATAAAATGTTTACGATATATCTGATCTTTGCGGTTGGGATTATACTCATAGCTGTATTTGCGCCGCAGATCGCTACGCACGATCCAAGTGAAGCTTTGCTGACCAATGCATTAAAGTCTCCCAGCCGAGAGCATCTGTTTGGGACGGACAAACTGGGGCGGGACATGTTTTCAAGAGTGATTTACGGAACGAGAGCCTCCCTTCCAGCCGCCTTCGCCCTGGTAAGCATCATCTTTGCGGTGGGAAGCCTGCTCGGTATTATCGCCGGTTATTTTGGAGGATGGATTGATTCAGTTCTTATGCGCCTTGCAGATATGATGGTAGCCTTTCCTGGTATGGTGCTGGCAATCGCCGTGGCAGGTATTTTGGGAGCCAGCATTTCCAATGCGGTCATCGCCATCGCTCTTGTGAGCTGGACCAAATATGCACGTATGGCACGAAGCCTGGTGATAAAGATGAAAGGCGATGATTATGTGGAGGCGGCCCGGGTAACAGGATCGACAAATCCCCATATTTTGTTCCGCTATATGCTTCCCAGTGTGATACCTACGCTGATCGTGACGGCTTCAACGGATATCGGCGGTATGATGCTGGAGTTGGCAGGCCTCTCCTTTCTGGGGTTCGGAGCCAGGCCGCCGATACCAGAGTGGGGGCTGATGCTGAGCGAGGGGCGTTCCTATATGCAGAATGCTCCCTGGGTTATGATTTTTCCGGGACTTGCGATTTTGATTGTGGTTGCGGTCTTTAACCTGCTTGGCGACAGTTTGAGAGATGTGCTGGATCCTAGATGCGATGACTGAGGAGGATACGCATGGACCTATTAAATATGAAAGATATTACGGTGAGTTACGGGAAGAATGCAAAGCCGTCCGTGGAGAATTTCAACCTGGATATGAAAGAGGGGCAAATCGTCAGCATTGTAGGAGAGAGCGGAAGCGGCAAGACAACGGTTATACGGTCGGTTTTAGGACTGCTGCCTGGAAACGGCAGAGTGGAACAAGGAGACATTTTGTTTCGTGGGAATTCGCTGCTGAACCTGAATAAAGAACAATGGAAGGAACTGCGGGGTTCAGAAATTTCAATGATTTTTCAGGATTCAGGGGCAATGATCAATCCAATCCGCAGAATCGGGGACCAGTTCGTGGAATATATCCGCACCCATCAGAAGATGCCCAAAAAGGAGGCGTGGGCGAAGGCTGCCGATATGCTTACTAGGATGAATCTTCCGCACAGCGATAATATTATGAAAAGCTATCCTTTTCAGCTTTCCGGAGGAATGCGCCAGCGTGTGGGCATTGCCATGGCCATGACCTTCCAGCCGAAACTTCTGCTTGCCGATGAGCCCACCAGCGCCCTGGATGTGACGACACAGGCGCAGATTGTCCGCCAGTTTATGGAGCTGCGGGAACAGTACGGTACGTCTATGATTATTGTGACCCACAATATCGGGGTGGCTGCCTATATGGCTGATCAACTGCTTGTCATGAAGAATGGGAAAATCGTGGATGCCGGAACACGTGACAGCGTAATAAAGCATCCGGCCAGTGATTACACTAAGAATCTGCTGGCGGCGGTTCCAGAGCTGGAGGGGAAGAGATATGTCTGATAAAATTATACTCAAAGCGGAACATATTACGAAAAAGTTCCCGGCATCCGAGGGCCGCACACTGATTGCCTGCAATGATATCAACCTGGCAGTTTATCAGGGGAAGACCCTGGGAATCGTGGGGGAGAGCGGCTGCGGGAAGTCAACATTTGTAAAAATGATCGTAAACGCACTTAAGCCTACAGAAGGGAAAATGATATATGAGGGGCAGGACATCACAAAACTGAAGGGAGAAAAGCTGCGCAGGATGCGCCCGGAGATTCAGATGGTATTCCAGGATCCGGGAACAGCCTTTCATCCTAAGATGAAAGTGATGGACATCGTCACAGAACCTCTGATGAACTTTGGACTTATTAAGCGTTCTCAAAAGGAAGACAAAGCCAGAGAGCTGCTAAGGCTTGTTGAACTCCCGGAGGATTACATTTACCGTTTTCCCCACAGCATGAGCGGAGGGCAGCGGCAGAGAGTGGGAATTGCCAGGGCCTTAGCTCTGGAACCGAAAATTATTGTCTGTGATGAGGCCACCAGCGCCCTGGATGTGTCTGTACAGGACCGCATCATTGAACTGCTTGTAAGACTGCAGAGGGAAAAAGGGATCTCCTATGTCTTTATCTGTCATGACGTAGCTTTAGTGCAATCCCTGGCCCATCAGGTGGCAGTTATGTATCTTGGCAATGTTGTAGAGGTTCTGCCTGGGAGTGAAGTTGGGACAAATGCCCGTCACCCGTATACCCAGGCGCTTCTGGGAGCGATCTTTTCCACAAAAATGGATTTTACAAAGAAAATCGAGAGTATCGAGAGTGAAGCCCCCAGTTCGCTGAATACGCCCCCGGGATGCCCGTTTCAAAACCGGTGCAGCCAATGCAGAGAGATCTGTAAAAAGGAACGGCCGATACTTAAGAAAATTTCAGAAGGGCATGAGGCGGCTTGTCACATGCTGCAGGGAGTTTGATCGTTGTAAACAAGAATGTGAGGACAGGAATTATGTGGAATATCTGTGGACAGGCAATGAACAGGGGAGAGAAAAAACGGATTCTTCTTGAACCTGCAGTGAAAGGCTACCAAATACCGGCGACCTTAATCTGCGGGCAGAAACCGGGAAAAACGCTGCTGGTGACAGCGGGAATCCATGCCGGGGAATACCCGGGAGTGGCTGCCGTGATCCGTATGGCTTCAGAAATTGATCCACAGAAGATTGAAGGAAATATTATACTGATGCACTGCGTAAACACCAGCGGCTTCTGGGCTCGTACGGTGGAAATTATACCGGAGGACGGATACAATCTGAACCGGGATTATCCGGGAAGGGCGGACGGCACCATCGGGGAAAAAATCGCATGGTATTTTATGGAAGAGCTGTTTCCCAAAGTGGATTTTATTTTTGATTTTCACAGCGGCTCTAATACGGAAATCATGACGCCTCTTGTCTTTTACCCGGATGCCCCGAAGGTTATGGAGGCCTCTTTGGAGGCGGCAAAATCGCTGGATGTGCCCTACCTGGTTGAGTCAACGGCTGAAAAAGGACAATACAGCTATGCAGCCCGCAATTACGATGTGCCTGGGCTTTTAGCCGAGATCGGGCATTCCCATAGCTGCGAGCCGGAATGGGTAGATCTCTATTACAGAAATATCAAACTTCTGCTCCAGCATTTGAAGATGGGGCAGTTTGGCGAAAAGAAAAAAACAGAGCGTCAGCGGATATACAGAAAGACGATTTATCTGGATGCAAGAGAACAGGGGCTGTGGTATCCTGCGGTGAAAGCGGATGAGAAAATACAGAAGGGGCAGCTCATCGGACATACAGAGGATTTCTTCGGAAACGAGAGAGAAAGTTACCGTGCCGAGGCGGACGGCAGGATATTTTATTTTACGGATGCGCTGGCTGCGCCGAAAGGAAGTTTTCTGGCAGCGTATGGCCTGGAAGAGTCCGCAGAGAATATATAGAATCAGGGGCTTTGAAAAAGCCCCTGATTTTTTTAAAAAAATTAGTTTTCTTTATTTTTGGAAAGCTCCGCCATCTTCATGGCACGAACCTTTAAGGGAAGGCCAAAGAGAGTGATGAAGCCGTCGGCATCGTGATGGTCATACAGGTCTCCGGTGGTGAAGCTTGCCAGAGATTCGCTGTACAGGCTGTAGGGAGAGGTGGTTCCCGCTTTGATGATGTTTCCTTTATAAAGCTTAAGCTTTACTTCTCCGGTTACATATTCCTGTGTCACATCCACAAATGCCTGAATGGCCTCACGCAGAGGCGTGAACCATTTTCCTTCATAAACCACCTGGGCGAATTTGTTGCCCAGATCTTTCTTTGTCTCCAGAGTGGCACGGTCAAGTACCAGCTCTTCCAACTGCTGGTGAGCCTCCATGAGAATGGTTCCGCCCGGCGTCTCATAAACGCCTCTGGATTTCATTCCTACGACCCGGTTCTCCACGATATCCACGATACCGATGCCGTGCTTGCCGCCCAAACGGTTCAGTTCTTTGATAATATCAGAAACCTTCATTTCTTTTCCATTGATGGACTTCGGAACCCCTGCCTCAAAGGTCATGGTCACGTATTCGCCCTCATCAGGAGCTTTCTCAGGGGTAACGCCCAGCACCAGAAGGTGATCGTAATTCGGCTCGTTGGCGGGATCCTCCAGCTCAAGTCCCTCATGGCTGATATGCCACAGATTACGGTCACGGCTGTAGCTGCTGTCCGTGGAGAAAGGAAGATCAATGCCGTGCTGTTTGCAGTATTCGATCTCGTCCTCGCGGGACTGCATGGTCCATACGTCCGTCATACGCCAGGGAGCGATCACTTTCAGATCTGGGGCCAGAGCCTTGATGCTCAGCTCAAAACGGATCTGGTCGTTTCCCTTTCCAGTAGCGCCGTGGCAGATGGCGGAAGCGCCCTCCTTGCGGGCGATCTCCACCAGCTTTTTGGCGATGGCGGGGCGGGCCATAGAGGTTCCCAGAAGGTATTTGTTCTCATATACAGCGCCGGCTTTTACGCAGGGCATAATGTAATTTTCAGAGAAATCGTCAATGATATTTTCAATATATAATTTGGAGGCGCCGGAAAGCTTCGCTCTCTCATCCAGACCATCCAGCTCATTACCCTGGCCGCAGTCAACGCAGCAGCAGATTACTTCATAGCCAAAATGCTCTTTCAGCCAAGGAATGATGGCTGTGGTGTCCAGTCCTCCTGAATAAGCCAGAACAACTTTTTCTTTCATAGATTTAATTCCTCCCAAAGTCTGTATTTTATCCTCTCATTCGCAAATGCAGGGGATTTCCTTCCGATACTATAGCGCACTTGTCATAAATATGCAAGCGTATTTTTCAAGATTGTGGCCGGAAGTATATAAATGTGTTACTGTTCACACAGCGGCCCGACACTCGCTGTCGGGCTGCGTAAGAACGTGATTCAGGTGTGAGCAGGCTCCTTTTGCGAAGCAAAACTTTAAATGAGCCTGCGACTGTTACTGTTTACGAGATACGAGTGAACAGTAACATAAATGTAAATTGCCGCGAATAATATTCATGAATACTGAATAAAAATACAGCAAAATCAAAAAACTCTTTACTTCTCAGAAACCTTGGTATATGATTAGGGAAATATTTTAAAAGCACAGGGAGGGAAAACCCATGATAAGGGCGGGAATCATCGGAGCTACCGGATATGCGGGAGGGGAATTGGTACGGCTTCTGCTGGGACACAGAGAGGCGGAGATTGTCTGGTACGGGTCCAGAAGCTATGTAGGGGAACCGTATGCCTCCGTTTATCAGAATATGTTTCAGATTGTAGAGGCAGAATGCCTGGATGATAATATGGAGGAGCTGGCGGATCAGGCAGATGTGATTTTTACCGCTACCCCCCAGGGGCTGTGTGCCTCTCTGCTCCAGGAAGACATATTAAAGAAGACGAAGGTAATTGACCTGAGCGCGGATTTCAGGCTGAAGGATGTAAAAATATACGAAGATTGGTATAAGATAAAGCATGCGTCTCCCCAGTACCTTTCCGAGGCGGTTTACGGTCTGTGTGAGATCAACAGAGAGCAGGTAAAGAAGGCCAGGCTGACGGCCAACCCTGGATGCTATCCCACCTGCAGCATACTTTCCCTGTATCCCCTTCTGAAGGAAGGACTGGTGGATCCGGCTACCGTGATTATCGACGCCAAGTCAGGGACCTCGGGAGCGGGCAGGGGCGCCAAGACAGACAATCTGTTCTGTGAGGTGAATGAGAATATGAAAGCTTATGGAGTGGCAGCCCACCGTCACACCCCGGAGATTGAAGAACAGTTAAGCTATGCGGCGGGGCAGCCGGTGACCTTGACTTTCACGCCCCATCTGGTTCCCATGAACCGGGGAATTCTGGTGACCGCTTATGCATCACTGAAAGAAAAAGTTTCGGAGGAGACCCTCCGCAAAATCTACAGGGAGTATTACGATCCGGAGTTTTTTGTACGTTTTCTTCCAGAAGGAGTCTGCCCCCAGACAAAATGGGTGGAGGGAAGCAATTTTGTGGATGTGAATGTGAAACTGGATCCCAGGACAAACCGGGTGATCGTCATGGGTGCAATGGATAATCTGGTAAAGGGAGCGGCAGGCCAGGCTGTACAGAATATGAATCTCATGTTTGGCTTAGATGAGAGAACAGGCCTGATGCAGGCTCCCATGTTTCCATAAAGGAGGAGAGAAGATTGAAAAGCGTAGAAGGAGGCGTAACAGCGCCCTGTGGGTTCCTGGCGGCAGGTATTGCGGCGGGAATTAAGAAAGATAAAAAGGATATGGCTATGATCTGCAGCCGGAAACCTTGTCAGGCGGCAGGTACCTTCACCAAGAATCTGGTCAAGGCAGCTCCCGTAAAGTGGGACCAGGAAGTAGTCTATGGCGGCGGCACGGTTCAGGCCGTGGTGGTAAACAGCGGCGTGGCCAACGCCTGCACGGGAGAAGAGGGATATGGTTACTGCAGGGAGACGGCCCAAAAGGCAGCCGAAGTCCTGGAACTTTCCCCCAGCCAGGTGCTGGTGGCGTCTACGGGAGTGATCGGCGCCCAGATCCCTATTGAGAAGATAAAGAATGGAATTGAGACAATGGCGCCCCTGCTCTCAGAGAGCCGGGAAGCAGGAACACTGGCGGCGGAGGCGATCATGACCACTGACACGGTAAAGAAAGAGATTGCGGTCAGTATTGAGATCGGCGGGAAAACCGTAACTCTGGGAGGGATGTGCAAGGGATCCGGCATGATTCACCCCAATATGTGTACTATGCTGGGATTTGTCACTACAGATGCATGCATCTCCAAGGAAATGCTCCAGAAGGCATTGAGCGCCAGTGTGGCTGATACATACAACATGGTTTCGGTGGACGGAGACACTTCCACCAATGATACGGTGCTTCTTCTGGCGAACGGCATGGCGGGGAATCCTATGATCACCGGCCCGGGAGAGGACTATGATGCTTTTCTCGAGGCGCTGAATGAGGTCAATACGTATCTGGCCAAGCAGATTGCCGGGGACGGGGAGGGGGCCACAGCCCTCTTTGAGGTAAAGGTGATTCAGGCAGCCACGAAAGAGCAGGCAGTGACGCTGAGTAAGTCCATCATTACCTCCAATCTTACGAAGGCGGCTATTTTCGGCCATGACGCCAACTGGGGAAGGATCCTCTGCGCCATGGGCTATTCCGGGGCGCAGTTTGATCCAGAGAAGGTGGATCTGTATTTTGAGAGTGCGGCCGGCAGGATTAAGATTATAGAGAACGGTGTTTCCACCGGGTACAGTGAGGAAGAGGCCACCAGGATCCTCTCTGAAAAAGAGGTGACGGCTGTGGCGGACATCAAGATGGGAGAAGCATCGGCTACGGCCTGGGGCTGCGACCTGACTTATGATTATGTAAAAATAAATGCGGATTACCGTTCCTGACAGGAGCGGGCCGACAGAGACAATCTGAAAGAAAGAGAAGGTGAAGCAGGATGGAACCAACAATGGAATTATGGCTTCAGAAAGCCAATGTGCTGATTGAAGCCCTTCCTTATATCCGCCGTTTTCATGGAAAGACAATCGTTGTGAAATATGGGGGAAGCGCCATGGTGGAACACGAGCTGAAAAAGAGCGTGATCCGTGACGTGGCCCTTTTGAAGCTGGTAGGCTTCAGGCCCATTATCGTTCACGGGGGCGGGAAAGACGTAACCAAGTGGATTCACAGGCTGGGATTGGAGACGAAGTTTGTCAACGGCCTGCGGGTGACGGATCAGCAGACCATGGAAGTGGCAGAGATGGTTCTGAATAAAATCAACAAGGGACTTGTCTCCATGATGGAGAAGGTGGGACTGAAAGCTGTAGGTATCAGCGGTAAGGACGGAACGGTACTGCGGGTGGAGAAGAAGCTGGCGGCAGGCGAGGATATTGGCTTTGTAGGAGAGGTAAAGGAAGTAGACACCTCCCTGCTGAACACTCTTTTGGAAAATGACTTCATTCCGGTAATCTGCCCGGTGGGGTCCGACGATGAATACCATTCCTATAATATCAATGCCGATGATGCGGCCTGTGCGATCGCTAAGGCGGTGAAGGCGGCAAAGCTGGCTTTCCTCACGGATATAGAAGGGGTTTATCGGGATCCCCTGGACAAATCCTCTCTGATCAGCGAGCTGTCTGTTCCCGAGGCAAAGGAATTTTTAAAGAGCGGTGGAGCCAGCGGCGGTATGCTGCCCAAGCTGCAGAACTGCATAGATGCCATCGAGGCCGGGGTATCCAGAGTCCACATTCTGGATGGAAGGATCGAACACTGTCTGCTCCTGGAGTTCTTTACTAATAAAGGAATCGGAACTGCCATTATCGGGGATCAGGAGGAACGATTCTATCAGGAAGAAAAATAATTCCCGCAGCGGCAGCCCACGGGGAAAGGAGAGAGTAAATGAAAAACAGTTCCTATATAGAACAGGCAGAGCAGGTGCTTCTGCATACATATAACCGGTTCCCGGTGGTACTGGAAAAAGGAAAGGGAGTCTGGCTGGAGGACGTAGAGGGAAAAGAATATCTGGACTTTGGCGCCGGGATAGGCGTGTGCGCCCTGGGCTATGGGGAGCCTGAGTATCAGGAGGCTCTTCAGAACCAGATTTCCAAAATCCTGCATACCTCCAACCTGTATTATTCCGTTCCCCTGGCCAAAGCGGCAGAAAAGCTCATAAAAGCCAGTGGTATGAGCCGGGTTTTCTTTACAAACAGCGGGGCGGAGGCCATAGAAGGGGCGATCAAGGCAGCCAGAAAATATGCTTTTCTGAGAGACGGAAGAACGGGACATGAGATTATTGCCATGGAGCATTCTTTTCATGGGAGAAGCATCGGGGCATTGTCTGTCACTGGAAACGACCATTATCAGGAGCCCTTCCGCCCCCTTATGGGAGGCGTTCGTTTTGCCAGCTTTAATGACCTGGAAAGTGTGAAAGCACAGGTGACAGAAAATACCTGCGCCATTATTTTGGAGACCGTGCAGGGGGAGGGCGGAATTTTCCCGGCCAAGCCCGAATTTCTGGAGGGAATAAAGAAAATCTGCCAGGAGAAGGACATCCTTCTGATTCTGGATGAGATTCAGTGCGGCATGGGACGGACCGGGAGCTGGTTCGCATGGCAGCAGTACGGTGTAAAGCCGGATATTATGACCTGTGCAAAAGCCCTGGGCTGCGGTGTCCCGGTGGGAGCCTTTGTGCTGAACGAAAAAGCAGCCTGCGCTTCTTTGGTGCCTGGAGACCACGGAACCACATACGGAGGAAATCCCCTGGCCTGTGCCGCAGTGTCCGCAGTGTTTGACATTTTTGAGAAACAGGGCATTCTTTCCCATGTAAAAGACACAGCGCCTTATCTGGAGCAAAAGCTGGAGGAGCTTATAGAGAAGTATGACTTTCTGAAGGAGCGCCGGGGCATGGGGCTGATGCAGGGCGTTGAGGTGGAAGGAAGGCCTGTGGGAGACATCCTGCGAAAAGCTCAGGACAACGGCCTGATTGTATTAAGCGCCGGAGGAAACGTTCTCCGCTTCCTGCCCCCGCTGGTGATCTCCAAAGAAGACGTGGATGAGATGGTGCGCCGGCTGGAAGCATCCTTCTGAGAAGAGACGGATTCAATCATCCTTTCCCTAAGAACCTGTATAATTTTGGGAAAACTGCATACTCTTAATGAAAAAGAAAACCTTAAGGCGCTGTTACGGCAATGCCTTAAGAGATTGCAGGAGAGGTGCTGTTATGCTGGGAATTTTAATTGCTTTATTGTCAGGAACCCTTATGAGTGTACAGGGAGTTTTTAATACTGAGGTGACAAAGCAGACGAGCCTTTGGGTATCGTCTGCTTTTGTGCAGTTTACGGCTCTGCTGGTATGTCTGGCGGCCTGGGCCGTGACAGACAGAACCAGTTTTGCCGGACTGACAGAGGTAGATCCAAAATACATGCTGTTTTCCGGTGTGCTGGGGGCTTTGATTACTATTACCGTGGTAAAGAGTATGGATGCCCTGGGGCCTGCCAGGGCGGCTATGCTGATCGTGATCGCACAGCTCATCGTTGCCTATGTCATAGAGCTGTTTGGAATGTTTGGCGTGGAAAAACAGCCTTTTGAGTGGCGGCGGGTACTGGGAATGGCAGTATCTATTGTGGGAATCGTGATTTTCAAAATGTAAAGAGAATCCTGCGGCGCTTTTAACTGAACTATGACGGCTGAACTATGAAAAAATAGGTTGCAAGTTCCCGTATTTCTCGTTAAAATAGAAGAATGCACAGGGGATAAGGCTTTGATGGGCCTGCAGGTGCAGAAAACAGTATGAGAAAAATAGGACGGCTGGCGATGCCGGCATTGTTTGCTGTGGCTTTTTTAATGGGATGCGGGAAAGAACCGGTTTACGAGATCTCTGCGGGAACGGAGAGCGCCTTTGTACAGGAGAGGGCTTCTTCTTCTCAGGAGACAGAGGATATCCGGGAGACCCAGGCTGCGGAGCCGTATTATGTGTATGTGTGCGGTGCGGTGGGGGCTCCGGGAGTTTACCGGCTTGCGCCGGGAACAAGAGTCTATGAGGCTGTGGCAGAAGCGGGAGGGTTTGCCGAGAACGCAGACCGGGAGTGGCTGAATCAGGCAGAACAGGTGACAGACGGTCAGAAGCTTTACATTTATTCAGAGGAAGAGACAAGACAGATGGAAGAATCCGGCCAGACAGCCGGGATGGCAGGAACACAGAATGGCGGGAGCGGCCAGGAACAGGCCAAGGTCAATCTGAACACTGCAGACAGAGAGCTTTTGATGACGCTTCCGGGTATCGGGGAGGCGAAAGCTGACGCCATTTTGCAGTACCGCACAGAGAAAGGGCCCTTTTCGGCCATTGAAGATATATTGCAGGTTTCAGGAATAAAGGATGCCGTATTTTCAAAAATAAAGGATCAGATTACGGTATAAAGGAGCAGAGATATGGGAAAAAAGGTATTAGTTGTCGATGATGAGAAGTTAATCGTTAAGGGAATCCGTTTCAGTCTTGAACAGGATGACATGGAGGTGGACTGCGCTTACGACGGAGAAGAAGCCGTACGGATGGCCAGGGAAAAGAATTATGATATCATTCTTCTTGACCTGATGCTTCCGAAGCTGGATGGTCTGGAGGTCTGCCAGCAGATCCGGGAGTTTTCGGACGTACCCATTGTCATGCTGACGGCCAAGGGAGACGATATGGACAAGATTCTGGGACTGGAATACGGGGCGGACGATTATATCACCAAGCCTTTTAACATCCTTGAGGTTAAGGCCAGGCTGAAGGCCATCATCCGGCGTACCTCCCAGAAGCAGCCTACGGAGCAGAAAGGACGGATCGTGGAAGTGGGAGATCTGGTGCTGGACTGTGAAGGGCGCAGAGTGAAAGTGGCTGGAAAGGAAGTGAACCTGACTGCCAAGGAGTTTGACGTGCTGGAGCTTCTGGTCTTCAACCCCAATAAGGTATACAGCAGAGAAAATCTTCTGAATATTGTCTGGGGCTATGAGTATCCGGGAGACGTGCGCACCGTAGATGTCCACATCAGAAGGCTCCGGGAGAAGATTGAGACCAATCCCAGCGAGCCCAAGTATGTACATACGAAGTGGGGAGTGGGTTATTATTTCCAGCATTAAGGTAAAAGCGGTTAAATATATTAAGAGTCTCCAGGCCCGTATCTTCGTGATTTTTATTCTGGTTGGAATGATCCCTCTTTCCCTGATGAAGTACGTAATCCTGGAGAACTACGAAAATCTGGCTGTAGGCCAGAAGGGAGTTATGCTGGAAAGCCAGTGCCAGCAGATCATTGAGCAGATCAGCGAGACATCCTATGTACACGGAGAGCCCTCCAGCATGATCGACACGGAGATAACGCAGCTTGCCGCTATATACGGCGGAAGGGTTATTATTGTAAACAGTAATTTCCGCATCATTCTGGATACCTTTGGGATCGACGAGGACAAGGTGATTATCTCCAAGGAGGTGCTTCAGAGCTTTCTGGGCAGCGACTCTGTAAATTACAATCAGGAATACCAGTTCCTTGAGATGACCATCCCGATTCCGAACCGGGATACCAATGAGACGGAAGGGGTTGTCATTATCAGCGTTCCCACTGTGGATGTGGACAGCGGAAAAGAATCTCTGGGGAGCACCGTTCTGATCCTTCAGATCGGTATGTCCGTTTTGGTGTGTCTGCTGGCTTTTTACGTGGCACGCATGCTCACCAAGCCCTTCGGAAAGATTACAAAGTCCTTGGAGGAAGTCCGGGGCGGTGTCATTGAGCAGGAGATTTCCATACCGGATTACACGGAGACCCAGCTCTTGGCTGAAGCTTACAACCGAATGCTGAAGCGGATGAAGATTCAGGAGGATTCCCGCCAGGAATTTGTCTCCAACGTCTCCCATGAGCTGAAGACACCCATCACCTCCATGAAAGTGCTGGCAGATTCCCTGCTGGCCCAGGAGGATGTTCCGGTAGAGCTTTACAAAGAGTTCATGAGCGATATTGCGGAGGAGATTGACCGGGAAAATAAGATCATCTCAGATCTTTTGTCTCTGGTAAAGATGGATAAGAAATCTTCCGATATAAATATTCAGGAAACGAACATTAACCAGCTTATTGAGTTGATCCTGAAACGGCTGCGGCCCATTGCCGCCAAGCACAACATAGAACTTGTGCTGGAGAGCTTCAAGCCCATTCTGGCTGAGGTAGACGAGACGAAGCTGACGCTGGCTCTGTCCAACCTGGTAGAGAACGGAATCAAATACAATAAAGAAGACGGCTGGGTTCACGTATCCCTGAATGTGGACAGCAAATATTTCTATGTGAAGGTGGAAGATTCAGGGATGGGAATCCCGGAGGAAGCCCAGGAACATATTTTTGAACGGTTTTACCGTGTGGACAAATCCCATTCCAGGGAGATCGGCGGAACGGGCCTGGGGCTTGCCATTACCCGGAGCGCTGTTTTGATGCATCACGGAGCCATTAAGGTATACAGTAAGGAAGGGGAAGGAACCACCTTTACGGTTCGGATCCCGCTGAAATATGTACCGTAAGGAACCTAAAACCTAAGGAGGAAACGGAGGCATTTTTTGAAAAAGGGATGGAGCCTTTTTCTGATTCTTGTCTGCTGTATTCTGGCCCTGACGGGGTGCAGTCAGCAGGAGGAGGAAAATGAGGATGAATATACCATTTATTATGTCAATATGGAGGAAACGAAGCTGGTAGAGAGCTCATACGTACCTGTCTCGGAGACTTTTGACGGAATTATGGAGGAGCTCCAGCAGCAGCTTCAGGAACCGCCCGCCGGAGTGAGCAGCGCTCTGACGGGAGATGTGAAAATTCAGGGGTATCAGAGAGGAATTGACGCTCTCAGAGTCGACTTCTCATCAGAATATTATGATCTGACAAACACGGAAGAGGTTCTTTTAAGAGCGGCAGCGGTAAAAACCTTTGTACAGGTGCCGGGGGTCATAAAAGTCATGATTACCGTGGAGGGAGAGCAGCTTACAGATCTGGATGGTCAGCCGGTGCCGGGGATGGACGGGGATTCCTTCATTGATACCAGGGAGGGAGGAATCAATTCCTACCAGGATGCGTCCCTCTCCCTGTATTTTGCCCGGAAGGACGGACAGGAGCTTAAGCGTGAGATGCGCAGCATCCACTATTCCAGCAATATGATTTTAAGCAGAGTCGTGGTGGAACAGCTGATTGCGGGACCTCAGGGCCGGGAGCTGTCGCCGGTGCTTGCGGAGAACACGGAGATTGAGAACATTCATATTCAGGATGGAATCTGCACCGTGTATTTTTCGGAGGCGGCAAACCAGGCGCCTGCGGAGAGCCAGGTATCGGCGGAGGCGGCTTTGTATGCCATCGTCAATTCAATCTGCGATACATGTGACGATATACAGGGGGTTCGCATTGTCGTTGACAGCGGAGCCATTGATACCTTCAGGGACCGGGTGGACCTGGATCAGACCTTTGCCATGAACCGCGCCGTCATTCAGGGATCCGGCAGTTCGGAGATGGAATCCAACGCATCCCCGGAGACGGCGCCGGGCTCAGAAGGAGAAGGACAGGGGCTCTCTGAGAGCGCTCAGGAGGTTCAGGAGACCCAGTCCCAGAGCTGAGAGGAGGAAGAACATGATGAGACGTCCCCTGGTTTGGGCGGGCGTATGTTTGATCCTGCTTCTGGCATTAGGAATGGCGGCGAAGGAGGCCGGTTTGATCCGGCCACCCTCCCAAGCCTGGAAGGAGCAGATGCCGGAAGAAGGGGAGAACATAACCATTCAGGGCACAGCGGCCCGGTGTATCTTGGCGTCAGAAGGGATGCGCCTTTCAGTAAAAGATTTTCTTTTTTATTCAAAAAACACTTCAAATTATCTTTTTTGTTCAGACTATCAGATTTTCCTTTATACAGATGAAATGAATATTGAGCCGGGGGATCGGATAAAGGTTCGGGGAGAGACAGCGTATTTTAAGCCGGCAGGCAATCCGGGCCAGTTTGACGCAGAGGAATACTATACCAGCCAGAATTATCTCTTTACCTTAAAAGATCCCGTGATTCTTCAGACAGAAAAAGGACCGCCTTCTATAGAACGATTCCTGCACCGGATCCGAAGAAGGTTTATGAAATCCTATGAGGCGGTTTTTTCACCTGAAGACGCTTCTGTTCTGGCTACCATGAGCCTTGGGGAGACAGGACAGACAGAGAGAGAAAGGAAGCTTTTGTACCAGGAGGGAGGTATCGCCCATATCCTGGCTATTTCAGGGCTGCATATTTCCCTGTTGGGGATGGGGCTGTACCGTATTCTGCGCCGCCTGTATCTGCCAGTGCCGGCAGCGGCGGTTCTCTCAGGAACGGTTATGGGGGCCT
>LHCFC01400__coassemble_1559_pt1 | contig 25785 bp, 20 predicted proteins | sample LHCFC01400__metabat2_low_PE_019 | metagenome-assembled genome bin LHCFC01400
AGAGTTAAATAGAGAAAATGTTCAACCTAAAAGGCAGAGGAAAAAAACTTCCTCTGCCTGAAATGTTTTAGGATGGTCTGTGAAGCATCAAGCCTTGCCAGCGCTTCCAAGAACGTTTTTAATCTTGTGAGCAACCATATCCTTAACTGCCTGACGGGCAGGTTTCAGATACTGACGGGGATCAAAGTGATCCGGATGCTCTGCGAAATACTTGCGGATGGTTCCTGTCATAGCAAGACGGATATCGGAGTCGATGTTGATCTTGCAAACAGCCAGCTCTGCTGCATGGCGAAGCTCATTCTCCGGGATACCGATAGCATCCGGCATGTTTCCGCCAAAGTCATTTACCATCTTTACAAACTCCTGCGGAACGGAAGAAGAACCGTGGAGAACGATGGGGAAGCCGGGAAGACGCTTGATGCACTCTTCAAGAACGTCAAAGCGAAGTGGCGGCGGAACAAGGATTCCTTCTTCATTTCTTGTACACTGGGAAGCTTTGAATTTGTATGCGCCGTGGCTTGTACCGATGGCGATTGCAAGAGAATCACAGCCGGTTCTGTCAACAAATTCTTCGACCTCTTCGGGACGTGTATAGCTTTCCTGTCCTGCTTCAACGACTACTTCATCCTCTACGCCGGCAAGAGTACCAAGCTCAGCCTCAACTACAACGCCGTGTGCGTGTGCGTACTCAACAACCTGCTTTGTCAGGGCGATGTTGTCCTCAAAAGATTTGGAAGAAGCATCGATCATGACTGAAGTGAATCCTCCATCAATACAGCTCTTGCAAAGCTCGAAAGTATCGCCGTGGTCCAGATGAAGAGCGATGGGGATCTGAGGATTCTCTGCAACAGCTGCCTCTACCAGTTTTACCAGGTATGTGTGGTTGGCATAAGCACGAGCTCCCTTGGATACCTGAAGGATAACCGGGCTGTTCAGTTCGCCGGCTGCCTCTGTGATACCCTGTACGATCTCCATGTTGTTTACGTTGAACGCACCGATTGCATATCCGCCGTCGTATGCCTTCTTAAACATTTCGGTAGTTGTTACCAATGCCATAATTCTTTTCCTCCTTTTATTATGACGTATTATTGGCAGTACTTCATTAAATGTCTGCCAGACATCCTTATTCTACCACATCTTTTTCTGTTTTACGATATATTTTTGAGGGAAGCAGGGATTTTTTTGTAAAAATTAAAAGGAAAGGAATCTGTGAATTTATTTTTTGAAACAAAAAATCGGAAGAAAACTCTTCCGATTTTTAAGAGCGCGAGACGGGATTCGAACCCGCGACCCTCGCCTTGGCAAGGCGATACTCCACCACTGAGCCACTCGCGCATATTCAGTTATCTGCTGTTTTTGTTTTTCGCTCCCGCGAACAATGAATACTATACTATAGGTTTCCGGGATTGTCAACAGTTTTTTTAAAAAAAATTTCCAGTCTTTTTTCACCTTGCAGAAGAGGGCAATATGGGGTAGAATGAAGTCTGTAAAAAACTTGGAGGTCAATAGAATATGGAAGCTTTACAGATGGCAGAGGGCAGCATCCTTCTGTGGATTCAGGAATTCCTGCGGGCAGACTGGCTGACGCCGGTGATGCTGACCATTACGAAGCTGGGGAATTTGGGTTTTATATGGGTGGTTCTGTCGCTGCTTTTTTTATGCTTCAGGAAGACCCGGTGGGCCGGGGCGGCAGGGCTTTTGGCAGTGTTCTTTTCACTGGCATTTAACAATTATTTCCTGAAGAATCTCTTTGAAAGAATACGTCCCTATGAGGTGATCGATGGACTGACGCTTCTGGTACACAAAGCCAGCGATTTTTCCTTTCCATCGGGACATGCCGGGTCGTCTTTTGCGGCAGCCACGGCTTTCTTTTGGATCCTTCGGGGAAAAATCGGAGCGGCGGCTTATGTGCTGGCCTTTCTTATCGCCTTTTCAAGGCTGTATATCGGGATTCATTACCCAACCGATGTGCTGTGCGGGATGATTACAGGAAGCCTGTGCGGGCTGGCGGCCGGGGTACTGATCAATAAAGCAAAAAGTAAACTGGAAGAATTTAAGGCTGCCAAAAGCCGGTAAAGGCATGAGCAGCGCAGCATAATGAAGCAAAGGGGGTGGTTTTTATGTCGCGAAGTACGAAGACAGGTTCAACAGATGTTCCTGGGCCTTGGCCATGCATAAAAATACACCTAAGGAGGGCTTTATTGTGTTGGAAAAAATTCGTGAATATATTCAGAACGGTCAGTATGCCAAAATCCGCACTCTGATTGCGGAAATGAACGAGGCGGACATTGCCGCCATGCTGGAGGAACTGGAGCTGCCGGGAGCGGAGCTGGTCAAGGTATTTCGTATGCTGCCAAAATCCCTTGCGGCGGACGTTTTTTCTTTTCTGTCTCTTGAGACAGAACAGATGATTATTACTTCCCTGACTGACCGGGAGGCGGCCAATATTATTGATAACCTTTTCGCCGATGATGCGGCGGACCTGGTAGAAGAGATGCCTGCCAATGTGGTAAAAAGGCTTTTGGCCCAGACGACCCCGGAAACCAGAAGGGATATCAATCATCTTCTTCAATATCCCGAAGACTCTGCCGGAAGTATTATGACCGTGGAGCTTGTAGATCTGAAAGAGGATCAGACCGTGGCCCAGGCCATCGAAAAGATCCGAAAGATTGGGATTGACAAAGAGACTATCAATACTTGTTATGTGACGGATCCGTACCGGAAAATCCGGGGAACCGTTTCTCTCAGAACCCTGATCCTGGGGGAAAAGACAGACCGGATCGGAGATTTGATGGAGGAAAAGGTCATCACCATCAATACCATGACGGATCAGGAAGAAGTAGCCAGGATGTTCCAGAAGTACGATTTTGACGCTATGCCTGTGGTGGACAGCGAGAACCGTCTGGTGGGAATTATTACGGTAGACGATGTTATGGATATTATCCAGCAGGAGGCTACGGAGGACATTGAGATGATGGCCGCCATCACGCCTACGGATAAGCCGTATATGAAGACTACGGTATTTGAGACCTGGAAGAAGCGAATTCCATGGCTTTTGATCCTTATGATCTCAGCCACCTTCACTGGAAAGATTATTCAGGGCTATGAGGAAGCGCTGGCCGCCTATGCGGTTCTCACCGCCTATATCCCCATGTTTATGGACACCGGCGGAAATGCAGGAGGACAGGCATCAGCCACGGTGATCCGCAGCATTTCTCTGGGAGAGCTTGAATTCCGTGATATCTTCCGGGTAGTATGGAAGGAATTTAAAGTGGCGATTCTCTGCGGCGTGACGCTGTCTGTTCTGAATTTCGCCAAGCTGCTTCTGTTTGACCGGGTTTCTCTGCAGGTGGCCTTGATTGTCTGCATGACGGTGATTTTTACAGTGCTTGTGGCAAAGATGGTAGGATGTGTTCTTCCCATACTTGCCAAGCGGGTGGGCTTTGATCCGGCTGTAATGGCAAGCCCTTTCATTACCACCATCGTGGACGCAGTTTCTCTTTTGATCTATTTTCAGATCGCAACCAGAGTGCTGCATTTATAATTGCTAAAAGATGAGTTATTCAAAAGAATCCTGCGCCGCAGGATTCTTTTTAAATATTAAAACTTATTTACGCAAAGCAGGATGCCTATATAATAAAAACGTGTCAAGGAGTTAACATTCTTAAGAATTTTCGTAAAAACACAAAAAATTATAGGAAGCCTGTACAAAAGAGGGGATATTTGGTAAAATAAATTAATTTCATTAGAAAGGAAATATTAAGAATGCATAGAGAGACGACTGTCAGGCAGAATCATTGTCATCTTGAGATGAGTACGCTGCTGTATATGTGCTTTTTTCTTTTTATGGCCACACAGCTTTTTATAGGTGAGACAGGGCAGGAGACCTTGGTAAATGGAGTGAATATGCTTCTCTACCTTGTGTTTGTTCCTGGTTTTATTTTTTGGGCTGGTTACAGAGTGTCCATGGCCTTCAGGGAACAGAAGGAGGGCGGACGTCCTGGGCTTATGAAGCTGGCAGGACGCAGTTTTCTGGTGTTTTTTCTGCTGGCCTTGGCGCAGAACATTGTTTTAAATAAACTGCCTTTTACCTACAGTCTGGCCCAGGTGCTGACTGGAGTCAGCATTCCCTCCCTTTCGGCTGTTTTCTTTTCTATGGGCCTGCTGTTTTCACTGGCAGTCCTTTTTTATGAAAATCTTATCAGGCTTACCATGAGGAAACGGCGTATGCTGGCGGCGGGGATTTTCTGTCTGCTGACGGCATTTCTCTCCATGGAAGAAGGATATGCCCTGGCCGGGGCCTTTTTGAAATGCGGCAGCCAGGCGGCGGTTCCTATTCTGCCTTACGGCGCCTTTTTCCTTCTGGGGCTTTACTTTGAGGAAAAGAAGCCTGGATTTTCCTGGAAAATCCTTTTGGGTGCCGCTGTGGTCAGCGCTGTCTCCCTCCTTCTATACAGGCTGCCGGCAGAGAATCTGGTGAGGATTACGGCTTCGGCATTGCCGGTGTATCTTGTCTATGTCTTTTCAGAAGGGTTATGGGAGCTGTCGGTAAGGTTCAGGCCTGTAAAGCTTCTGTGCAGTACCATCCAGTACGTCTTTGCCGCTTATGCGGTTCTTTTGTTTGCTGTGAGAGGTATGGGATATTTTGAGAATGTCTCTCTCTGGAAAGCCCTTGCGGTGGGAGTGGGTATTCTGGCAGCCGTTTACTGCGGGAGCATCCTGTTTGTCTGGTTTGCCCGTCTGTATGCCAAAGGGTCGAAATATTTTACTGAGAAGGTGCGTCACAAGACGGCGGTCTATTTTCTGATTTATACTGCCGCTTTTGCAGTGCTTCTCCTGATCTGTTTTGTAGATTATCTGCGGTTTGACCGCACCCTTTTGTGGAGGGCGGATTCAGTCTCCCAGTATTACCCAAGAGCGGTATATTTTGCCAGATATATGAAAGAACTGGCAGCAGGTGTGCTCAGCGGTAATTTTGCCCTGCCTATGTATGATTTCTCCCTTGGCATGGGCAGCGAGGTCACTTACAGCCTGGAGCCGCTGTATTTCCTTTTTGCTTTGTTTGGAGAAGAGAACGTGGAGTTTACGTATTCCCTGCTTATTTTGATCCGGTTTTATCTGGCGGGAATTACCTCATCCATTTTCTTCCTTTATTTTAAGAAAGACTATTTTACAACTTTTATGGCCAGCGTGGTGTACGTTTTCTGCGGGTTCTCTCTGTTCGGAGGCACCCGGCATGCCATGTTTATGATCCCTATGATCATGTTCCCGCTGCTGATTCTTGCCATTGAGGAGATCATACGGAACAAGAGATGGTATCTGTGTACGATTTTTGTGGCGATCTCTCTGTTCAGCAATTATTATTACTTATATATGTGTACCATAGGAATGGGGATTTATTTCCTGGTGCGGTTTTTTTGTCAAAAGGAGAAGGAAAAGAAAACCTTCAAGAACTTTATGCTGAAGGGGCTGACCATCAGCGGCTCTTATCTGCTGGGAGTGGCTATGTCCTGCATTGTCCTGGTTACTACCTTTGGGATGTACGTGGGTTCTGGAAGGAGCGGAGCGGCAGTCATCAAGACCCCCTCTCTTTTCTACTATGGGGAGGATTGGCTGGTTCGGTGTTTCTTAAGCTTTCTGACTACTGTGAACTCTCCGGGAGACTGGCTGAAGCTGGGATATCTTCCCATTGCGTTCCTGGCGCTGATCCTTTTGTTTGCCAAAAAAGGAAGAAAAGAGCTGAAGATCCTCACGGTTATTTCCGTGATCCTTATGGCGATTCCTCTCTCGGGTTTTGTGTTCAGCGGCTTTAGCTCTATTTCAAACCGCTGGTGCTACATGATGGCCCTCCTCTTTGCCTATGTGGTGGCGGAGTGCCTGCCGGATCTGAGACGTATGGGGAAAAGGGAAATCCTTTTCTGCGTGGCCGGGACTGGAATATACGGCTTCCTTTGCTTTTATGGAAATTATCTTACGACTATTTATACAAAAGCCGCTTTTGTATGCCTGGCGGCGACGCTGGCAGTAGTGCTGATCTGCCACGTAAAGAACACAAGGTGGACGGAGGCGGCTAAGAAGTGCCTTCTTCTGGTTTTGACAGCGGTGTTGGTTTTGTTTAATTCTCACAGTCTGTACGGCTTCTCAGGTGTAATTCTGGAATACACAAAGCCGGGAGAAGCCCAGGCCAAGGGGGAGAATACGCCTCTTGCTGCGGTGGAGCAGATGGAGGACGATTCCTTTTACCGCAGTGCCACGCCGCGCCTGGACTATTCCACTATCTCATCCTCCATGCTTTTGGACTATGACAGTATATCTATTTTTAACAGTACCCTGAACGGGGCCATTATGGAATACTTGGCGGAGATGGGCAGCAGCAGCTACAGTGCCACCCAGTTTTTTGGCCTGAGCAACCGGACTTATATGAATGCCTTGGCGGCGGTGAAATACTATGCATATTATGACGAACCTTCCAGGGCGCTGCCTTACGGCTATGAAGAGGCTCTGAAGACAGAGGTGAATGGACGGGAGACTACCGTATGTGAGAATACGTATGCTTTGCCCCTTGGATATACGTATTCAGGCGCTGTCACCCGGGAAGAGCTGGAGGAATATTCTGTGTTGGAGCGCCAGGAAGTGATGATGCAGAAGGCGGTGCTTGAGGAAAATGCTTCCGTCCAGGCCCAGGCCTTCCTGGAAGAGGAAGAGCCGGCTGTGACCACTCTGCAGGAGCTTCCCATTTTGGCTGTGGAGCCGGAGCTTCTGGAATATACAGGTACATCTCTTACTACGGAAATGAAAGAAGAGACGGAAGAGGCTGCGGAAGGCGAGGCTGCAGGGGAGGAAGAAGAGCTTGGCAATACTCTTACTATTCGTTTTGAGAGTATTCCTAATTCTGAGACGTATCTTGTCCTGGAAAATGCGGTGCTCAAAGGCGATATGTCAGAGAATCCCATCAATATCAGCTTTAAGACGGAAGGGAATAACCTCAGCTATAAATTCCGTTCAGACGATGACCGGTATGGCTCCGGCCAGGAGGATTATGCTTTTAACCTGGGCTACCATGAGAGTGTGATTACAGAGTGTACCATAACCTTTGACCGGTCTGGTACCATAGATTTTGACAGCCTGAAGCTGTACAGCCAGCCTATGGACAATACAGAGATGTATACAGAAGAGCTTACCAAGGATATTCTTCAGAATGTGGAAATAGGGACCAATGAGATTACGGGGACGATCTCAGCGCAGGAGAATAAGCTTCTGGTACTCAGTATTCCGTATCAGAATGGCTGGACCGCCTATGTGGACGGGGAGCAGGTGGATCTTGAGCGGGTTAATATTATGTATATGGGGATTCCTCTGGAGGCAGGAGAGCATACGATCCGCCTGGAATTTGAGATCCCCGGTGTAAAGGCGGCCTTGGTTATCATGCCGGCGTCAGCGGCATTCTTTGGAGTGCTTTTGATCATTCGGCAGCTCAGAAAAAAGAGAGACAGAAGATTAAATTAAAAGGCTGTTGCAAAGAAAGTCAGGAAATAATAGTCAGGAGTTGAAAAAAGTGCTATACTCAATTATTATACCGTGTTACCGTTCCTCCCAAACCATTCGCAAGGTCGTGGAGATGACCATGCAGGAGCTGGACAGGCTTGGGAAGAAAGAGTATGAATTTGTATTGGTGGACGACTGTTCTCCGGACGGGGGAGAGACCATGGCGGCTCTGCTGGGGCTGGTGCGGGATTATCCCTGTGTCAGGGCTGTGGAGCTGGCCAAGAATGCTGGTCAGCATAATGCTGTGATGGCCGGACTGAACCACGCCAAGGGGGATGCTTTTATTGCCATGGATGATGATATGCAGACGCATCCGTCTCAGCTTCAGTATCTTCTGAAAGAATTTGAGAAGGACTGCTATGACATTGTGTATGGATATTATCCTGAGAAGAAGCACACCAGATTCAGGAATTTCGGAAGCTTTATAAATTCTTTGACGGTGAGGATCCTTCTGAAAAAGCCTAAGGATCTGAAGACATCCAGTTTCTGGATTATTAAGCGCTTCGTCCGGGATTACGCAATTCAGTACAAAAGCGCCTACACGCATCTACAGGGGCTGTTTCTGCGCACGACCAGAAATATCTGTTCCGTGCCGATTCAGCATTTTGAGAGAGAGGTGGGAACGTCCAACTATACTTTAAAGAGACTGCTGAAGCTCTGGTCTAATATCCTGGGATTTTCCATTGTTCCTCTGCAGCTTGCCACCATGCTGGGATATGCTTTCTCTGCCATAGGGATCGTTGGCGCCATAGCTGTAATCGTTCAGAAGATTATCCGTCCCGCCACCTATATCGGTTGGCCTTCCATGATGGTCTGCATCTGCTTTTTTTCAGGGATCAATCTTCTGTTTATGGGACTGATCGGAGAATATGTAGGCAGGATTTTCCTTGGAATGAGCAGAAATCCTCAGTTTGTGGTTCGGAGCGTCTACCATCAGGAGAGCGGCCGGTGTGTCCAGGAAACGGAGGAAGAGATAAAAGCTTTGGATAAAAAAGAAAATTAGGGAAAACTAGGGAAAGGGAAGGCATATGAAAAAGTTAATGATTATGGGCGCCGGGATTTACCAGGTTCCTCTGATTAAAAAAGCCAGAGAGATGGGGATTTATACCATTGCGGTGAGTATTCCCGGAAATTATCCGGGATTTCCCCTGGCGGATCAGGTCTGTTATGAGAATACCGTAGATTATGACAGAATCCTGCAGATTGCCAGGGAAGAGAAGATCGACGGCATCGTGACAGCGGGAACGGATGTGGCGGTCATTACCATCGGAAAAGTCTGCGACGAGCTGGGATTGACAGGACTTTCCTTTGAGGCGGCCAAGGTGGCTTCCAATAAGATCCTTATGAAAAAGAAATATGAAGAATACGGAGTGCGTACTGCCAGGTTCCGGGAAGTGTCCTTTGAGGAAGATGTGTATGAGAAGACGAAGGAGCTGAATTTTCCTCTGATTTTTAAAGCCGTTGACACATCTGGAAGCCGAGGGATTATCCGTGTGAACTCCAGAGAGGAATTTGAAGGGGCCCGCCAGGTGGTGCAGGCCAATACAAGGTCACATTACTATATCGTAGAAGAATTTTTGGAGGGAGAAGAGTTTGGCGCCCAGGCTTTTGTCTACCGGGGAAAAGTCCAGTTTATTCTGCCTCATGGTGATTATGTGTTCCAGGGCGATACAGGTGTGCCTATCGGACATTTTGCTCCTTATGACCTGGGGGAAGCTATTGTGGAAGATGCCAGAGAACAGCTTGAGAAGGCCATCGAGGCTATGGGGCTTGACAACTGTGCCATCAATGCGGATTTTATCCTGAAGGATGGAAAGACGTACGTGCTGGAGTTAGGGGGACGATCAGGAGCTACCTGCCTGGCAGAATTGGTGTCTATCTATTATGGGTTTGACTATTATGAAAAACTGATTCTGGCCGCCTTGGGAGAAGATGTGGATTTTCCACAGGAATCTGCTGTACCCAACGCCAGTATGCTTCTGCGCAGCGACAGGGACGGTGTGATACAGTCTATAGAGAATGACAATGAGCCGGATGAGGATATCTGTGAGATACAGTTTGACTACAAGCCGGGAGATCAGGTTTATAAGTTTCATGTGGGCCCGCACCGGATCGGGCATGTGATTACCAAAGGGGCGACTCTTCAGGAGGCGGTGGATAAACTGCAGGAAGCCCTTGGGAAAATCAGGATTCAGGTTGGATGATGCTATTCTGCAGGAATCCTTCACGGACGCAGAAAATTAGAATAGAGATATAAAGAAGGGGCTGCCGCACGACAGCCCCTTCTTTATGTCATAGGAAATTTTGTTCTACTTGCTGCTTATGATTTTTTCAGATTTTTGAGAATTCCCTTCAACTGGGGCAGAAAATGATGAATCAGGAAGGGAAGAGTAACGATGGCAATCCCATAGCGGATCAGTCCGCTGAAGGGAAAGACAGCCATAGTTGCCAGGCATATGAGAAAGTAGCCGCAGGAAATTTTCAGAGTGTTTCCCAGGGGGATTAACTGTTTCCCGTTAATATGTTTTTCCATGAGGGCCTGCATAATCAAGAGCACCAGGTAGCAGAAAGCAGTGGTGTATGCGGCTGCCTGATAGCCGAACAGAAGGATGCAGACGTAATTCAGGAAAATGTTCAGAAACATCACGGACACCGTAGATATAGCCACGAAGCCGGTCTTTTTATAATAATTCTGAATGGCTGTGTAGCTGTTGCTGTAAAAGCGGAACAGCGTGCCCGTTACCATAGGAGCGATCAGATAGACGGCAGCGGCGTAATTTTTTCCGCCCAAGATGAGAATGATTTCCGGGGCGAACAGTACCAGATACCAGGAAAAAACTCCGAATCCATGCATTAGGACATTCCAGGAAGGCCGGATGTCGCCTTCCTGCCCCCGGGCAATTTTTTCGTACATCCAGGGGAGCCAGGCGTTCCAGATGGAGTCCTCCAGAATCCAGATGACATAGGAGACCTTGGTGGCCAGAGAAAAAATGGAGCCGTCGTAGTCCCCGGCCATGGCAGTGACCATAAGCTTGTCGGCCTGGTTCATAATCTGGATGGAAATCACTTCAGGGATCAGCGGAAGGCTGAATTTTAAGGCATATCGCCAGTACTGAAGCTGAATGAATTTTTTGCCCTGCACCAGCATTACCACCGCCACTGTAAAGCCGCCGATAATCATCGGAACGTAGTAGCCGATGATGCGCAGGATGACCAGGTTTTCCTGGAAGCCGGAATTCTTGCCCCAGTAGACCAGAAATACTGAAAAAAGAGTGGATGGTATAACGGTCAGGGCCGTAAAGAGCGTGCTGGCCTTGTAGCGCATCATCTGTTTTTCCCGGCGCTGATAGTAATAAATGCTGGTATGGGCAAAGGTGTACAGCAGAGCGATGACCAGCATCAGATCCGTCATGGAGCAGAATTCCCCCACCGGTTCTCTGAAAATCAGAAAAAGGAGGGAAAAAGCGGCGATGGACAGATAGGAAAGGGTCTGCACACTGGAAGTAAACTCATTGAAGCGTTCCTTCACATCGTATTTCGCGCGCTCTACGCTGCGCCACAGGCACAGGGACATGATCGGGGCAAAGAGAAGCAGCCAGGATTCAAAGATCTGTACCTGATTATACTGTTCATTCGTTAAAAGCCGGGTGAAAACCGGCGTGGTTAAAAAGGTAATGCCCCGCACGAAGAGCTGGGAGATTACATAAAATAATCCTGCTCTCAGTGCAAGGCGGTTCAGGGATTTATTTCCTTCCTGTTTCTTTGGCATAGGATGTCTCCTTATTCTTTGATGTTGCATACAAAACAGCGGAGCTTCCCATTGGGATCCGGAGGAATCACATCCAGCCAGCGGATCTCGATCCTGAATTCATCTCCGTACAGTTCCTGAAGACGTTTGCGGAAGAAACGGTCGATCTCTTCATTTGTATAAGTTGTGTCTTTTGGGTCCCGCACAAGCTCCACCCGCAGGTCATGATAAGAATCCTGCACGTAACGGAACTGGGCGATGCCGGTGATTCCGTTTGGAATCTTACGCAGCTCCAGCACGGAGGTGGACTCCCCCTTCTCATGCTTTACCATATCGTTCAGTCGGCCGTGGATTTTCGTAATAAACCGGATGCCCTCCTTTGTAAAGGAGGAGGCCATATCCCCGATATCATAGTTGATAATGGGAAAATCCGTTTTGTACAGCGGGGTAAGGATAACTTTTCCATTGTCGGCCAGACGTCCCTGGTCATCGTAGATATTCACCACGTGGGTATCGTTGCAGATATCGTAGTAATCCTTCCCGGGGGCCTTTATAATACAGCTTCCTGTCTCGTCTGAGCCATAGGCGTCCACAAGGCCGGGGCCGAAGGTTTTTTTCAAAATTTTTTGCGTCATCTCGTCCACCATCTCGCTGACGGGAATATACCACTTGGGCTGGCGGATTTTAAGATTATGTTCCTGGGCGTAGAGGGCGATCCGCACAATGCAGTTTTTGCGCAGACAGATGAGATCCGGGGCGTACTCGTTCAGTTCCTGGATCACTTTTGCGGTTTCATCCCCCACGCAGCGTCTCTCGGAGAGAATTCTTCTCTGAAGAATTCCAAAGCGCTGGATAAAAGAATCTCGGGATTTCTTTTCCTTTCGGTAACTGGATTCAAAGGAAACCATCCGCCCGAAGAAAGGATTATATCCCAGCGTCATAAGAATACGGATCCAGTTGGCGTTGGCAAAGGCGTGTTCCCTCTGCGACTGGTACAGACGAAGGGGAACTCCCGTGGAACCGCTGGTGCTGGTCTCATCCCAGGAATCCCTGGTTTCCGGATTCTGATCGTACAGCTCCTTCATCCAGACACGAAGTTCATCTTTTGTAAGGACGGGAAATTTCACCAGATCCTCACTGCAGTGAAAGTCATCAGGAGTCAGATGGTTTTCCTCAAATCTCTTCCGGTAGAAGGGAATTTCATAGGCCCGCTTCATAAGACGGTGTATTTTTTTGTTCTGCAGCCTTTTTACCCGGGCCAGATCATCGGGTACCTTCTTATCTAATACAAGCAGATAACCAAAGGTCATTACATTGGTCAGCTTTTTTAATAATCCCATAAAGACATCTCCTTTTCACCATATCCTTTAGCAGTATAACAGAAATGGGGAGTGGTGACAAGTTTTGTATAGAATTGTTTAGAGACAGTTAAAGAAAATTTCAGAATTTGCAGGGTTAAAAAACATAGGGAGGTATGATAGAATAAACTGACGAATAACAGAATTTGTTATAAATTTAATCGTTCCGCAGATCCCCGGGGAAAAGCTTGCGTACTGACACCGGGGATGAGGCGGAACCGTGAATAGAGGAATGGGACATGAAAAAGCAGCAGGAAAGCAGCCGGGAAGAGCTGGCGGTAGTGGAAAATGCCGAAGAAAAGGAAATTCACGAAAAAGTGGAGAGCAAAGCTCTCTGGGAGAGTATTAAGGCCTTTCGGAAAAAATTCAGCAGGACACAGGTAATTCCGGAAGAATATCAGCTTCCGGAGCATGTGGCTCCCCTGAAGCGCTGTAAGCCGGACATCAGCGTGGGTTTGACAGAAGAGCAGGTTCAGGAGAGGATTTCTTACGGGGCGGTGAACGCTCCTGTGGAATCACCCTCCAAGTCCACCAAGGAGATCGTCTACAGCAATGTGTTTACTTATTTCAACCTGATCTTTTTTATCATTGCTGTTCTCTTGTGCCTGGTAGGTTCTTTCAGGGATCTGACTTTTCTCCCTATCGTGCTTGCCAATACTTTTATAGGAATCATTCAGGAGCTGAGAGCTAAAAAGGTGCTGGACGATCTCAGTATTTTAAATGCGCCTAAGTCCTCTGTGATCCGGGACGGACAGGAGAAAACCATCCCGGCTGAAGATTTGGTGGTGGATGATGTGATCGTGTTCCGTGCGGGTAATCAGATTCCTGCGGACGCCGTGGTGGAAGAGGGGGAAGTTCTGGTCAATGAATCCCTTATTACGGGAGAAGCGGATCAGATCTCTAAAAAGCAGGGAAGCACGCTTCTTTCGGGCAGCTTTATCGTGTCCGGGGAATGCAGGGCCAGAGTGGAGCAAGTGGGAAAAGACTCTTATGTATCCTCCCTTACCCTGGAAGCCAAGGCTATGAATGATGAGGAACTGTCTGAGATGATCCGATCTCTGGACCGTCTCGTCAAGATGGTGGGAATTGTGATTATTCCCATAGGGATCGTTCTGTTCAGCCAGCAGTATTTTATCGGCGGTTCTTCCATTAGGGACAGCGTCACCGCTACGGTTGCCGCCGTGATCGGAATGATACCGGAGGGATTGTATCTTCTGGCCAGCGTTGCCCTGGTAGTCAGCGTCATGCGCCTGGCGATGCAGAAGGTGCTGGTCCATAATATGAAGTGCATCGAAACCCTTGCCAGGGTAGACGTTCTCTGCGTGGATAAGACGGGCACTGTCACGGACAATACTATGACAGTGAAGAAATTTCTTCCGCTGCGGAAAAAGGACGGGGGCGAAGAAGGCCAGGAACAGAGCGCTGAAGAAGCCTTTACGGCGGAAGAGCAGAACGAAGCGGAGCTGGCCGTGGGAGATTTTGCCGCAGCCATGGCTACAGATAATATTACAATGAAAGCTGTCAAGGAATATTTCCGTAAACGGAGCGGAAAGCGTCCTAATCAGATTTTTCCTTTTACCTCAGAGAATAAGTACAGCGGCGCTGCCTTTGATGAAGGGCAGTACGTACTGGGCGCACCGGAATTTATCCTCCGCGGTCAGTACCAGGAGTATGCGCCGTCCATTGAAAACTGGAGCCGCCAGGGTTACCGGGTTCTGGTTTTTGCCAGATATATGGGGACTTTGGAGGGCAAACCCCTGACGGAGCCGGTTGAGCCTATAGGAATGGTTCTGCTGGCAAACCCTGTCCGGGCAAATGCAAAAGAGACCTTCCACTATTTTGCGCAGCAGGGAGTGGAGATTAAGGTAATATCAGGGGATAACCCTGTGACCGTGTCCCAGGTGGCCGCAGAGGCGGGAATCGCAGGGGCGGAGAAGTACGTAGATGCATCCGTCTTCGCTGACCAGGAGGAGCTTGAGCGGGCAGCGTCTTCCTACACCGTATTCGGAAGGGTGAAGCCTGAGCAGAAGCGGCAGCTCATCAGCGCTTTGAAGAAGGCGGGACACACAGTGGCTATGACCGGGGACGGGGTGAATGACATCCTGGCTCTGAAGGATGCAGACTGCAGCATTGCCATGGCCTCGGGAAGCGATGCGGCGGCCCAGGCGGCTCAGATTGTCCTGCTGGAGTCTGATTTCTCCAAAATGCCTTCTGTAGTGGCGGAGGGACGACGGGTGGTGAACAACATCGAAAGAACGGCCAGTCTCTTTTTGGTAAAAAATATTTTTTCGCTGTTTCTTTCGATTTTCTCCATAATCCTGATGGTAAATTATCCTCTGGAACCGTCCCAGATTTCGCTGATCAGCATGTTTACCATAGGAATTCCGGCTTTCTTTATGTCGCTGGAAAGAAATACGGACAGAATCCAGGGTCATTTTCTGAGCAATGTGCTGTTTAAGGCGCTTCCAGGCGGGCTGACGGATTTTCTGACGGTCAGCGCCCTTTATCTGTTCTGCATGGAATTTAATGTGAGTGAAAATGACGTATCCACTTCCTGCACCATCCTGCTGGCCATTGTGGGACTGATGATTCTGTATCAGATTGCATCGCCTATGACCAAGGCTCACTGGCTGCTGTGGATCGCCATGGCCGCAGGCCTTGTTTACTGTATGATTTTTGTCAGCAGTATTTTTGCCATCAGCAGCATCTCAAAAAAATGCCTGATGCTTCTGGTGATGTTTGCGATTATTACAGAGCCCACCTTCCGATATCTGAGCCTGTGGATTAAAAAGCTGTCGAAGCTGTACCGATCCCACAGAAGAAAGCAGAAAGAAGCTGCCTGAGAGAACTTTTGGTAGATTTTGTTTGCATTTATTGGTATAATAGGGAAAGAAAAACGTAAGGAGATAAAAAGAATGAAAAGAGTTCTTTTAAAGCTGAGCGGAGAAGCCTTGGCTGGAGATAAAAAGACCGGTTTTGACGAGGCCACTGTAATGGAGGTGGCCAGGCAGGTAAGGCAGCTTTGCGATCTGGGAATGGAGATCGGCGTGGTGATCGGCGGCGGCAATTTCTGGCGGGGCAGATCCAGCAAACGCATCGACCGGACTAAGGCGGACCAGATCGGTATGCTGGCTACAGTGATGAATTGCATTTATGTTTCGGAGATTTTTCGCTCGGCAGGGATTGGTACAGCCGTGATGACACCGTTTTCCTGCGGCGCTTTTACAGAGCTGTTTTCCAAGGATCGGGTTATGGATTACTTTGGCGAGGGAAAAGTCGTGTTTTTTGCGGGAGGGACGGGACATCCGTATTTTTCCACAGATACCACTACGGTGCTTCGGGCAGTAGAGATTGAAGCAGAGGTGATTCTGCTGGCTAAATCCGTGGACGGAGTGTACGACAGTGATCCCAAGGACAACCCCTTGGCAAAGCGCTACGATGAGATTTCTATCCAGGATGTGATTGATAAGAAGCTTGGCGTGGTAGATATGACTGCTTCCGTTCTGTGTATGGAACAGAAGATGCCGATGCTGGTGTTCGGGCTTAATGACGAGAACAGCATTATCAGAGCCGTCAGCGGCGAAGGAAAGGGAACACGGGTTACCGTGTAGAAAAATGTGAAAGGGAATCCTTCGCCGGAGCGAAGGAGTTCACTGAGATAGAGGAGGAAGAGAGATGGATGACAGAATTAAAGTTTATGACGAGAAGATGACAAAATCTTACAGCAGTCTGCTGGCTGAATTTGCCACGGTTCGGGCAGGGAGAGCCAATCCCAATGTGCTGAATAAGATTAAAGTAGACTATTACGGAACGCCTACGCCTCTGCAGCAGGTAGGGAATATTACGGTTCCTGAACCCAGGATCCTTCAGATTCAGCCCTGGGAAAAGTCTATGATAAAGCCGATCGAGAAGGCAATCCTCACCTCAGATATCGGGATTCATCCCACCAATGACGGGAAAGTGATCCGGCTGATTTTTCCGGAGCTGACGGAGGAGAGAAGAAAAGAGCTGGTAAAAGATGTTAAGAAAAAAGGCGAAGCCGGAAAGGTTGCGGTGAGAAATATTCGCCGGGATGCCAACGACTATCTGAAGAAGCTGGGAAAGACGGATGTTTCTGAGGACGAGATCAAGGATCTGGAAGATGAGATTCAGAAGCTGACAGACAAGTATATAAAAGATATAGATAAAGCGGTAGAAGAGAAGTCAAAAGAGATTCTTACAGTATAAGAAAGAGCAGGGGGTATTGCAGGGGACATGTAATGCCCTCGCTTTTTGGAGGGAGAAAAGTATGGTGATACCACAGCACGTTGCGATCATACTGGATGGAAACGGAAGATGGGCCAAGAGCAAAGGCATGCCCCGGAACTATGGACATGTGCGGGGGGCGAAGAACCTGGAGGTGATCTGTGAGGACGCCTACAATATGGGAATTAAATATCTGACGGTTTACCTTTTCTCCACGGAGAATTGGAGAAGGTCCAAGGATGAGGTGGACGCTCTCATGCGCCTGTTCCGTCAGTACACAAAGACCTGTATTAAAACTGCCAGGGATAATAATATGAAAGTGAGAGTCCTGGGAGATCCTTCCGCTCTGGATCCCGATCTCCAGGAGAGCTTGAGACGTCTGGTGGAATCCTCTAAGGATAACACGGGACTGAATTTTCAGATAGCCATTAATTACGGAAGCCGGGATGAGATCATCCGGGCAGTGCGCAGAGTTGCCGGAGACTGCCGGGAGGGAAAGCTGAGACCGGAGGAGATCACGGAATCCCTGTTTTCAGGATACCTGGACACAGCGGAGGTGCCAGATCCTGATCTTTTGATCCGAACCAGCGGGGAACAGCGCCTTTCCAATTATTTGCTGTGGCAGCTAGCCTATACAGAGTTCTATTTTACAGAGGTGCCGTGGCCGGCCTTTACGAAAGAAGAGCTGCAGAAGGCCATTGAGAAATTTAACAGCCGTGACAGGCGCTACGGAGGACTTAAGGGGGAATAATTATGTTTTGGACAAGATTGGCCAGTGGGATTGTTCTGATTGCGGCGGCGCTGATCGTCCTGATATCCGGCGGCCCCATACTGGCCGGGACGCTCTTTGCGGTCTCTTTGATCGGGCTGCATGAGTGGTACAGGGCCCTGGGTCTTGAGAAAGATAAGGCGGTTTTTGCACCTCTGACGATCTGTGGGTATATTGGCACTGGAGCGTATTATTTGCTGTTATTTTTGGGAATGCAGGCATATACTATGACTGTATTGATCGGCGCTTTGATTCTTATGATGTCTGTATATGTATTTACGTATCCCCGTTACAGAACAGAAGAGATTACAGGGGCTTTTTTTGGAGTGGTTTACGTTTCCGTCATGCTTGCCTGCATCTATGAGCTGCGTTTGGCAGAGGACGGCCTCTTTCTCGTATGGCTGATCTTTATAAGCTCCTGGGGATGCGATACCTGTGCTTACTGTGTCGGCATGCTTTTTGGAAAACATAAAATGTCCCCCAAGCTAAGTCCAAAGAAATCCGTGGAGGGAGCCGTGGGAGGTGTGGCAGGAGCCGTTCTGATCGGGGTAATCTATGGCCTGGCTGTGGGGAGCAGAATGAAAACAGAGACAGATCATATTCTTCCCTTTGCAGTGATCTGCGCAGCGGGAGCCTTGATCTCCATGATCGGAGATTTGGCGGCGTCGGCGGTGAAGAGAAATCATGACATTAAAGATTACGGGAAGCTGATTCCTGGTCATGGCGGGATTCTGGACCGTTTTGACAGTGTTATTTTTATTGCTCCGGTGATTTATTATCTGGCAGTGATCCTGATGTAGATGAGATGATTTTGAAAGTGAAATGGCGGTGGTACGAATGAAGAAGATTGCGATACTTGGATCTACAGGGTCCATAGGGACGCAGACTCTTGAGGTGGTTAGAGAAAATCCTGATATTCAGGTGGCGGCTCTGGCAGCAGGGAAAAATATTGGGCTTTTAGAAAAACAGATCCGGGAATTTCGTCCCCGGATTGCGGCTGTGTGGGAGGAGGCCGATGCAAAGGAGCTGAGAGAACGTCTGAGGGATATGCAGGTTAAGATTTATTCCGGCATGGATGGACTGATTGAAGTTGCAGTATGCCAGGAAGCACAGATGCTGGTGACGGCTATTGTAGGAATGATCGGGATACGTCCCACCATTGAAGGGATCCGCAGGGGAAAAGACATTGCTTTAGCCAATAAGGAAACTCTGGTGACGGCGGGGCATCTGATTATGCCCCTGATTCAGGAGCATAAAGTACAGCTTCTTCCGGTGGACAGTGAGCACAGTGCGATTTTCCAGTGCCTGAATGGCGAAAAGGAAAACCAGATTGATAAAATTCTTCTGACGGCCTCCGGAGGACCGTTCCGGGGAAAAACCTATAAAGAACTGGAGAATGTCCGTGTGGAAGACGCCCTGCGCCATCCAAACTGGGCTATGGGAAAGAAAATTACCATAGACTCAGCCACTATGGTTAATAAAGGACTGGAGGTCATGGAGGCAAAATGGCTTTTCGGTGTATCGCTGGAGCAGATTCAGGTGGTGATTCAGCCACAGAGCGTCATCCATTCTATGGTACAGTTTAAAGACGGCGCTGTAATGGCTCAGCTAGGGACTCCAGACATGAAGCTTCCTATTCAGTATGCCCTTTTCTATCCAGAGCGCAGAAACCTTCCGGGAGAGCGTCTGGATTTTGCCAAAATGGGAAGGATCACTTTTGAAGATCCCGATCTGGATACCTTTGTGGGGCTTAAGTATGCCTTCGAGGCGGCGAAGACGGGCGGTTCCATGCCCACTGTCCTGAACGCAGCCAACGAACGGGCGGTACAGATGTTCCTGGAAGGGAGAATCCGTTTCACGGATATTTATCAGGTGATCCGGTACTGTATGGATCATCACAGAGTGATTGAGAACCCGGATGTGGGGGAGATTCTGGATACAGAATCCGCAGTATATGAAATGATTGAAAGCAGGTGGTAAGTTGAAAATTCTTGTGGCGCTGCTGGTGTTCAGCTTCATTATTATCATACATGAGCTGGGGCACTTTCTTCTGGCGAAGAAGAACGGAATTACAGTGATAGAATTCTCTCTGGGAATGGGACCGAGACTTTTGAGTTATCGTCATGGAGAAGGGACCAGGTATTCTCTGAAGCTTCTGCCCTTAGGAGGCTCCTGCCTGATGATGGGAGAAGATGGGGAGGATGAGGGAGAAGGCTCTTTTGGGAGTAAATCCGTGTGGGCCAGGATTGCGGTGATTGCGGCAGGACCTCTGTTTAATTTCCTTCTGGCTTTTGTACTTGCGATTTTTATTATTGGAAACATCGGGTATGATGTTCCTGTGCTTTTAGGCGTTTCGGAGGGCTCCCCAGCCCAGGAGGCCGGTCTGCAGGCCGGAGACCGGATTTTGAAAATGAACGGGAAAAGAATCCGGCTTTACCGGCAGGTGTCCGATTATGGACTCTTTCATCCAGGGGAGACTGTAACCTTTCTGTATGAGCGGGACGGTGAGGTATATGAGACCACTGTGACTCCTGCCAGGACAGAAGAGGGATATAAATATGGAATCGGAGGTTCCGTAAACTACCGGCAAAAGACGAATCCCATAGAGACGCTGGGTTACAGCGCCTATGAGGTCTATTATTGGATTGACACCACGGTTCAGAGCCTGAAGCTTTTGGTAACTGGCAATGTAGGGCTGGACGATGTTTCGGGACCGGTGGGCGTGGTAAATGTAATCGGAGAGACTTATGAAGAAAGCCAGTCGGACGGCGCCTTTTATGTCTGGCTGAATATGGTGAATATAGCGATCCTCCTGACGGCAAATCTGGGTGTCGTAAATCTTCTTCCCATACCGGCGCTGGACGGCGGCAGACTGGTATTTCTTTTCCTGGAAGCCATTCGCAGGAAACGTATTTCTCCTGACCTGGAAGCCAGAATCCATTTTACAGGATTAATGCTTCTGATGCTTTTAATGCTGGTAGTCATGTTCAATGACGTGGGGAAAATATTTGCATAAAGATTTAATGTTCGTGAGGCATACCCCAGCGGGCATCCCGTAGTTTAGATGTTTCAGACGGGAAGGCCTGGGCTGGGGGATGCTTTTCTTTTACTCTGCTTGAAATACAGGGTAAAAATTAAAAAGCAGAAGGGATAAAAACAGGTGAAGGTATTGACAGCTATGAGTTTTACTGATAATATGAGACTGTAAAAAAACAAAATAATAAATCCGATCTAAGGGACACTTCATTCATGAATTTTTAAAATCTTGTGCAGCCAGGGACGCTGCAGAATCCGCACAAAACAGCTTGACAAGAAAATGAAAATATATTACTATTAGCGAAGAAAACGAACACAAGTTCGGAAAAGGAGAGGAATTATGGTACAGGAAGAAAAACTGAAAGCATTGGATGCGGCTTTGGCGCAGATTGAGAAGCAGTTTGGAAAAGGCTCCGTGATGAAACTGGGAGATCAGGGAGCGAATATGAATATAGAGACGGTTCCCACAGGTTCCCTCAGCTTGGATGTGGCTTTGGGGATGGGGGGCATTCCTAAGGGCCGAGTGGTGGAGATTTACGGACCGGAGTCGGGGGGAAAGACCACGGTTTCCCTGCATATGGTGGCAGAGGTACAGAAGCGGGGAGGGATCGCCGGTTTTATTGATGCGGAACATGCCCTGGATCCGGTTTATGCAAAGAAAATCGGAGTGGATATAGACAATCTATATATTTCTCAGCCGGATAACGGAGAGCAGGCTCTTGAGATTACTGAGACGATGGTTCGCTCCGGGGCTGTGGATATTATTATTGTGGACTCTGTGGCAGCTTTGGTTCCCAAGGCAGAGATCGAAGGGGATATGGGGGATTCCCATGTGGGCCTCCAGGCGCGGCTTATGTCCCAGGCTCTTCGGAAGCTTACAGGTATCATCAGCAAATCCAACTGTACCGTTGTATTTATCAATCAGCTCCGTGAGAAGGTAGGGGTTATGTTCGGAAACCCTGAGACGACAACGGGAGGGCGGGCCCTCAAGTTTTATTCCTCGATTCGTCTGGAGGTACGCCGGGGCGAAGCTATTAAGCAGAACGGCGAGGTAGTGGGAAACAGGACGAAGGTAAAGGTGGTAAAGAATAAGATTGCCCCGCCCTTTAAAGAGGCAGAATTCGATATTATGTTCGGACAGGGAATCTCCCGGGAAGGAGATATTCTGGATCTGGCAGCCAACAATAATATCGTCAATAAGAGCGGCGCCTGGTACGCTTATGAGGGAAGCAAGATCGGCCAGGGAAGAGAGAACGCAAAACAGTATTTCAGAGAACATCCAGATGTGATGGATGAGGTGGAGAAGAAGGTACGGGAGAAGTACGGCCTGATCCCTGCAGAGTCCCAAGAGGGAAAGGAGCAGCCGGAGACTGAGGCCGGGGATGAGTAAATGAGAAGGATTTCCGGGATAGATAACCTGGGAGGCGGACGTTTTCTGGTTCATACGGAAGAGGGGGAAGCGTTTCCCTTGTATAAAGGGGAGCTTCTCCATTATGGAATTCAGGAGGGAGAAGTTCTGGAAGAAAAAAGCTGCCGGGAGATTATGGAAGAGCTGCTGCCGAAACGGGCAAAGAAAAAGGCGCTTCATCTTCTGGAACGAATGGATCGGACCGAGGCTCAGCTCCTGAACAAGCTGTTGGAGCTTAAATATCCAGAGCAGATTGCCCATGAGGCAGTCTCTTACGTAAAGAGTTTCCATTATATTGACGATGCCAGATATGCCAGGCAGTATATTGAGAGCAGGCGTGAGAGAGAGTCCCTCAGGCAGATGAAGGCGGCGCTGCTGCAGAGAGGCGTTGCCAAGGAGACCCTGGAAGAGGTTTTCCAGGATGCGGAACTTCCCGATGAGGAAAGACAGATTCGGGGCTGGATAGAGAAGCGCAGGTATGATCCGGCAGCGGCGGATGAGAAGGAGAGGGGGCGGATGTACCGTTTCCTTTTGAGAAAAGGTTATTCCTATGAAGCGGTGCGCAGCTTTCTGCAGTGATAATTCTCCTGCAGCCTGCGGCGCAGGGATAGATCCGTGGTATACAAAAAGAAATGTTTTTTGCCTCTGGGTTTTCGTTTATATCGGCTAAAAAAGAGCAGATTTACTTGACACATTTATCAAAACAGTATAAAATTGAAGTGTTGTTTACGAACAATGAAAATTGAATAAGGAGGTGCTCCTGTGCCTGGTACAGTAATGATCTTAATTGCTGTTGCGATCACCCTGGTGATTGCGGTGCCGGTAAGCAGTCTTGTGGCCGTAAACTACAGGAAAAAGGTAGTGGAAGCCAAACTTGGCAGTGCCGAGGAGAAGGCGAGACAGATTATCGACGATGCACTCAAGGTTGCAGAGACAAAGAAGCGTGAGGCACTTCTGGAAGCGAAGGAAGAATCTTTGAAGACAAAGAATGAGTTGGAAAAAGAGACGAGAGAACGCAGAACAGAATTGCAGCGCTATGAGAAGCGAGTACTGTCCAAGGAAGAGAGTGTGGATAAGAAAGCGGATGCTCTGGAACGCAGAGAGACAGGATTGGCGGCAAAAGAAGAAGAGTTAAAGAAAAAGAGCGCGGAAGTGGAAAAACTCCGTGGTCAGCGGCTCCAGGAACTCGAAAGAATCTCAGGACTTACCTCTGAACAAGCAAAAGAATATCTTTTAAAAACTGTTGAAGATGAAGTGAAAATTGACACTGCGAAGCTTTACAAGGAGCTTGAGAGCAGGGCAAAAGAAGAAGCAGGCAAAAAAGCAAAGGAGTACGTGGTTACAGCCATACAGAAATGTGCGGCGGATCACGTGGCGGAGACTACGATCTCTGTTGTACAGCTTCCAAATGATGAGATGAAAGGAAGAATCATTGGAAGAGAGGGAAGGAATATCCGTACCCTTGAGACGCTTACGGGAGTGGATTTGATCATTGATGACACTCCGGAGGCAGTCATCTTATCAGGCTTTGACCCGATCAGAAGAGAGGTGGCGAGAATCGCCCTTGAGAAGCTGATTGTGGATGGCCGTATCCATCCGGCCAGAATTGAAGAGATGGTGGAGAAAGCACAGAAAGAAGTAGAGAATATTATTCGGGAGGAAGGAGAATCCGCTGTACTGGAAGTTGGCGTACACGGCATCCATCCGGAATTGGTTCGTCTGCTGGGAAGAATGAAATTCAGGACAAGCTACGGACAGAATGCTTTGAAGCATTCCATCGAAGTGGCACAGTTGGCAGGTCTGTTGGCAGGAGAAGTTGGGGTAGATGTAAGACTTGCGAAACGAGCTGGATTACTGCATGACATTGGGAAATCCATTGACCATGAGATTGAAGGTTCACATATTCAGATTGGAGCGGATCTGTGCAGGAAGTACAAAGAATCTGCTGTTGTGGTGAATTCTGTTGAATCGCATCATGGCGATGTTGAACCGGAATCACTGATTGCCTGTATTGTGCAGGCTGCGGATACCATATCTGCGGCACGGCCAGGGGCGAGACGTGAGACTCTTGAAACATATACAAACAGATTAAAACAGTTAGAAGATATTACGAATACCTTTAAGGGTGTTGAAAAATCATTTGCTATTCAGGCAGGTAGGGAAATCCGAGTTATGGTAATTCCGGATCAGGTAAACGATGCGGACATGGTATTGCTGGCAAGGAATATTTCAAAGCAGATTGAGGCGGAACTGGAATATCCTGGGCAGATCAAAGTCAGCGTGATTCGGGAGAGCAGAGTTGTGGATTACGCAAAATAATTAGTTAATAAAAGAAACCCTGTATATGATATCTATTGTGTGGATATGATATGCACGGTTTTTTTATTCCGTCAAGCCATAAGCCAAGCAGCAGTTCTTTTGATTTTGAGATGAGCCTCGGCGGATTGCTGCTTTTATTCAATTACAAAACTGGGAGTTATTTTATGGAGAAGAAAAGAAAATCACTGGCACATTCCTTTGGATGTGCTCTGCAAGGAATTGCAGCGGGAATACGGGGAGAGAGAAACATGAAAATTCATTGTTGTGCCGCTGCCGCCGTCTTAGGGCTGGGTGTCTGGGCCGGACTGTCTTTGATGGAGTGGTGCATTTGCCTGATTCTGTGCGGGATGGTTCTGGCTTTGGAGTTGGTAAACTCATCTCTGGAATCGCTGACAGACCTGGTCACCCAGGAATGGGAGCCCTTGGCTAAGAAAGCCAAGGATCTGGCCGCGGGAGCTGTGCTGGTTGGAGCGGTGACGGCGGCTGCGGCTGGAGGAATCATTTTTGTTCCTCACTTTCTGTGAGAAAAAGTAAGAAAAGTGGACTGGTTAAATAAATGGAAAATGGCACTTTTAAAACATACCATCTTGTTTATAATATTTTTGTAAAAAGCGAGGAGGTATGATTATGAGAAGAGAGCATTTGAATAAACTGATCTTGACAGGGGTTTTCGCAGCTCTGTCCTATGTGGTTTTTACGTTTCTGCAGGTAAAGATTTCACTTCCCGGAGGCGGGGCCACTTCCATTCATCTGGGAAATGCCGTATGTGTTCTGGGAGCGCTGATGCTGGGAGGTGTCTGGGGCGGCCTGGGAGGCGCTTTAGGGATGACCATTGGTGATCTTCTGGATCCTGTCTACGTCCTGACGGCCCCTAAGACTTTTATCCTGAAGCTTTGCATTGGCCTGATAACTGGGTTCGTGGCCCACAGACTGGGAAAGATCCAGCAGTCAAAAGATCGCAGGCATGTATTTACCTGGTCGGTAATAGCTTCCGTCAGCGGTCTATTATTTAATATTATTTTTGATCCTCTTTTCAGCTATTTTTATCAGAGGATTATCCTGGGGGAAGCTTCGGCAAAACTGGCTTTTGCCGTCAATCTTACTTCTACCTCCATCAATGCCGTACTTTCTGTGCTTGTGGCGGTGTTCGTCTATATGGCGCTGCAGCCGGCTTTGCAGAGGAAGCTGATCAGACTGTAGGGACGGATCCTTTGATTCCTTTTTCTTTTGAAGAAAATTAAGAAAATCATTTAGTGACAAAACTGCAATTACCCATTATACTTATCTTAGAAAATGTAGTACCGTTTGTATGGCTTCGTGTTCTTTGAACTGGCCAGACTGAAATGAGCGGTATCGA
>LHCFC01400__coassemble_1566_pt1 | contig 25159 bp, 21 predicted proteins | sample LHCFC01400__metabat2_low_PE_019 | metagenome-assembled genome bin LHCFC01400
ATCAGAACTGTTGGTAGACGAATTCGGCGGCTGAATAGCCGGGGCCGTAGTGGCCGAAAAGTACCAGCATCAGGATAGCTCCCAGGTAGAAGGCCCAGCGCAGGGGAAGCTTCCACTGTGATACTCTTTCTCTTACCTTTCCTCCCCGTTCCTGATAGACTCCCACTCCAAAGATAAACAAAGTAAGAAGAAGCATAAAAAGATAATCCTTTTTCCCAAGGCCGAAGCTCAGAAGTGTTCCGTCCGTGAATATCTCAGGGTTCCAGACAGTAAAGGCGCTTTTCATCATGGTCAGGGCGCTCCCAAGAGATATGGCGCCGGAGAAAAACCGGCCCAGGCTTACCAGGAAAAAGGTTCGGAGCATCTGAAAAAATTTCCATCCCCCTCCCTCTGTATGGATGTGCAGCTTCTGAGCCGCCTTTTTATAGAGAGGTTCTAATAGGATGCTGGATGAGATGATTACCGCATTCCAGAGACCATACCCTACATACTTCCACTCCGCCCCGTGCCAGATTCCCACCAGGAGGAAGGTGATAAACATGGCCAGGAAGGTAGGGATCATCTTTCCGGTCTGTGTGCCGAACCACTTTCTGGCATGCTTTCCCAGACGGGAGAAGGAGGATGACAGAGAGATGGGATAAAATACGTAGTCCCTCATCCAGGATCCCAGAGTAATATGCCATCTTCTCCAGAATTCCGCCAGGGAACAGGCAAAATAAGGACGGGCAAAATTTTCCGTCATCTGGATTCCCAGTATCTGTGCGATTCCCCGGGTAATATCCATTCCTCCCGAAAAGTCTATGTACACCTGAAAGCCGTACAGGGCGGCTCCCAGAAACATGGTGAGACCAGAGTAGTTTAAATACTCCTGGAAAATAGGTTCCGTTATCATGGACAGCCTTTCCGTAAGAGCCAGCTTCTTCAGATATCCCCAGAGAATAAGCTGCGCTCCCATGGCCGCTCTGTGATAGTCAAAGCTATGGCCCTCATAGAGCTGATGGGCAAGCTGATCGTATCTTGAGATAGGCCCCTGGACAATCTGAGGAAAGAAAGAGACGAACAGCAGATATCTGGCAAAATTGGTGTCCGCTCTGCACCGGCCTCTGTATACGTCTATCACATATCCCACGGACTGAAGGGTGTAAAATGAGATTCCCAGAGGAAGGAGAAAATCCACTCCCGGCAGCCCCCCTGCCAGTCCCAAAGCTGCCATTGCCTCATTCAGGGAAGAAAAAAGGAATCCCGTGTATTTCAGCACACACAGGATCCCTATATTTGCCACTGCCGCCAGGCAAACCTGGCGTCTCTTCTTCCTGTCCTGTCTCGCCTTGTATTCTTTTTTGGTCTCCTGGGGATGAACCTTCCCTTCCTTCCAGTCTTTCAGGAAAGCTTCCGTCTCATCCCGAATCTGTCCCAGCCGTCTCCCCGTCCAGAAGGTGGTAAAGGCTGTAAACAGAATAAAGAAGAAGACAGAGTTTAAAAGATAAAAGACTGCGCTGGCTCCCAGGAGCACCATCCACCTTGTCTTTTTGGGGACAAGAAAATACAGAAAGCACGACACGGCAAGGAAGAATAAAAAATGCAGTGAAAGAAAACTCATTTTCTTATTCCTCTCCCTGGAGTTTTGTAATCAATTCAATCATAGCGTCTGCGGAGTTAAAATTTTCAGGAAGGAGATCTTCGATATTGATATTCACATCGAAGGTATCATTGAGATCTCCTACCAGAGCCACGATGTCAAAGGAATCCAGGACTCCATCGTCTATGAGGGCCTGCTCTTTTTCAAAGTCAACCTCCGGGCGCAGTTCATTCAGTATTTTCATCAATTCTTCTCTCATTTTTCTTTTCTCCTTATATAAATATGAGTTGGGATCAAAAGCCTTCAACCATGATGCCTACGGATTGTTCCGTGCTGCACACTCCCACAATCCTACCCAATATTCGCATATCGTGGGATATACATCCCACTTTTATGCTCATATTGGGGCGGGTTCCAAGGCCTTTCGCCCACCTATGAGCACGCTCATGTGGGCTTAGGCCTTTTGACCCTGGCATCATATAAATATTTTTATATTTTTTTCGTCAGCTCTGTACGGTCTATTTTTCCGTTTTTGTTTAGGGGGAGCTGCCGCATATATTCCAGCCTCCCCGGGAGCATGTATCTGGGAAGTTTTTTTCCAAGCTCCCTGAGAATTTCCTTATCGCAGGGATTTCTGGCCTGATAGAAGAGGCAGATCACTTCTCTTCCTCTGTCATAGAGACAGACGCAGGCTTCCAGACAAGCCAGAGAAGAAGCGGCCGCTTCGATCTCTCCCAGCTCTATCCTGTGTCCCTGATGCTTAATCTGATGATCCTTCCGGGATACAAAGACAAGCCTTCCCTCTCCGTCATATTTTCCCAGATCCCCGGTGCGGTAAATTTTCTCCGGGTAGCTGACGTTCGTGGGATTCTGACAGAAAGCTTCCTCCGTCTTTTCCCGGTTATTGTAATATCCAAGGGCCAGGCAGCTTCCCCTGACGCAGATCTCTCCCAGCACTCCCGGCTCATTTACCTGCCTGCTGCCATCCAGCAAAAGAATTCCCGTGTTCTTAAAGGGACGTCCTATAGGAAGCAGTTCCCCTTCCTGGAATTCACCTTCTATCTTAAAGAAAGTGCAGTTGCAGGTAATCTCTGTGGGTCCGTAAAGATTTACGTACATGGGATCCGGCAGATGCTTCCGCCAGTAGTTCAGCACCTTGATCGGCATGGTCTCTCCAGAAAACATAATATGTTTCATATAGAGGGGCTTTTTCTGAGAGAGAACATCCAGATTCTCCAGAATCCTCATGGCAGATACTGCCCAGATCACGGAAGTGATCTTCTTTTCATTCATGTAATCTATAAGCTTCGCTGGAAAGGAAAACATGGTCTTGGGAATGACGTACATACACGCCCCGCTTTTCAGGGTTGAATAAATATCCTTCACCGATACGTCAAAGTCAAAGGGAGCCTGGTTTCCGAAAACGCATTCCTGGGTAAAACCAAATTCCTCTTGAAACTGATCCGCCAAATCTATCACCGAGCGGTGGGAGACCAGCACGCCTTTAGGTACTCCCGTGGAGCCTGAGGTAAAGATGGCATACAGGGGATCTGTGTCCAGGGCCTCCCGCCGGATACCCTCCAGCAGCTCTTCATCTGCAGAATTCTCCAGCAGCTCTTCCAGAAAGTATCTTTTTCCCCATCCTGAAAGCTGCTCCAGGATTCTCTCATCCTGTCTCTGGCCCACAATGGCTTCTGGCCGAAGGGTTTCCAGCATGGCGGCAACTCTCCCAAGAGGCATCTGCCGGTCGATGGGCACATAAAAATTCCCGCTGTAAACAGTCCCGAAAAAGGCTATCAGAGGCCAAATGCTCCGGTCGCAGAGAACGGCCACAGGCCTTCTTCTATATCCCTGAAGCTCCCTGGACAGAGCTGTCCCTGTCCTCTTAGACAGGGCCATGAAATCCCGGCAGGAGAGTTCTTCTTTCACATCGCCAAAAATTATTTTCTCTGGATGATTCAGGACTGCCTGCTCCAGATATTCCAATACATTTCTCTGCAAACCTATTTCCTCCCCTCCGGGGTTACGGGAATCTCAAACCAGAATTCCACTCCCTTTTCCCGGTTTTCCACTCCGCATACTCCATCGTGCTGAGCCACCACGCTTTTTACAATATAAAGTCCCAGTCCCGTCCCTTCTCCCTGACTCTTGCCGTCCAGCACGCTTCCCTGATAGAAGCTGTCCCAAATTTTTCTCTGATCCTTTAAGGAGATTTTCTCTCCGTCATTGTACACAGAAAAACGAAGCTTCTCTCCCTCCTGTGAGAGAGAGACCTGAACGCTCCCTCCTGAGACTGTATGGCGGCTGGCATTCATCAGATAATTGTCCACGGCTCGGCGGAGAAGTTCTCCGTTGCCCCACGCCTTTCTTTCTTCCTGTATTTCGGCAGACAAGATAAGCTTCCTCCTGGCAAACAGAGGCCCGAAGTCTTCCAGCTCCTTTGCCGCAATCCTGGAGACGTTCACTTCCTCCATGGCCATATCCTCGATTCCCTGTTCCGCAGAAAAAATGGTCAGCATACTGTGAAGCATCTGGTTCATACGGTTCACTTCTTCCACCACGGAACCACAGTATTCCTGCCGCTTCTTCTCATCCCGGATCAAAGGGATCATTTCCATCTGGCTGGAAATAATGGCGAGGGGGGTTTTCAGCTCATGGGACACGTTATTTACAAACTGCTTTCTGTGGTTTTCCAGCTCAGTCCTCCTGGCGATCTCCTTCTGCAGCATTTCATTGTAATTCTTCATATCCTCAATGGATTTCTGGAGCTGTGAGGACATAAGATTCACACTTGTCCCCAGCTCGTCCAGCTCTCGGTAGCCGGTTTTTACAGAAGCCCTCTCGGAAAAATCCTGTCCTGCGATCATCCGGGCAATTCTGGAAACCTCCGTGACCGGACGGCTGATCCTCTTCGCCAGAAAATTCACCGCCAATCCTCCGATGGAGATAAACAGCAGGAGAACCAATACCAGTACTCTGTTTGCGTAAGAGATACTCTCATCAATCAAAAGAGTGGACTCCAGAATCATCACATAATATGTTTTTCCATTCTGCTCCACTCTGGAGCGAAGCATGATCCTTCCGTTTCCATTTACCTTCTCATAGGAGGCAGTATCGTTTTCCTGATATCTCTTTATCCTGAAATTCTTTTCTTCCTGGGTATAGTTTTCCTCTCTGGCAGCCGCAGATTTATACGTATCGTACAGAAGGCTGAAAGAACTGTCCCGAATCCTGAAGCGGAGATTCTCATTCTCATATCCCTCCAGGAAACGATCCGCCGCCGGAGGATTTTCTTCCTCTGCCGCTACCTCCTTCTGCTGGTTTCCGATTCTGCACAGCTCCTCCAAATCCTGCTTTACCAGCTCCTGGTACGCCTCATCCACGTAATCACACTGTCCCGCAATGTAAAGCTCTCTATTGCATACCGTATACAGAAGCCCGATCCCGCACACTGCCACAGTCAAAAGCAGGATAACAGAAAAGAAAAGCTTAACTCTTATGGTCTTCATCTTGCATTACCTCGAAGCGGTATCCAGTGCCGTAAATCGTAGAGATATAACTGCCGGCCTGCTTCATCTTCAGGCGAAGCTGCTTAATGATGGTGTCCACCGCCCGATCCGTACCATGGTAGTCTATTCCCCACACCTCATCCAGGATCCTGTCTCTGCTTAAGACAATCCCTTCGTTCATAGTCAGAAAGTTCAGTACCTCATATTCCCTGGGAGTGAGTTCCAGGCACTTTTCATCCAGATATACCTTGTGAGCGTCCTCCTCTAGGACAATCCTTCCGTACTCCCGGCGTTTTCCTTTGCTGTAGACCCGCCGCAGCAAAGCCTCCATATGGGCTTTCAGCACGGACAGCAGAAAGGGCTTCATCAGATAGTCGTCCGCTCCCATAGAAAAGGCCCGGAGCTGGTCATCCTCGCTGCTTTTGGCTGTCAGCACCAGAACCGGAACTTCTCCCTCCGCCCGGATTTTCCGAAGCAGCTCAAAACCATTCAGGTAGGGAAGCATCAGATCCAAGATCACAAGGCTGATCCGTTCCCGGCAGGTCTCCAGAAGATGCAGCGCTTCCATGCCGTCTGCGGCCTCCAGGGTGGTATATCCATTTAAATTCAAATAATCTGAAATGGTATTTCTAAGTTTCTCTTCATCCTCTACAATTAAAATTTCTTTTTTTAACATTTTTCCACACCAACTCTGTCATTATTTTTTATACTGGATTTCTCTCGGAAAAGAGTGTATAACGGTAATGATTTCGTAATTTCTTTGTAATTAATTAATCATAATATTGTGATGTAAATGTGATAATGTAATAGAATCTTCACGATTCTTGTGTAAGTCCATTTTTCAAGATGACAACAGGTTTAAAAGAACATAACAAAGATCAGGAGGTCTCCATATGAAGGTGAAAATATACGGTATTCAAAAGCTGACTCTGCTGGATTATCCTGGCCATCTGGCAGCCGTCTTATTCCTAGGCGGCTGTAATTTCCGCTGCCCTTTCTGCCAGAACGGCCCTCTGGTTCTCGACCTTGAATCCTCGGATCCTTTGGATCAGGAGGAAATTTTCTCCTTTCTAAAAAAAAGAGCTTCCATCCTGGAAGGAGTCTGCGTAAGCGGCGGAGAACCCACTTTATACGGGGATCTTCCTCTTCTTTTTGAGAAGTTAAAAGGAATGGGATATCTTACCAAACTGGATACAAACGGTACAAATCCCGGAATGCTGAGAATGCTTCTGAAAGAAGGTCTTCTGGACTATGCAGCCATGGATATCAAAGGGGGAAGGAAAAATTATCTGAAGATTGCAGGGCTTGAAGCTTCCAAGGGTGAGTCTCTTCTTGAAAAGGTTTCTGAATCTGTCAATCTTCTTTTGGAGAGCCATATCTCTTTTGAATTCCGCACTACCGCTGTAAAAGGCCTGCACACCAGGGAGGATTTCCTAGATATCGTCCAATGGATTCCAGGGAATTTTCCCTACTACCTGCAGACCTTCCAGGACTGTCAGGGAGTTCTTCAGAAAAATCACTCTTTCCAGCCTTTTTCTTATGAAGAGATGGAAGAATTTCTCGGTCTTGTCCAGGAAAAAATCCCCCGGGCACAGCTTCGGGGGATTGATGGGCAGTAATACTGCCGACACGATTCTATTTCAGTTTTCTCTTGTTGTCCTGGTAAGCTCTCTGCACCAGTAGCCAAAGGGACAGCCCTGCTCCCTGGTTTGGCACGCTTTAAACCAGGAGAATCCAAACATATTTGCCATATATTTTTCCTGGGGGTTCATGATGCCTGGGACTCCCAGGAGATATTTTCCTTTCTCTGTCATGGCCAGCATCAAATGACGGTAGCGGTAAAAGCCGTGCATAAGAAAACTGTTCTTCCCTGTATTCCACCCTTCCTGCTGCATTCTTCCTATATCACAGGGAAAAATGCGGACACAGTTCATCAACTCATCCTCCCCAAAGGGCTGAAAATGGGATCTCTTCTTAAACAGCTCTTCCCAAAGGTTCCACTCTCTGTTTCTGCATTTCTGGCTGCCTCTTCCCCCCGACCAGCAGTATACCTGGCGGCTTCCAGGCCTGCAGGCGCACTCCGGTACGGAAGCGGCAGAAGCGGCGGCCTCAGATTCTCCCATGGACGCTATTGGCGGAATCGCTTCCGGCATCTCATTTGGGATCTCCACCCCCGGCTCTTCTATGGGCTCTGGAACCTCGCTAGGGATCTCCACCCCCGGTTCATCTATGGGCTTTGGCATCTCGTCTGGGATCTGCGGGCCCGGCCCTTCCTCTATGGGCTCCGGCATCTCATTTGGGATCTGTGGCCCCGGCCCTTCCTCTATGGGCTCCGGCATCTCGTCTGGGATCTGCGGACCCGGCCCTTCCTCTATGGGTTCCGGCGTCTCGTTTGGAATCTCCGAGCCCGGCTGATTTTCTTTTTCCGGTTCCTCCAACTGGTCTGTGAATTTTGATAAATCAACGGCCTCGTCGTCCCAGACCGTAATGAAGCTTCTGCCGTCGCCGCTCTGAATCCAGATTCCTGACAGATCTGAGAAAGAATACTTATTTCTCCACAGAGCTTCCCCCGCCTTATAAGCCCACTCTTCTGTCCTCTCTCTTCCCGGCTGTATATTCCCCATAGAAAGCCCCAGAAGCCGGCCATTTTCTCTTACAAATCCGTACACTGTCACAGGAGACACAGGCATCCCCGCAGCCGTAAGGCGAAACAGAATCCTCCAGATCCCGTTTCGCAGCTCCACCTTGGCAAAGCCTGCGCTCTTTTGTTTTTTCCCGTCTATGTATTCATAAAAATAGGCAATAAACCGCTTATATTCCGGCATGTTCTCACATCCTTTCTCAGAGAAATATATGTGAGAAGTCTCCGAAACATGCATAAATCAAAAAATTATCTGCCTGGCGGCTATGTCTACTCCAGCTCCAGCTCCAGGCGGCTTCCGTCTATCTCCCGGTGTACCAAAATTTTTTTGCCAATGCGCTCTTTCAGCTCTTCCACATGGGAGATAATCCCCACCATACGGTTTCCTCCGGCCAGCTCTCCCAGAATTCCCATGGCCTGGTTCAAAGATTCCCGATCCAAAGAGCCGAAACCTTCATCCACGAAGATGGTGTCCAACTGAATTCCTCCTGCGTGCTGCTGCACCACATCGGAAAGCCCCAGAGCCATAGATAATGACGCTTTAAAGGATTCTCCCCCGGAAAGACTCTGGATGCTCCGCAGCTTTCCAGTGTAATGGTCGAACACATCCAGTTCCAGGCCTGTCTGGCTCCTGAGACTGTCAGCGCCCTCCCGGCGCTTCAGAAGATACCTGCCCCCAGTCATAACCGAAAACCGTTTGTTGGCCTCTCTTATGATTCTGTTAAAAAAGGCGGCCTGTATGTACTGCTCAAAGGCCAGCTTTGGCCTGCCCTTAAGCTCCCCGTTGGCCGTGTCCGAAAGCCGGGCCGCAGCGCCGTAATCTTCCCCGCATTTTTGGATCTCTTTGGCGCTTTTTTTCATTTTCTGAAGAATCCCAGAATTTGTCTGGAGGATAGTTCCCAGCTCCTGCTTCTTCTTAAGAAGCTCTTCTTTTTTCTCCTGATATCCTGCAAGCTCCTGCTCCAGATCCTCCGGCCGGAGAGATTCTTTAGAAGCGGCCTGCTTTCTTAAAGCCTCCGCTGCCTTTTTCTCTCCCGCAAGGCGCATGCCGCACTCTTCCAGCCCTTTTCTTGCTATTTCCATAGCCTCTTCCAAATCTCCGGCACGCTTTTGGATCTCTTCCAGATAAGCCCTTGCTTGCTGAATCCCAGGGAAGGAAAGCTTCTTTCTCAGAATCTCTAAGGATTGCTCTGCGCTTTCCTGCCGTCCCTTTAAAGAGGACGCCTCCAAAAGCCGCTTCTGTGATTTTTCCTTCAGCAATCTGGCATCCTCCCCGCACCTGGGAATCTCCTTCTCCAAAGTCTCTTTTTCTTTTTCCAGCTCCCTGGCCTTCTCCGTCTCTTCCCTGCGCCGAAGGATCTTCTTCTCAATGGTCTCTTCTTTCTCATGGATCCATGATTGAAATGCGAAAATCCACTCCTTCTCTCCATTGCCGGCTCTTTCTTCTCCCAGCTCTTCCCACTGGCTCTTCAGGTACGTCAGAGACTGGGCCGATTCTCCCCGGCAGGCTGCCGTCTCCTGAGCCATGGCAGCGGTCTTTTGCACTGCCAGGTCCCGTTCCTGTCTCAATCGCTTCAGCTCTTCCTCTGTGGGAATCTTCTCTTCCTCCCCAGCGGGGGAAGGATGGTGAAGGGAACCGCATACAGGGCAGGGCTTCCCTTCTTCAAGCTTTCTGGCCAGCAGACCTGCCTGCCCGTCAAAGAAGGATGCCTCCATCCGGGTATACGCTTCTCCTAAAGAGAGACTTTTCTCCCTGGCCAGGCAGTACGCTTCTTCTTTCTTTTTAAGCTCCCCCTGGCGGTCCAGCTCCTGCCTGAGATTTTCTTTCAGAGCATGCAGCCTTTTTTTGAGTCCCTGATCCTGTCTCTCTTCTTCCTCCAGACCTGCAAGAATCTGAGCCGGATCCCCTATGGACTTCAGCTTCTTTTCAAGCTCTTCCTTCTCCTGCTGTTTCTTTAAAGATTCCTGCTGATAGCGTTGTCCTTCTTTTTCGGCCTCCTGTCCTTCTCTTTCCAGTCGTTCCGCCTCTTCCCGCTGGCGTTCTGCCTCCTGGTACTCCTGCATCTGAACTAAAAGAGAGACCTCCGCCTGGCGGAGCTTTTTTGCCTCTTCAAGCCCCTTTAGGGCCTGCCTGCGCTGTTTTTCCCATCCTTCCCACTCTGCGGTCAGCTTCTGTATCTGTTCCTCCTTTTTCTTCACCTCCGCAGAAGCCTCCTCAGCCATCCGGTAGGCCCCCAGCCGCTCCTGCAGGATGGACAGATTCTTTTCCAGCACAGAAATCTGGCATGCCGACTCTTTTTGTTCCTCTTCCTGCTCCTTTATAAGCTCTTCCACAAGGTTTTCGTATTCCTCCAGATGGTAGACGATCTGCTCCTGCTCAAAGGACTGCAGTCGTTCCCGCACATCCTCCTTTTTTTCCTTCAGAAAAAGAATTCCCTCCGCATACTGCCCGGCCCGCCTTTTTGCCTCTTCATAGCCTTTCTTTGCCTCCAGCATGCGGCTTTTTAACTCCTTTTGAAAGCTGAGATAGAGGCCGGTGTCAAAGATCTTCCGGAAGATTCTGCCCCGTTCCTCTGTTCCGGCCAGCAAAAGCCGCAGGAAATCTCCCTGGGCGATCATGGCGATCTGTACGAACTGATTCCGGTCAATTCCCAGAATCTCTTCTGACGCCCTGGTAACGGCCTTGCTTCCGGTGACGGTTCTGCCATCCGGATAAATGAGCTGGGCGTCTGCGCTCTCCCGGGTCATTCCGGTTCCTCTGGTTTTCGGCCTTTGGTATTCAGGGTTTCTGAGAATCTTGTATCTCTCTCCCCGGCAGGAGAAAACCAGCTCCACATACGTTTTCTCATCCGGCTTTGCGAAATCCGACCGCATCATATCCGGCCTGCGGCTGTTTCCGCTGGCTTCCCCGTAGAGAGCAAATACAATCCCGTCAAACACAGTGGTCTTCCCAGCCCCTGTATCTCCTGTAATTAAATAAATCCCCTGAGTGCCGAACTTCTCAAAGGGGATCTCAGTCCTTCCGGCATAAGGACCAAAAGCACACATCGTCAGCCGTTCCGGTCTCATGCTTTGTCCTCCTTCATCTGATTCAGAATCCTCTGTGCCGTCCTTAGCTGTTTTTCTGTAATTTTCTCTCCCGCCTGTTTCTCATAGAATTCCTCAAACAGCTCCAAAGGCGTTTTCTCCCTCACCTCAGTCTCTTCCTGATCCTCTTGTTTCTGTCCGGGGAGTTCAAAATCAATCTGCATCACATTGGGATAGACAGAGCGGATCTTTCCCACCGCATCCAGCACTGGCTCCCGGTCTGTCAGGACAACCTGCACATAATCCTCCCGGTTTCCCTGCTGCCAGATTTCCGGCTTAAGGAGTTCTTCCAGAGGGCCTTTCAGCCTGCGCAGATCCCTTCTGGGCCTTAGGGGAAGGGTACTGACTTCTATTTTCCATTTTTTCTTCTCTTTTCCACTCTTTTCCTGATTTTCCCAGGAGATATCCACAACTGTCACAGATTTTTTGTGGGAAACCTCCGAAAAAGAATACTTCAAAGGGGAACCGCAGTATCGTACCGTCTCCCTTCCAATTTTCTGAGGGCCGTGGAGATGCCCCAAAGCTACATAGTCAAAGGAATCTGTCAGGGATGCGTCTACCTGATCCGCCCCTCCCACCTGGATTTCTTCTGAATCACAGGTGCTGGCCCCTGCCAGAAACTGGTGCATGACCAGCAGATTCGGCCTGTCTTTAAGAAGCCTCTCCTGGCCCAGAACCAGAGAGACTGCCTCCTGGGTGGTCATAACCGTTTCCTGAGGAAAAAACTTTCTGGCCGTCCCCGGCTTTATGAATGGAAGGAGATAGAGATCGACTGTCTCGCCTTTTTTATCTGTAAAGGTATGCCTCTGAAGCTTTCCGTCAAAAACTCTGGACATGTGAATTCCCGCCTGATCCATCATCCTGGCTCCATAGGCGATCCTCTCCGGTGAATCGTGATTGCCGCTGACTGCCCACACGGGAATCCCCTGCTTGGAAAGCTGAAAAAGAAATTCATCCGCCGTCTCCACTGCTTCCCCGGAGGGCATGGATTTATCGTACAGATCCCCGGCTATCAAAACACCGTCGGGACAGTATTTTTCTGCTAAATCTAAAATTTGCTGGAGAATCAGCTTCTGATCCTCCAGCATTGAAAATCCATTCACTCTTTTTCCTATATGCAGATCTGATATATGAAAAAATCTCATAGATTCCTCCCGGCGCCCTGGCTGCGCCTGATATAGTACCGCTTTTTGCTGATGCATTCTTCCTGCTGCTTCAGCCATTCCTTCAGACTGGGGTACAGCCTTTTGGCCTCCTCATATCCGTGCCAGTAAAAGTCCTCCAGCTTCTCCAGATCCTTCTCCGTCCTCTTGACCGTGGGCGCAGACGGGCAAATCAGAAAAACCCTGCCCCGCTCTTCCAGATGCTCTAAAAGCTCCATGGTACGGTTGTAAACGTAATTCCGGTTCAAAAGAGCCCTGGAAAGCCCCGGATATTTCCGGTAGTACATCTTAGCCAGCTTTATGGTTTTATCCGGTTTCTCTTTCTTCCTGTAGCCTCTTGGCCTGGTAAGAATCACAATGTTGCTGTCATACCCTTCCCGGATCGCCTTTCTTATGGGCACAGAGTCCGAAATACCTCCGTCCATCATGGGAATTCCATCCACCATCACCGGAGAAGCCGCAAAAGGCAGGCTGGAGGATGCCCTGCAGGCATCCATAAGCCTCTGCCTGTCCTTATATTCTTCTATATAGGCCGGTCTGCCTGTGATACAATTGGTGGCCTCCAAGACACAGCGCATGGGAGATTTGGCAAAGGCCTCATAGTCAAAAGGATATTGCCTGTTTGGAAAATCATCAAAAATCAGATCCATATTCATGAAGTGCTTCGTCTTCATCATGGTATGAAACCCATACAGCTCATAATCCATCTGAGCGTCCAGCATGCACTCCTTAGTCCTAAGAATCTGCCCCGATACGTAATCCACGGCATTGCAGGCTCCTGCGGATACTCCCAGGACGTAAGGCACCTTCAGTTTCTTTTCCATAAAATAGTCCAGGACGCCGCTGGTAAAAATCCCCCGCTGGCCGCCCCCTTCCAGGATCATGCCAACTTTTTTCATTTAAAAGCTCCCTTTCATAATTTTCTGGATTACTGCGCAGCTTCTGTCTCCTGCGCAGATCCCTCTGAAACCTCTTCTGTACTTCCCTCACTCTGGGCTGAAGCTTCTTCCACTGTGGTGTTTTCCATCAGGAAATCCATCACCTTATCCTGAAGAAGGCTAATATCGATCATTCCCTCTCCGTAGTAAGCGATCAGATCCTCCGCTGATTCAAATCCGTACTGCTGTGCGTATTCCTCGGCGCCTGTCTGGAATTCCTCATCTGTCACCTGAATTCCTTCCTGCTCAGCAATGGCCTTCAGATACAGCTCCGCCTGCATATTCTGCTGAGCGGACAGAGCCGCTTCCTCCCTGAGCTGTTCTTCTGTTATGCCCAGATAAGCGGTAAGAAAATCGGCGAGATCCATGCCGTATGCCTCCGCCATGCTCTGGTAATAGGAAACCGTGTTGTCCACGCTGTAATCCACCAGCTCCTGGGGATAACTGTCGATGGTGCAGATATTGGCAACCTGAGTCAGGATTTCCTGATGAATCATGGAATCTCTCTGAGATTCCTTCTCTGTCTCCAGCTCCTGGCGGATACTCTCCCTGTAGGAAGCCGCATCTGTATAAGCCCCCTCTGACAGAGTGGAAGCCAGTTCATCCGTAAGCTCCGGCACCCTCTTTATCTCATTTACCGTTACGGTAAATACCACATCCTGCCCTGCCAGATCCTCGCTGAAGTAATTTTCAGGGAAAGTCAGGGGAATGTCCACCGTCTCTCCCGTGCTCACGCCTACAAGTCCTTCCTCAAAACCATCTATAAAGGTATGGGAACCAATCTCCAGATCGTATCCCTTATCGGTGCCTCCGTCAAAAGCCACCCCGTCCAGCTTTCCTTCGTAATCAATATTGACGGTGTCTCCCTCTTCTACTGTGCCTTCCTCAACTGTCTCTAAGGAGACGCTGCTTTTGATATTGGAATTCACAGTCTGGTCCACCTCTTCCTCTGTCACACTCAGGTCAATGGTCACTGTAAGTCCCGTGTATTCACCCAGAGTCACATTGTCAAGGGCATTGTAATCCGGACGTTCAGGAACTGCCTCTGTCTCCTGTGACGCTTCCGTGCCGTCTTCCTGGGCTTCTGTGCCTGATTCAGCCTCAGCGGCCTCTTCTGCGTCTGACTCTTCTGCCTGAGTCTCATCCGCAGCAGTTTCCTCCGCAGCGGTTTCCGTCTCCGTCCCTTCCTCTGCCATGGAAATTCCTGCGGGAGCCAGTGCAGAAACCATGAGACAGAAGGATGCGATGATTGCTGTCATAAGATTTTTTCTTCTCATATTACGATTCTCCTCTAATATCATATTCTCCTGTTTTTTCAATCCGTGGTTCAAGTATGCCGCCGGCATTCTTGCTGCTGGACGCACGTCATGCAGCGCATGACATCCTTCCCACTTCAGAGAGTATAGCATATTTCCAGAGCTCTCACACAGAAAAAATAATTTTTAATAAAAAACAAAGATTTCTGGAACCTTATTCCTCCATCAGAAGTTCCAGCCTGCCCGCCGCAGTCAGCTTTTCTTTCAAATCCTCCCTGTAATCCCCATCTCCGGGATTCAGGCTGTTGATTACACAGCCAAAGCTTTCCCTGTAGGCTGTGCTGTGGATATACTTCCCTTCTCCCAAATACATAGCTACATGTCCCGGAAAAAACAGAAGATCCGCCGGTTTAAGATTCTCTATTGGAATTTCTTTTATGGGGTATTCTTCCCGTATAGACGCATCCCTGTAAATGAGGATTCCGTTAAGAAAATAGCTCATAAAAGCCGTGCCGGAGCAGTCGATGCCCTGTGCGGATTTTCCGCCCCACCGGTACTGGGTTCCCAGATAAGAACGGGCCGTGTCCGTGACCTGTCTGCGAAAAGCTTCCGGGTCCATGTTCCCCGGAAGGCTCTGGGTGTGAAAATTCCACCCTTCCTCATAGAGATACCGGTCCGTATCCAATCTTTTTTTCAAAGATTTCTCTGGAACATAACCCTCCTGTCCATCAGACAGCCTCACTCTCTGATATCCCCCTTCTTTTTCCAAAAGCGGCTCCACCAAGCTTCCCCTGGTGAGGGAGACTATCACCCTCCCCTCCACTTTAGGCACATCCATTACATCGGTCAGCCCTGCCTGAAGATAACAAATCTCTTCCCTCTCATCCCGTTCCTTAAGCTTCCCGGCCGGAATCTTTATAAGCTGCGCCGCATCCATATAGCCTTTGTAACCATGGTGGGTAGCTACCTGACATACGTTCCCTTTCTCTTCCAGGATTCCCACGGCCCATCCCATGAAAATCTCATCCGCCACCTTATAATAGCTGCCTTTATGATCTACATACTGAGGTTCCTCATACAGAAATCCTCTGGGAACCTGAACAACCGCTGTCTCCACCTGCCTCTGTCTCCTTCCATATAATCTGTCTTTAAGACTCAGGCCGGCCCTCCCTGCTGTCGAAAACCATTCTGGAAATCCGTCCGATCAGCTTCTGGGCCTCCTGACTCATTTTATCACTTTCTTCAAACTCTGACACGAAAACTCCCAGGAAATACCATTCATTTTCTATTTCGATCAGTCCCGCATCATGCTCGATTCCATCTAAGCCCCCGGTTTTGTGGACGGCTTTCACATCCTCATATAAATATCTGCAAAGGGCCTCTGGATCCCGGTTTCTTCTCATAACAGACAAAGCTAGGGAAGCGTAAAAATTCTCCTGCTCCCGGCTTTTCAAAAGCTCCATGCAGCGGCAAAAATCCCCTGGAGATATATAATTATTCTTTCCATCCTTTACGGCCTGAAAATCCAGCATTTTCCGCTCCAGCCTGGTATGAGAAAGTCCCAATTTTCTGAAAAATTCATTGAGCCAGTCCATCCCCAGCCATGAAATCAACACGTTTGTAGCCGTATTGTCGCTGTTTACGATCATCCACACCGTAAGCTCATACAGGGAAGCCATCCTTGCGCCATACTCAAACACCTTGGAATCCGGCAGAATCTCTTCCTCCGGCACCGGAATCTTCTCCTGAAGGCTTCTTTTTTCCTCCTGCATCTTCCAGAACAGAGCCATCATTACAGGCACCTTAATGGTACTGGCGGACACCACCGGAACCTCCCCATTTATATCTATGAGACTGCCGCCCTTTCCATACTCTTTATACAGCACTGCCGTTTTTCCCGGAAATTTCTCTGTTTCCTTTAAAATCCGTTCTCTCAAGTTCCCCTCTTTCATCTCAGGCCTCCTAGTCAATCACATAAAAAATGTGTAAGCAGAAAAAACAGGGGAGGCAAACAGCCTCCCCCGATACGGGCATTTCTCTCCTGCCGGCATAAACCGCAGGCAGCCCTTCAGATTCATCTTTTACAGTGCGTGAACGTATCCAAAGTAGAAGTTTCCGCAGTAGTAAACCAGTCCGTCATAATTTGCGTCATCGAACAGGTAAGAATTCTGTGCGTGAAGCATGGGCGCTACAGGAACATCCTCCGCCAGGATCGCCTCACACTGACGGTAAGCTTCCCACTGATCTTCCACATCCAGGGATGAGATAGCGGTATTGAAAGCCTCATCATACGCTTCATTGGAATATCCTGCGTCATTGTTGGAGCCTGTGGTCATAGTATAGAGCATGTTGGAGATATCGGGATAATCCATATACCATCCGAAGTATGCCATATCATAATCCTTAGACTGTCTCTGAGCGAAGAAGCTCTCCACGTTCTCTACCGTAATGCTGTCGATTCCCAGAACCTCGCTCCAGTCGCCCAGAACCGCTTCCGCAATCTCTCTTCTGCCATCGTTATTTACAATGTAGGTCAGAGCCGGGAATCCTTCTCCATCGGGATATCCTGCTTCTGCAAGAAGACTCTTGGCCTCTTCACAGTTTGCTTCATAATCAGAAAGATCATACCAGGGAGTCACAGTGTCGATGAAGTCTTCCCCAGCCTCATTTGTAAGACCGCTGGGCGTATAGGTGGCCGCCGCATTGTCCTCCATATTGCGGATGGAAACAAGACGGTCACGGTCAATGGCCAGAGAAAGAGCTTTTCTTACGTTTGCGTCCTTCAGGACTTCCGGGCCGCTCTCGCTGACATTAAACATAATGCAGTAGTTATTGTAGCCGGATGTGAAATGAAGGCCGTTATCCATCAGCATTCCTGCCTCCTGTTCCGGATAAGTGTCAGAGTAAATGATGTCGCCGCTCTGGAAGGAAGCCATCATGGTAGAGGTATCTGTCATAAGCTCCCAGGTAATCTCCCCTGCGGTAATCTCATCTGCGTTATAATAATCAGCTCTCTTGGTCATTACTAAAGACTGCTGATGTGTCCAATCCGTAGCTACAAAGGCTCCGTTGTAAACAGCCTTGTCCGGGTCTGTGGCATAGGAATCGCCGTACTCTTCCACGTAATCCTGGCGCACCGGATAAGCGGAGGGGAATGCCAGAACACTGGGCAGATAAGCGCAGGCATAATTCAAAGTCACCACGAGAGTTTTTTCGTCCGTGGCCTCAGCGCTTGCCACCATGTCCAGAAGGGTACTGTAATCGCCTGAGCAATCCTTCAGGTACTGCCAGCCGTATACGAAATCTTCCGCAGTAACCGTCTCTCCGTCAGACCATGTGATATCATCCCTGAGCGTGAAAGTATAGGTCAGCTCATCCTCGCTTATGTCTACATTCTCAGCCTGGCCAAGTACCACATTTCCTTCTGCGTCCAGCTTGTAAAGGCCCTCATACAGATGCCTGCAGGCAGAGATTCCGCAGAGAGTGGAAGTCCGGCCAGTGTCAATGACCATAGCGTCCTCGCTGCCGCCGCATACAGAAAAGCTGATCTCCTCTTCTGCAGCCATTCCGGTAGCTGAGCACATACCAAGCGCCATGGACACACCAAGAATGAAGCTTAACAATTTCTTTTTCATAGTAATACCTCCCTTAGTTTTTATTTATAAACCATTTAAAATGGCTTATGGGCTTTTAATCATTTACCTCTGCTTCATCTTCGGATCCAGGGCATCCCGCAGCCCGTCTCCGAACAGATTAAAGGCAAGAATAATCAAACTGATGATCATAGCCGGAAAGATCATTCTATAAGGACTGGAACTAATACTTTCCAAAGCGTCCGAAGTCAGGGAACCAAGGCTGGCCATAGGGGCCGACACGCCGATTCCCAGGAAGCTTAAGAATGCCTCTGTAAAAATTGCCGAGGGGATCTGGAGCATAACCGTAGCGATCAACTGGCCGATACAGTTAGGAAGAAGATGCTCCTTGATCAATCTCCTTCTGGAGGCTCCCAGGGCTCTGGCAGCCGTCACATATTCCATTTCCTTTAGCTGAAGGACCTGGCCCCGGACAATCCTGGCCATTCCCACCCAGTAAAGGCATCCGTATACAATGAAGATGGCCAAAAGTCCTGAACCGATCTTCTGCAGCGGCTTAAAGAAATCCACATTGGTCACCAGATAGTTAAGAGGATCATCCAGCACCAGCTTAAACACCACAATCAAAAGAATCTCCGGCACGGAATACACAATATCCACCAGCCTCATCATGGCGATATCCACCTTGCCTCCCACCAGCCCGGAGACAGCGCCGTAAATAGAACCGATCACCAGAACGATAAGAGCTGAGACAACGCCTACAGCCAGTGAAATCCTGGTTCCCACCATACATCTTACCAGAAGATCTCTTCCAAGCCGGTCCGTACCGAAGGGATGAGCCAGGCAGGGCGTCATGTTCTCATCTCCCCGAACCTGCTGGTCATAAGAATAGGGCGAAAGAATCGGTCCCAAGACAGCAAAGATTACAATGAGCAGTATCACCACTAATGCCGCCATGGCTATCTTATTTTCTTTTAGGCGAATCCAACTGGCTTTCCAGAATCCGATTTCCTCCAGGTTCTCCTTCTCATCTTTGAAGTAACCTTTTGAAAGCGGCTCAAAATCAGAAGGATCCGTTTTTATCTGCATACTTAATATTTGTTCTTGCATTCTGAATTCCTGCTTTCTGTCTTTTTAATCCAGTTTGATCCGGGGATCTACGATCTGATAGAGGATATCACATACCAGATTCATAAAAATAATCAGCGCCGCATAGAAGATCGTCGTACCCATGATCAGCGTATAGTCTCTGGAATTGATGGCGCTTACGAAGTACCGTCCAAGGCCTGGAACGTTAAACACGCTTTCAGCCACGAAACCTCCCGTCAGGATCGAAGCCGTCAGAGGCCCCAGATATGTAATAATGGGAATCAGGGAATTTTTCAGCGCATGTACGAAAATTACCACCGTCTCGCTCATTCCCTTGGCCCTCTCTGTTCTCAGGTAATCCTGGTTGAGTACCTCCAGAATACTGGCTCTTGTAAGACGGATCAGATAACAGGTGGGATACAAGGCCAGAGTGATAATAGGCATCACCGTTCCTCCCGGCCTGTTATAGGAAGTAGGAAGCAGCCGAAGCGAAACAGCCAGCACCAGCATGAGAATCGCTGCGATCACATATCCCGGAACCGAAATTCCCACTGCCGAGATCACCCGGATGAAGGCATCCGGCGCTTTATTTTTCCACAGTCCGGCAATACATCCCAGGGGAACTCCAATCAGGATGGCCAGAATCAGGGCCCGTATACCTAAGGACATAGAAACAGCGAAGGATTCGGTGACAATAGTGGAAATCTCACGTCCCTTCTGCAGAACATAGCTGTTTCCCATGTCTCCGTGAAGCAGCCCGTCCAGATATTTTACGTACTGCACATAGATTGGCTGATCCAGTCCGTATTTGGCCCTGAGAGCCGCCTGGGCTTCCGGATTGGCTTTCTCAGACATAAACGGATCACCGGGAATTAAGTTCATCAGAAAGAAAGTGATGGTAACAATTACAAAGAGGCTGAACACTGCCAGCAAAACTCTTTTTATAATCTTTTGAAACAATTCCATAAAGTTTCTTCCTCCTTACTGTCTCTGAACCTGGGAGCAGGCCACCCAGTGTCCTTTTTCAATTTCCTTCAGCTCCGGGAATTTTTCCTTGCAGGCATCGCAGGCCTGCTCGCACCTGGTGCGGAAAGGACACCCGGAAGGAGGATTAATGGGAGACGGTACCTCCCCTTCCAGCTTGATTCTTTTTCTCTTTTCAGATTCATCTGGATCCGCAATCGGCACTGCGGAAAGAAGCATCTGAGTATAGGGATGCAGAGGATTCCGGTACAGCTCCTCGCTGTCAGCCAGCTCTACAAGATGCCCCAGATACAGAACGCCGATCCGGTCGCTGATATGCTTCACAACCGCCAGGTCATGGGCGATAAAAAGGTAGGTAAGCCCTCTTTCATGCTGAAGTCTCTCCAGCATATTAATGACCTGGGCCTGAATAGACACATCTAGGGCAGACACAGGCTCATCACAGACGATAAATTCCGGCGAAACCGCCAAAGCCCTGGCTATACCGATACGCTGTCTCTGCCCTCCTGAAAATTCATGGGGATAACGGTTGTAAAACTTGTCGCTTAATCCCACAAGATCCATAAGGCGGAGAACCTTTTCTTTTCTCTCTGTTTTATCCTTATAAAGCTGATGGATGTCCAGAGCTTCCCCTATAATATCAGCCACGGTTTTTCTGGGATCCAAAGAAGCGTAGGGATCCTGAAAAACAATCTGCATCTTCTTGCGGTAATCCTTCATATCCGCCTGGTTGATAACCTTTCCGTCAAAGATAATCTCTCCGTCTGTAGGCTCCAGAAGCCGCAGGATCGTCCTTCCCAAGGTCGTCTTGCCGCAGCCGCTCTCCCCTACCAGCCCCAGAGTCTCCCCCCGGCGGATCGTAAAGCTGACATCGTCCACTGCTTTTACATTCACTTTCTTAAAAAGGCCGTTCTTCACCTGATAGTACTTTTTCAGGTTCCTGACCTCCAAAAGGATATCTTTTTCCATTTTACTCACCCGATTCTATCATTTCTCGATAATATTTCCAGCAGGAAACCTCATGTCCCTCATCCACGGTAAGCTTCGGAGGCTTACGCTTGGCACAGATGTTCATGGCATAGCCGCACCGGTGCGCAAAGGGACATTCATCCCCCAGAATCTGCATATCCGGCGGATTTCCCTCAATGGGAACCAGCTTCTCCTGTCTGGACTGCTCTATCTTGGGAACAGAATTCAGAAGTCCTTCCGTGTAGGGATGTCTGCTCTCATAGAAAATCTGTCTCTTCTTTCCTGATTCAATGATTTCACCCGCATACATAACGATGATCTTGTCACAGATATCAGATACGACTCCCAGATCATGGGTGATAAAAATAATGGCCATATTCAGCTCATCTTTTAATTTCTTCAGCAGCTCTATAATCTGGGCCTGAATCGTTACGTCCAGGGCCGTCGTCGGCTCATCAGCTATCAGAAGCTTCGGCCCAAGACTCAGCGCCATAGCAATCATGGCTCTCTGCCTCATTCCCCCAGAAAACTCATGGGGATACTGCTTCATCCTCTTCTCCGGCTGATTGATGCCTACCATATCCAGAAGCTCAATAATTCGCTCTTCCCTCTGCTTTTTATTCAAATTCGTATGCTTCTTCAAAGACTCTTCGATCTGATGCCCCACCGTAAACAGAGGATCCAGGGAGGTCATAGGATCCTGAAAGATCATACTGATCTTATTTCCCCGGATATTAGCGATCTCCTTGGCATTCATGGGAAGAAGATCCTTCCCTTCAAAAAGAATCTGCCCCCCTTTGATTCTTCCGTTTTCAGGAAGCAGCTTTAAGATACAGTGGGAGGAAACGGATTTTCCGCTTCCCGATTCACCTACGATTCCCAGAACCTCTCCTTCGTCCAGATAATAGCTGATCTCCTGAATGGCAGGAACCTCTGTCTTCTTACTGGCAAAGGATACCTTTAAATCCTTGACTTCTAATAAATGTGTCTTTTCCATATATGTAACGCCTGCTTTCTACTGAAAGGCTGCCGGAACCTTTAAGATACCGATCCCAGCTTCCTTTGGCATTCTTATTTTTGCCCCCTCATACAGCGGTCCTCCCTCATAGGGATCCTCCCTGCACAGAGACGGCCCGTCCAGATCAATGGCTGTGATAATGCTCTTGCCCGCCGCCAGATGCGCCGCAGCGCTGACTGCGATCTTGCTCTCCAGCATACAGCCGATCATACATTCTATTCCATAAATCTCCGCAATATTTATAATTTTCAGAGCCTCATAGATTCCCCCGGTTTTCATCAGCTTAATATTAATCATATCAGCCGCCTGTTCCTCTATGACACGAATGGCCTGCTTCGGAGAAAATACCGTCTCATCCGCCAGAATCCTTGTATATACCCGGCTTTTGACGAATTTCATTCCCTCCAGATCCTCTGCGGGAACCGGCTGCTCCACCAGATCAATGTTCAGGTCCAAATCCTCCATCTTCTGGATCATCCTCACAGACTCCTTGGCCGTCCAGCCCTGGTTTGCATCCACCCGGATCACCGCCTCAGGCCCCACGGCCTGCCGGATCTGCCGGATACGCTCCACATCCTTATATCCTTCTTTTCCCACTTTGATCTTGAGAATATGAAACCCATCTTCCACAGCCCGCAGACTGTCCTCCACCATCTGAGGAATGGGATTCACGCTGATGGTCAGATCCGTAGTCAGTTCCTCCCTGGCTCCCCCCAGAAGCTTATAGAGGGGACGTCCCAGGCTCTTCCCGTACAGATCATAGACGGCCATATCCACTGCCGCCTTGGCGGAGGTATTTCCCTTCATACAGCCATGAAGCTTTTTCATAATGCCGTCCAGGTTCTCAATCTCCATCCCCGTCAGAGAAGGCCCAATAAAATTCTTTATAGCTCCTTCTATAGATTCCAGGGTATCCCCCGTAATCACCGCCGTAGGAGGCGCCTCCCCAAATCCTTCTTCCCCTGTATCTGTCTCAATGCGGACAATCACATCCTCCACGGACTCCACCGTTCTTAAAGCCGTCTTAAAAGGAACCTTCAGAGGTATGTGTATTCTCCCTGTCTGAATCTTTTTAATCCTCATCTGTAATACCTTTCGATATCCTGATCATATAGTTAAAGGAATGCAAAATAAGTAGTATCATTTGCACTCCTTCATGCCTATAGAACCTATTCTCTTTAACACAATAAAGTATTACACAAAAGGTCAATCCTGTCAAGAATAAAAAACCTTGAGTTATTATAGAATTAAAATCAACTTTTTCTCTTTTATTTATGTTAAACTTTAATTCCATTCATTCTTGTATTTAGTGTATAAATACATTATGCTTAAACACAACCTGATATAACATATAATTTTTAAATGAAAGGAGCCCTACTCATGAAACTCATCAAAGTCCCCTACATCAGCCAGGAAGGAAAATATCCCACCGGATGCGAAAGTGTCTCCGCCGTAATGCTTTTAAACTATCTGGGGTTTCCTATTTCTGTAGATGAATTTATAAATACCTGTCTTGAAAAAGTAGAATTTGTAAATAAAGACGGAGTCACTTACGGCGGTGATCCAAGAAAAGCCTTCTGCGGAAGCCCCTACGATCCCGACAGCTTTGGATGTTACGCCCCGGTGATGGTAAAGGCCCTTAAGAAGGCTATTCATGGAAAATATAAAGTTGCTGATGAAACTGGTACCCCGGTTCAAAACCTCTTAAGAGATTACATTGACAAAGACCTGCCCGTCCTTTTTTGGGCATGCATTGAAATGCGCCCCCCCATTGTGGGACCATCCTGGAAGCTTCTTGACTCAGGTGAAGAATTCACCTGGATCTCCAACGAACACTGTATGCTTCTGGTGGGATATGATGATAAAAACTATTATTTCAACGATCCTTATGACAGTCATGGAGTCATAGCCTATCCTAAGGAATTAGCTGAAGACAGGCATAGGGCTCAGTATCAGATGGCAGTGGGGGTGCGGAATATTTCGAGGGGCTGAATTCAAAATCCAGTCCCTCTTTTTTCAATTCCTATTTATTCATAAATAAAGCAATCGCATACATAGCCTGCTTCTTCATAATCTCCTTGGAATATTCCGCGATCTCATGGAAATAGGGAGGTGTCTTTGCCTGGGCAATATATTGGGGAAGCAGTTTTGAAGGAGCCGTAGCCATATACGTATAGTAATTAATTTTCCGAACCCCTCCGTTTATACATTTCTTTGTATCTTCCTCGCTCAGACCTGAGCCTCCATGCATGACTAAAGGAAAGCCTGGGAGCTTTTCACGGATTTTCTTTAATCTTTCAAAATCCATTATCGGGTTTTCTATGTAAATTCCATGAACAGATCCGAAAGATACCACCATATTATCAATGCCCGTTCTTTCCACAAACTCTTTTGCCTTATCAGGATCGGTATAAAAATAATCAATGGTTTTGCCTTCCGGCAAATGTCTTCCCTGCCCCTTTACATTGCTTGGCATTTCTCCAAACTCGCCTTCCACCGATATATCCAGTTCATGGCACAGATCGGTCATTGCCTTTGTTCTGGTTATATTTTCTTCAAAGGGGCATCTGGCAAAATCCACCATAATAGAAGTGAATCCATTTCTCACAGCTTTTAAGATATATTTTTCTGATACGCCGTGATCCAGATGAAGAGAACAGGGAACCTTGGCCTCTTCCGCCGCTTTTTTCATCAGAGGCGCCATGAGGTCTATGGGGGCGTATGGTTCATGAAGCTGGGCATGACTTAAAATAACCGGCATATTGAGCTCTTCTGCCGCCTCTATTACCGCCCGGAGCATCGTCAGGCTCGTAGTATTGATCCCTGCCACTGCGTAGTTGTGTCTTTCTGCATCTTCCAGCAATGCTTTATTATTTACCAGCATCCTCTTCCTCCATCCTTTCCTTTTTGTATTGATACAGCTTTAAAAACCTAGCGTATTTTTCATTATATTTGCTCTGTTTACGGGGAAAATATTCTTTTACCGGCTTAACAAATAATTGGGATGCCTCTGTGCAGTCCTTAAATACATTTAACCCTACGCCTGCAAGAATCGCACACCCGGCTGTGCCGGCCTCCTGATTTTCTGTCTGTACAATTTTATTTCCCCATATATCCGCTTTTATCTGATTCCAGACTCTGGAATTAGCACCTCCCCCTGCCACGTACATAACCTTTGCTTCAATTCCCTGTCTTTTTAAAAGATCCAAGTTCATTTTAAGATGGAAGGCTATTCCTTCCAAAATTCCCCGGTAAATTTCCAACGGAGAGGTTTTTAAAGTAAAACCATCCATTAATCCTTGTGAATCCAGCTTAAAATCCGGCGTTCCCATA
>LHCFC01400__coassemble_1569_pt1 | contig 25053 bp, 25 predicted proteins | sample LHCFC01400__metabat2_low_PE_019 | metagenome-assembled genome bin LHCFC01400
GGTGGATAATACCTTCTCCCGGCTCCACATCCTCGTCATTGATAATCTTCTCCATGAGATTTACTAAGGTCACATCCAGTTCATCCGGTTCCTGTATACCTAAACTGACTGCCATACTGCCCTGGGCATCTGCTTCCACCAGAAGCACTTTTTTTCCTTCCCTGGCCAGTCCAATCCCTAAATTCACACACGTTGTCGTCTTTCCGACTCCGCCCTTTTGGTTTGCGATTGCGATAATCCTGCACATAACTTTTACCTACCTTTCATCCTGATCTGTCTTTTCAATTTCCACATAAGAGCGGAAATAACGGTTTGTTCCTTTATTAGAAAATATATCCGACATCTGGAGAACCCGGATCTCCGGGTGTCTCTTCAGCAGCCGTTTAAACCAACGAATATCTCTCACAGTGCCTTGCAGTCTAATCTTCAGCATAAAACATAGCCTCCCAATCCACATAGTAACAATAGTCCGGATACCGGATTTTAATTGCTTCCCAAAAATATCTGGCATCCCCTGTGCAGAATATATCACTGACGGAATAAAGTCTGGTTTCTACAATCTCTTCCTCCGTCTCGTCATATTCATCTGTCGTAGGTGTCCCGTCTGTATAGAGATTAAATGCAATACGGACAATTTTCTCGCTCCCACTCGTCTGCCATCCTTCCTGCAGACACTCCGGTTTTATAAATCCAGTCTCAAAATCATAAATACGTTTTACATTTCGTATGGTATCTTCTGATAGTCCCAGGCAGTAAACCAGTGCTTTATGGTAGGTGTCCTGATACCGGCATTTTGAAAGATAGGTATGATAGAATTTCTCATGTTCCTTATTCTTAAAAGTAATTTTTCTTTCCTTGCTCTTTTCTGCTCCTAACGCTGTACTTTTTGACATTTGCTATTCCTCCATATTTTTCTTTTTGACCATAACAAAAAGGACACCTCTCTAAAATTTCTTTTTAGAAAAGTGTCCTCATAGTACGAATTATTTGATTTGAATTTAAACGAACTCTTTAAAATAATTTATTATCGCCCGTTAAGAAAGTTTAATTTGTCGTACTCTTGTCGTACTATACAACAAAAAGCAGACTTTCTGGAGTCTTCACAAAGTTTTAATACAGCTTCGCTCCTGCCGGAATTCTGTCATCTACCATTAATAGATTCAGCCCCTCACGGCCATCTTCTTCATGGACTGCTGAAATCAGCATACCTTCGGAATCAATGCCCATCATCTTTCTCGGCGGCAGATTTACGATAGCAATACATGTCTTTCCGACCAGTTCTTCCGGCTCGTAATACTCGTGAATACCGCTTAAAATCGTGCGTTTCCGGTCTGTTCCGTCATTCAGAGTGAACTTTAACAGCTTCTTGCTTTTGGGAACTGCCTCACACGCTTCAATCTTCACGGCACGAAAATCTGACTTGCTGAACGTGTCGAAATCAACGGTTTCCTCAAAGAGCGGCTCAACTTTTACCTTTGAAAAATCAATCTTTTCCATCGGTTTTTCAGTAGCTTTTTCAGCCTTGTTCTCGCCCTTCTTAGCGTCCAATGACTTCATTGTCGGAAACAGAAGCACGTCACGGATAGCCGGAGCGTCTGTCAGCAGCATCACCATACGGTCAATACCAAAGCCGATACCGCCTGTGGGAGGCATTCCCAGCTCCAGAGCATACATGAAATCCTCATCGGTGGAATTGGCTTCTTCGTCACCAAGAGCAAGAAGCTCTTCCTGCGCCTTGAAGCGTTCTCTCTGATCCACAGGGTCATTCAGCTCTGAATAGGCGTTGGCCATCTCTCTTCCGGTAATGAACAGCTCAAAGCGTTCTACGTATTCAGGATTATCTGGCTTTTTCTTCGTCAGCGGAGAGATCTCTATGGGATGATCCATGACGAAGGTGGGCTGAATCAGGTGCTCTTCTACATATTCTTCAAAGAAGAGGCTTAAGATATCGCCTTTCTTGTGATGGGCTTCATAGTGAATTCCCTTCTCATCCGCCAGCTTCTTGGCTTCTTCTGTGGTCTTAATCTCATTAAAGTCAATGCCGGCATATTTCTTCACCGCATCCACCATGGTAATTCTCTCAAAGGGCTTTCCAAGATCAATCTCTTCTCCCCCATACATCACCTTTGTGGTTCCCAGCACTTCCTGGGCCACATGGCGGTAAAGATTTTCTGACAGATCCATCATTCCATTGTAATCCGTGTACGCCTGGTACAGCTCCATAAGGGTAAATTCTGGATTATGGCGGGTATCCAGTCCCTCGTTTCTAAATACACGGCCGATTTCATAGACCCGCTCCATGCCGCCTACAATCAGGCGCTTCAGATAAAGCTCCAGGGAAATCCTCAGCTTTACGTCTTCGTTGAGGGCGTTATAGTGGGTGGTGAAGGGACGTGCGGCAGCGCCTCCCGCATTTGCCACCAGCATAGGCGTTTCCACCTCCAGAAAGCCCTGTCCGTCCAGATAGCGGCGGATGGAGCTGATGATCCTGGATCTCTTGATGAAGGTGTCCTTCACATCCTGGTTCATAATCAAGTCAATGTACCGCTGGCGGTAGCGCATGTCTGTGTTCGTCAGCCCGTGATATTTCTCCGGCAGAATCTGAAGGCTCTTAGAGAGAAGAATCACCTGAGAGGCGTGGATGGAAATCTCGCCTGTTTTCGTCTTAAATAAAGTTCCCTCAATACCTGCCAGATCTCCGATGTCCATCTTTTTAAATAATTTATATTCTTCTTCTCCCAGACTGTCCCTGGCCACATAGCACTGAATGTTTCCCTCCAGGTCCTGAAGGTTGCAGAAAGAGGCTTTGCCCATGATACGCTTTGACATAATACGTCCCGCTACCCGGACATTTCTGCCTTCCATTTCCTCAAAATGCTCTTTCAGCTCCTGGCTGTGTGATGTCACGTCATATTTCGTAATCTGAAAGGGATTCCTTCCGCTCTCCTGCAGCTCCTCAAGCTTTTCTCTGCGCACCTTCAGAAGCTGCTTCGTGTCTACAGTCTGTTCCTTCTTCTGCTCTGCCACTTTTCCCACTCCTTATTTTAAATTGATCTCTGGATCTCCAGTACCTTATATTGAATCGTTCCAGCCTGGGTCTCTACTTCTACCTCGTCGCCTACCTTGCAGCCAACCAATGCCTTTCCTACGGGAGACTCATTGGAGATCTTTCCTTTAAGGCTGTTTGCCTCAGAGGATCCCACGATCTGGAATTCCATCTCTTCCTCAAATTCCTCATCAAAAACTTTTACGGTACAGCCCACGTTGATCTTGTTTACGTCAACCTCATCCTCTACCACAACTTCAGCGTTCTTGAGAATTTTCTCAATCTCTTCAATCCTTGCTTCGATGTCACGCTGTTCATCCTTTGCGGCATCGTACTCCGCATTCTCCGAAAGGTCCCCCTGTTCTCTGGCCTCTTTAATCTTGCCTGCCACTTCTTTTCTCTTGAAGACTTTCAGGTCATGCAGCTCCTCTTCCAGTTTCTTTAAACCCGCATACGTTAACAGATTTTTCTTTTCTTCCATTTCCTCTACACCCTTCCTTGCTGCACAGCAGAAATTCTTAGATTTTCCTGCTGATGATATTTTCAATGCCGGCTGTAAACACCGGCATAGATTCTGCTCCAACAATCATGGTATTATATCTAAAAACCCTATATTTGTCAAGAAATCCTCAGCTCTTCTTAAAAAGATTACTCCTAAATTTTTTCTAAAATTTTTCATTCAGCAGCACTCTCATCTGTTCGGCCGTCTCCGCCTGGTTGATAGCCTGCCGCAGCCTCGCTGAATTGGGAAAGCCTGCCGTGTACCAGGAAATATGCTTTCTCATCTCCCGAACGCCGGAATACTCTCCCCGGTATTTTACCTGCATGTCCAGATGCCGGAACATCATGGCCCGGATCTCATCTCTGGAGGGGCTCTCAGGTATACTGCCTGTTTCAAGATACGTACTTACGGCTTTGAAAATCCAGGGATTTCCCCGGGCTGCCCGGCCAATCATCACCCCATCGCAGCCTGTTTCCTCTAAAAGCTTTTTAGCCTTCTGCGGAGAGTCCACGTCCCCGTTTCCGATCACAGGGATTTTCACCGCCTCTTTCACCTCCCGGATCACCTCCCAGTCCGCCTGGCCTGAATAATACTGACTCCTGGTTCTTCCATGAACGGCCACGGCCGCAGCTCCGGAAGCTTCGGCGATCCTGGCGATCTCCGCCGCATTGGAGTCTCCTTCCTCGAAGCCCTTCCTTATCTTTACCGTTAACGGTTTTTTTATAGCTCGAACTGTTTTGGAAATAATTTCTTCCACCAGCTTGGGCTGCTGCATCAAGGCGGAGCCTTCTCCATTTTTTACCACCTTAGGTACGGGACAGCCCATATTGAGGTCCAGGATATCAAAGGGACGCTCTTCAATATATGAGGCCATCTCACTGATTATGTCAGGATCCGAACCAAAAAGCTGAAGAGAGACGGGATGTTCTCCCGGCGCAATCTCAAGGAGCGCTTCGGTATTTTTGTTGTGGAAAGATATTGCTTTGGCGCTGACCATTTCCGTGCAGACCAGCCCTGCCCCCTGCTCGCTGCAGAGCAAACGAAAAGGCAGGTCTGTCACTCCTGCCATTGGCGCCAGTATTACAGGGTTTTTCAGATGCACTGTACCGATGTTCATGCTTTCTCCCCCGCAGCTTTCCCGGCTTCAGCTCCAAAAACCAGTTGATAATACATTTCCAGAGAGCGCAGCAGGCCTTCTTTCGTCCTCTGCAGCTCTTTGATTTTCAGAACGCTGCCAATCTCATCGTAAGAAAAATCATCCTCTGCTGCTTCCGTGCGAAAATGCAGGTTTCCTCTCCCGTCAAACTCCAGTAAAAATATGCCTCCTACATCCTGTGTATACAGCACGCACATAATCTGCAGTTCATCTTTGACCACCTGGGGCAGTTTCTGAAACTGCTCATTTAAATAAAACTTTTCTTCATAAGCATTGGCGCCGCAAAGCACCAGACTGTTTTCTTCTTTCATTCCTTTTCCTCATCCAATATATCCATAGATTCCCCGGACAGATACCTCTCCCGAGTACACTGCTTCTGTCGTCCCATCCGGCAGCTCTACAAGCAGCTCTCCCTTGGGATTAATACCTTTGGAAATCCCCTCATGCTCATTCCCTGGCTCCAGCACTCTCACAGCACTGTCTTTTCCTGCCAGCATCCTGTTATACTCTTCCTCAAGCTCAGATAAATCACCGGTTCGCAGAAAAGCTTCAAAATATTCCTCAAACTTATCGAGGCAGAGGGCAGCCAGCTTAGCTCTGTTGGTTTTTTCTCCGGAGCTGCTCAGCAGGGAAGATGCCACATCCTGGATCTCCAGGGGAAATTCCTGCTGATTGACATTGATTCCCGTTCCCACTACCAGATAATTAATACATTCCATCTCAGCGCTCATTTCCGTAAGAATCCCACAGATCTTCCGTCCGTTTATAACAATATCATTGGGCCATTTAATTTTTGCCTCTGCGCCGCATAGCTCCCTGCAGGCCTGGGCCACTGCCAACCCCATCACCAGAGTCACCATGGAGGCCTGGGCCGGAGACAGATTGGGCCGCAGAAGAAAGCTCATGGCAATACTGGTCTTACCGGGAGTCTCCCATGTTCTCCCCCTTCTGCCTTTTCCTTTTTCCTGTTTTTCTGCCAGAATAAGGGTTCCGTTTGGCGCCCCCTGTTCAGCCAGACGCTTTGCCTCATTGTTTGTGGAATCAATGGATTCATAGTAATGAATCTCTCCCCCAAGCCATTTCGTCTGTAATCTGGCGCCTACCTCTTCTCCCGTAATCTGGTCTGGAGAAGAGAGAATTTTGTAACCCTTTCTTGAAACCGCCTGGATCTCATATCCTTCTTCTTTCAGTTGGTTTATGGTCTTCCAGACGGCTGTCCTTGAAACATTCAGGTCCTGACAGAGCTCCTGCCCGGAAATATAATCATCCGCCCGGTAAAGAGCGGATAAAATTCTGCGCTTCATGGCCTTCCTCCTATTTTTTTCGCTGTACCCTGTATTTTCTTAATAAATCAAAGGGGTAATATCTTTTTATGTCATAGGAAAGCATTTTCAAGCTTCAGCGCGGCAGGATCTTTCCTATGACAGAACAGAAGAGGGGCCTTTACAGCCCCTGCATCTGTCCCGCATTAAAAAAAGAAAAAACTAAATATGCTAAAATACCGATATAAATTACGCAGACGCAGAACATGCACCCTGCCAGAAGCTTTTTCCCCCTCAAAAGATTAGCAGTTCCCAAGAGGAAGTGAAGAAATACTCCCAGTGAGAGGATACAGTAGAGCATCATGGGCCGCTGGAGAAGCCCTGTCAAAAACAGTACGGCCAGTATCAAAATCAGCACGGAAGCTCCTATACTGAAAATCTCCAGCGCTGTGGAATCTTTGTGGAATTTATGTCCCGGCTTCATCATACAAGTCCCAGAGTCGCCGCCATCACGGCCTTAATGGTATGCATCCGGTTCTCCGCCTCGTCAAAAACCACTGACTGAGCGGATTCAAACACTTCGTCTGTCACTTCCATGGCATCCAGACCGAATTTGTCGTGAATCTCCCTGCCTATCTCCGTTCCCAAATCATGAAAAGCCGGAAGGCAGTGCATAAAGATTGCCGTCTTTTTGGCGTATGACATTGCTTTTTCATTCACCTGGTAAGGCCGCAGCCTCTCGATTCTCTCCGCCCAAACATCCGCAGGCTCTCCCATAGACACCCAGACGTCCGTGTAAACCACATCCGCATCCTTAAGTCCCTCTTCCAGACTCTCTGTCAAGGTAATCGTACTGCCGCTCTCTTGGGCATATTTTCTGCACTCATCCACCAGAGTCTGCTGGGGGAAATATTCTTTATCCGTACACGCCGTAAAATCCAGGCCCATCTTAGAGCAGGCGACCATCAGAGAATTTCCCATATTGTAGCGGGCATCCCCCATGTAGGTAAGTTTTTTCCCTTTCAGCTCTCCTAAATGCTCCCGAATCGTCAGCAAATCCGCCAGCATCTGTGTGGGGTGGTATTCGTTGGTAAGGCCGTTCCATACAGGCACCCCTGCATGCTTCGCCAGTTCTTCCACGATCTCCTGTCCATATCCCCGGTATTCAATTCCGTCATAAATCCTTCCCAGCACTCTAGCCGTATCCCGGATGCTCTCTTTCTTCCCAATCTGCGAGCTGGCCGGATCCAGATATGTCACCTGCATCCCAAGATCATGGGCCGCCACTTCAAAAGAACATCTGGTACGGGTACTGGTCTTCTCAAAAATCAAGGCAATGTTTTTTCCCATGCGCAGAGGTCCTGCGATCCCTTTTTTCTTCTCTTCCTTCAGCTTTGCGGATAAATCCAAAAGATATCCAATCTCTTCCGGCGAAAAATCTTTTAATGTTAAAAAGTTCCTTCCTTTTAAATCCATGGTTTTATCCTCCCTATTCTCAGTCTTTCGCAACCTCCGCCGCAGCCTTTATCAATCCGGCTACGTTCTGTATTTCCGATGGAATAATAATCTTCGTCGCCTGTCCGTCCGCCACTTTTTCAAGAGCTTCAAAGCTCTTCAGGGTCAGCACTGCCTGGTCAGCCTGGGCCTCTTTAATCATGCGGATCCCTTCCGCCTTAGCCGTCTGCACCTTAAGAATCGCTTCCGCCTGCCCTTCGGCTTCCCGGATCATCTTTTCTTTCTCAGCCTCTGCCCTTAAAATCGCCGCCTGCTTCTCAGCCTCAGCATCCAGAATGGCAGACTGCTTCTTTCCTTCCGCCACCAGGATGGAAGATTTCTTCTCACCCTCAGCAATAAGAATGGCTTCACGTCTCTCCCGCTCCGCTTTCATCTGCTTCTCCATAGCGTCAACGATCTGCGCAGGAGGAAGGATATTCTTCAGCTCCACCCGGTTTACCTTAATCCCCCACGGATCCGTAGCCACGTCCAGGGCAGATCTCATCTTAGTATTGATAACCTCTCTGGACGTAAGAGTCTCATCCAACTCCATATCGCCGATAATATTCCGCAAAGTAGTGGCTGTCAGATTTTCAATCGCCATAATAGGATTCTCCACACCGTAGGTAAACAGCTTGGGATCCGTAATCTGAAAAAATACAACCGTGTCAATCCGCATGGTGACATTATCTTTCGTAATCACCGGCTGAGGATCAAAATCCACAACCTGCTCCTTTAAATTCACTCTTCTTGAGATCCTGTCCAGAAACGGAACCTTAAAATGCAGCCCCTCATCCCAGGTAGCCAGATATACCCCCAGACGCTCAACCACAAACCCCTGAGCCTGAGGCACGATCTTCACACAGGATGCCGCCACTGCCAGCACCAGGACAATCAGTAAAATCACAAGAATAAGCCCCGCTGAAAAATTAAACATATCTGCCATTATCTCTGTTCCTCCTTCACAATCAGCTTCACGCCGCTGATTTTCTCAATCTTCACACGGCTTCCCGCCAAAACTCTGCTTTCATCCGAGACGGTTCTGGCCGTCCAGATCTGTCCTCTGACCTGTACCTGCCCCCGGCTCTCCAGATTGTTAATCTCTTCTGTGACGATCCCAGTATCCCCAATCAGGCTTCTGGCATTCGTTCTTGTCTTTTTATGCTCCAGCCACCGCATGGCCGCCGGCCTGGTAAAGATCAGCAGAAGGATAGAAACCGCAAAAAACAGCGCAATCTGAACCGGAAGGCCGGCTCCCGCCACTGCAGCCACGAAGGCAGCCAGGGCGCCCCCTGCAAACCAGATAGTGGAAAGTCCCAGAGTCACGGCTTCCACTGCCAGCAAAAGAACCAGAAGTACCAGCCAAACAACTGCCTGCATATCCATACCGCATCTCTCCTTTCTGCCGCCAGTATCAGGAACTGTGCTGTCTGGGGCAGTTCTCATTTTACTATAAATCCCCTTAAAACACAACCTTTATTCCTGCCAGCCCTTGCAGACATCCACCCACCGGCTGCTGCCTGAATACTCTTCCAGCTCCGGCAATGTCACTTCTATTGCGCTGTTGCTGCTTCCCGCTGCCGGAAATACAGTCTCAAACCGTCTCAGAGACTCATCTAGACAGATCTCCACACCCTCTTTTACACCAAAGGGGCAGACGCCTCCTACTGCATGACCCACCCTCTGAGCCACTTCTTCATATCCCAGCATCTTTGCCTTGGTATGGAAACACGCCTTGTACTTCTGGTTGTCAACCTTGGCGTCGCCTGCTGCAACAATCAGTACACAGTGCCCGTCCACCAGAAAGGACAGGGTCTTGGCAATCCTGGCCGGCTGGCAGCCCACCGCCTGGGCGGCCAGCTCCACAGTAGCGCTGGAGACATCAAACTCCTGAATCTTTTGATCGGCATTCCATTTTTTCAGATACTCTCTTACAATCTCTATTGACATTTTTTCTCTCCTCTTCTCTTTTTTTATTCTATCCCCGGCGGAAAATTTTCTTTATCCTGCAATCAGATGCAGCACCTGATATACGGCAAAGGAGGCCAGCCACGCCACCAGACATTGAAGCGCCGCCACACCCAGAGCTTTCCACCCTGAATCAAGTTCCCGGCGGATAGCCGCAATGGCAGCCACGCACGGTGTATACAGAAGCGTAAATACCAGGAAACTCACAGCCGTCACCGGAGTGAATACAGCAGCCAGGGCCCCGCCCAGCTTTTCCATGGAAGTTCCCAGAAGGACGCTCATGGTACTTACCACAGTCTCTTTCGCCGTAAAGCCTGTAATCAGCGCCGTGGACACTCTCCAGTCTTCAAATCCCAGAGGCGCAAAGATGGGAGAAATTGCCTTCCCAATCATGGCCAGAAGGCTGTCCGCACTGTCAGTCACTAGATTCAGACGCATATCAAAGGTCTGCAGGAACCAAATGACTACCGTAGCCACAAAAATAACGGAAAAAGCACGCTGAATAAAATCCTTGGCTTTATCCCACATCAGCAGCAGCACGCTTTTTAAGGACGGAAACCGGTAATTGGGCAGCTCCATAACGAAAGGCACCGGATTCCCTTTAAAAGCGGTATTTTTTAAAATCAAAGCACACAAAATCCCGATCACGATCCCAAATATGTACAGGCCAATCATCACGAAAGCCTGATATTTCTGAAAGAAAGCCGCTGCAAAAACAGCATAAATGGGAATCTTGGCGGAGCAGCTCATATAGGGAGTCAGCAAAATGGTCATTTTCCTGTCTCTCTGGGAGGCAAGGGTTCTGGTGGACATTATAGCCGGCACGGAACATCCAAAGCCAATCAGCATGGGGACGAAGCTCCGGCCGGAAAGACCGATCTTACGCAGCAGCTTGTCCATCACAAACGCCACCCTGGCCATATAGCCAGTATCCTCCAAAATAGAGAGAAAGAAAAACAGAACCACGATAATCGGCAGAAAGCTCAGCACACTTCCCACTCCCGCAAATACGCCGTCGATCACCAGGCTGTGTACCACGGGATTGATCCCATACGCCTCCAGTCCCCTGTCCACGACTCCTGTTACCCAGTCAATCCCCGCTGCCATCAGATCGCTGAGCGTCGTCCCCGCAAAACCAAACGTTACCCCAAAGACTCCCAGCATAATTATAAGAAAAAGAGGCAGCGCCAAATATTTGTCCGTAAGTACCCGGTCAATCCGCATACTTCTGATGTGTTCCCTGCTTTCATGACACTTGACCACGGACTGCTGACAGACTTTGTCTATAAAATCATAACGCATTTTAGCCAGGGCCGCATTACGATCCAGTCCCTCTTCCTGCTCCATCTCCCGGATGGTATGTTCCATAGTTTCCAGCTCATTCTGGTTCAGACCAAGACGCTGGATAATATCAGGATCCCCTTCTATGAGCTTTGTTCCGGCAAATCTTGAAGATATGCCAAGTCTCTGGGCGTGATCCTCAATCATGTGCGAAACCGCATGTATACACCGGTGGACGGGCCCTGGTTCGCAGAAATCCATCACCTTAGGGTACTGTTTGTTCTTAGCCGTTTCCACAGCGATCCGCACCAGCTCTGAGACACCTTCATTTTTCACGGCGCTGATGGGGATAACCGGAATCCCTAAGGCCTTCGACATCTTGGGGATATCGATGGTTCCTCCGTTTTTGCGCACCTCATCCATCATATTCAGGGCCAGAACCATAGGAACATGCATTTCCATAAGCTGCAGCGTCAAATACAGATTTCTCTCTATATTCGTGGCATCCACAATATTAATGATCCCGTCCGGCTTTCCCTGAAGCACAAAATCTCTGGTGACGATCTCCTCATTTGTGTAAGGCCTGATGGAATAAATTCCCGGAAGATCCACCACAGAGCAGCTCTTGTCCTGGCGTATGGTTCCCATTTTCTGATCTACTGTCACCCCTGGAAAGTTGCCCACGTGCTGGTTAGAACCGGTCAGTTGATTAAAGAGAGTGGTCTTTCCGCAATTTTGGTTGCCTACAAGTGCAAAAATCATGCTCTCTCCTCCTCCGACACGTGAATCTCCCTGGCATCTTCCAGACGTATAGTCAGCTCATATCCCCGGATATGTATTTCAATGGGGTCACCCATAGGCGCCACTTTCTGGACCAGTACCACCGTCCCCGGAATCAGGCCCATATCCAGCAGCCGGCACCGCAAAGGCCCTTCGCCGTCTACCTGCGTAATCGTGCCTCTCTTCCCTACAGGAAGTTTATCTAATGTGGTCATCTCTTCTGTACACTTCCTTTCTGAAAATGTGTCGGCTTCCCTTATCCCAGCCGCACATTTTCCTGCGAAAACTTCTCCGCTTATCGTACCATTTTCCCTTCTCTGCGTCAATCTTTTATGGTATCGGACATCCCCGATGAGCTGAACGCCCGAAGATGAGCAAAACAGCGGCGGATGGCATTCACAGCACAAAAACCCCGCAGGATAAAAGCCGTACCTTCAGCTTTGATTCCTGCGGGGACTAAGTAAAAAAGCTTTCTGTGGATGAAGCGATTTACGCTTTGCAAACTCATTGACACATGCAACTGTATAGGCAATTAAATTTTTTTGAATTTGTTCCATGCAATCTCCTATCCTCATTATTTACAATTTTACTTGTGACCATTGCAGCTCATTTTTCTCTTCAAAAATGTCACATCACTTCAGATGTATTTTATTCCTGATGCGTATGCTTGCTTCTATATGCATAATCCAATGTCTTGAAAACGGCATTTGAATCAGCCCTCGTATATCTTTATTACACCAGTAATCAATCAGCCAAATTGCGTTTTCATTATTACTGACGACATTTAACGATTTTAAGTATTCTTTTCTTTGTTCTGATAATTTCTTTTTCAATTCGGTATAAGACAAACTTTTGATTATCTTTTCTGTACTTGCTTTTACCTCAAAAATGTATGAATAAAGCTCTTCCAAATTTAGCTGCTTCGAAAAATCTGCAATCTGCTGTTTTACAAGTTCATTTCCTGTTGTTATGATAGGCGAATGAATTCGCTCCTGATAATTTCCCGTACAGAACACTTGTTCATCTTCGCTTATCAAGATATGTGCGACTATATCCTCAATCCGAAATATATGCCAGATTGAATATGCAATGGTTTTGCTATGATAACCGTCCGTATTTAAAAAAGGAATTGCATCAAATTCTTCTCTATTTAGTTCGTTATAGAATGTAGTTAAAGTTTTCATTAGCCGGTTCCGCAGTTCAAATAATGTATCGATACCTGCTTCATAGGTATCACTCTTCCTCATTTGTGTTTGCATTACTTTGTTAAGTTCCGACCACTCTTTATTCACAAGCAATCCCCCAATCTCATTTAGCTGCTTCTTGCCGTTCGCAGTTAAATCGGCTGTATCATTCACGATGCCGCCTAACACTCAAGATATACTAAAAATCCGAAGCCGCCCCCTATAGGCACCGGATTCGGATTATCATTATCTAATGCGGAAAAAGGGACTCGAACCCTCACGCCTTTCGACACAGGAACCTAAATCCTGCACGTCTGCCAATTCCGTCATTTCCGCAAAATAACATATCTGTCTTTACTGCTCATTTATCATACAACCTGCCAGAGTACATGTCAATTCTTTTTTCGCTGTCTCTTGATCTTCATGTAACAGTTCATCCATCAGGTATGATACGGGATGATTTATGCTCGCATAAAAATCAGACCGTGTCATACCTGATGAGCTGAGCGCCCGAAGATGAGCAAAACAGCGGCGGCAGCCGCAATTAGCACGAAGTGCGGTTTTGCGAATGGCGCGGTCTGAACTGTTACATCCTCATTAACAACAGTTCATTTTCTCTTGACAGATCCATACCATCCATCTAAACTGTATTATAATATGTAAGAATAATCCAAAAAAGGAGAAAGCGAAAATGGTTAAGATACTGGTGGATTCCAGCTCTGACTATTCTATGTCAGAAGCATATGAAAAGGGCATATTTCTGGTGCCTATTGAGATTACGATTGGTGAAAATACTTATATAGAAGGAAAAAATCTCGGACGGGATGAATTCTATGAACTTCTGGCCGAAAAAAAGGAATTCCCTAAAACAGCCCAGCCTTCTCCACAGACTTTTCTGGATTTCTTTCTGAAAGCAAAAGAAGCAGGAGATGAACTGGTCTGTATTCTTCTCTCTTCAACCCTCAGCGGTACTTTCCAGAGTGCTGTCCTTGCAAAAGGAATGGCTAAATACGATAAAATCTATCTGGTAGACTCCCTCAGCGCCACTTACCCCATTAAGGTATTGGCAGATTACGCTCTAAAACTTGCTTCGGAAGGTTTTTCCGGCAGCCAGATCGCAGAGATGGTTAAAAATATTCAGCCCCGAGTTCGGCTGGCTGCTGCCATTGACACTTTAGAGTATCTGCAGAGAGGGGGCCGTATCGGAAAAGCCGCTGCTTTAGTAGGAGGGCTCGCCAAATTAAAACCCATTATAACTTTATCCGAAAACGGAACTCTGGAGGTTCTGGGAAAATGCCTTGGCCGAAATAAAGCCGTCTCTTTCCTGATCCATCATCTGAAAGAGCAGAAACTGGATCCCTCCTTCCCGCTTTATTCCATCTATACATACGGCAATACCAACAGCGATGTCTTTGAAAAAAGACTGGCTGCAGAAGGATTTTCCATCCAGGGACGTCTCCAGGTAGGCGCCACCATCGGATCCCATATCGGACCGGAAGCCTTCGGAGTCGTATATGTGACGGAGTAAAGGGACACATCAGCCATATGAAGGCTCTACTCGCATAAACGCACGGAGAAGAACCCCTTGTCAGAGTTCTTCTCCGTTTTCATATCCTCTTTTCTCCTGTCTGCTCCTGTTTTTTAACAACGATTGCAGCACATGCACATTTCCATGGAATTCTTGGCCGCTTCTTTTAAAGCCTCCTTGCCCTTACGCATCACATCCATGAATTCAATGGTATCAGGATCCTCTTTCAAAAATTCGCCTACGCTGGAGAGAAAAGCTTTTCTCAGCACACTGCTGAAATTGATCTTGCTGATTCCCATGGTGATAGCCTTCTGAATCTGATCGCAGGGAATTCCTGTGCCGCCGTGAAGGACTAAAGGCACTTCTACTACAGAGGCAATCTCCGCCAAACGCTCAAAATCCAGTTTTGGCTCCTGTTTATAAAAGCCATGAGCATTTCCTATGGCTACTGCCAGACAGTCTATTCCCGTTTCCCTGCTTAACCTGGCAGCCTCACCGGGATCCGTCAGGTAAACCCGCTCCAATACCTCTCCCATCTCAGAGGTTTGTCCAATCGTACCAATCTCCCCTTCAACGGTGACGCCCACGGCTTTTGCCATCTCGCACACCTTCTGAAGGTTCTTGATATTCTCGTCCAGGGGAAGCTGTGAACCGTCATACATCACGCTGGTAAAACCGCCCTGCACGCAGCGCATCGTATCTTCATAGGTGGCGCCGTGATCCAGGTGAATGGCATACTGCACATTTTTCCCTTCTGCTACTGAGCGGATCATTGCCACCACAGTCTTTGGTGAAGAATAGTACGCTTCCAGCCAGTGCGCCTGCAAAATCACCGGCGCATGAAGCTCCTCGGCACACTCCAAAATTCCTTGAATGGTTTCTAGATTGCAGACGTTGAATGCCGGAACGGCATATTTTTCTTTATGAGCCTTATCAATGAGCTCTTTCATTGTACATAATCCCATGGTTTTCCCTCCTGCGTCACTCTTATTTTCTTTCATTCAAAGCGTATCTGAATACAATCGATTTTAGCTGCGTCACTTCATCCATTACTTTTGAGAGAGATTCCCGGCTGTTTCCGCTCATCTTCTTCCCGCCGCCGAAGGGAAGTTCCGCCGCCCGGAAATTTCCGGAACCATTGATTGCTATATGACCAGTTTTCAGCTTCTTCGCCGCCTGAATGCAGGTATAAATATTTTGGGAGAATACACCTCCCCCAAGGCCGTACTGAGAATGATTGGCAATATCAATGGCCTCCTGGAAGGTATCAAAACCGATCACCGGCCAAACAGGGCCGAACACTTCCATGTCTCCGGCGATATCCATCTCCGGGGTTACATCCACCAAAATCGTAGGATCATAAAACGCCCCATTTCGTTTTCCGCCCCGTGCGATCTTTGCGCCCTGAGATACCGTGAGGTTCACCTGCTGCTCCACTGTTTTAGCGGCCCTCTCACCGATCATGGGACCCATGTTTACCTTGGGATCCATGGGATCTCCGATCACCAGCTTATCCAGTTCCGCAGACAGTCTCTTTACAAACTCATCCTTCAGGGAATTATGTACGATAAAACGCTTGGAACCTGTACAGCACTGACGGTTATTTCTGGCCTGGTCCTCCGCCTCTTTAATCACAAGGTCCATATCCGCATCTTCAAATACAATAAAAGGATCGTTGCCCCCCAGCTCAAATTTATACTCAGTCAGATGCTTAGCCGCCGTGGCCGCAATGCTCAGTCCGGCTTCTGTACTTCCAGTAAAGTTGACGCAGGCGATTCTGGGATCATCCACCATCAGATCTCCCACTACGGAACCTCGCCCCGTAAGACACTGAGCCACTCCCGCAGGAAGCCCCGCTTCATGGAGCATCTCATGAAGCACCAGAAGGGTCATAGGGTCATAGGAAGGCGCCTTCACTACGATTGTATTGCCGGCTGCCAGAGCTGCCGCAGTCTTAAAGGCCCAGATTGCCGGAGGGAAGTTATAGGGAATGATGCAGGCCAGGGTTCCCAACGGTTCATGGATGGTAATCTGCAGGTCGTCATCATACCCTGGTTCCGTTCCCAGAGGCATGGTAGCCCCGTAATAGTGCATCGCCACATCGCAGGCCCCTCTGTAGACGTATGCCACAGAATCCAGTTCCCACACAGCCTCTTTCATATAGGGCTTGCCGGCCTCTTTGGCGAGAATTTCACCCAGCTCCAGCCTTCTCTCCATAACCAGGTCTGCAAATCTGCGCAAAATGATACACCGTTCCCTCACAGGAAGGGACGCCCAGCTCTCCTGGGCTGCCACAGCTCCGTCAATGGCTTTTTTTACATCCTCCGCTTCCGCACAGGGGACTGTATCAATGACCTGCAGGTTGGCCGGATTAATTACTTCCTGGGTTTTTCCGCTGGCTGAATTTACTTTTTCCCCGTTTATAATCATTTTCATAATTCTGTTTCCTTCCTTTCTTTATCTTCTATGACCGTTCAGGTAGTCAATGACCTGCTGCTTGCTCTTTATCCCTCCGTTAGCGCCATACTGGCTGATGGCAATGGCCGAGGCCGCCGATCCAAAGTACATGGCTTCCTCAAGGTCAAGCCCGTCCACAATCCCCGTGATGAGTCCGGCCACAAAATTATCACCGGCTCCCAGCGTATCCACCACCTGGTCAGCAATGGTACCGACACGAATCGTCCTTCCCTGAGAACTGGCAAATACTCCCTGGGCTCCCATTTTCAAAACCACGTGCTTCACTCCCCTTTTGTGGAATTCCTCCGCAATTTCTTCCGGGGAATCTTTTCCCGTAAAGTAGGATGCTTCATGGTAGCTGGGCACGAGATAGTCCAGATACTTCATGGCCTCTTCTATATCTTTCAAAGACATCTGGGACTGATCCAAAACCATATCTGCCATGGTTAAGGCTCCTGCCTCTTTTGCCCTGGAAAACAGCCGCACAAGATCCTCCTGCCTTTGTCCTTTGCTCCAGAAAAGACTGGCTACCGATACAAGGCTGGCCCCGGTAAAATCAATCTGAAACAAATCCGGATCATACCGCATGTTGCCTGCCGCCCCATCCCGGAGGGTCATGCAGCCATGTTCCCCGTTTTCTCCCACCGTAACCACGGTGGCAGTGGTACTGTGGTCTTTGTCTTTTATGACTCCATCTGTCCCGATTCCATAGGTTTTTAACAGGCTCATAAAAGCGTTTCCCATGGGATCGTCCCCGATTGCAGTATATAATTTTACGTCGCAGCCCATAGCGGATAAAGCCACCGCTTCATTTACCGCATCTCCTCCCACATACATATTGATGCTTTCAGAAAACTGAGTCATCCCATCCGGGGTCTTCTCCGGGCCGTTTTTGACAATGATATCCACAACCGCATTTCCGACACATATCACTTTCTTCATGAAATCTTATCTCCCATCTCACTCTCAGTCTTCTGCAATTTTAATTACAGCTTTTACCATAGACTGTTTATTATTGATGCAGTCCTCGAAGGCTTCCATGGCATTATCCAAAGGATAAGTCTTGGAAATAATGTCTTTTACGTGGATTCGGCCTGATGAGATCGCTTCAATACAGGAGGGATAGATATTGCGGTACCGGAAGTTTGTCATAAGCGTCAGCTCTTTGTCACACATTCTCTGAAGATTCAGGGACGTATCGCCTACCACATTTCCCACCTGCATAATCGTACCGCCTTTTTTGCAGATATAAACGGCTGCTTCCGCCGTATGTCTGTTCCCTGCCGTTTCAAACACATAATCCGGCCCGATTCCATCGTAGTATTTCAAAACCTCTGCCACCGCATCTTTGTCCGCAGTATTGACAGCCCGTGTCGCTCCCACTTCCAGCGCCTTCTTCAGGCGGATATCAAAAAGATCTACCGCCGTAATATCCGTAATCCCGGCTGCCCGCAGGGACATAATGGTCACCAGGCCGATACAGCCCGTTCCCAGAACCACTGCGGATTCTCCCACGTGGATTCCCGAACGAACCACAGAATTCATTCCCACTGCCAAGGGCTCCACCAGAGCTCCTTCCAGAGTGGATACATTATCCGGAAGTTTAAAGCAAAGCTCAGCCGGATGAGTTATGTACTCTCTCATGGCCCCGTGGGTTCTGGGCGCTGAAAGAAATTCCATATTTTTGCAGAGATTATATTTTCCTTTTTTACACCATTCGCACTTTCCGCAGAAGGTTCCGGGCTCCACGCACACCCTGTCTCCTACTTTGAGATCCGTCACGCCCTCAGCCACCTCTACTACCGTACCTGCGAATTCGTGTCCCAGAATAAAAGGATATACATCAGGGAACTCCGGTTCACCCCAGGAATAAAAATGAACATCTGATCCGCATACGCCGCAGTACTCTACTTTCACCTTGGCATATCCAGGCTTCAAATCCGGCACCGGAGAATCCATTATTTTTATCTTTCTGTTTTCCATTACGAATGCCCCTTTGTTATTCATGTTTTTATCTTTCCTCCTTTTATTTTTAAATCTAAAAAAATAAATCGCATACTGCTTTATAGCAATCATTATACCAAAGAATAAATTTTTGTCAATATCCCTTATTTTATATATTGAAAAATATCATTTTTCTCTTGAATTACAGGTTTTTTGCTGTTATAATTGTGTCAACTCAAAACATTTTCTCTTTTTCCGGCATATTATTATAGATACTATAATAAATAGCCAAGAGATCTTTTGAATTCTTTTATTTGCTAAAATAATTCATGTGTTTTTCCTGGTTTATGTCCTACTTATTTTAATTTCATTTATATTAAACAGGTTTTGATTTGATCCAGCAAACACATAGAAAGGAGAACGTATGGCAAAAGCAGTCCTTGTGCTGGAAATCAGCGCATCTGACATCCGGTCAAATGCCGTAGATTTAGACAGCGGAAAAATCCTCTGCACCGTCACTAAGAAAACCGCCTGCAAAAATACAGGTATCGGAAAATTCGAAACGGACGCAGATCTTTTGTGGAAGGATCTCCAGGAAACCCTGGGCGGTGTTTTAGAATTCTGCGGGAAGGAACACGAATTTAAGGCAGTCACTTTCTCTTCCGCAGGCGACACTCTCATTCCGGTAGATGCAGATCTGAAACCATTAAGAAACCTAATCCTGCCCTTTGACACAAGGGCCCAGGAGGAAGCCCAGGAACTTACCTACCTGATGGGGGAAAAGAATTTCCGCTCTATCACCGGAGGCTCATGTCTCCCCAGCCACACATGCGCAAAAATCATGTGGCTTAAGCATCGGGAACCCCGGATTTTCAAATCCTCCAGGTATTTTCTGTCTGTCAGCGAATATCTCTTCTGCAAAATGGGTTTCGGGGTATATACCGATTTCACGCAGGCATGTGCAAAGAAATTGTTTCACCGCATCCAGCGCAGATGGTCCCCGGAAATTGCCTCCTGCCTGGACATAGATCCCTCCCAGGCCGGAGAGACCGTCCAGGATTCGTCTTTTATTCTCGGGAAGGTAAAAAATATAGGAAAAATAGAACTTCCTTATGAGATACCGGTAGTCCTGGGTCTGCATGATAAAGAAGCAGCCCTCCTGGGAACAGGCGTCAGCCCCAACCACAGCAAAATCATAGGGGATTTCGCCGGCAGCAGCGAGACCGTGGGATGCTTCTCCCCAGATCAGGTACTTTCCCTGGCCTTTTCTCCCTCTGAGCTGGGAGGATCCGTTCGCGGCGACAGCAGTTCCGTCAGCAGCACGTGCAATTCCCAACTGTATATTTCCTGGTTCCGGAACAAAATATACAAAGGAAATGGGGATGTATTTGCCGATCTGGAAGAGAAAACGCATTTTGACGCTTCCTCCCACGTCTCTTTTATCACCAGAGGAGATGCGGCAGACTGTGCCGTTACCGGATTCGACACTTCCATGGACAGCCATATGATTTATCAGGCAATCCTGGAAGGCATCACTTTTCAGCTTAAGGAAGCCTTAGACAGCATCGAAAAAACCTTAGGGACGCCCTGCCGCGCCGTGTACTGCGCCGGAGGCATTGTTTCCCCCAAATGGCTTCAGCTAAAAGCCGATCTTTTCAAAAGGGAAGTCCGGCAGATTACAAACCACCGTGTTTCAGCCGTAGGAGCAGCCATTCTGGCCGCCGTAAGCATTGGATACTATAAAACCTACGAAGAAGCATTCACCAACATGATTCAGTTTACGGATGTATTCGTTCCAAACCCTGCCATAAGCGCAGCTTATCAGGAACGTTTTATCAATTACTGCAGAGAATGCAGAAAATACTATCAATACATATAAAAGGAGAGAACGCTATGAAAATGTTAATCAGCGGAAACTGGGTAGATTCCAGCAGCAGCGAAACCATCGATGTCACAAACCCCTACAACGGAGAATTCCTGGATTCTGTTCCAAACGCAGCAAAAGAAGACGTTGACAGAGCCATCGCCGAGGCCGTGGCAGCCCAAAAATCCTGGAATCGTATTATCATCCGCGAAAGAGCTAAAATTCTCAGACGATACCTGGAACTTTTGGAAGAAAATCGGGAGGATCTGGCCAAAACCATCACCCTGGAGACAGGAAAACCAATTTTTGACTCCTATGGAGAAATCGATTCTGTATACATGACTTTTGAAAGTGCAATCGAAATCGTGAAACACCACTATGGAAAAACCATGCCCATGGGAATCGAGGGCGGCTACGACGACGATCTGCAGGTGACAATCCATGAGCCTCTGGGCGTCATCGCCTGCATCGTACCCTTTAACTTCCCGGCGGCTCTCTGGGCTTTCAAGGCCGGCCCCGCTTTAATGGCCGGCAACGCAATCGTGGTGAAGCCCGCCACCTCCAACCCCCTTACCGTTCTTAAGTTAATGGGATTATTGGTGGAGGCCGGCGTTACCCCCGGCGCTGTACAGTGTATAACCGGACGTGGTTCCACCGTAGGAAACTGGATTTCTGACAATCCAGCCATCGCCCAGGTGAATCTTACAGGAGGCGTAGAGGCCGGCAAAGAAATCGCACGGCATACGGCCGAGAACCTCACTCCCTATAAATTCGAGCTGGGCGGAAACGATCCTCTGATCATCTGCGCAGACTGCGATATGGATCTGGCCGTAAACGAAACCGGCGACAAGACAAGAAACGCAGGCCAGTGCTGCTCAGGAGCAAAGAGATTCATTGTTCACGAATCCATTAAGGACGAATTTGTAAAGCGTTTGATCGAAGAACGTCTGAAAACCGTAAAAGAAGGAGATCTCCTGGATATGAACACAGACTTCGGGGTGCTGATCAGCGAAAAGGCAGCCATCGAAGTAGAACACCAGGTACAGCACACCATTGAGCAGGGAGCGAAGCTGGTGTACGGCGGCGTAAGGCGGGGCGCCTATTACATGCCTACCGTGTTGGATAACTGCACAAAAGAAATGGATATCTGCAAAAATATGGAAGTCTTCGGCCCCGTTTTCCCGATTTTCACTTTCAAAACTCTGGAGGAAGCCATTGAGATCGCCGAAACCTCTGACTACGGACTTAGCTCCGGTGTCATTACCAGCAATCTCCAGGACGCCATGAAAGTAGCCGCAAGCCTCCGCACCGGTATGGTAGCCGTCAACGGTTCCGGCGGATTCCGGGCGCAGGAGCTTCCCTTCGGCGGCGGCAAAAAGATGAGTGGAAACAGCCGTGAATGTATGTCCTCTGTTTTGGAAGAAGTAACCCAGGAAAAATCCATTATCTTCCGGTATGCCATGAAAAAATACAACGAAGGGAGCCATTAAAAATGAAAGCACTTTATTATTCAAAACCCTTAAGAGAAAACGCCTCCATCTGTGATATGCCTTATCCCGTGTGCCAGGAGCACGATGTCATCATCAAAGTGATGAGCTGCAGCATCTGCCACGGAGTTGAAGTGGATCACGATATGCCCGGGGGAAGCGGCTGCTCCGGGTATCCGCTGATCCCCGGACACGAATTTGCGGGCTATGTACATGAGATTGGTTCAGCGGTCACCACCTTAAAAATCGGTGACCGTGTCACCGCTGACAACACAGTGCCCTGCGGCGTATGCGATTACTGCAAAAAAGGCGATTTTATCCACTGCCCCGACAAAAAGAATCTTGGCAACAAAGCCCCCGGAGGTTTTGCTGAATACGTAAAAGTGCAGGAAAGCAAGGTCATCAAACTGCCGGATCACGTTTCCTTCAACGAAGGCTGCCTGGCAGAGCCTGTAGCCTGCTGCATGCACTCCATGGATCAGATGGGAATCCGCTACGGGGACGATGTCTTGGTCATGGGCGCTGGTCCTATGGGAATGATCCTGGCCATGCTGGCCGCCCACAGCAACGCAAACCACGTTGTAGTGTGCGCTTCCTCTGAAACGAAGCTCAAAAAAGTCCGGGAACTGGGCATCGACACCGTCCTCATGGACCGGAAGGATTACTCCAAACACGAAAAGGAGCTTCTGTCCCGTTTCCCACTGGGATTTGACTGTCTGTTCGATGCCACCGGTGCTGAAGAACTGGTCTACTCCACTCCAAAACTGATGAAAATGGGCGGCAGAATTCTCGGCTACGGCTATTACCGCGGCGAAAAACCCACGCTCCGTTTCCCCTTCAATGAATTTTGGGACAAAGAGCTTACCTACTACTCTTCTCTCAGCCAGGTAGGAGATTTTGGCCGCGCCGTGGACGCCATTGCCTGCGGGAAAGTCAATACCGCTGCCTTGATCAGCGGCGAGTATGACCTGGACCATTACTTTGAAGGCCTGGACCGTGTCATGCACGAAAAGGATGTCATAAAAATCATCATCCATCCAAATGCAGAATAAAAAAGCCCGCACAAAGGAGCTGTCCCAGGACAGCTCCTTCTCAACGCATAAATATTAATCTTCTTTATTCAAAAGCTTTTCTCAATGTAGCAGCATCTCTGGCCAACAGTTCCTCCGGCGTTCCCAGGCCGCAGACGGAAGCCTTGTCATAGACGCTCTCAATGATCAGACTCCCGGAGTAATTGCTGTTTCGTATGGCAGCGGCAGTTTTAAAAAACCCCGAATCTCCCTCTCCCAGAAGGCTTCCCGAAAGCATACATCCAATCCCGTCTTTTAGATGAACCCCTCCAATCACATCAGACAAGGCCGAAAAATATCTGGCCATGGAGGTTCCATTCAGGGCATAAAGATTTTGGGAGTCAAAGTAAATCTTCACCCAGGGATCATCCACTGCGTCCAAGAGATCTCTCACCTCTTCTGCGCTCAGATTCACCTCCAGGTACGTCCTTATGCCATTTCTCCAAGCCTTTTCACTGAATCTGCGGATGTACCCCACCGCCTTATGAAAGGAAGGCCCGTCGCAAATCCCGTTTCTCTCCAGCACCGGAAGAAGAAAGGATTTGCAGCCAAAAATCCCACACAACTCTATGGTTTTTTCTACCAGAATAACTGCCGTCTCTTCTTCCTGGAGGCTTCTGGGTTTTGTAAAACTATATTGATCCACAAACTGGGGCGAAAGAGACTCTATCTGCACCCCGAATTCTTCCGATGCTCTCAGATACTCTTCAATCAAGCCGGGATTTCCAAGCCCTCGGCCTGAAAATACCTCTTCTCCCACTCCCAACTGGAGACAGTCCAGTCCCTGACCTGCCGCCATCCGGCAAAGCTCTCTTCCCCGGGCCTTCAATGCCCACTCACAGACACCATATTTATATCGTTTCATATCCATCTATCTTTCTTTTCCCGCAAATAATCTCCGGGGCGCTCAGCGCCCCAGCATCTCGTCAGTCAGTCCGTCATAGAGACGTTCCAGAGCCTTCTCCAGAGTTTTATAATCTTCGGTTTTTAAAGGCTGGAAGGGTTTTATGCAGTTTCCGCAGTCAATTCCCTGAATCTTCAGCACACCTTTGATGGCCGGGAAAATTCCGATGTCCAGCAGCACCTTGATCATCTCGTTGCATCTGCCCTGGAGGAATCTGGCCCGCTCCATGTTGCCCTCGTCAAAAGCCTTCTTAATTCCCACGCACACATCCCCCATAATCGAGAAGGTACTGCCGATGGACGCCCTGACGCCTACCGACAGGGCCGGAAGCCAGATTTCATCGTGCCCGTTAAAAATAACCCGGTCTCCGCATTTTCTAACCAGCGTCTCCGTCTGCATCAGATCCATGGTAGTCTGCTTTACACCCAGAATACCGTCATTCTGCAGAAAACCCAGCAGTTCATCGGTTCCAAAGGAAACCCCGCTCATCTTGGGGATATTATAAATCAGCACCGGCATTCCTGTCGCCCCGGCCAGATCACGGTAATACTGAAGAATCTCTTCCTTAGAGTAGCTGAAATAAAACGGCGGAACTGCAGAGATAGCTGATATGCCGCAGTCTGCCACTGCCTCGGCCATTTCAATGGTACTCTTGGTGGAAAACGTGCCGATATTGGCAATCACAGGGCAGCGCCTCTTTACAATACCGGCTACTGCCTTGACAAGCTGTATCCTCTGTTCATCCCGCAGCAGAAAAGATTCCCCGGTGCTTCCGCTTACATAAAAGCCGGATACTCCCTGCTTCAGCGTTTTTTCAATCACCTGTTCCAGCGCTTTCTCATTAATCTCTTCATTCTCATCCATCGGCGTAATGATTGCCGGAAAAATTCCTTCGTATTTTTTCATGATCTTATCTCCTTTTCCTTTATTTTCCCTTTATTCATCCATTTCCGGTACCAAAACTACTTTTGCAGCCTCACGGTTGCTGAACATTTCAAATCCGTCCTTCCATCTCGACAAAGGGAGCTTATGTGTTACTATGGGATCCATATTGATCCGTCCTTCTCTGTACAGAGACAGGATGTTCCTCCAGGACGTATGGTCGTATCCCATATGGCCGATAAAC
>LHCFC01400__coassemble_1580_pt1 | contig 24551 bp, 22 predicted proteins | sample LHCFC01400__metabat2_low_PE_019 | metagenome-assembled genome bin LHCFC01400
GTTAGAACAGGGATTAGAGCAGGGATTAGAGCAGGGATTTGAAAGAGGGAGAAAATAAACTATACCCCATAGAATGGACACAATAAGAAGAAGGGGTCCTTAAAACTGGACACTTAAAGAAGGGTTACAATCCTTAAAAGTGGACAATAAAAAGAAGGGATTTCTTTCGGTAGATGTTATATAATAAAAATATCTACTGGAGGAATTATGAAAGAATACACATCAAAACAGATCAGAGAATTGGAGAAAAATCCATATGTCTTAAAAGTGACGAAACACAAGCTGTATTATACAGCTAAAATGAAAGAAGATTTTTGGGTGAGTTATCAGGCAGGGAATGCCCCTAGAAAAATACTTACAGACTTTGGATTTGATTTAAGTATATTTGGCCAAAAACAAATTGATTCGTTAGTGCAGCATATCAAAAAGCAGGCATTATCAGGAAATGGCTTTACAGAGGGCGAAAACAGGACAAAACGTATTCCGATGAAAGCAACGAATGAAAATGAATTGGCTTCGCCGCAAGCAATAGAACGTATGCAGAATGAGCTTTTATATCTGCGTCAGGAAGTCGACTTTTTAAAAAAAATTATAAAAGCGGACAACTCAAAAAAGAGGAAATGATCATGGAGACATCAACGAATAAGTTTGAAATCATCCATGAAACAATAAATAAATCAACGAACAGATTATCCATAACGATACTCTGTGACATAGCCGGAGTATCAAGATCTGGATACTATAACTGGGTAAAAACTGAAGGAAAGCGGTTGGCCAGAGAGGAACAAGACCGAAAAGATTTTGAGATTATACTTAAAGCCTATACACATCGAGGATACGATAAAGGTGCACAGGGAATCTATATGAGATTAATTCATATGGAGCCGCCTGTTGTTATGAATGTTAAGAAAATCCGACGTCTTATGAAAAAATATGGACTAATCTGTGGTATACGGAAAGCAAATCCATACAGAAGGATGGCAAAGGCAATCAAAACGAATCATGTAGCAGCGGATTTGGTACAGAGGAAGTTTGAATCCTATGGTCCACGAGCCGTGCTGTTGACAGATATCACATATATTCCGTTTAAAGGAAAATTTTGCTATCTATCGACTATTTTAGATGCATTTACAAAACAAATACTGTCGTATGTATTGAGCGAATCACTAGAGGTAGATTTTGTGCTAGAGACAGTAAATTTGCTGGTAGAAAATCATGGAGTTTCCCTGACAACAGAAACAATCATCCATAGTGATCAGGGATGTCATTATACAAGCTGCAGTTTTATTCAGCTTGTAAAAGATAAAGGGCTAAGACAATCTATGTCCCGAAGAGGGAACTGCTGGGATAATGCACCCCAGGAAAGTTTCTTTGGCAGGATGAAAGACCATATAAAAGATAAGATAGAGAAATGTACTCAGTATCCAGAAGTAAGAAGGACCATAGACGATTGGATGGATTACTATAATAATGAGAGATGCCAATGGAAATTAGCGAAACTATCGCCAAATGAATATTACGAATACATAAAGACAGGGATATATCCGCTGAAAGGATACAACCCTTCTTGGTAAATATAGGTGAAGAAGGGAAAAAGTAAAATGATATAGCCATCTGCTGGCAGATAATCAAAATCCCTTCTTCTTAAAATGTCCTTGACAAAGGGTACACTTTAAAGGCGGGAGCAACTGAGGAAAAACTGCGCATGGTAAAGTCATTGCTGCAGATGAATACTTTATCCGATGAGGAGATTGTCGCTGCCGCCCAGATGTCCATAGAAGAACTGCGGGAAATAAAAAAGGATTTGAAAAAGAACCGTTAGCTTCAGAGTTTTAAAGCTTGACATCCTGTATTTTATCTGCTAGTATAGACCTGCGATTTAGCGTAGTAGAGTGCTACTATAAAAAAGAATTGGAGGATGGGATTATGACAAAAAGATGGCTTTGTACACTGATGAGTGTTGCGATGATAGCGTCTCTTGGAGCCGGTACTGTTTGCTCTGCTGAGGAGGATAATACCTTTATCGTGGGATTTGATGCGGAATACCCGCCTTACGGATATATGGATGACAATGGAGAATACACGGGATTTGATCTGGAGCTGGCTCAGGCTGTCTGCGATCTGTACGGATGGGAGCTGGAGAAACGTCCGATTGACTGGGATTCTAAGGATATGGAGCTGAATTCTGGAGCGATTGACTGTATTTGGAACGGATTTACCATGAATGGACGGGAAGAAGAATACACTTGGTCTGTACCGTATGTGGACAACAGCCAGGTGATTGTAGTGTCTGAGGCTTCCGGCATTGCGGATCTGGAAGGGCTGTCAGGGAAAATCGTAGGCGTTCAGGCTGCTTCTGCGGCTCTTGAGCTTTTGAGCGAGGGCGGAGATCAGGCGGATCTGGCAGCTACCTTTGGAACGCTTCAGCAGTTCCCGGAATACAACAGTGCGTTTGTGGAGCTGCAGGCAGGAAGTATTGACGCCATTGCTATGGACGTTGGCGTGGCCAACTATCAGTTAAAAGAGAAGGAAGGCTATACGATTCTGGATGAGACTTTGAACTCTGAGCAGTATGCAATCGGATTCAAGCAGGGCAATGAAGAGCTTAGGGATCTGGTAAATGACGCTCTGGCTACTCTTCTGGAAGACGGCACCTTTGATGAGCTGGCAGAGAAGTACGAGCTGACAGATATGGTCTGCCTGGCAGAAGAGTTGGGTGTGGACACGGGAGCAGCAGAGGAAGCTGAGACCGAGGCAGCGGAGGCTGACACGGAAGCAGAAGAAGCTGAGACCGAAGCAGCGGAGGCTGACACGGAAGCAGAAGAAGCTGAGACCGAAGCAGCGGAGGCTGACACGGAAGCAGAGGAAGCTGAGACTGAAGCGGCAGAAGCTGAAACTGAGGCTGCAGAATAAGACGCAGAGCTGCTGCGGGGCCTGATGTATATGTGGTACGGTCGTGCAGGGAGTAACCGCAGCAAGAATGCCGGCGGCATTCTTGAATTATGAAAAAAGGCAGCGGACATCGAACAGTATGGTTTGGGGATGTCCGCTGTGTTCGTGTCTGACAGATTATGAAATACGGCAGATTTTTAAAGGATGATAGATGAGCGGGAAGGATGCCCGCAGGAGGTATATATGAGTTTTTCTGTTATGCTGGAACAGCTTTGCAGCGGTATGCTGAGCTCCATGGAGATTTTTTTCCTGACGCTGCTCTTTTCCCTGCCCCTGGGACTTCTGATCGCTTTTGGCAGGATGTCAAAAAATATTATCATAAGAACCATTGTTAAAGTTTATATTTCTGTTATGAGAGGAACGCCTCTGATGCTGCAGCTTTTGGTGGTATACTTCGGGCCGTACTATCTATTCGGAATGTCTATTGGGGGCAGTTATCGGTTCACAGCCATTATTCTGGGATTCTCTCTGAATTATGCAGCTTATTTTGCTGAGATTTACCGTTCTGGGATTGAGTCCATGCCGGTGGGGCAGTACGAGGCCGCCCAGGTGCTGGGCTATGGAAAGGGCCAGAGGTTTGTGCGGATTATCTTTCCTCAGGTGGTAAAGAGGATTCTGCCCTCTGTGACAAATGAGGTAATCACTCTGGTAAAGGATACTTCTCTGAGCTTCTCACTGGCTTATGCGGAGATGTTTACCATTGCCAAGCAGATTGCTGCCGCACAGACAAATTTTATGCCCTTTGTGGTGGCCGCTGTATTCTATTACGTGTTTAACCTTGTGGTGGCGGTGGTTATGGAAACTATTGAGAAGAAATTGAGCTACTATCATTAATGGGGAGGAAAACAGATGAATCTTTTGGAAATGAATCATATTAATAAAGAGTTTGATGGTTTGGAAGTCATTAAAGATATCTCTGTTTCGGTAAAAGAGGGAGAGATCCTCTCTATTATCGGACCCTCCGGCTCCGGGAAATCCACTCTTCTGCGCTGTGCCACTATGCTGGAGAAGATCAATGCAGGAGAGATTCTCTATATGGGAGAAAAAGCAGCCTATGTGGGAGCGGACGGAAAGCCGGTTTATCCAAAAGGGCAGGATGCAAAAAGGATCCGCTCTTATTTTGGGCTGGTTTTTCAGAATTTTAATCTCTTTCCCCATTATTCTGTTCTGAAGAATATTGTAGATGCGCCGCTTAAGGTTCAGAAGCGGCCCAAACAGGAGGTATACCAGGAGGCCCGGGCGCTTTTGCAGAAGATGGGGCTTGCTGATAAAGAAAAGGCTTATCCCTGCCAGCTTTCCGGGGGACAGTGCCAGAGGGTGGCGATTGCCAGGGCTTTGGCTTTGAATCCTAAAATCCTCTTTTTTGATGAGCCTACCTCAGCTTTGGATCCAGAGCTTACAGGAGAGGTACTTCGGGTGATCCGTTCCCTGGCGGATTTAAAGATTACTATGGTGATCGTGACTCATGAGATGGCCTTTGCCAGAGAGATTTCGGACCGGGTGATTTTTATGGATAAAGGCGTGGTAGTGCTGGAAGGGAAGCCGGAGGAAGTGTTTGATGCGGATCATACCAGAATAAAAGAATTTTTGGGCAGATACCAGAGAATATAAGGATGAAAAGAAAAAATACTATAATAAAACAGGATACTTTAATAAGAAAATCTGCCGGGTGCCTGCTCCTGTTTGGAGTATTTCTGTTTTCTGCAATTCTGCCGGGACAGGGCCCGGTTTTAGCTCAGGAAGAATCTCAGCTTGCGGAGTCATCTATGTGGGAAGTGCAGCTTCTCGATCCCTCTTTGTCTGAGTCAGAGCTGGATGGTTATTTTCAGATCCATGAGATTGCGGAGGGGGACGAGGTTTACGACCGGATATACGGTAAATCCTACAGGGAAAATCCACATATTGGGTTGGAGGATCTGCGGTATCTGACCCTTCTTCACTATAATTTTGACGGGCAGATTCAGGTGGGAGAGATGATTGTGAATAAGAATGCGGCGGAAGACGTGCTGAATATCTTCAGGGAATTGTTTGCCCTGAAATATGAGATTCAGTCCGTCTTTCTCATTGACCGTTACTGGACAGGAGATCCTGATTCCACGGACACGGCCTCCACAAAGGCCAACAATACGTCTTGTTTTAATTATCGGGAGATCACTGGCGGAGGAAATTTATCCAATCATGCCCTGGGACTTGCTATTGATTTGAATCCTCTTCAGAATCCCTATGTATGGTATGGGGAGGATGGAAGTTTGCAGTGCCTGGATGAGAATGCCCGTCCTTATCTGGACCGGACTTCCGGGGATCCTCATGTGATTGTGGAAGGGGATGTGTGCTGGAGCGTATTTGACAAGTACGGGTTTTCATGGGGAGGATCCTGGAACAGTCCCATAGATTATCAGCATTTTGAGAGGAACAGTTCCGCCATCAGCTAAATAGCGAGTTACTATTTGTTTTAGAGAAACTTTGCATTTTTTAAAAATATATGCTATAGTACGTTCTGGACTTAGAAAATTCCGAGTTAGTTTTGTTTAATTGCGAAAGGTACGGCTGGGGACTTTATGGCTCCGGCAGTATTCTATTTTAAAAGAAAGAAGGATTACCATGGTAAAGGTAGACATTGTTTCAGGGTTTTTGGGAGCCGGAAAGACTACGCTTATAAAAAAGCTGATCAAAGAAGTGTTTGCGGGGCAGCAGATTGTGCTGATCGAAAATGAATTCGGAGAGATCGGCATTGACGGAGGATTTTTGAAGGATGCGGGAATTAACATCACGGAGATGAACTCTGGGTGTATCTGCTGCTCTCTGGTAGGAGATTTTGGAAAGGCTCTGAAAGAGGTTACAAAGAAATTTTCTCCTGACCGGATCATTATAGAACCCTCAGGGGTAGGCAAGCTTTCCGATGTGCGCAGGGCAGTGGAAGATGCGGCGCCGGAGGCAGGACTTGAGCTTAATGGGCTTGTGACTGTGGCGGATGTCTCTAAAGTTAAGATGTATATGAGAAACTTCGGGGAATTTTATGATAATCAGATCCAGTATGCCGGTACCGTGATTCTCAGCAGAACGCAGAAAGTGTCCGAGGAAAAGCAGATGAAAGCGGTTGAACTGATTCGGGAGAAGAATCCCGAAGGCGTCATTATCACCACTCCTTGGGAAGAACTGACGGGACAGCAGATCCTGAACGCAATCGAGAGATCCGGTTCTCTGGCAGAGAAGCTTATGGAGGAAGAAGAGGTGTGCCCGGTCTGCGGCCATCATCATGAGCATGAGCATCACGACCACGATCATGAAGACCACGGCCACGAGCATCACGACCACGATCATGAAGACCACGGCCATGAGCATCACCATCATGATCATGAAGAGTGCGGATGCCATGAACACGAGCATCACGACCACGATCATGAAGGACATGGCCATGAGCATCACCATCACGATCATGAAGAGTGCGGATGCCATGAACACGAGCATCACGACCACGATCATGAAGGACACGGCCATGAGCATCACCATCATGATCATGAAGAGTGCGGATGCCATGAGCACCATGGTCACGATCATCATCACGGCCATCATCATCACCATGCGGACGAGGTGTTTACTTCCTGGGGCAGGGAAACTCCCAGAAAGTATACAAGGGAGGAGCTGGAAGGGATTCTTAACCAGCTTGAGAATTCCGAGGATTACGGGGTGATACTGAGGGCTAAGGGAATGCTTCCTGATAAAGAAGGAAAATGGCTGCACTTCGATTTCGTGCCGGAAGAATATGAGATCCGGGAAGGATCGGCAGATTATACGGGACGTCTGTGCGTAATAGGTTCCAAGCTGAAGGAAGAGGCCCTGGAAAAGCTTTTTTATCTGGCATAAGGGGCTGGACAGGAGGAAATAAGGATGAGGGAAATTCCTGTTTATGTGATCACCGGTTTTTTGGAGAGCGGCAAGACTTCTTTCCTTCGGGATGTTCTGGAGAGTGAAGACTTTGCCGACGGACAGAAGGGGTTATTGATCCTCTGTGAAGAGGGAATTGAAGAGTATGACGAGGCAGATCTGGCTTCTAAAAATATTGATGTGATATCTGTGGAGCAGCCGGAGGAATTCCACAAAGAATTTCTGGAACAGTGTGCAAAGCATTACCGGCCCCGCCGGATTTTCGTGGAAATGAACGGCGTGTGGGATCCTAAGTGGCTTTTGGAAGAGGAGCTTCCAAGGCCCCTGGAGATCGCCCAGGTGATTACCATTGTAGACGGAAGTACGTTTCCTGTCTATCTGAATAATATGAGAAGTATTTTGAGCAATCTGTTTCTGGATACAGAGATGGTGATTTTTAACCGGTGTACGGAAGAGATGGATCTCCATTCCTACCGCAGAACCATCCGGGGACTGAACCAGGGAGCCATGATTTACTTTGAGGACGATCAGGGAAATCCTGTAGATCCCGGTATGGATCAGCCGCCTTATGACCTGGAGGCAGATGTGATCCAGATTGAGGATATGGATTATGGACTCTGGTATCTTGATGTCAGCGAAAATCCTAAGCGGTATGAGGGTAAAAAAGTCCGCTTCCGAGCTAAGGTGATGAAATCCAGAAGGTTTGACGCAGAAACTTTTGTGCCAGGAAGGAATGCCATGACCTGCTGTGAGAATGATATCCGGTTTGTGGGCTATGTGTGCCGGGGAAAATTCGCCGGGGATTTAAGGGCCAGGCAGTGGATCTGGCTAACCGCCAGGATCCAGTACGAGTATGCCAGGGAGTACGGAGATAAAGGTCCCGTGCTTCACGCCCTCTCCTATGAGCTGACTGGGGCACCGGAGACGGATACGGTATATTTTAACTAAACTTACATGCCTGCTGGCGCAGGCACCACTACGCATAAAAGCCACGGATTGCTCCGCACTGCCTTTTCTATTTTTCATTGTGTTTTTTAAGAATACATTCATTTCTTTTGCCAGGAAATATTGTAAAATAAACATAGATATTCTTAAACCTTTCCCCAGGGGGGGAGGGAGAATACGGAGCAAGGGAACCTTTGCTGTATTCTTGGAGCAGGAGATAAACATGAGAAAGGAATGGGGGACTATGAAGAGAAGATGTTTAAAAACCAGTTTGGCGGCTGCGGCGTCCCTGTGTCTGGCAGCCAGCCTTGGATTTGCGGCAGGAGCCCAGGAGGGGAACCGCTGGGATTATACTACAGGGAAAGATTCTGAAGGAAATATTACCATTAGTTTTTCTGAGGTGGATGTGACGCTGCCGGCTTCCTGGGCCGGGAACTGCGCCATGAGTATCAATGCGGACTCTGTGGATTTCTTCCATATTGATTCCAGGGAGCTGTGGACCCAGGAGCTGGGTTTTGCGAACGGCGGGAATCTTTTCAGCATCTGCTACACCCAGGAGCTGGATTATCTGGATCTGCCCAGTTTTGAGACACTGGGGAACGGGGCGGACGGGATCTACTACGCCACGACCCCCACAGATGTTCAGGGGTACTACGATGATGACGCAGTGATGGCAGAATTTTCGGATATGAGCGGAGACGTTTCGTGGGTACTGGACAATATTCAGATCAGCGGGGCTTTCGCTTCTGAGGGAGGGGCGGCTATCTCTTCCTCTTCGGATTATATTCTGCCCCAGAGTTCCACGGAGTATCTGGATGAATCGGATCTTTCCGGCATGTCGGCGGATCAGGTCCAGATGGCTATTAATGAGATTTACGCCCGCCATCATCGAAAATTCGTCCTGAAAGAGGTACAGGCGTATTTTGATTCCAAGTCCTGGTACGATGGGTATGTAGAGGCGGAGGATTTTGATACCCGGGTGATGAATCAGTATGAGTCGGCTAATATTAACCTGATGGTGGAGTATATGAATAAGATCAGCTGACCAGAGATGATAAGGGTTTGTAAAAAAATTAAAGGTTTTATAGGAGGACGGGGCTGCGGCAGCAGCCCCGTTTTAAAAGTTTTTATTTACATTTGGGATTATTATAGCTAAAATATTAATAGTTCATATATCAGATGAGAGATAGAAATTACTGACGGAGGCACAGCAAAATGCTGAAGATTTTTTTGGTAGAAGACGAGATTGTAATCCGGGAGGGAATCCGTAATAACGTGGACTGGGAGAAGGAGGGGCTTTCCTTCGTGGGATGCGCCAGCGACGGGGAGATGGCTTATCCGGCCATTTTGAAGGAAAAGCCGGATATTCTGATCACGGATATCCGTATGCCCTTTATGGACGGACTGGAGCTGAGCCGTCTTCTGCGGAAGGATCTGCCTGGCCTGAAGATTATTATTATCAGCGGCTACCGAGAATTTGAATACGCCCAGAAGGCCATTGACCTGGGGGTCACGGAGTATCTCCTTAAGCCTTTCAAGGCTTCCAAGCTTTTGGAGGTGGTGCGGGGCGTGGCGCAGAACATTGAGAAGGAGCGCCAGGAACAGCAGCTTCTGGAACGGTACCGGCAGGAGATGGACAAGGACAGCAGGAAGGCAAGAACGGAGCTGTTCCGGGATTTGATCAGCGGGCATTTCTCTGTAGCGGAGCTTTTAGAGAAGGGAAAGAAGCTGGGGATTGAGCTGGGGGCACCCATTTACCAGACGGTACTGTTCCAGCTTCTCTTTACGGATGCGGCCCCGGAGTATACAGATAAAATGGTGCAGGCGGAGGAGGATCTTCTCTCCTATATTCAGAAGCTGGATAAGATAGAAGCTTTTGAGAGGGAAATTGACGGCTGGTTTTTTATAGTCAGAGGGGACAGCGAGGAAGAGCTGAAGGAGCGGCTGGACGGACTGTGCCATGAGCTTGCGGAGACTGTCCGAAAGGCGGCAGGAGGGGAGATCCACTTTTTCGGAGGGATCGGACGGATTGTGTACCGGCTCAGGGATCTGAAATGGTCTTACAATGACGCCAATAAGGCTCTCTCTTTCCGGTATTTCGAGAAGCCGGATCAGATTCTTTCCTATAAGAGCCTGGAACGCGGCAGCACCGGGACCTTTGATGTAAATGGGATGGATATGGAGAAAATCGATGCTCATATCATTGAGAACTTCCTGCGAAACGGCATTGAGGAAGAAGTAGAGAATTTTGTTGACGGCTATCTGAACGCCTACGGCGACCAAAATATCAGCTCTATGATTTTCTGTCATTACGTGACCATGCACAGCTATCTCTGTGTGCTTCGGTTTCAGAGAAGCATCGGAAACTCAGAGGAAGAGGTGATGAAGGTATGCGGCGGCCTGAATGAAGAGATCGGGCGCATCGCATCCAGGGAGGCCATGCGGGAGTTTATGATCCGTCTGTTTGGAAAATCTATGGAACTGAGAAACCATGTGAATAACCGCAGGTACGGCAGGCTGATCAGGGATGCCAAGGAATATATTCAGAAGCATTGCCAGGAGAGCGACTTGAATCTGAACAAGGTGGCCTCCACTGTAAACATAAGTACCAATTACTTCAGCTCTATTTTTGCCCAGGAGACGGGGCAGACCTTTACGGAATATCTGACGGGGACCAGGATGAAGCTGGCCAAGGAGCTTCTGCGCTGTACGAATAAAAAGATTACGGAGATCGGAGAGCTGGCGGGCTACCAGGATTCCCATTATTTCAGCTACATTTTTAAGAAAACTCAGAACTGCACGCCAAAGGAATACAGAATGAAGGGGATGAAAGAATGAGAAGAAAAAGGGACGGAGATATGGTGAAGGTTCCCCTGAAATATAAGCTGGTGTCGATTTCACTGGTGATCATCATTCCCATGATCCTTCTTTCCGTGTACCAGAGCTTGATCCTGATGCGTTTTACGGATGCCTATGACCAGAATATCCGCAATATCACGGCGGCCAACGACTATAACCTGAATTTTAAGGAAGAAATGGATGAGAGCATGTACAAGCTGGTGGTCAGCTCCATTACCTTTGACACCATCGGGGAGCGGGATGGGCTGACGAATCCCTATACCCTCATTGAAAATGCCAGGGAGGGATTTACCAGTCTGTACGATACGGCAGAGGGGGAGAGCAAATCCTGGCTGGAGAGGCTGATGACCAACCTGGATCTGCTGGAAAAAAATGTGGACAAGATCCGGGACAGCATTCAGGAGGGCGGAAATTACGATGAGAATATTTATATGCTGGAGTCCAATATTTACCAGTTGACGGATCTTCTCCAGGAGGAAATTCAGTATTACATATATTATGAATCCGCAAACATGGAGAGGGTCAGGCAGGAGCTGGACGACCAGGTGGGAGGATCCATCACCGTGGGGATTCTGGCTTTGATCCTGGTCAGTACGGTGGCTATAGGGCTGAATCTGTGGGTGACCCACAGCGTCACCAAGCCGGTGCGGCAGCTTGCCGGGGTGGCGGATCAGGTGGCGAAGGGGAACTTCAGCGTTCGGGCGGACTGCAGGACCCAGGATGAGGTCCAGCTTCTGGCAGAGAGTTTTAATCACATGACGGAGGATCTGGAATCTCTGGTGGAGAGAATCCAGCAGGAGCAGCAGAATCTCAAAAACATGGAGCTGAAGCTTCTTCAGGCCCAGATCAATCCCCACTTTCTGTACAACACCCTGGACACCATTATCTGGCTAATCGAGGGAGGAAAGAACCAGGAAGCCATGGACATGGTGGTGGCTCTGTCGGAATTCTTCAGGATTCTTTTGAGCAAGGGAAGGGATTTTATTTCTATCAGGGAGGAAGAGAGGCACATCCAGAGTTATCTGAAGATCCAGCAGTTCCGCTACGGGGATATTTTGGAGTATGAGATCCGTATAGACCCGGATATCTATGACTGCCGGATTCTGAAGATGACTCTTCAGCCCCTGGTGGAAAATTCTATTTATCACGGGATTAAGCCTAAACGGGGAATCGGGAAAATTTTGGTGCAGGGCCTGCGGCAGGGGGATAAGATCCGTCTGACTGTTGCGGACGATGGGGTAGGAATGAGCCAGGAAGAACTGAATAGGGTCAAAAAAGGTCTCTATAAGGCGGACGATGAAAATGACAGCGGATTTGGGATCGCCAATGTATTCCAGCGCATCCGTCTGAATTATGGGGACGCCTACGGACTTTGGCTGGACAGCGCCCCGGGGGAGGGTACCCGGGTGACCATCGAGATTCCTGCTCAGGAGGTCCGCCGTTCAGAGGTGTTATAGAGGAAATGGAAGGAGTACTGGAAAAGGTATGATAAGGATCGATGGGAAAGGACTGCTTTTAACAGGGCTGTTTCTTGCGGCGGCGGGAGCTTCGGGCTGCGGCAGGGAGGAAGAATTGCAGACAGAGACCTCGCAGGCGCAGGGTGATTCCATTGTGGTCGGCTTTTCGCAGCTTGGCTCAGAATCTGACTGGAGAAGCGCTTATACGAAGTCCATAGAGGAAGCTTTTACGGAAGAGAACGGCTACACTCTTGTTTTTGACAATGGACGGCAGAGGCAGGAGAATCAGCTAAAGGCTGTACGGAACTTTATTCTCCAGGAAGTGGATTATATCTTGCTGTCCCCTGTGGTGGAGACGGGATGGGACAGCGTCCTGCAGGAGGCCAAGGATGCGGGCATTCCCGTGCTGGTGGCGGACAGGGAAGTGGACGTGGAAGACGAGTCCCTGTATACGGCCTGGGTAGGATCGGATTTCAAGGCGGAGGGAACCGCCATGGGGCAGTGGTTGGAATCGTACCTGGAGGAACAGGGAAGAGAAAACGAGGAAATCAACATCGTAATCCTTCAGGGAACCCTGGGCTCTTCTGCGGAGATCGGCAGGACGGAAGGATTTGAAGAGATCGCCTCCCAGCATCCCAACTGGAACATTCTTGCGAAAGAGACGGGAGAATTTACCACCGCCAAAGGCCGGGAGGTGATGGAAGCATTTTTGGATCGGTATGCGGACATTGACGTACTGGTGAGTCAGAATGACGATATGACTTTCGGGGCCTTGGAAGCCATGGATGAGGACGGCAGGACATACGGCACGGAGGGAGAGATCACGGTGCTGTCCTTTGATGCGGTGTCTGCGGCCTTTGACCTGATGGAAGAGGGAAAAATCAATGCGGACCATGAGTGCAATCCTATCCAGGGCCCTCTGCTGTCAGAGCTGATTAAAAAGCTGGAGGCCGGCGAGACCATTGAGAAAGCTTACTATGTGGAGGAGCAGATTTTTACGCCGGAGAACGCATCGGCCAACCGACAGGAAAGAATGTACTAAATCTAACAAAAATCTGAAGAAATCCTACTTTTTTCTGTGCAAGGTGGAAGAATTACTAAAAACCTGAGAAGGTTTTCCGTATTTTTCCTGAAAGATGGATGATAAAATAATGCCATCAGAAACGAAGAGGCCTGAAAGGGGCGGAAAAAAGGAGGATTTTTTTATGAAGAAAAGAGTGTTATTGGCAGGCGCAGCACTGGCAGCTATGACCGTTGCAGGAGCAATGACCGTATCTGCTGAGGAAGATGTGATCACTGTGGGATTTGCACAGGTTGGACATGAGTCTGACTGGCGTACCGCTTCCACCCAGTCCTGCCAGGACGTGTTTACCGCTGAGAACGGCTATGAGCTGGTATTCGTAGACTGTGACAATGACTCAGCCGTTCAGCTTGAGGCAGTACGTAACTTCATCGAGCAGGATGTAGACTACATCATCATCGACCCCATCGTATCCACCGGATGGGACACCGTTCTTACAGAGTGTGAGGACGCGGGAATCCCCGTTATCGTAATCGACCGTACCATTGATGATTCTGACAAATACGTATCATGGGTAGGATCAAACTTTAAGACAGAGGGTCTTGCAGCCGGCGAATGGCTGAAGGCTTACGCAGACGCAAAGGGTATTGAAGAGCTGAACATCCTGGTAATCGAGGGCTCCACAGGAGCATCCGCTACCATCGGACGTACAGAAGGCTTCCAGGAAATCGCTGACAAGTATGGATGGAACATCCTGGATTCTCAGACTGGCGACTTCACACAGGACGGCGGACAGGAAGTTATGGAGTCCTACTGCAAGAGCTATGAAGGACAGTTTAACGTAGTGGTTTGCCAGAACGATAACGAAGCATTCGGCGCTATGGACGCTATGACAGCAGCAGGCGTTTCCTACGGCGTAGACGGCGACGTAATCCTGATTTCCTTCGACGCTTGCACCGCTGGACTTCAGTATGTACAGGCAGGTGACATCAACGCTGACTTCGAGTGCAATCCTCTGGCAGCTCCCTTCGTAGAGGAAGTTATCCAGCAGCTTGAGGCTGGCGAGGAGCCCGAGAAAGAAGTATACATGGAAGAGCGCTGGTTCGTATATGACGATACAGTTCCCAGCATCACCGTAGACGGAACCGAGATGGAAATGACCGTTGTAACAGACGAGATCGTTGAGGCTCAGTATTAATTAGAAGTTAGCCCGTAACAGACAAGTGAAATAAGATGGAGTGGGAGGACACAGGGGTAATCCCTGGTCCTCCTTATTCATGGCAGCAAACCGATGTTGTATGCGGGAGGAGATGAAAAGATGGAAAAAAATGTAATTTTAACCATGCGTGGTATCTCCATGTCTTTCCCGGGGGTAAAAGCCCTTGACGGCGTTGATTTTACCCTGCGCCGGGGAGAAATCCATGCACTGATGGGGGAGAACGGCGCAGGAAAATCTACCTTGATTAAATGCCTTACGGGAATCAATGATTTCGAGGCCGGAGAAATCCATGTGGAAGGAATCGATGGCCCGGTAGTAAACCATTCTACCCTGGATGCCCAGAAAAAGGGGATTTCCACGGTGTACCAGGAGGTAAACCTCTGTCCGAACCTCAGCGTGGCGGAGAATCTGTTCATTGGCCGTGAGCCTATGACCCTCTTCCACACCATTGACAAGAAAAAAATTAATAGAGAAGCGGCAAGGATCATGAAGGAGCTGGACATCAATATTGATGTTACAGAGAACCTGGAGAATTTCTCCCTGGCCATTCAGCAGATGATCGCGATTGCCAGAGCCGTGGATATGGAATGTAAGGTGCTGATCCTGGATGAGCCTACTTCCTCTTTGGACGACAACGAGGTGGAAAAGCTTTTCGTGCTGATGAATAAGCTGAAAGCCCAGGGCGTAGGCATTGTGTTCGTAACTCATTTCCTGGAGCAGGTTTACGCAGTGTGCGACAGGATCACCGTGCTGCGCAACGGCCAGCTTGTGGGAGAATATCCTGTGGAGGAACTTCCCAGAGTGAAGCTGGTAGCTGCCATGATGGGTAAGGACTTTGACGATCTGGCATCCATCAAGGGTGAAGAGAGTCAGGATCTCTCCCAGGCGCCTCTCTACATAGATGCTAAGGGCCTGAGCCATAAGGGAACCATCAAACCCTTTGACTTTACCATCCGCAAGGGAGAGGTTGTGGGCCTTACAGGGCTTCTGGGTTCCGGCCGTACAGAGCTTGCCCGTGTTCTCTACGGAGCGGACAAGGCTAATACCGGTACCATGAAGGTAAATGGAAAAGAAGTGAAGATTAACGCTCCTATCGAGGCCATGCATCTTGGCATGGGCCTTCTGCCGGATGACCGGAAGGCGGAGGGAATCATTGCGGATCTGTCTGTCCGGGAAAACATTATCCTGGCCCTTCAGGCAAAGCGGGGCGTGTTCCGTCTGCTGCCGATGAGCAAGCAGATCGAGATTGCGGATAAGTATATTGATATCCTTCAGATTAAGACGGCCAGCAGGGAGACGCTGATCAAGCAGCTCTCCGGCGGAAATCAGCAGAAAGCGATTCTGGCAAGGTGGCTGGCTACAGATCCGGAGTTCCTGATTCTGGACGAGCCTACAAGAGGAATTGACGTGGGAACTAAGACGGAGATCCAGAAGCTGGTGCTGAAGCTGGCGGCAGAGGGCAAGAGCATCATCTTTATCTCATCAGAGATTGAAGAGATGCTGCGTACCTGTTCCCGCATGATTGTTTTAAGAGATGGCCAGAAGGTGGGCGAGCTTACGGAAGAGCTGAACCAGAACCGGGTAATGAAGGCCATCGCAGGAGGTGGATCTAATGAGTAAATGGAAAAAGATTGTATCCATGCCCTTGTTCCTGCCGATCTTCTGTATGCTTTTGGTGATGGCCACCAATATTGTATACGATGTGGCAAGCGGAAACTTTGCACTGAATTTCTTTACGATTGAGATTCGCAACGGCGTTCTCTATGGGCGTCTCATTGATATTCTGAATCAGGGCAGCGCCATTGCCATCCTGGCGGTAGGTATGACTTTGGTGGTTTCGTCCTCTGCGGGAACGGATATTTCCGTGGGATCCGTGATGTCTCTGTCTGCCTCCATGTGCTGTATGCTTCTGGCAGGCTATGGCGTGGCCTCTGCGGTAGAGCTGCAGATCCCCCTGATCGTGGGATTCCTGGCAGGAATTCTCATGGGCTGTCTGTGCGGTATGTTTAACGGATTCCTGGTGGCGTACCTGAATATCCAGCCCATGGTGGCTACTCTGATCCTTTATTCGGCGGCCAGAGCCATTGGACTGCTTCTGTGCAACAACCTGATCGTATATATCCGTGACCCGGCTTATAAAGTGCTGGGCGGATACGTGGGATTCCTTCCCACTCCCATCCTGGTAGCCGCTATCTGCGTGGCAGTGATGATGCTTCTGCTGAAAAAGACGGCTCTGGGGCTGTACATACAGAGCGTGGGTATTAATAAAAAGGCTTCCAGAATCGCAGGACTGAATTCCCGGAAAATTATTTTCCTGTGCTATGTGGTATGCGGTCTGTGCGCCGGACTGGCAGGAATCGTGGAATCTTCCAGAATCTATTCGGCGGACTCCAACAATATCGGACTGAACTATGAGCTGGACGCAATCCTGGCGGTGGCTCTGGGCGGGAACAGCCTGGGCGGCGGTAAATTCAACCTGGCGGGCTCCATTATCGGCGCCTACACCATTCAGGCTATCACCACTACCCTGTACGCTCTGCGGGTTTCTTCCAACGAGGCTCCGGTGTACAAGGCAATTATCGTAATTATCATTGTAGCGGTTCAGGCGCAGCCTCTGAAGGATTTCTTCAATAAGAAAGCTGCCCAGAGGGCCCTGGCTAAGGGAAGGAGGTAAGCGGGATGAAAAAGAAATCCATGAACAGCAACACAGTCCTGCTTCTGATCACCATTGTACTTTTTGTGGTTATGTACGCCATCGGCTGTGTAGTTTATCATAACAAGGGCTTTGACCATCTGCAGACCTTCCTGAATATTCTGATTAACAACGCCGGCCTTCTGTGCGTGGCCTGCGGTATGACCTGCGTAATGCTTACAGGGGGCATTGATATTTCCGTAGGCTCTCTGATCGCTATGGACTGTATGATCTTGGCGGTAGGCATGGAGCGTCTGGGAATGAGCGCTATTATGCTGTGCATTTTCGTGCTTCTGATCGGGATCGTGTTTGGTATCGTTCAGGGCTTCCTGGTAGGGTATCTGAATATTCAGCCCTTCATTGTAACTATGGCGGGGATGTTCTTCGCCAGAGGTATGACGGCTGTTATCAGCACGGATCAGGTTTCTGTGAGCAGCAATGAATGGTTCGTAAAGCTGGCGAATATTAAGCTGGAGATCCCCTTTGAGATCGGCGCGTATCTGAATAATAAAGGAAAGCTTATGATCCCCTATTTCAGAATCCCCGTGGTAATTTCCCTGATCGTGCTGGTAGTGATATTCCTGGTGCTGCGGTATACGAAATTCGGGCGGAGCCTTTACGCTGTAGGCGGAAATGAAGTGTCAGCGGCTATGATGGGTTTGAATGTAAAGAGAACGAAAATGAAAGCGTACATTCTCTCATCCTTCCTCTGCTCCATCGGCGGTATCTGCTACTGCATGAATACTATGTCCGCCAGCGTGGCTCAGGCTACGGGCCTTGAGATGGACGCTATCGCTTCCTCGGTTATCGGAGGAACTCTCCTTACAGGAGGCGTGGGAAATGTCTTCGGTTCCTTCTTCGGAGTGCTGATCACGGGTACCATCTCTACGCTGGTTAAGACCAACGGAAAGCTGTTAAGCTCCTGGTCCAGCATCGCCGTGGCTGCCCTGCTGTGCTTCTTCATCGTACTCCAGAGTATCTTTGCAATGGTAAAAGAGAAGAAGAAATAAATTATAATAAATAATAAAAAGGGGATGCCGCATCCCCTTTTTATTATTTACTCTTCTATCGCCGCCTTCCGGGAGTTGATTTCCCGGAAGATTTTCATGTCAAATTTCGCCTCTCTTGAGTAGGTGTAAAGGCCGTTGGTCTCCTGTTCCACATCGTAAAGCTGGGTGTAGCAGAAGCCGAACATTTTGGGATGATCAAGGAGCGTGTCTGTGAGGCTGCGGTATCTTTCGATAAATTCCTCTTGAGTTTTGGGACCGGTACCGTACCCCCAAGCTTCCTTCACATCCCCGGAAGGATTCCATTTGATTCCGCCGTATTCGCTGACAAAAAAGGGAAGCCCCTCTCTATATTTCTGTCTTAGGCCATGCTCATCCCGGAAGCTTCCCCCGTCTTTTTTGAAATCTTCATAATGAGAGGCAAAGACATCTCCCTCCTGAGTGTAGTCATGGACATCATAAATATCTGTACACACGTGGAAATTTCCGCTGGTGTCAATGCAGGGTCTGGTGGGATCTGCCATCTTTGTAATGCGGTAGATCATGGCTACTGTCTCATCCTTCTGCTTCCTGCCCTCATAGTCCCAGGTTTCATTTAAGGGGCACCAGCCAATGATGGAGGGATGGTTAAAGTCTCTGGAAATCTCATCCAGCCAGTCCCGCAGAAAGATCTCCAGGCTGTCTCCGGAGGAAAGATCCAGTCCCCAGTTGGCCATTTCACCCCAGACAAGATAGCCCAATCTGTCGCAGTGATATAAAAATCTCGGTTCAAATACTTTCTCATGGAGCCTTGCGCCGTTAAAACCTGCCTCCAGGCTCAGCCGTATGTCCCTCACCAGGGCTTCCTCGCTGGGAGCCGTGTAAATGCCGTCGGGATAAAATCCCTGATCCAGCACCAGCCTCTGAAACACAGATTTTCCGTTTATGAGGACCTTTCTGCCCTCCAGTCGGATTTCACGGAGGCCGGCGTAGCTTTTTACCGTATCTTCCCCGAAGGTCAGCGTCAGGTCGTAAAGGTTTCCTCTGCCGGCCTCCCAAAGATGAATCTCTGCCAGAGGGAGGGTGAGGAATACATTTCCGTTCTCTGTCCTTGCCTGGGCTTCTCCGCAGGGGCGTCCCTCAAAAGAAGCTTTTGCCTTAAAGAGACCGCCGCCCTGCACACGGGCCTGGATCGACAGGCTTCCCTCGGTGATGTTAGGATAGTATTTCACGCTTTTTATGTAATCCCTGGGGACATACTCCACCCAGACCGTCTGCCAGATCCCGGTGGTTCTTGTGTAGTCGCAGCCCTGGGAAAAGAAGGAAGAGCTCTGCTTCCCTTTGGGCTGTCTTCCGCTTCTTGTATCATCCCTGGCATAGACGGTCAGGCTGTTGCTGCCCTCCTGGCATAACTCCGTGATATCGAAGGCAAAGGACGTATACCCGCCCTTATGGGAGCCTGCTTCCCTTCCGTTTACAAATACGATGCAGTGGTAATCCACGGCGCCGAAATGAAGGAGAATCCTGCCTTTGAGCTGCTCCCGGGTCACAGCCAAATCCCGCCGGTACCAGAGGGCAGGGATGAAATCCTTATGCCCGATACCGCTTAATTCGCTTTCAGGGCAGAAGGGAACGAGGATTTTTCCCTCCAGATGCTCTCTTTTTTCAAAATGGCGGTCCAGGCCGCTTTCCCCGAAATCAAAGGCAAATTCCCACTCTCCGTTAAGGCTGGCCCAGTTTTTCCTCTCCGCCATAGGCTCGGGGTGTTCCGGCCTTGGAATCTTGTGTTCCATACGTTTCATGTGCATCCCTCCTAGTATAATAATGACATGCCTGCTGGCGCAGGCGCCACTATGCATAAAAGCCACGGATTGCTTCGCACTTCCTGCTTCCGCAAGTCTCCGCTCCGCTTCGGTCGGCGCTAAACGCGTGCCACTGGCACGCAGCGCCCTACCTGTATTCGCAATCCGCGCCTTTGCGCTTCTTGCTCATACAGGTTAGCGTCTCTGGTGCCCAGATGTACACCGAGACTGGCTTTATAGTGCAAAATAGGCATATCCGGCAGGGACTCTTTTCCAGAAAAACAAGTCCTGAGGGATATGCCTGTTTTTAAAATTAATTCAGTGTCTTGCCTGTCAGCATCTCATAAGCCTGAAGGTATTTTTCAATGGTTTTATCCACGATGTCCTGAGGCAACGTCCAGTTATTGCCGGGATTGGCTTTCAGCCAGTCTCTTGCAAACTGCTTGTCAAAGGAAGGCTGCCCGTGGCCCGGTTCATATCCTTCTGCCGGCCAGAAGCGGGAGCTGTCGGGAGTAAGCATCTCATCTCCCAGCACAATATTTCCGTTTTCGTCAAGACCGAACTCAAATTTCGTATCTGCAATGATGATCCCTCTGGACAGTGCGTATTCCGCACATTTTTTGTAAAGGGCGATGGTGCAGTCCCGGAGTTTTTCCGCATATTCCCTGCCCTTGCCGGGGAAATATTTTTCCAGATGGTCAATACTCTGCTCAAAGGAGATATTCTCATCGTGATCCCCGATCTCCGCCTTTGTGGAGGGCGTATAGATGGGGTCCGGCAATTTGTCTGATTCCTTCAGCCCCTGAGGAAGAGTGATGCCGCAGACTGTGCCGTCCTTCTGATAGCTGGCCCAGCCGCTTCCTGTAATATAGCCCCGGACGATGCATTCAATGGGAAGCATGTTGAGCTTCCGGCACATCATACTGTTTCCATCGAACTTTTCCTGCTGGAAAAATTCCGGCATATCCTTCACATCCACAGAAATCATATGATTCGGTACGATATCCTCTGTCATGTCAAACCAGAATTTAGACATCTGGGTGAGGACGGTTCCTTTTTTTGTCACCTGATTTCCCAGGATTACGTCAAAACAACTGATACGGTCTGTGGCTACCATAATCAGGCTGTCGCCGTTGTCATAGATCTCCCGGACCTTTCCTTCTTTGATTGGTTTCATTTCCTGCATATTCCCACCTCATAATTTTTTATGACAGCAGAAAGGCCGCCCAAGGGCTTCCTGCTGTTTTATCTACTGACGCTTCTAACTTTATAAGCGTACACTGTTTCCCCTGGTTAGTCAAGAAAAAATGAGGAAAGGCAAACCCGTTGCAGAGAATTTGAGAATGCGTTATAATGGCGGCAGCAGGGGAAGTGCCGGGAGAATTTCTGTAAAGCGCAGTACACCCCCGCCAATCAGAATAAACAAAGGGTGATCGTATGAAAACAGAAGCGGGTTTTATGCTTGGAGCGCTGGGAGCTTATATCTATGCTATTATGCCCAGAATAAAGAAAAGGCCAAGGCGCTGGAAGAAGGTTTATTATGCCCACAGAGGGCTTTTTGATAATAAATCCTCGGCTCCGGAGAACACACTGCGGGCTTTTAAAAGGGCTATGGACGCAGGCTACGGTATGGAGATGGATCTTCAGCTTACGAAGGATGAACAAGTGGTGGTCTTCCATGACACGGACCTGAAGAGAGTCTGCGGGGTACCGGGAAGAGTCTGCGATTACACTTATGAAGAGCTGCAGAGGTTTTCTGTATATGGCACGGACCAGAAGATTCCTCTTTTTAAGGAGGTGCTGGAGCTGGTGGACGGCAGGGTGCCCCTGATCATAGAACTGAAGTACAGAAATTTCAGCAATCGGATCTGCGAGAAGGCAGATGAATTCCTGAAGGATTACAAAGGAGAATACTGCATAGAGTCCTTCCACCCATGGGCTCTTATGTGGTACAGAAAGCACCGGCCGGAGATCCGGCGGGGGCAGTTGGCTATGAATTTCCAGCGTCAGGAGGGCAGCTATTCGCCGGAACAGATCGTGGTAAGGCATCTGCTTACGAATTTCCTTGGCAGGCCGGATTTTATTGCCTATGATATCCGGGATAAGGAGGCTCTGTCCAAGAACATCTGTAGAAAGTTCTTTAAATGCCCTTCCGTGGCATGGACGGTTCGCTCTCCCGGACAGTTGGAACAGAGCAGGCCGTATTATGATTATTTTATTTTTGAAGGCTTCAGGCCGTAGAGGGAGAAAAGAGGAAAAGAGAGGATATAGTATGTTGGCTGAGTATTTAAAGAAAACCGGGGCCAGGCGGATCATCATTATGATCCTGGGAAATATTTTTCTGGGAATGGGGGTCAGTATTTTTAAGCTGGCCGGCCTGGGAAACGATGCGTATAACGGGATGGTCATGGCACTGTCAGACTGTGTGGGAATTCCCTATGAACATTTTTTTGTGATCTTCAGTCTCATCCTGTTTGTAATTGAACTGGCGGCAGGGAGACATTTTGTGGGGATCGGAACGATTGTCAATACATTCCTTTTGGGGTATGTGGTGACTTTCTTTTATGAACTGTGGCTGAGATTTTTTTCCGCGCCCCAGATCTTCTGGCAGCAGGTGCTGGTGGTGTGTGTGGGAGTGATTGTGGGAAGTTTCGGGATCTCTATGTATCAGACCCCTGACGTAGGCGTGTCTCCCTATGACAGCCTTTCTCTGATTCTCGCAAAGCGTTTCCCGAAGATTCCTTATTTCTGGTGCAGAATGCTGACAGACGGTACCTGTGCCCTTGTATGCTTCCTGGCAGGAGGGCTTGTAGGCCTTGGAACTTTGGTGGCGGCTTTCGGTTTTGGCCCCTTTATCCACTTCTTTAACGTGCATTTTACAGAAAAGCTTCTGAGGAAGGCTTGAAATTCGTAACAGACAATTCAGAGGGAAGACGGACAGATGGACGAATACAATATTTTATATGAGGACAGGGAAATTCTGGTCTGCCGTAAACCGGCAGGGCTTCCGGTGCAGAGCAGCCATATGGGTACTAAAGATCTGGAGAGTATACTGAACCTGCACCTGAAGGAGACAGGGTGCAAAGAAAGGATCCGTTTGATTCACAGGCTGGATCAGCCGGTGGAGGGGATCCTGGTTTTCGCAAAGACGAAGAGGGCGGCAGCGGGACTGAACCGGCAGATTCAGGAAAACCAGATGCAGAAAACGTATCTGGCCGTGTGCTGCATACAGGAGGCGGAAAAGATGCCGGGGTCTTTGGAAGAAGATTCTGTCCGGCTGACCCACAGCCTTTTGAAGGATGCAAAAACCAACGCCTCCCGGATTGTGCCGGAAGGGACGAAAGGAGCCAAGAGGGCGGAGCTTTTTTGCCGGAAGCTGGGAGAATATGTTCCTGTCCAAGATAAAAGGCTGGCCCTTGTGGAAATCCGTCTGATTACAGGGCGGCATCACCAGATTCGTGTGCAGATGGCAGGAATTGGAATGCCCTTATATGGAGACAGGAAATATAATCCTCAATGGGAAACGTGGGTGAAAGCGGCGGGGGAAGCTGCTGAAAATGCTTCTTTAGCTCTGTGTGCCGCAGGACTGAATTTTATGCATCCGGTCACTGACAAAAAAATGGAATTTTCTATCAATCCTTCTGGAAAGATTTTTCAGATCCTCCAGAAGATATAAATACCGATTCAGAATAAAACAAGTTTGCCCCTTCCATACTAGATACCATACCAAAAAAAAGAAAGGTCTGGGAACGTATGGAAGAGGGAAAGAAATTAATTACGATAATTGGAATTGCATTAGGGGTGTTTCTGGGAATGAAATACCTGCTCCCCTATGTGATTCCTTTTTTTATTGCCTACGCCCTGGTACATGTACTGAACCCAGTGACGGAGAAGATAAGAACGAAGCTTCCCTGGAAGAAGGAAATCATTGTCTGTGTTTTGATGGCCTTGTTTCTGGGGCTTTTTACGCTGCTTTTTTACTATCTGTCCTGTATGCTTACGGAGCAGATCCGGAAAATCGCCACCAATTTTGATTACTATTATGACTGCTTCTGCGGAATCATCGACCAGTGCTGCTACCTGGCGGAGCGAAGCTTTGGCGTCAGCACGGATGACGTGAAGGACTTTGTGTATTCCAGCCTGGATCACGCCACGGAACAGATCAGGATCTATATTATCCCCGGCGTGGTCAACTATTCCGTGCGCTATTTGAAAAAGCTGGCGGAGGCCGGGATATTCCTGCTGATGCTGTTCGTGTCCGTGGTGCTGCTGATGCGGGATTATGATAAGATGCGGGCCAGTCTGGAGAAGTACAAAAGCTATCAGGCCCTCCACCGGATTACCCAGAGGATGTGGAAGCAGGGGGGAATGTACCTGAAAGCCCAGATGATTCTTATACTGATCATCACCGTTCTGTGCGCCGCCGGCCTGTGGGTCTTTGGAAATCCCTATTTTCTTCTGCTGGGGATCGTCATCGGCCTTCTGGATGCCCTGCCCTTTGTAGGCACGGGAACGATCTTGGTTCCCATGGCAGTATTTCTGGTATTCAGAGGAAATTATAAGCTGGCGGCAGGATACGCCGGTCTGTTCCTTCTGACGTATGTGGTTCGGGAATACCTGGAGCCCAGGCTGATCGGGGCCAAGTTGGGAGTTTATCCCTTCGTCATGGTGGTGGTGGTGTACGCCGGCCTGTATCTGTACGGCCCTGCCGGAGTGTTCCTGGGGCCGGTGAC